>Ga0307518_10001009_pt1 | contig 21018 bp, 16 predicted proteins | sample 25_EM_MG_FD_203889 | JGI IMG/M metagenome (GOLD analysis project Ga0307518, IMG submission 203889) | Populus trichocarpa ectomycorrhiza microbial communities from riparian zone in the Pacific Northwest, United States - 25_EM | ecosystem: Host-associated > Plants > Roots > Unclassified | place...
GTGCCAGAGGTCTGCGGGGGTGGTGGTCACCCGCACCATCCTGGCGCGCGGGGCCTGGTACCGAGCCGGTTCCGGGGAATCTCACCCCCGCGTGCGTCGGGCCCCCGGCCGATTGAGGCCGGGGGCCCGACATGCCCTTCGGTCAGTGCGAGTCGTTGCCGGGGTGGCAGGGGCCGCATTCGGCGGCGTCCGTCCACAGCGGCAAGTCGACGTCCCAGCCGTCGGCGGCGATGACGGTCGCCGTCTTCATCACCGAGCCGTCGTTCTTCATCTCGACCTTGGGCACGTGGTGCAGGAAGTGCCCGTCGTTGAAGCGGTCGCACAGGTCGGCGTACGCCACGGTGTCGAGGATGATCGTGTGGACGCCGATGTCGACGAGTGTGCTCGGGGCGAGCCTCAGGGACTCACCCCGGTGGTTCATCGCGGTCAGCAGGTAGGCGTATCCCTGGCCGAGGACACGGGCCGCCGTGATCGAGTCGTACGGGTAGTTACGAACCAGGAGCGCGACCTGCTTGTCCCACAGATCGTCCGGCACGACGTCTCGCACGGAACGGAAAGGGCCCATCGTCGGGCCGGCGGCCAGGGGGAGTGCGACTGCCGTTGACATGATGCCTCCAGTGGACGGTGCCGCGCAGCGCGGGGCGCTGCATCCAGCACACCGCGCCGAACCGGCTCGAGGTGATCAACTCGCCTACCACGCAAGGGCTTTGCACATCGTGCAAGCAGTCTCGACGGCTCCGTGCCGCGTCCATACCGTGAGAGCCCCGGTCGTGCAGCGTGGGAGGGACCTGTGCCCGTAGACCCGCTCTGGAACAGCACGAGAGCACGCGTGTTAGCCGTCCAGCGACGCCCGGGCGCTCTGATTCGCCTCGGCCGCGCACACCGAGCCTGGACCCTCGCCGCCCTCGGTGACCGGCTCGGCTGCTCACCGGCCACCGTCTCCCGGCTGGAGCGGAGCACCAGGGTCGTCGACCTGACCCTGGTCCACCGCGCCGCCTGAGGTTCCCCCGGTGTGCGGGAGGTGCTGATCAGCTGGTCAGGGCGGGTTGACGGGGTTTCTGGTTCGTTCGTTTGGCCGTTGCCTGGTCGGCGTAGTGTTTCTCCTCTGTCAACGGCCACTCAGAACTGAGTGGCCGTTGACAGCCCAGGGACAAGACCTGTGCGTGCGGCAACGGGGCTGTGCCGCGCAGATGGGCTGGCTCCGTATCCTGACGGGGCTTGCCACCACCGAGGGCCGCGACGCCTGCTGCGCTGAGCCCCGCTGTGCCCGACAGCTGCAGCAGCGAGCGAGGTGCGCAGGATCCCCCGTCTGTTGGTGATGGACACATCTACCTCACTGTTCAGGTGTGGAACGGTGACCGTGCCATTCGCGGGCGCCGGCCCGCCTCATCAGGTCCTCGATCGTGGTGGCGTCGGTCAGGAGCGGATGCACCCGCTGGACGTAGCCGGCCTGCCCGAGAAGGGACTTCCGCATTTGCTTCAAGTTCCGGGCACTGTAGGAGATGCCACCGCGCTTCTCCACAACGCCGGCAGCGATGGCCAGCGGCTCGATGTCCACCGTGAACGTCACGGAATCCGTTGTGAAGCTGACGTCGCACTCCACTGCGCCCTCTCTGAAGTCGAGCGAGACGCTATATGCGAGTGCACCGCGTTTGTAGGCAGAGACCGGCAGGACGAACGTGGCCTCAACCGGGCCGGACAGTTCAAGAGCAGCTGCTGTTTCGGCATAGACCGCTCGTACCTCATGGAAGAATGATTTCGCTGATGGGACCATGGACACCCCTCATCCTTGATGCTTTCAGTACGTCTACGGGCGGATCCTGATGACCTCCCAGTAGTTGCCGACGTGGCGCCAGCCGTACCCCTTGTCCCTGAGGTATTTCAGCTCTCGCTGACAGACGTTGCCCCTGCGATAAATGGGGTTGTTGGGATCGGTCACCAGGCGGATCGGTCTGCCGCTGGCCAGTGCATCATCGATGAATCGCTTGTTGTGGGTCCAGTTCCATCGGCCGGGCCCCTCATCCCGGGGATGCGGCCTGGACCAGTACGAGGTCCGCCGCTACGTGGGCTGGTATCGGCACATCACTTTGGCCATGCTGGCGCACGCCTTCCTGGCCGCCACGGCACACCATCCCCGGGAAAAAAAGGGGCGGAACAGGTGGGACCGCCGGGGCCATCGAGCTCACAGTGGCGGAGGTTCGGCGACTCCTGGCAGCTTGTCGTGCCTGGCCCCCGCACCTGAGCGGACACCGAGTGCTACACCACGCGCTGAGCTGGTCGAGCTGGCGCCGCCAACGCCAAGCAGTCGCCCGCCACTGTCACTACCTGCGGCGTTGTCGCACGATCGAGGGGCGGTCTCCGTGAGACCGCCCCCGCACGATCGAAGTCCCGCTAAACTCCCGCCACCCGGCGAAAGACCAGGTCAGACACCAAAATCCTGCTGGAGTACGCGCGGTCAAGATCACCCGACCAGGGAACCGGTTCGATCAGGACCGTCCTCATGATCGATAGGAATACGCCTTCTAACACCCGGCTGGGCGGCCTCCTTACGGTTGGTGACCTTCACGCCCCGGTCCGGGCTCAACCTCACCGCCCCGCCCTCTCAGGCGGAAAAGACGGGCGGCGTTTAATCGGATGTGCGTGCGGCGCGGGGTTGTTAGGTTCGCCGTGTGCCGAAGCTGAATCAGATCATCGCAGTCGAAAAGGGCGTCAAGTCCAAGGCCCTCCAGGAGCTCACCCAGGCTCACCAGGACGTGCAGAAGCCCGCCCTGCTGGCCGGCATCTCCCGGACCTACCAGCCCAAGGACGAGGAGGGCGAGCAGCTGCCGCCTGAGTCCACGCGGGTGCAGATCAAGGCCGAGGATGCTCTGAGGGCGACCGCTGGGACGCTGACGCGGCTCTTCGACGTGACCGCGACGAAGGACTGGGCGAACCGGTCCGCGGTCGCGGACGTGGTGGTCGACGGTACGGTGCTGTTGCCCCAGGTGCCCGTCCCCTACCTGTTGTTCCTGGAGAAGCAACTCACCGACCTGCACACCTTCGTGCGCAAGTTGCCAGTGCTCGACGCCTCCGAGTCTTGGAACCTGGACCCCTCGACGGACTCGTGGAAGACGGACCCGGTGCGGACCATCCGTACGAAGAAGGTTCCGCGCAACCACGTGAAGGCCGACGCCACGGAGAAGCACCCGGCGCAGGTCGAGGTGTACTACGAGGACGTCCCGGTCGGTTACTGGACCACGGTGAAGTTCTCCGGCGCGCTGCCCGCCCGGCGGGTCAATGAGCTCCTCGACCGCGTTGAGAAGCTCCAGCAGTCCGTCAAGTTCGCCCGCGAAGAGGCGAACAACACCGAGGTCACCGACCAGCGGGTCGGCGATGCGGTATTCGGCTACCTGTTCCGGTAGTCTCCACATACGCCCTGCGCGGTGAGCGGAGGGTGCGCGATGAGCGCAGGCTGAAACTGATGTTGAAGCTGATGAAGGGGTGTCAGTTGGGGGTTCGAATCCCTCTCCCCGCACCACGTGCGGGGGTGGCCCAAGCCTGGCAGAGGCGGCCCCGTGAAACTCAGATTCTCGCTCCAGTCTCAGAATTCGCTGCCGAACACCGGATCGATCGAGCGTAGGCGAACATCGACGGATGGGGGTTCAAGTCCCCTCGGCGCCTCTCTCGTGGCGCTGTAGTTCAAAGGCAGAACACGTCGATCTCAACATGACCCGCGGTTCTTAAACGCCGCCGGTGTGCGCAAATGGGTGGCAAGCTGGAGCCCGGGAGCTGGACATGCTCCCGGGCTCCGTCACGTTCCGGCCCGCGGCTTGTGCTGTGACCGGGAAAGTTCACCGGGTTGAGTGGTCAGGCCGCGGTGGGTCGGGGTCTGCCGCCCCAGCGGATGCCTCTTTCGCTGCGGATGCGGGCGCGTTCGCGTCGTTGGGCCGCGAAGACGTCGGGGTGACGGGCGTTTTGATTGCGCCAGCGCAGGCAGGCACATGCAGGGCCCGACGTCCGCCGCCGCGCAGTTTTTGACTTTGCGCTGCCTGCCCGGCCCGCGGCGCCCGGCTTCGAGTGCAGGCGTCCCCGGCACCGTGTCGTCGATGGTCCACCCATCCACGAGCTGCGCCGTCGGAGCCCACAAGCAGCTCGCTCACAAGCCGGAGTTGTAGAGGTGCCGGCGCGGTGCGGGAGGGGCGAGGGGGCGGAGCCGGGTGCCGTGGAGCACTGGTGAAAACCCTGTGGATGCGGTGTCAGTGGTGCCGTTTATGCTGCATCGGACGATCACGCGGGACCAGGGGGAGGCGCGGCTATGTTGGGCAAGCTGTTCGGACGGAGTGCGGAGAGACCGGCGGCGGATCTGCACGCCCTTCCCGTCCCGCGCAGGCAGAAGAACGGGATGTACACGCTGCGCGCGCTCGGGGACACGCGGGTGCTTGCGCTGGTCGAGGCGGCCGGCTCGGGTGAGTGGGAGGCGGTCAAGGCTGCGCTGGGCCCCTTCGACCTCGGGCGCGAGCACCAGGTGCTGGGTCAGCTTGCCGATTTGGACGGGGTGCAGGACTGGATCGGCCGTGCCGTCGAGGAAGACAAGGAGCACCGGGCGACCGCCCTACTGATATCCGGGGCGCGCCATATCAGCTGGGGCTGGGAGGCGCGTACCCGCGACCGGGCTGTGAACGTCACGCAGGAACAGTGGCGGATCTTCCACCAGCGGCTCCGCATTGCCGAGGAACAGCTGCTGGAGGCCGCCGAGTTGCGGCCCGAGTGGATCACGCCGTGGCGCCGCTTGCTGACCTCCGGCCGGGGCATGTCGCTGGACCTCGCCGTTAACGAGACCCGGCGCGACGCCGCCCTGCGCCGCGACCCGCTGGACCTGGAGACCCACATCGAGTGGGTGTCGTACCTTCAGCCCCGCTGGAGCGGCGAGCCGGGCCAGGCCCTCGTGTTCGCCCGTGAGGCGTTCGCCGGCGCGCCCGAGGGACACCGTCTCGGCTGTGTGATCGCCATGGCCCACATCGAGAACTGGGTGGAGTCGGACAACAAGAGCTGCCTCGAAACCCCCGAGATCCAGGACGAGTTGCTGGAAGCGGCCGAGCACAGCATCCTCCATCCCGCCTACGAGCGTTTCCCGGGCTGGCAGGAGGACTTCAACACCTTCGCCATGGCGATGTCACTGGCCTCCTCGCACAGCGCGTTGCCCCGCGTCTTCGAGCAGCTCCAAGGCGCCTTCACACCATGGCCCTGGAAGTACGTGGCGCAGCCGGAAAAAATGTACGCCCGCGCCCGGCGCAACGCCTGATACGGCCCCCCATCGCCGCTCGTCGCTCACCTCACACCGGACTGCCTGATGACACTGCCCGACATCCCTTTGAGTCCAGCCGGCGCCGACCGTACCTTCCAGGTGGATCTGCGCGGCCTCGTCGACCTCCTCTCCCATCACCTCTACTCCAGCCCCCGCGTCTACCTGCGTGAACTGATGCAGAACGCGGTGGACGCGCTGACCGCCCGGCGCCGTCTCGAACCTGCCGCGCCCGCTGACGCGTTCGGCATCCGCCTGTACGCAAACGGATCCGTCGTACGTGTCGAGGACGACGGCGTCGGTCTCACCGAGGGCGACGTGCACACCTTCCTCGCCACGATCGGCCGCAGCAGCAAGCGTGCGGAGAAGATCGCCGAGCAACGCGCCGACTTCATCGGACAGTTCGGCATCGGCCTGCTCTCCTGCTTCCTGGTCGCGGACGAGATCCACGTCTTGAGCCGGTCCGCCGCGACGCCCGAAGCGCCTGCCGTGGAGTGGCGAGGGTGCGGAGACGGCAGTTACACCGTCCGCACCCTGCCCGCCTCCGCCCGCCCCCGGCCCGGTACGACCGTCACGCTGACGCCGCGCGCCGACGCGGGCGAGTGGACCCGCCCGGCCCAAGTACACACGCTGGCACGTCACTTCGGGTCCCTGCTGCGCCACCCGGTCGCCTTCGATGACGGCACAGGCGGCCCGGGCGCGCCCGTCAACCCCGAGCCCGCGCCTTGGGCACGCACGTACCCCACGCCGGGAGCCCGCTCCCGCGCGCTGGCCGCGTACGGCGCGGAGGTCTTCGGGTTCACGCCGCTGGACACCATCGAGCTGGACCTGCCGGCCGTGGGCCTGAAAGGCATCGCCTGTGTGCTGCCCGAGGCGGTGCCGGCCGGACGCCGTCACGGCCACCGCGTGCACGTCAAGGGCATGCTGCTGTCCGAACAGGCCGAGGAGATCCTGCCGGAGTGGGCCTTCTTCGTCCGCTGCGTCGTCGACGCCGAGAGCCTGCGCCCGACGGCGTCCCGCGAGTCCCTGTACGAGGACGACACGCTCGCCGCAGTCCGCGACGCCCTCGCCGAGCGGCTGCGCGCGTGGATGGCCCGCGCCGCCGCCAGCGACCCCGACCTGCTCGAGCGTTTCCTTCAGGCCCACCATCTGGCCGTGAAGTCGCTCGCGGTGCACGACGACGAGATCCTGCGGATGCTGCTGCCCTGGCTGCCGTTCGAGACCACCGACGGGCACAGCACCCTCGACGAGTTCGCGCGCACCCACCGCACCGTGCTCGTGACGTCCAGCGTGGAGGAGTTCCGGCAGGTCGCGGCGATCGCCTCGGCCGCCGGTCTCGGCGTCGTCAACGGCGGTTACACCTACGACCGTGAACTGGTACACCGGCTGCCCGAGATCAGGCCCGAGGTCAGCGTCGCCGACCTCGACCCGGCGACCCTCACCGCCCACCTCGACCCCGTCGACCGGGAGACGGAACTGGCCGCCGCGGCCTACCTCGCCCTGGCCCGGGACGCCCTCGCCGTCTTCGACTGCGACGTAGCGCTGCGCACCTTCCAGCCCGCCTCCGCACCCGCCCTCCTGATGGACAGCCGCGAGGCCCGACACGAACGAACCCGTTCCCAGCTCGCTCGAGAACAGGAGGGTGGCGTGTGGGGCGACATCCTCGGTGCCCTGCGCCAAGAGGCACCGCGGGCCCAGTTGATCCTCAACCAGCTCAACCCGTTGGTCCGCACCGCCGTCGCCATCGACGAGCCCGAGCTGGCCCGCACCAGCGCCGAGGCCCTCTACGGGCAGGCCGCGATGCTCTCCCGGCGCCCGCTGAGGCCCGCCGAGTCGAGCCTCATCAACCGCTCCTTCCTCGACCTTCTCGCCCACGCCCTCCGCAAGGACAGCTGACGATGCCGACCGCACCCCATCCCCAGAACACAGACGAGCTGTTCCAGGCGCTGCAGGAGAACGACCGGCGCCCCTACGGCCGCACCCGCACCGTTACCGCCGAGGAACTCGTCGACGCCGCTGAGCAGTTCGCGGAGCCCGTCCCGCTCATCCACGCGCTCCTCGAACTCCAGGAGGCCTACACCTACGGCTCCGAACCCCGGAAATCGCCCGTCGTCTTCGCACGCTTGCTCACCCTCTTCGACGAGCAGCCCGACGTCTTCGACGAGCGCCTGCGCCACATGGTGTTCTGGCGGTTCAAGTGGGTGGCCAACGCTCTGCGCCAGCTGCCCGAGATACCCGTGACCAGCCTGCGCCAGTGGCTGACGGAGATGCGCGACCGCTACGAGAAGGCCGACCTCGGGCTCCAGCCCTACTACGGACAGGCGTACCAACTCGCCACCCACGTCGGCGAGGACACCACCCTCGCCTACGAGCTGTGGGCGGGCCGCACCCGCACCCGGCTCAGCGACTGCGAGGCCTGCGAGATCTGCGAGCGCGCTCTGTACTACCTCACGGCGGGCGACGACGAGCGTGCGTTGCGCACCTGGGAGTCCGTCCTGGCTGGAAAGGAGTCCTGCCAGGAGGAGCCGGCCCGCTCCGTCTCGTACGCGCTGCTGCCCCTGCTGCGCACCGGCAGCACCGACCGGGCCCGCGAACTGCACCTGGTCGGCTACCGCAGCTGCCGCCGCAACCCCGCGATGTCCCAAGAGGTCGGCCGGCACCTGGAGTTCTGCGCGCTGACCGGCAACGAGGCACGCGGCCTGGAACTGCTCGCCGAGAACCGGAACCTGTTCGACGAGGTCGACTCGCCGCTTGACATGCTCGGCTTCCTCACCGGCGTGGAGGTCCTCCTCCAGCGCGTCGAGCTCCTCGGCCACGGCGAACTGCCCGCCGCCGGGTACGCGGGCCGCACCTGGACGGTGGCCGGCCTGCGTGCCGAGGTGCGCGGCCGCGCCGACGACCTCGCCGCCCGCTTCGACGCCCGCAACGGAACCACGGCCCACACGGACCGTCGCCGGCGCCGCCTCGACCGTGCCCCGCTCCTGGAGACGCTGGAACTGACCCTGCGCACCCGCAGCCTCGACGAAGTGGCCCCCGTGGTCGAGCCCACCCCCCGCACGACCTGCGCCCTGCCCGCCTCCTTGTCCGAACTGATCCTTGAAGCAAGGATTCTGGACGAGCAGGGGCACCCGGACGCCCATGCCTCCTGGGCGCGGCTGCGCACGCTCGCGGCCGCCCGGGACTACGCCCACCCCGACGATCCGGCCGTGGGGCCGCTCGTGCAGTTGCGCGCGGACCTGCTGGCCCAAGAGGCGAACCGGGCGGGGGACAAGGACGAGTTCGCCGACGCCGCGGCCCTCCACGAGCAGGCCGCGGCCCTGTACGACGAGGCCGGAGAGTCGGGTCACGCGGCGCTCTCCCGAGCCTGCGCCCTGCTCGCCACCGCCGAGATTCCAGCGGAGGGCGCCGACGCAGCCGAGGCGAAGGCCGCCGCGCTGACCGCCACCCATGCATCAATGGTCCGACTGCACGAGGAGACGCCAGGCCTCGCCCCGTTCCAGGAGGCCCGACTGCTGCGGCTGAGGGCCACCGCGTTCGGTCTGCGCCTGCAGACCTCGAGGAACGACGAGCACGTCGCTCCGGTCCTCGCCGAGACAGACGTCCTACACGCCTTCGCCACCCGGCACGACCTCGTCGGGCAGCTCTCCGGCGCCCTACTGCTGCGGGCCAGCACCTACGCCCTATCCGGCGACCTGCCCGCCGCGGTCACCGAGATCGACGCCCTCCTCAACCTGCTGAAGGTGCAGGGCCCCGCCTGGCACCTGCCCCGCACACTCGGACTGCGCGGCCGGCTCCATCTCGGCCTCCGGGACGCGCAGGCCGCGCACGCGGACCTGACCGAGGCCTTGCGACTGGCCGCCGAATGGCCGGCCGACACGATCGACGCCTCCCGCCTCCATGGTGATCTTGCCGAAGCCTGCATGCACCTGGGCCGCCGCGACGAGGCACTGCGGCACCTGACGCGCTCCGCGGAGGTGGAACTGCGCCGCGGCAGCCGGACGGAAGCGTTCTGCACCTACAGCAACGCCGCCCAGCTCGGCCTCGACCTGGGCCGTGTCGAGGACTGCATCGCCCTGCTCGACTCGCTGTTGGCCGAACCCGATGTCACCGCCGGAGAGGTGGACGACCGACTCGTCGCCCAGCTGCGCCTCATCCGCGCCCGCGCGCTGCACGCGGGGGATGACCTCAAAGCCGCCACGGCGGAGTTCGTCACCGTCGCGGCCGAGTCGGCCGGCTGGGACGACGACCCGGGGAGCCACGCCATCATCGCCGCGGAGACCGCCGTACTCCTTGGCGAGTCCGGCGAGTTCGGTCGGGCCCGCGAAGCCGCAGACCAGGCACTCGCCGCCCACGCCCAGGCACCGCGCTACGAGCACCTCAGCAACTGCCTGCGCGAACTCGCCCGCCTTCAGGCCCAGCAGCAGGGCCCCGACGGTCTGGCCGACGCCCTCAAATTCCTCACCGACGCCGGCCGGGTCGCCGACGACGCGCGAGCCGCCGAGTACGAGGCCCACGGCCGCTCCTTGGACACCGCCCTGGCCTACGAACACGGGCGGGTCAACGCCTACGCCGGCGAGTACGAGGCCGCCCTGGCCGCCCTGGAGAAGGCCCTCGCCCTGCTCGGCGAGCCGGGACGGGAGGACGAACGCGCCAGCGAGTGGGCCGAGTGCGTCCGCCTCGCGGGCGCCGTGGAGGGCCTCTATCTGGAACGCCCCGCCCCCGCCCTCACCCGCCTCGATGCGGCGATCTCCCTCCTGACCGCCCTGGCCCACACCGAGGAGACCGAGCCGCTGACCTCCTTGGCGGCCCGGCTGCGCGACGAGCAGTGACGCGCCGACATGGTCGGCAAGGCCCCGTGGATGGTGCGACGAGGACATACGTGGTCCTGGTGCAGCCCGCCGGATGTCGGTGAGAGCAATGCTCAGTACTTGTGGATCGGTCCTCGGGACAGAACGCGACGGGCGTACCTTCCCGAGAGATCTACAACTCACCGAGCAGAGGTCCGCGTTCGCAGCGCGGGTCGGGAAGGCACGCTCAATGCTCAGCGTAGTGAACGCCGATGGTTCGACCGAGTCCGGTTCCCTGATCGACGAGATCGTGCGCCCGGCGGATGCTGGCCGCCGTGCTGGAGGCTGAAGTCAACCAGTACATAGCCGAGTTGGCCGCCGCGACGGATGAGGCCGGGCGTCGCCTGGTGGTCCGCAACGGCCACCACCGGCCCCGCACCCTGGCCACTGCGGCCGGACCGGTCGAGGTCACGACCCCGCGAGTGAACGACAAGCGGGTGGACGCAGCCACCGGAGAGCGGATGCGGTTCTCCTCGCAGATCCTGCCGCCGTGGTGCCGCACGTCGCCCTAGGTCAGCGAGGTGCTGCCGCTGCTCTACCTGCACGGGCTGTCCTCGGGGGACTTCGTGCCCGCGCTGGAGCAGTTCCTCGGCTCGGCGGCCGGTCTGTCGCCGGCCCCCGTGACCCGGCTGACGAAACAGTGGAGCGACGACCACGCCGCCTTCCAGCAGCGCGACCTCGCCGGGTCCGACTACGTGTATGTGTGGGCGGACGGGGTGCACCCCAAGTTCCGGCTCGGACAGGTCCACTCCTGCGTCCTGGTGCTGATGGGTGTGCGCCTGGACGGCACCAAGGAGCTGATCGCGCTGGCCGAGGGACTGCGGGAGTCGACCGAGTCGTGGGCCGACCTGCTGCGCGACTGCCGCCGGCGCGGCATGCGCGATCCCGAACTGGTCGTCGGCGACGGCGCGATGGGGCTGTGGAAGGCACTGGCCGAGGTGTTCCCGGCCGCCCGCCACCAGCGCTGCTGGGTCCACAAGGCCCGCAATGTCACGAACGCCCTGCCGAAATCCGCACAACCGGGCGCAACCAAGGCGATGCAGGAGTTCTACAACGCCGAGGACCGCGCGCACGCCGAGAAGGTGATCCAGGCATTCGCGAAGACCTACGGCGCGAAGTGGTCCAAGGCCGTCGCGAAGATCACCGACGACCGGGAGGAGCTGCTGGCGTTCTACGGCTTCCCGGCCGAGCGCTGGATCCACCTGCGCACCACGAACCCGATCGAGTCCACGTTCTCCACGGTCAAGCTCCGCACCAAGGTCACCCGCGGGGGCGGCAGCCCGGCCGCCGCTCTCGCGATGGTGTCCAAGGGTGTCGAGTCCGCCCAAGCCCGCTGGCGCGCGGTCACCGGCGCCCACCTCCTCGCCCTGGTCCGCACAGGCGCCACGTTCGAAAACGGTGTCCTCGTTGAGCGGGAGCAGGCCACGGCGGCCTGACAGCCCACGCCACCCGTCGCGCCGCGAAAGGAAGAAAAAGACCAGCCCATGGCCGAACCCACTGCACCGCCCACCGAATTCATGCGCGCCTACGAGCAGGCCACCAACAGCCACGACATCACCCAGCTCGTCCCGCTGATCGCTCCCGAGGCCGTCTACTGGTTCTCCGACGGATCGCACCGGGGCCGCGAAGCCGTCGTCTCCGCCATCGCCGAGACCTTCGCCACCATCCGCGACGAGACCTACCGGATCGACGACCTGGAATGGATCACCCACAGCGATGACCACGCGGTATGCCGCTACCGGTTCACCTGGACCGGAACCATCGACGGCCAGCCACGATCAGGAAGCGGCCGCGGCACCAACGTGCTCGTCAACAACGCCGGAGCCTGGCAGATGCTTCACGAACACCTCAGCGCATAACCAGGCGACAGCACCGGTCCACAGGAATTGACAATTACTCCTGCCGTCGTCGGACAGGGCGCGTCGGCGGCTCACCTCCGGCCGTTCGGAACGGTCCGCGGTTCAGCCCGTACAGCAGGTTGGCGATGAGGCGCCCGTGGACTCGCCGGAGCGGTGGGAGACCATCTGGGAGGGGTCGGCGGCCTTCTTGGCGATGGCCTCCGCGATGTCGCCCGTCCCGATCTCCTCTGTACTCCCATGAACCGGCGTTCGGGATCCGGATCGGTAGCACGGCGCCGTCACGCCGAGAGGGCCCGGACGATCCGTCTCCCGTGCCAGTCGGCCCCGTGGAGCGCGAAGTGCGCACCACAAGGCTGGACCTGACAGGTGCGAAGGAGGGAGAGACACGCTTCGGTCCCGTCCTCGGCCGCCTCGGTCCGGACGTTCGACCATGGACACGGTGCCGTTGGTGCCGACACCGCCCTCGCACGCCGGAGAGGACGGCTCCGCCCCGGTCTTCGTCGACTCCACCCGGCGCCGTGGACGACGCATCCGGAGTATCACCTACGCGGCGATTGCGCTGTGCGCCGCGTACACAGGGGTGTTGGTGCTCAGTTTCATCGGCGCGACGCCGTTCGCCCATGGACCTTGCTGCCTGTACCGGGCCTGCCCTCCGAGACTCCGGGCGTGCAGGAGACACCAGCCGAGGATCTGGCGGGTGTCCGTGGCTCCTTCGTCCGGCGGCGCGTCCGAGTCGCCGTCGGAGATCCCGGAGCTGTCCGGCCTGCCTGCTGACCTGTCCTCGGGCGGCGGACCTTCCTCGGGTCCGGCGGCGGACCCCGGCGCGCTTTCCACACCGACGGGTGGCTCCTCGGCGACGGCCTCCTCGCCCGGAACCGGCCCGGCGGGCTCCAGCAGCCCGGCCGGCACCGGTCCCACGACCTAGGCCGGCGCCTCCGACGGTGCTTCGAGCACGGCTCCTGAGACTTCGGGCAGCACCTCGAACGGGTCGCAGGACACCGGTGCGGCGACTCGGAGCGCCGCCTCCGGCGACCCGGCGGGAACCTGACCATGTGCCGAGTCGGCGGATCCCACCGCCAGGCCGCACAGGACCCGCCGGGGCACCGCCCGCCCGCACATCGTCACCCTGTTGCTCGTCCTGGCCCTGATGGAGGGCATCCTGCTGCACGGCTGCACACACGGGGAGTTCGCCGCCGACCACCGTGTACATCCGCCCGCCGCGGCCGATCGCGAGCCCGAGGCGGTGCTGCGCGGCGGCCCGGTGTTCTCGTGCCGCAGCACCAGCAACTCGGCGTCCTTCGCGGTATCACGGCGCAGCAGAACCCCCTGGATGGACAGCACGGTGCGAGCGGCGCGGTACAGCAACGAAACGATCACCCGCGCGTCCTGCCACCAGCCTCACCCTGACCTGCAACGATGACTTTCTGAGCCCCACACGATCCCGCCCACGGCCATGGGCAGCCGGTGTAGTAGCCGGCTCCGGTGAGGTGTTCAGCCGAGGTCAGGATCATCGGCTTCTTCGAGCAGACGAGCCGCGAGGTCGTCGGCCCACTCCACGGCCCATGCCCGGAGTGCGATGATCGTGGCGTCATCGAGCCCGTAGGCGGCGAAGGCTTCGTCGTCGGTCCACTCGGCACCCGTGAGGTTCGCCTGCAGGTCCTCGCGCTCGAAGCGGCCGCGGGCGTGGCGACGGCCGAATTCCTCGAGCTCGGCATTGGTCCAGCGGCGGGAGGCCGCGAACGCGTCGATCAGATCGCGGGGCGCTCCGCGATCGGCCAGGGCGCGGACCTTGGTTCCGATCACGTCCTCCTCCGCGAGGACGGGGCCGTACGGGCTCTGGGTGACCGGTCGCCAGAAGATCTCCTTGAGGATGTCGACCTCGCACTCCTGACCGGTGGCGGGGTCGGTCACCGTGAAGCGGGCGGACAGTGGGGCGGTCTCCAGCGCTTGCACCTGCCACCCCCGGGCTTCCAGGCCACTGCGGAGCGTGGTCGCGATCTCGGCCATGGGTGTCGGATTCTCGGTGGCGACATCGAGGTCCTGGCTCGGCCGGTCCACCAGACGGTGTGCGCGGACGGCGTATCCGCCGGTAAGGACGAGCGGATAAGGAGAACCCAGTGCGATCACGTCCGCCAGGAGCCGCGTGTGCAACTCCGGCATGTCCGTCACGCGGCTGCCCGAGCGCGGGAAGCGAGCTGGGGAAAGGCGTCCTCCCACACGGCGCGTACCGTGCGGCCGACGAGTGTGCGCAATACCGGCCAGAGCCGGAGGAGGAGATCCTGGTTGAGGTAGCGCGGCAGGTCCTCGCGTAGGCCTTCGTGCAGCACCGTGCGGTACAGGCCCATGCGCTGGCGCGGGTTGCCGAGGTCGTACGAGGACATCCCTGACCAAGCGATATGCAGGGGTAGCTCGACGACGCCCTGGATGGGACCGCGCAGGTCGTTCAGTGAATCCGGCAGACGTCGGCGGAACTTCTCCCGGTACAGCGCGAGATCCTCGGCGACCGGGCCCGAGGGGTCGCTGGAGTCGGGTGCGGCGTGCTGCGGGCTGGAGGGCATGCGCCCATTATGGCGCCCGGGGAAGCGGTGCGTGAGACGATGGGCGACCCTTGACGCAGGTGTCTGGTACCTCGGTTGTCACAGTGGCTTGCTTGCCTACGGCATCGTCCTCGCGTGGTGAAGCCGCTCGCGTCATCGATGTACCCAGGGCGGCGTCGTTCATGGAGTCTGTCCGGTTCGATCACGTGATGCCTCCGAGCGAGCGGCTCGGGCGGCCCGGTCGGGGTTGCTGACCCGCTTGCTTCCCGAAAGTTTGGCGATGGCCAGGGCGGTGTCCGGGGCCGCCATACGCTATGTGTGTTTCCGGCCGGCGATGCTCCCGGCGACTGTGCGAGGGCCGTGAGCCGTCCTCCACGGTGCACCTCAGCGCATGAAGGTGAGGGTGTTCTCAATGCCCTCCTCGAGGACCTCGTCGGGCGAACTTCCGGCCGGAGAGGGCGCGGGACAGCTGCAACGTCTCCACCAACATGGTGTAGAGCCCGGTGGCCTTCCCACGAGCGGACGGGGAGTCCCCAGGTGACGGGCGGGCGGCGATCTCGTCCAAAATGTCCCGCGCGCCGGTGTAGGCCTGCTTGGTCTGGCTCGCGCAGTGGTCGATCTCGTCGAACAGCGTGGCGGAGGGCCGGTCGGTGCCCAGGTGGTCCCGGTGTGCAGGCGACAGGTGCTCGCGGACGAGGTCCTCGGGTCCAGCGCGGCCGGGCCGCAGCGTGCAGTAGCTCGCGATCTGCGTGCGCACTTGGTCGGCTATGACGTGGGCGACGAGGTCGTCCGTGGAGGCGGAGTGTCTGCGGTCGCCGCAGGACGGTTGGCGGATGAGCCCGTGCCACTGCCGCCTGAGCCGTTCCTGCGGATGACTCGCGACACCTGCCGCCGAGTGTCGCCCCAGGCCCGGGCGTCCTCCCGCCCGGTGTTGGCCCACACCTGGACTTGCTGGCGTGCGTCCTGCGTGTAGCGCGAGCCGCCCTCGCGGGCGCGGCGGATGTTGGCCGGCAGGCCTACCGTTGCCCCGTAGGCGGCTCTGCCGCCGCGGTGGAGGATGCGGTAGCCGCGCAGGCGCACCAGCCGGTTGTGGGCGCGTGTCGAGAGCAGGGTGCGGTCGGAGTTCTGGTCGTGGAGGATCTGGCCGGTGGTGCGGTCGACGATCTGGCCCTGGTCGTTGCGGTACCGGTCGGGCGGGCCCGAGGGCCTGCCCGGTCCCCCCTGGCCTCCTTGTCCTCCCGGCCCCCCGGGACCGTCACCCGGGAATCCGCCGGTTTCCGGACCGCCTGCTGCCGTGGGCTTGCGCCACTTTTCCAGCTTCTCCCGGTCCGGCCGCTTGCCGATCAGCAGCCAGTGCGCGCCCTTCACGCCGAGCCGCGCCCCCAGCCCGCCCACAGCCGCCGCCGCAGTCAAGGGGGCCAGGCCCCGGCCGGCTTCGGCGGTGGCGTCGGCGAGCATCCCGCCGGTGTCCACCGGCATGCCGGCACTGTCGACGAGGGAGGTGAGCGCGCTCAGCAGCCGGTAGCGGGTGCCGAGCAGACCGAACCGGCCGCCCCCACCGCCGCCGGCGAACATACGCAGCCCGCCGCCGTAACCACCCATCGCAGCAGGGGAGTTCATCGCGAGGGCCGCGCCGAGCTCGGAGGAGTCGCCGGGCAGGTGGGTGCCGCCGACCTTGGCGTAGCGCATCCGCATCGCCGTGCGCCGGCCGAAGGAGGCGATACCGGCCAGCAGGCGGCGGTGCCCGGCCGCGCCGGCGATCGCCAGCACGTCGATCAGCAGGATCCGCTCGACCATGAGGTCGGGGCCGTTGGTGATGGTGGCGTCGACCGCGATGCCGAAGAACGGGATGAACGCGCATTCCGCTTCGAGTGCGCAGATCGCGATCCCCCACACCGACAGCCATTTCCAGACGCTCTGGCGCGGTGGTCCGGGCAGCATGCCCGCGACGAACGTGACGCCGCCGGCGGCCGCGGCGCCGGCGCAGATGCCCTGAGTACCGAGCAGGACGATGGCGGCGGACAGTAGCATGCCGCAGATGAACAGAGCGGCGACCAGCAGCAGGGCGGCGCCGCCGGCCCGCCACCAGGTGGGCTTCTGGGCGTAGGCGGCGCACGCTGTGCCGACCGGGCCTGCCTTCTTCATGTCGTCCAGGAACAGGGAGAACGAACGGTCCTCGTCGGTGATGAGCGCCGGGGTTGAGGTGTCCAGGAGTTCGCTGCCGGGGGTGAGCGGCGGGAGATTCGAGTCGCCGTCCGAACCGGTCCAGGCCTTGTCGTGCTCCTTCTCGCAGATGTCCTTCGCATCGCCGATGAGGAGCCGGCAGGCGTGCTTCGCCTCGTCGGAGGGGGTCCAGTCCGGGTTCGGCAGGTATCCGCCGGTGATCCACTTCAGATGGATCGCGTACGCCTTGCGGTCGGTGGCTTTGCCGGGGTCGAGGATGCGTCCGTATTGCAGGAGCATGAAGGGTTTGACGATCAGTGCGTTGGTGATCGAGTCCTGTAAGGGGCGGGCCACCTCCGCCGCGGAGACGGGCCTCTCGTCCTCCCGTTGCAGACACTTGAGTTCGGCGTTGCCGGCCATCCCCGCGCAGGGGTCCGTGGAGGCGATCTTCCCGCCCCAGTCGTAGGAGTTGACACTCTGCTGGGCGACCTCGGCGGCCACCTGCTGTGTCTGGCCGAGGGGGCCGTTCTGGGTGAGGAGGTAGTCGGGGCGTACGAACGTGGAGGCGGCGAGTGCGCCGATCAGCAGGGTCAGGAAGATCTCGCCCAGCCCGCGGCCGACCCGACCGCGCACGATCATGAACCCGGCGAAGACGAACGCCCAGGCCAGCACAAGCCCTTTCAGACCGAGCGTGTCGACGACCAGATGGTCGTAGACATCGGCGACCTTCTGCGCCGGGTGGATCAGGATCTTCAGCAGCGGGAACCGCAGGGCCAACTCGACCGACCAGCCGGCCAGTCCGGTCAGCAGCCGGATCACGGTGAACAGACCGGACAGCGCGAAGGCGAGGGTCTGGCCCTTGAAGTCGAGGATGGAGCCGCCTTCGGCATTCAGGTCGTAGCCGTTGATCGGCACGCCTTCGGAGGAGGCGATGTTCAGCGGGGAGAGGAGGTCACCGGTCTCGCTGCCGCTGCTCGCCGCGTACACGACCTGGGTGTTGACCATGACGAACACGCCGGTGAGCAGCAGGACGAACCCGGCCGAGCGCAGGGTGGAGCGGTCTGGACGCCCCATGTCAGTGCTGCCTCTGCCGGGCGGCGCGGTGCCACCACACGGCGAGAGCGGTCAGGCCCGCGCCGGCCGGCAGCAGCCGCCACACCGCCGCAGCCCTGCTGTGGTGCTCGGCCGTGGCGGCGTGCGTGGTGCCGCGCTCGCAGTACGCCTTGGCCCGTCCCACGATCAGACGGCACGGGTCATCGTGCGCCGGCGGTGAACTGGCTGCGAAGGCCTGCCCGGTGTGCGGCCACCAGGCGTTCGGCACGCCCACCCCGAGCACCAGGATCAGCACGCCGACAGCCACAGCGATCACGGTGAGGACGGCCGCAGCTGTGCGGATGCGCCGGGAGCGGTCCCACGTGGAAGAGGTCATTGAACGGGTTCCTTCGGAGGGGCGGCGGCTTCACCGGTGAGCGGCGTGGCCGCTGAACCCGTGGGGTGGGGGGCGTTGGCGGAGCGGTGTCCCGGTGTGGTGGTGATGGACGACTCGATGCGCGTGATGCGGGGGATGACGGCTTTCACCCGGCCGGTGTTCTGCCGTGGGCAGGCCAGTAGGACCTCGCCCTCCCGGCCTTTGCGGCCGACGGGGGACAGGCCGGTGGTGACCATCCGCAGCAGTTGCGGGTCGTTCGGGTCGAGGCCGACGAACTCCAGGCCGCGGCGGGCGCGTTCGCGGTCGGTGGTGCGGGCGAGGGCGCGGTAGGCCATGAGGCCGCGGTCGGGGCCGAGTTCGTCGGCGTCGTGGGAGGCGGCGAGGAGGCCGGCGCCGTGTTTGCGGCCGTCGTGGAGGATTTCGTGGACGAGGGCGGTGCCCTCGGCGGACGAGGTGAGCCAGTACAGCTCGTCGGCGACCACGGCGGTGAAGCGTTCGGGGTCTTCGAAGGCGGTTTGGCGGGCGAGTGCGGCGATCAGGTAGAGCACGGCGCGCCCGATCAGTGCCTCCAACGGTTGTTGGAGGAGGATCTCGGGTTTGTCGAAGGCTGCTTTGGGTGGGAGTTTGAGGCCGGTGGTGGTGATGACGATCATGTCGGAGGTGCTGGAGGCGTCCAGCCGTACCGGTGGCAGTGTGGGGTCGAACACCATTCGGGCCAGGGAGTTGGTGGCCACGACGCGGAGGAGGCCGGCGAGGGTGGCGGCGGTGTCCTGCCGCGTGCCCGCCGTGCTGGTGGCCGTCTCCTCGAGGACCTCAAGGACGCGGTGCAGGGAGGGCTCCGGGCTGGTGGCGGCCTGTTCGACGGCGTGGTGGAGGACCTCGCCGTGGGTGGTCATGGGGCCGATGCCGAGTTGCAGGGTGAGGTAGGACAGGGCGTAGTGGCGGCCCTGGGGGCCGGTGAACATGCGCAGCGGGTCGATGGAGACTTCGGCGCGGGCGGCGTCGATGATCTGGGCGCGGCCCTTCGCGGCGGTGCGGGCGAAGGTGGCCCACTCGCGGACCGGGGTGCGGTCGATGCAGATGGCGCAGCCGCCGCGCGCCCAGACCGCTTCCGCGATCAGTTTCTGCAGGACGGACTTGCCGGCTGTTGTCTCATGCCGAAATGTCCAAGATCTCTCTCATGTGAATGTCGATCGGAAAGCTCTTTTGAGCCGGTCTGTTGGTTCCGTGGCGTGACATTGCGCGAAAAGTGAGCGTGACAAGTTATGTAAAAGCCCAGGACATTCTGATGCGAATCGCGTAGGAGATTTGATCTTGGTTCGTCGGCCTGAAGTGCCTGGTGTTGTCTGTGAACTCGAAGCGCGGTACATCGGCACTTCTCCGCGCGTGCGGACTGGACTTGTACCAGTGGTATGCGATGGTGACGCGCTGCGGTGTATCTCTGCGTGTGCGGAATGGGCCTGAGAGTCGCCCACGCGTTGCCCCGCACGATCGGTACATCTCTGCGTGTGCAGAGTGGAGAGCATCGCTCGCAGCAAGGTGGTTTTCCCCGCCGGTTCATCTCTGCGTGTGCGGAGTGGGCACGCGTTCAAGCATGGGCTCGGTGATGTCGGGCGGTGCATCTCCGCGCGTGCGGAGTGGGCGTAGCCGGCGGTCCGCAGGCCGGTGGCGAGTTTGGTGCATCTCTGCGTGTGCCGAGTGGGCGACACCCTCACCGACCGCGGCAACGCCAAGCTCGGTGCATCTCTGCGTGTGCGGAGTGGGCGGTGTGGTGCGCGCGCTGCTGGAGCCGGTGGACGGTGCATCTCTGCGTGTGCGGAGTGTGCGTTGCCCTGCACGACCTCGGCCTGTACGTCTCCGGTGCATCTCTGCATGTGCGGAGTGGACTCGTACTGGAACAGCCGGGCGTATTCGATCAACGGTTCATCTCTGCGCGTGCGGATCAGTGAGCGGCCGCGACCTGACGGGGCGACGCACCACCGGTACATCTCTGCGTGTGCGGAGTTGAACGTGGTGCGATCGACCTCCATGAACGCACGCAGCGGTGCATCTCTGCGTGTGCGGAGTGGACGTCGGCATGATCCCCACCTACGGCATCCCGGTCGGTGGATCTCTGCGTGTGCGGAGTGGGCTCTTGTTGACCTGCGGTTGTGTGGTGGCTTTGCCGTTGCGTGATGTGGGTGCGGGGTGGGCGGCTCGGGGAGTCTTCCCGGCCTTCCGGCCTGGTGATGCGTGTACTGGGGGCGATTCACTCAAGCGGGCGGTTGTGGACAGGAGTTGGTCTCTGGGTGTGCAGAGTGGACGCGAGGACGGCGATGCCTCACAGGGGCAGCCACGGTGCATCCCTGCGGGTGCGGAGTGGCCATCTGCGCGGGGGTGTAGGGGGCGAGGGGGATCGGTGTATCTCTGCGTGTGCGGAGTGAGTGCCGTCTACCTCAAGGACGTCGAGCCTGGCCGCGGTGCATCTCTGCGTGTGCAGATCGAGCCTGTACACCATCTCTGGCAGGCCGCTCAGCGCCGGTATATTTCTGCGTGGGGTTCGAATTCCTGCTCGTGCAACTCCGCGTGTGCGAAGTGGACACCAGCGCCTACCCGGTCGCTGGCGCCCTGCTCGGTGCATCTCTGCGCGTGCGGGCCGTACATGGTCGTGAACCGGGTGTTTCCGGGGCGAACTCCTGTGCATCTCCGCTGGACCAGGACTGGTCGAGGGCGTCGGTGAAGTCGGCGGTGTATTTCCGCGTATGCGGACCGGACCCGACCACCACCTGTACGTCTGCCTTTCGGCACGGTACATCTCCGCGGGTGCGGACCGGGCGCCGCCTAAGCGATCAGCTTCTGCAGCACGGTGGATACATCTCCGCGTGTGCGGAGTGGACGAACTGACCCGCCGCATGGGCCCGTT
>Ga0307518_10001010_pt1 | contig 20998 bp, 29 predicted proteins | sample 25_EM_MG_FD_203889 | JGI IMG/M metagenome (GOLD analysis project Ga0307518, IMG submission 203889) | Populus trichocarpa ectomycorrhiza microbial communities from riparian zone in the Pacific Northwest, United States - 25_EM | ecosystem: Host-associated > Plants > Roots > Unclassified | place...
TATGAAAGTCTCCTGAAGACACTTCTGAACTTCCTTCCACGTCCCATTGCTGCACCTGCACTCACAGCACTACTGGCCACGCTATCGGCATTATTCAGGTATCTTCTTGTCCCTTGTATACATTTATATAAATGCAGCAGACATGGTCGTCCTTCCACTCTACTCTTCCGAATTGTAATGCAGAGGTTAAGCGTGCTGCCGCGGAGGTATTGACATCGGTCCTTCGTCGCCTCAAGACATCTGCACGCGAGAAAGCGGTCATACTCACGGCAAAGAATTTGACCGATTTTGAAGACGCCAGTGTGTGGATGTTGAGCTTTGCATGCAAAATGCAAAATGCATTTGCGTTTCTGATGATCCGTTTTTATGGAGTTCGGTTTTGCAGCCAATCTCGCAAACTCTGCATAGCGCATCCACATCGTTGGTCTCACCAGTCGTCGACGTTTATTTGTCCAGCGATAATCCAGATACACTATACACCCTCTTTAGACGTACACTTACGTCCTTGATACATCACTGCAAGGACGTGGAAGGATTCTCCGGCATTACTACAGAGCCGATAGTTGCACAGTTTTGTTCTACAGTCTCTCAAACACCGCGAGACAAGGTTGGTGTCGAGCGTGTTCGGCGCATGCTAAATCTTACTTCCGTTCTATGTGGAGCTCGTCAAGGGTCTCATCTGACAAGTACTTCTCACCGGGCGTCACACACCACCATCTACTTTTTCAACTCCCACGCTACCACGGCGGGGAGAAACACTGTCTACACAAACCCATGGGTCCCGTCTAGCTCTCTAAAGTCGGTAGGTCACTCACAAACCGGGTATTTGTATGGGTACCAGTCTGACTCATCACTAACAGGTGTTTGAGGCTCGTCCTCTGAGACATGTTCAGGGCAGTCTCAACCTCTGACCAGTCATCGTCCATGTTGATCAGCTCGGGTACGTCATCCATGTCAACTGACTCAGAGTATTCCACCAGGTTGACGTGCACCCCGGACGTGCTTGCCTTAGAAAGCTTTCGCTGACATTCGATGTCCCCGAAGTCGACGTCCACAGCTCGTCACCCCTGGGGTGAGTTGTCTTCTGAGGATGACATGACCTTGTTGCGTTGTGGGCAGTTCCGCAAGAAATGGCCCATCCCACTGCAGATGAAGCACAGGCCCTCGGCCTTGCGTCACTGCTGCTTGTCCTTGCTTGACTTAGGACGTGAGGTACGCATATTCTTGCGGTAATTTCCGTGTGTATTGTTGGTCTGGGAGAACTTGGGGTGGAAAGACCCAGGTGTATATCAAGCAATCTCTGATGCCTTCACCCTGCCATCTTCCATGCGATGACGTTTGATACGAGAATCTGGAAAATAAGCCGCGGCACTTTGGCAAGGAGGATGGACTGGAGGTAAAAAAACTTACGCTGGAGCATGGTGCTGTGGTTAATCTGGCTGTGGGAACGTTTGTACTCGATAGATGGATTGTCAGAGAGTCCTGTACTCATAGCAGTTTGGGTAGCTTGTGAGCTGCGACCAGGCCCGGAGGTGGTGATTTGGGGGTTTGGGATGAGTCTGATCTCTTGTCTTCGAGGATTGGGCTTGTTTATCGATGTCTGTGATTTGTCGTACGTTGTGAGAGCTGGAAGGCTGGATGCGGAGATACATACCGAGGTTTTCCATATGATGTGCAACGTCTGTTAGGTTTAAAGAAAATGTTAGCAACAGTGCATTGGGAGGAGACAAGGGAAGAATCTGGGGTGTCTGACCTTGGGATGGGTTGATATGCGTCCGAGTGAGAACAGCTGAGCCGCTGTGTACACGGAGGTGAGAGTCTTGGATTGCCCATCTCGATGTCGATCTTGCCTTGTGGCGAAGTGGTCAGCTGTTCATTCACATAGACGGCTTCAAAGATATTCTCTTCGCCATTGCTGGGATCACCTTCAACTGCATCGCGAGGTTCTGTTCCGATGGCAGTTTCATCTATTGCAGACTTATGGCCGCCATCATCGTACCTCTCATTACCATGATTCTCCAATCCGCTCACATCCTCGCTGTCCATACAGAATTATTAACCTAATATTGGGACTGCGAGACATGCACATCAGCTATGACCCACCCTTGTGATCTTCATCCAGACATATCCATGTCGAGTGTTGACATCATCGCGCTGGTGGTGATGGCTGGCGTCGACGAGTAGTTGTCGTTGTCATCATCCGTTGGCTAACGGTAGGGTGATGGTGGCGGTTGGTATCAACATCGTCCTGGTGTAGTGGCTGGCATCAACGAGCAGTTGTTGTTGTTGTCGTCCGTTGGCTGATGGTAGGGGTGGTCATCATCATTGTCGTTGCACCAACTGGCACGTCTATCCGTCCTTCTCTCTCGTCATTACACCAGCTAGTACACGCGTCTGTCCTCCACTCGTCATCACCATGCTGGCGTGGTCGTCCCCATCCCATGCGCCACGCCGCCGTCATCGTCACCATCACTGGTGGTGTTTCATGTCATGACTGACCGTAGGGGTGGTGATGGTGGCTGGCGTCGACACCGTTGTGGCGATGGTTGTTGATGTCATCGTCCATTGACTGGTGGATGAGGGTGTCATGTCGTCTGGTCGATACAGCTTAACACTGATCCGATGTGTGTCGATGCGAATCGATGTCAGATAAAAACATACCAGATTCATGATTGGATGCGCAGCGAGACGAGTGGTGACAGCGCCGACGCGAAACAACGCAGCTAGCTGCAGAGTCAGTGTGCACCAGGTGAGGAACTTCACGGCTTACATGTGTTGTCTGGGCCGCCATCCACAAGCCCATCTACGCTGGATTGTTAGACGTCACACGGAAGCGCTGATTACTAATATGACGGACTTGACTCCCCTGCACTTTACAGATTCTGGCCTCGAGGGCCAGCGCAACGTTGCAACCACGGGGGAGCTCATGTCAGCCATATCACCAATGCTTCCACGCTCCGACTCGTCTCCGTCTCCGTAGGCTCTCTCTCTTCGTCCACCCTCATCTTTACACCCTTCGTCGTTCCATCAAAGGAAACAAGATTTCATGATTGTCGCGGTCGGTGTGTACATCACTCTGATGGGTGGTGTAGACAATTGAGCGCTTGTCTGCGTCGTAGGTGCGTCTGGAACACCGGGTCGCACTACTTTTTGTCAAAACCCTCTGCAATTCCTCAGAGGTCTTGGCTCACAAAGTACCCGACAACGCAGACACTGTGTACATCGAGGAAGGCATCAGGATCAAGCCTGTTAACGTTGGTATGTTGGTTTACTGACAACCACGTCACCGCATGATTCTAACAGTTGTCATGCACAGCTTAAGAAAGACGGCATCCGCACCATTGTAGACACCCTGGATTTTTGGAAAATATTGACGAGTTTGAGTTTGTATTTCTTTCCATCCTACCCGATTTCGTCCGAATCTCGCTCTCATGTTACAGGAGATCATTGGCTACCTTGAGCGTCAATACGACGACATTTTGGCTGAAGAGTCTCGTATCAAGCGTAATCCCCGGTTCAGGGATAGCCAAGTACACGCTCTACTTTACTTCATCCCACCCGCTGGCAATGCGTAGGTGCATCGAAGAAAAGTATACCTTCCACTGACCTTCTCCGTCTAACAGCCTCAGGATGGTCATTGAGCTGGTGCGCCATTTATCGCCACATGTCAACGTGATTCCCATCATGGGTAAGGTGGATTCCTTGACCCCAAGCGAACGTTCTTTCGCTGACTTGGGGGAATAGATTATGGCAGACATCAAACTCCACGATATTTCAGTTGTCCACTTTTCCTATGATGTGCTTGCTGTCCCTGCTCTGTTTGGCAGGACACGTATCCATTCAGGCTCCAGTTTATTGTAAGTAGAGGTTTTCAATATAGGGGCTCATATTACTTTTCAGATGTGGATGTAAGTCTCGGAACGTGTTGTGTATGTAGAGACTGACATTTTGGCAGATCATTTGTGCTCACGTGAATTTCCATTTTAACCTGCAACTTCATTATGATGACAGCGCTGCATCCACTGTCTCTGGTGGATCTTCCTGCAATCTAACTGACTGGGTGGTGTATGCTGTTCTTTGACTCAGGCGGGGTGAAGTACGCTCGGCTCGACTTGGGTGAGGCGAAGTACGCTCGCTCGATTTGGGCGAGGCCAGGTACCCCCGACCTGAGCATGTGTAGTCAAAGAGGTGGTGAGGGTGTTCCCCTTGTTAGGTGGCTTTGTGCAGGCCCGCGTTCTGATGTACTTTCTCCGTCCCTGTCACCCAGTGCCATGTCCCATTAGATCGGTTGCAAGTGTACCCCAGTACTGTACTGCGTCCTGAGGTGAGCTCTGACAGCGTGCTGTGGTTACCTTCCTTCCTCACTTCACGCTCTCCTGTGTAAGGTATTGTCATGGTGGTTCGTGGAATAAGGACGGTGTGTGAACTTGTACTTGGTACAGCTTGGTGTTTGAATGCACTACCCTCAGGCGTTGCTCTGTCAGTGAACTTGCGGTCAATGATGGCTTGCATGGGCCATGGAATCAGATAGATCCTCCTCATATTCTGTGGGTTGGGTTTAATGCTAGGCAAGGTGCCTGTTCTCTCACTTGCCTGCATTTTTGGTCTGATGATGATTGCTTCTCGGTTTGTGGGTGCATCAGCTCACCATGTGTTCACATGGCGTAGCGTTGGTCCTGGAGCGTCACCTGAAACCCGGACCATAATTGGGTGCCTCATGATCATCACTTCATGCATATTTTGTCTTTGAAGGCTGATTGACCGCAGCTCACTGGAGAATTTGAACTGCCAGCAGGTCCGGTGGATCTCACTCGGCGTTTCAAAGAACTACTTGGATTCTTTGGCTTTCGTTGGGATGTGGTAAGTTATTTGCTTCGTTGCCTTCCATGCAACCAATTGAATTGCCCAGGCCCCAGGCGAGGCACAAGCAGGGCCTGCACGGCTTAACTTGCAGGGTCATCTTGATGCTGTGATGTCGTGCGAAGGTGGTGCATTTTTGTTCGCTCAAGCGACGTCGTCGTTAAGACTCTGCCTACCTAGTAGCGGAGACTAAGCTGGACGATGCGAGACCAACGATACCCCCGTCCGAGATTAAGCCCAGTGATGTCGTGATTCTGTCCGCTCCATCCAGACGCAGCTGCACCCGTGTGCGAATCTAATATTTTCTGTTAACAGGGTCTTGGGAACAACAGGATCAAGAAAGGGTAATGTTTTTTGATGGTAAAAATGACGGCATTCAATCGTTGCTCACTCACGGACTGTAGTTCATCAATAAACTCACCGGAATGCCAGCGGAAAGTGGAATGGACGCACTCGGGTCCTGCATGGTAGACGTTAGGGCTTATGCTTGTAACCATCATGGAAGGTGCTTCGTCTTCGTCGACACTCCAGGGTTTAACTCCTCAGCGTGGGCAATCGAGAGGTGATGTGTCTAGAAATTATACAAGTGGAAACTGAAAGGAAACAATGATTTGAAACAACAATTGAATTCCACTCATTCAAATTCAGGAGCCATGCTTTGTTTGTTCCCCATGAATGGTGAGTGAATCACTGGAAACCCCAAGTTAAGTACTAATCTATCTACCTTCATGGCTTTCCAAGTCCACTCGGGGGTGGAAACCACCAGCAAATTTTTGCTTTCGTTGCTTAAACATGGGCCACATGTGTAGCGGGAGGTCGAAATCTGGCCGTGGCAATGCTTGCAAAAGGTGCAAGGCTGCCAGGACAAAGTGCTCTCTTGTTCTGCAATCAATGCGTCATACAAAGTGTTCCAAATTCAAGATGCCAAAGGACGGGAAACATGATGGAGAAGTGAACATTTCAGGTGGGGATGATAATACAGAGTGAACCATGTGCACTACTCCTTTGACGTCCAGAGTTGTTCACCTTCTGTACTAGAACCATACTCTTTGTTCACACTCTGGATACTGGCTTCAACCATCTACTACTAGTAAGACACTATTAGATCACATTGGCAACCGCATGGACCTCAGCTGCTCCCCCAACATCAGCAAACCATCCTTTTTGGGCTACAGAGTTCCCAGGATGCCATGCCATGCCTGGACCTGTACAGACAACACATACGGGTGCTATATTGTACAGAATTTGACAAAGTACATATAAGAAAATGTGTCCCAATTCCAACAGACATCACAACAGTATATAGAAAGCACAGAAAGCACAGACATAATGCAAATATTTCAACATAGTACTAACAAGTTGCGGTGACTTGTAGCAAATCATACCAATACCGCAGTCTCACTGCAGTTCCCTACACTGGTGTTCGCACTCAGTGATTCTAATACATGGTCACTAGTACCACAAACATGATTTCCATCATAATAACCATTAAAACAACCTACTAGAAAAAGGCCGTTGGATCACATAGTTCAGTCACCAGCCCTCGCAAAACTGGGTCATTCGACACGCACATTTACCTGTAAAAGCAGGACTAGCCGGTGCCGGCCGGGGTCTGATTACATTCGCATAGGTAGGGCTGGCCGGCGTGTGGTGAAATCGAAAAACCAGTACTGGCCAAGAAATGAATATATAGAAACACTACCATAATTCCTAGTGAGTGGCAGGAGGCAAATGTGGGACAGGCCGGCAAATATAAATGCCATACATGCGGGACCGGCCGGGGTAACAAAAAAAGATTGGAGATATGCAAATGGTACAGGCCAATAGATGGTTATACCATAGATCAATTGTCGGCAGGGGTGGCAAAAAAAAGTGAAGTGATGCAAATATGGTACAGGCCAACAATGACTTCAACATGTAGATCTGGGAAACTCTGAGGTAAAACTAAGGATCAGCTATCACTACCCACATCAACCCTGAACTAGTCTACTACTGACCAGAACCAAATTTGGACCACCATGACAGCTGGGAGGGCAAAGACGGGCATGGTACACCCATCCTATCATGGAGAAGGTCCTTCATATAGTGAGCAACAGCCACACTCTCTCCCCCCTTCCATTCAGGAACAGCATGCTCCAAGACCCTCCCAGTCAGGAAGACCAGAGTACCAGGCCAGTACGTGAGCTGCGCACCGAGATCTGTCAAGTGCAGATCTGCAAGCCCCTCACCTAGACTAATTAAGAGATCATAAGAAGATGCAGCGCCACCAGCATCACGATGGGGAGGTGTCAACCGATTGACAATTACGTCAATGCCAGAGTAGACTGATGGCCAATCAGACAGCTTGTCCGATTCTGCATTGGCTTCATAAACTTGGTTTGCCATTTGCCCCATCTGGTGGAGATCAGGATGGACTATACTTAGGATGGCATTGGCCAGACTCTCCATTGGCTCTGACTGGTGCAGCCATTCCTGGACCTCAGGAAGTCTCAGAGCAGCGGATCGCACAATCAGATCCACGAGTCGCTAACCAGGAAACATATATTAACTCATATATGACATTCATTTTTTAATGAAACTTACCTTTCGGCCCACCATGAATGTTCCTGGGGCAATGGATATTGTACCCACACCAAATTTTCGACGCGCCAACTGGGAGATTTATTGGGATTTTCGACCAGAACAGTGGCCAGGCCCTTTACAGCACAATTGAACTTTGCCTGTAGGCAGACCGTGAATATATCCAAAATAACTATCACTTTTAGGCAAAACATACCGTGCGACCAGGGAAAAGAATGTTGGGGAGATACCATACAAGCAATTTTCCATGCCTGTCCACTATGGTGGTCGGTTTGTCGATCCTGCCCATCTTATCCATTTGGAAAAAGACTTCCAGATTTCCTTTCCGTCCAACTCCACTTTTCGTTGCCTGAGAAAATCTGTCGAAGTCCCACTCCACAGCAACTAGATCACCAATGAATGTTATTTTCAACTAACTGAGAATTACGTACGAGGGTTAAGATATGCAGCCGCGATCGTAGCTGCACACCGGGCCAGCTCCTGTTCAGTAAAAGCCTCTGGGAACTCCCCTTCCCCAGGGTCATTGGAGCCTGTGAGATCCGACAGGACACATTCCGCCCTCATCCTGTTGATCTCAGCAAGTCCGTAAACAATGTGTCAAGAGTCAAGACAAACCTGGGTTTCAGCAATTTTTTCAGAGATATCTGGTCCCCTGAAAGAAGGTGGGTGTTCGACACTACACCATCCAGAGTTTTCTTCAGGTAGCCAAGCAAAGTGCAACAGATTTGTTCTTCGGACGACATAGTAGTTGGTTCAAGAAACTTTTCTCGGGAGCAAATGGGGTTTGATAAGGGATCAGACCATTCCTGATGCAGTAACATTACATATTACGTAAATGCAAGAGATGACCAATCAGCCTAGCCAGGATCTTGGAACAAAGAAGTGTCTAAATACAGTTTGTTAAGAAGTTCAGCAATAATACCAAATCAGGGGGTGTTCGATCGCATGTGCACTCGAGCTACGTCAGATATGCGTGATGTCTGGTCGACGAACCAAGGGTCAGTGCCTCAGGCCTGGATAATTTGCACACTCGAGCTACAACTCCTTGACAATCAGATGTGCGCCTGAGCTATATATATACAAAAAGTCAGATACGTGTGATCTCCGACTGACGAACTAAGAGACGTGCTCTAGGTCAGTGCCTTGCGACTGGCCGTGATAATGCGGTCCTTGGTAGCACTGGTGAAGCGCATTGCAGTGACCGATAGCTTGGGCAGCTCGGTGAGGTGGACGTTGTCGGTGACAGCGGATACCTATGTGATAATTTCCGATTCAAGGTCACTTTGCTAGTCTCGACAGTGCATCAAAGGGGATGGGTAACCGAGGAGAGGAAGAGGCGGCAGAGGATTTGTAAGTATGTTAAAGTCTAATGGGCCTTAAGCATCGCTTTCTGACGGAGAGGACATATATAGTAGAGACCGATTCCCAGACTGATCGGCATGAATGAGCTTGCCCGGGAATCCTATAGTACATACAGGGGGCTCGAGTACTTGGGGAAGTGCTGGCTGGCGCCAGCAGCCACCTTGCTTGGTTGAGCTCACTCCCCCCCTTTCCCCCCATCTAGGATGACACCACCACTCCACCTACGACATGCATGTAGCTAGTTCACTAGATATATTATGAATAGTATACATAGTGCATGTAATGATATGCTAATATACCCTTCGACACCCCTTGAGGTACCCTTAGGGGCTAAGTTGGTGGGTGTGGGTCAGCTGCGGGTCGGGCCCAGGTTGGTACTAGGTAGTCGGATACCTGCAGATTTGCTCGCAGGGCAGGCATTGGCAGCAAGGGTTGCCGTCGCTGTCTGTCGTCGTGCTGCTGACTGCGTGGTGGAGATGGAAGAGGTCATGTCATTGGTGTATCGCTGGCTGGTGGTAATAGCCGTCGTTGTGACTGTCATCATCATCATCCCCAGTGGGGTGGTGGTGACTGCTTCGGATGACATCGTTGCGCTGCCAGTTGCAAGGCAGTGGTAGTAATGTTGGCGTGGCGCTGGCTACACGGGTGGTTGTGGTGGTGATGTCACTGGTTCACGCGATGTTCCCCATCGGCAGTGGCTATACAGTGCTGCAAGCAGGCGTCGTCGGCGTGTCTCAGTGGGCAGCAGGTAGATGTTGTCGATGTTCCATGGCGGCAGTGGCCGTTCGTGGGCATTGTTGTCGTCGATGCACCTCTATACGTGGCAGGTAGTAGATGTCATTTTCGATGTTCCATGGGCAGTGGCTGTATGTGGACATCATTGATGTCACCATCGTTCGGCTGCAAATGATGGGCATCACCATGGGGTGGCTGTAGGCAGCCATCGCTGTCATTGTCGTACCTCCGTGGGCTGCAGGCGGGTGTCGTTACCATTGTCATGCCTCTGCATGTGGCAGGTAGTACATGGGTGGTCGTGGTCGTGGTTGTGGCCGTGCTTCTGCGGGATGCAGATAGTCGTCCTCGTCCTCGCCATCTTTGGTGGTGTGGTGTGGCGGCAGCGGCGGTTGTAGGTGAATTGACAGCTGCTACGACCCGCTGTATTACTGGACACACGAAAGAATACAGTAAGTAAAGACAAATGGCCTGAGCGTGTTTCCTGAGAATTTCTTTGGGTATGCGTCGCAACAAGTGTGCCGTCATCGATTCATGCTCGATTAAGGACTACATAGTACTACATTCAGCTCGGGTTTTTGCGACATGACAGGGGCTGAGCTTGCCAAGCAAGGTAAAAGGTAATGTTATTTTGCCTTTAGGCGGCGACTGCCGGTAGTATAGGGGGCGCGTTCTCACGATTTTTGGGGGGCCATAGGACCTTGCCCAAGCAAGGTGACTATAAAATGAGATGAGGAGTCGATGTACCTACCTGACAAGACGACAGGAGCAGATGGCACCTCCTGCCGTACCGCCGTTCTCCAGATAAAGTCAGCATGACGACACACCTGATCAAATGTTGCACATGTAACGAGGGCTCGGGCATCCTCTTGACAGCTACGGTCCTGACTATTACACTACCAATCCCTCTCAGGAGCTTGACCAACCCAGTCTATACTCGCACACAATCACACGGTCATGTGACCTTAGGAGAGGTTTGCAGATTACAAATTGAATTTACAAATGGATCGACAATTTACAAAGTTACAAAGTAAGACTAGAAACGGAAGATAATAATAAAAAAAGAAAACTGTGGCAGCCAATTTGCCAAGAGGGGGCCCTCCTCTTGACAAGCTGGCTCCCAAAGCGAAAAACTACTGTTACTACGATACTATCAAGGTGAAAGGTAACAGACGCCATGCGCGCAAGTGTTAGTAATTGGGAATGCACACCCAAGAGTAATATTCACCTAAGTGCTTAATCCGCAGGGGCTAACTAGGAATGTAAACAGAGGACCTGCGAGACACGTTAGTAATTAGAAATACACGCCAAAGACCAATACTCACCCTGCAAACGCTATCCAGTGCGAGGGGAGGGGGGTGGGCAACATCCCACCGCTGGCTGGTGCTGCAGTTGGCAGTTTCAGCAGTGTAAGAGGGATAAGATGAGGGAAAAGAGTAATACTCACCATGCAAACACTTTACCCAATGCAGTGTGTGCGGCGGGGGAGGGAGGGAAGGGGGGGTAACAGGCACCAATTTCACACCGCCAGCTGGTGATGCTGTTGACCGTGTCAGCGATGTAAGGGGAAAAAATGAGACTTCACCAAGTTAGAAATACCAGCGACGGGAGGAGTGCATGCGCACTCACATCACCGTCGCTGGACTGGAGGGGCAAACCAACGGACGCCAGCGACGGGAGGAGTGCATGCGCACTCACGTCACCGTCGCTGGAAGGGGCAAACCAAAGGACGCCAGCGACGGGAGGAGTGCATGCGCACTCACATCACCGTCGCTGGACTGGAGGGGCAAACCAACGGACGCCAGCGACGGGAGGAGTGCATGCGCACTCACGTCACCGCCGCTGGACTGGAGGGGCAAACCAACGGACGCCAGCGACGGGAGGAGTGCATGCACACTCACGTCACCGTTGCTGGACTGGAGGGGCAAACCAACGGACGCCAGCGACGGGAGGAGTGCATGCACACTCACATCACCGTTGCTGGACTGGAGGGGCAAATAGATGCTTGCCAACGACAATCTGAAACATAAAGAAACGTTAGCAAAAAAAAATGGCGCCGGACGGGAGGGGCAAACAGACGGTTGCCAACGACAAGCTGAAACATAAAGAAACGTTAGTAAAAAAACAAACATCGCTGTAGGGAAAATATCAACAGACACAAAAGTTTGAGTACTCACCTTTTCTCAGTAGTCATGGTCTTTTTTATTAGGCAGGCTGCAGTCCTGCCTAATAAAAAAGAAGCCATGAGGCAGCCAAATTGAATGGGGAGGAACTTCTTTTACAGCCCAGTTGGGCCAATGACGTGTCATGTTAGCGCAGTAATCATTTTAACGGAGGCCTTGACTTACGTTGGATTTGCCGCGTGAGAACAGGGTGGGGCCGCAGGGTGAAGGGTGAAAGCCGTTGATGGGAGTTGGAGAAGAAGAGGTTGAGCGTGGAAAAAACGGTTGATAATGAACAATGTGTGTCAATATTTGGCTATGATCACTTGACTCATGCGTTGCGCGACTTGTGTCCACTCCATGTACTATCTTGGAGTCTTACCATCACTCACTGTGGTTTGTCGCTCTCGCAATGTGCGTGTGTCTGAGAAGGTTCTCATCCAGGTCACGCAAACATGGCACACTCGTTCCATCCGTCTCGCTGCTCATCTTTGGGCAGATTTTAAACATTGTTTGCGTAGTTGGTCATTTCATTTGCCTTCTACTGTACCACATGTGAACTTACCTGAGCACTTGTCTTATCTGCTATAGTACTAGTTTCTCTGTCGTCGTTGTCTTATAGTACTCTCTCCTCTTGTCTGCTCTGCTCTTTGTTACTGTTAGTGCCGGCGAGGTCTTATTTGGCCTGAGCTTTGTATAGCGTAGTCCGCCGTATCTTTATTTCATTTCATTTCAATCAACCAGTGTTGATAGACTACGGTCAAACCCGTCTGACCTATAAGGTAGTGTTGCTGCAGAGGTGAGGTGAGGCGAACCGAAGTGACAGTTTGGTGCCACTTCGAATCATTGAACTTGAATGAAGTGAGGTGGAACGAGGTCAGCAATGTTCTCAGCCAATCAGAGCATGATTACTATACAGTGAAATTACGAGAGATTACTAGCTAATAAGTCTGAAGCATTGAGCACCAGCTGGTCAAGCTCCGTGAATTTGCCTTCACCAATGAGCTCCTCGACTGCTCTCTGCGTCAAAGGTCCTTCAATACAATAGTCTTCTTCTCGTGGCGGAGAAATCCTGTTTTGACGAAGCGTGCAAGTTTCCTTGCTTGAAGAGAATACCCGTTCGCACGGTACAGCAGAGGCCTGAGCAGGAAGGACATCCATAGCAACTCGAAAGAGCAGGGGGCGAACTTTCTCCATGCGCTGAGGTCAATACCTTGAGTCAGTGTCGTAGTAGAAATGCATGCAATGGTGCTTACCTCCCAATAGCGCACCAAATCTGTTACTCGTTCTCCGTTATGTAAAGTTGGTGACTCTGCCTCGTAACGGTTGAGTTCAAGCTCTGCATCTCTGCAATCTTGGTCACGCAAGCACTGCTGTTGAATGGCCAGCTCCTCGGGCGATAATTGATTTGGTAGTTCGAGTGTGGGGATATAAGGTGATGGTGTTGGAGTTCGACTCGGAAGTGGTGTAGACGCAGAAAGGGACGAACGACGAACCCCAACATTGATGGAGTTAAGGCGGGAGAATGCACTGGCCTGTGCATGCGATGCTGCATTGGAGTGCTTCATTGACACTGATTGGAGTTCACGTCCCACCTCACGCTCAGATGTCCGATACAAGGTCATCTAATAAATTACTTGATTAGTTTCATTCGACTCACGATGAATATTTGAGAGACGCACAGCTTCAATCGTCCACTCACGTGCATTTGCAACATCTTGTGCGTCCCAGTGCAAACTCATCCAACTGAACTTCATGTCTGGATTCAAGACTTCAATGGCGAAAAGTGATTCATCAGCCAAGGAGCTTATCAGATCCAAATGTGACAACCTACTCATCGAAAGTGCGTAAATCCGTGTTTTTCGTGCTTCCCTCACATACTGATGAAGCTTGTTGAGAGCCACATCAATATAGTGGGAAAGCTCCGGAATAGTCCTCTTGAGATCACTCCATTTCACGATCAGGACTTCGTAGATTGGTAGAGCCATCGAAAGCGTTGGTGTGAGCTCAGCAGAGAGTGCTTCCTGAGCAGAGTGCGGAAGTTCAAGAACTTGATGGATATCACGAAGGACGCAGATTTGCTCCTTTGAAAGGAGAAACTTTTGGAGTTCGGAGTCTTCTTTATCAATGATGAAAGCTCGAATAGCCTACATCAATGGAGTGTAAGTTCGAGATAGCAAATCACAAGGTGCACGCACAGGGTATAACAGGATCACATGCTCAACCATCAGATGACTTGATGACCAGCGTGTTTCGCAGTCACGAAGTAGTTGGACAACAGGAAGAGTATCCGCACCATCGGTGAGCTTTCCAATCCATCGTTTTGACACATTCCCCTCTATAATAGTGGCTTTCAGTCCTTGTCTTCGTTGTCCAGAAGCACGGCATGCTGCAACTACACTATGAACTCTCCCCACAGGATCTCCGGTTAATGCTGAGGCATACGTCTCAAGGTACTTCCAAAGCTCAAGTTCGTCATACCCAGTGTCACTATGGGAGTCAAGCACTGGCTGTGTGGGATTTTTCTTGAGTTCAGCGAGAAAAGCTTGGCATGCCAGATTAACTATGTGAGGGAAACACCTGAAATTTAATATGTCACTGGCGTCAGTGTGTTTCATTTCACAGTGAATAGGACACATTACCTTAGGCGGTTTCCATTCCTGTCAAAAGGAATACCTCGTGTTGCGAGCTCAACCTCAATCTGTATCATCATTGTGTGATTATTTGATGCATTGTCTAGAATGAGCTGTCCCATCTGTTGTGGTTGAGTAAGGTAAAATAGAGCTCAAACATCGGACACACCTTGTGCAATATTTGAAGCTCGTCAAGGATATGAATGAGCTCCTTGCCAATGTTGGCACCTGTGTGCATCCCATTAATGAGTCGAAAGGCAATAAGGAGCGTCTTCAAAATGAGTTGACCACGTCCATGAAGTGAGCAGTGACAGCCATATAGCTGTCACGGTTTGGGTCACTCCATAGATCAGTCGTCATGGACACCCTCCCAAGAGAGTTCTGCAATAGATTTGCCTTAGATCATGTAATTGGAAAAGGAATCAGTCTACTTACGCTGAGAGACTCTGTGATTTTCTGGTGCTCCTTTTTGTATTCTTCGAGAATCATCGCTGTAAGCTTTGTCCGGTGTGGCAAGGTTCTATCATCAATTTTGTCCTCGCCCAAATATAGCAGAAGTTCCCGAAATTCATCGCAATCCACGATATTCAGAGACTACATAGATGTGAGATCATGCAGTAAACAGCCCACATATGGACCTTCACCTGGTCATCAACTGCTATCCACTGCATCAAAAGATAATAGAACTGTTCGAGTGTGAATGGCACTTGTTTCTTGCCAGCCAACGCCTCTCGGAGGTTCCCAGGTTCTTTAAACCACGGTCCCTACATTCCGTTGCCCACTTTGTTTTGTGTGTATCTTGCAGATGACGCCGATAGCAAGATGTCATGCCATCACCGTGACTCCAAGATTTCCATTTGCCTTCTTCATTGTGGTAAATCATCTATTAGTAATGATACTCAATTAGTGAGACGACTTACATGCAAACACGACAGGCCAAGTATTCAGACCGTGTGGGGTTCTTCATCAGCTGTGGGACATCATCCAAGACAGGGAGTTCATTAGGCTGCGATGCTGACTCCACGACCATCATGAACCACCAAACATCAGTTGCAGAGGACCTGTTTTGTATCCGTTGGTTACCCAAAGTTCCAGAGCCTTTTGCGGAAGTCGTAGGATTTGTATACAAGTGGAGAGGTGGCGGAGCTTCGGAGCCTGGATCAGGTACCAATCCTCTGCTCGCATGCCAGAATGAATAACATTGGCATCATGTACCACTGATGGATTTGCCAAAGCTGATGGCCCAACTCCACACACAGCAGCAGCCTGAGGTAAGTCTCCAGATGCCTGTTCATTAGTAGCTTTAGCACGCTTCTTACGACTAGTATTCTTCGGCCTTGCTGTCATTTCATCAGACCTCCGCTTCCTACTACTTCCGCGAGTCTGACCTGACCCTGTTGTCGACGATATCCCACAGTCACTACCCACAGGCTCGACAGCCTCTGGTTCATTGATGACAGGTACTGTCAGATTGCAAAGTGGTTTCCCAGGCTGCGATGGAACACCTGGCTGTGTGTGTGGCACTGGTTGCGACTCACATGGTTGTGGCACATAGTAGTATGTGCCAGTGACCAGGGAGATGTCCTGACCTGGCACAAAACTAGTGTGTGCATCCAGGAATGATGGTGGGTGATGATACTGACTGTGATTTTGATCGTATGGCAAGTTTATGGGCGGTCCGGTATGCTGAACGTCAGCATGAGATGATGAAGAGAGGTGCCACTGAGAGAACATGGTGACTCGACTCTCGCAACGACTGTAGGCTTTCCAGCAGATTTGAAAGCCTTGGGGATGACAAAAGTTGTTTAATGAAATTGTATACTTCGTAGTTTTTGGGGAGACAGGGTCGGATACCCCATTATTTTCATGTCCATGAACCAACCATAAAGTACTGAGGGAGATGAGGTTTTGATATTTGGCAGGACAGAGTCTGTGAATATGTACTTCGTGCACATACTACACTCTACATACACTGATAAAAGATCCATACTATCTAAGTCCACATTTGGTCACTTCGAAAGGAGTTCGACCCCAGCAGTTCGTTTGACTTCGAATTTTCGAACTGCAATCGAACTATTCAAATTTCGAACTGAACCGAAGTCACCTCCGAAGTCACCTCACCTCGGCGGCAACACTAGATCCGGCTTGGTTTTGAAACGCTTTGCGGCAGGACGTTCCGACTCATCAGCTGACTTTTCAGCGCTAGCATCCGACTCTTCAGATTCCAGCTGAACATCCTCTTCCTCAGCTGGCCCGCTTTCACGACTGGGATCAACCTCAGATAGAATACGACTCTCAACTCGTTTTCCTCGCCTCTCCTCTTGTTGAAAAGCTCATTTCTTCGTACAACATACTTCCTCAAGCGCACATCGTCACCTCGCTCGTATCGTCGTCTCAATGTATAGTACTCGCCGAGCCCGTATATACTATAGGATTCCCAGGCTAGCCCGTTCACGCCAATCAGCCTGGGAATTGGTCTCTGCTATATATGTCCTCTCCGTCGGAAAGCGAGACTTAAGGCCCATTAGACTCCCGATTGAATTGACCATTATTGACTGGAGGTCAAATTGACCTTGCCAACACTGCAATCAACAAGGTCGAATTTTGGCCGTGTTTTGCACAGCACGTGATCCGCATTTGCGTTGGTTTTGGGTACCGCTTCTGCGAGCCGCTCAGTAGGTCCTGCCCAATCTGTTCTTCTTTACCATCTACTCAACTGCTTTACATCCATGACACGAACTAAGCAAACAGCCAAGAAGACTACTGGTGGCACGGCTCCCCGCAGGAAGATCCCCTCCCATTCTCAACGTTCCAGTCTGGATGCCGCACACGATAAGGTGGTCAAGAGGAACAGCATTCGCGTGCCACCCCGCAAACGACCCACAGACTCGGAGGCAGGCGTTGCTGAACAGACCATGGCTGTCAGTGCTGGGCGCGAAGCGTTGGTGAGTTTACGGTTGGCTCAGGGCTGTCATTGTGCCTACTGACATTTGTTAGTTTTGTTTCCTATGTCAAGACGGCGGGGACTTGTACCAATGCGGAGCGTGCCCACGCGCAATGTGCACGGTATGCACGCTGGTGCCACAATCACACCAGGAGGTCGTCAAGACCGCATCCATCAAGTTCCGGTGCATGAGTTGTCACTGGCTATTGAATCAACGCAAGAAAGACTTCACTCCATACACGGTAAGTATTCTTCATATTGTTGGAATCTGGCTTGGATGAACGCTCGACAGGGTTTTACACAGAATGGTGTCCCCGTTCTCCCCAGCTTCTTGCCAGTGACTGGGCGTTTTGAGGTGGCCACGCGAGGGCATATTTTATCGCCCAAGACACTTTTTCTGCACTTCCACCTGACGCCCATTCCCGCGACTTTCCACGCCTCAGCGGTTCCTCAATCGCTTTCCGAGTTCTTTCCATATGGTGGCCTGGACGTGATCGACATACCATTCGTTTTGGGTACGGATGAAGGTGTTGCAGAGTACGCCTGCCGCGCTGCCTCGTTAGTTGGACAACTCACCGAGAACTACGTTCATGTCATTGTTGTCATCACGGATCATACCGACGAGAAGACTGGAGACCTTTTCCTTGGCCCGGATGAGACTGGATGCATGGTGGCTGGTGCCGTTGATGAAGTGAGTACCTTCTTTTCTCTATGCCCTACATTTCTTGATGCTGTCCATAGGTTTTTTGTGAACTGTTCACGCCATTCATCGAGTTCATGCGAGGGGCAGTGATGTACCTCGCTGCCTGTGGTGCATTGGTGCAAAATCAGGAGAGCTTCAAGTTATTGTGTCGCATGGTTTCCAAGTAAGTAATTCTGCTATATCTTGATTATGACAATTTTCTGATGTCTTTCAAGGTTTCAAATTGCTCATACGCTAGCATTTGATGCCTCACGTCTACAACCCATCAGCATTGCCGAACCCTTGATGCGGTTGACCAGGTCGGTTGTTATTTATGGGTTTCAGTTCACTGAGGCGGTGGAAAAGGTACTCACCGAGTCCCCTTTGCTTGGCATGCACACTGGCGTTGTGCACCTGGTGTGGAAGGAGTCAGTGGATGGGGCGGATTCATTGGAGGGTTGCAAGTACGTCTGGACACACCGTGAATGCCAACCATGGGGACAACTGCTGCCGATCCAGTGCCCCCAATGCGGAACAGTGCAGAAATGGCACTCCATTTACCTCGATGACGGCTCATACAAGTTTGAATGCACATACAGTAAGTGTGGGTATCATGGCGCTGACAGGGAAGGGTGGAGGCACCAAATTATTATACAACGTCCAGAAGGTGCCATCATGCTCCCCAAGTGTAATGGTGAAAAGGGGGCTTGGATGAAGATGGCAATTGAACTCGGACTTTTGTAGTTATTTTGCCTTGCACAACACTATTTTGTGTAGTTTTTTTGTACTTGTAAACCCATTATTCCATACATTTAGTTACAGAAGTCATCATTGCATTAGCTTCGAGTTTGATGGTACTGGTTCTGCGGCTCACGAAGCTGGAGTCACCTGACCGAGCTTGTGTACATGGGGTTGTAACACGTATGCACTAGTGAGCGAGACCTGTGTCTCTACAACAACGCTGTTCGTATTCTTGCATATTAGCGTCGCCGACAGCAGAGTGCAGGGATTGATGGCGAGTAGGTGGGAAGTGCCGAACCGCGTGCCATATGTAAGGCAGGTCTGCACGGGAGCGGACATCGAGGACGGTGAGGATGACATCATTGGGAAGTCACAAACTTGTAAGAAGTTCCCCGACTCCCACGGTAGTGGGGGAGGGTTGGGTCGGGCAGAAACGTCCTGTGCCTGCAAATGGACCTGCAGGCACGGACCTCACCCAGTATGGAAATTTTATGTAAGATATGGACCTTGTATGTAGACCTGGTAGACCTATTAGTCAGCCAATCGATTTTTGTTCACCACGAAAAGCCTTTGTCAGGTTTCCTATCCTCATCAATGATCAAAGTGATTCTCGATGGCTTCACATTTCTACATGATGTCTTGCATCACCTAGCGTTAGGCATTCAAATGATACGCACCCCCCATGATGATGATGAGGACCCCAATGACGATGATGGTGGTATGGACCACCACCCCAATGGCCACCACCCCACGCCGATGATGACAACCACAACAGCAATGACCCCCACCCCTGGCATCGATGATGGGCTTAGTATTAGCACATGTATTAGTTACACTATGTATTGTTTTACCTGATTCGGACGCCGTTGTTGAATGACATTGGTCAGTCAATGGTCAATAATAGGCCGGTCCTCAGAGCATCTTGTTGTCTGAGGTGTTCCCTCAAGTCAGACAAAATCAGACACTTGTCACAGGACATCAGCTATTCAACATCAGACATCTAGTGTGTCTGAGCTGTCTGGCCCAGATGATTTCAGACGTGATTAGACCCATACAAGGTCTCTGCCTGATTATTCGTGAGAAAGTGCCTCCTAACGTTCCGGCACTTGCTTCAAGTTAACCGGTTGCAAGTTATACCTCTACTGCGAGTGCGACCATTGTAAGTGCTTACCCCTAACACTGACCACACCCACCACTGCCACTATGTATGTAGATAACAATGATGACGACCTCCACCGTCAGAGCCGTTGCCAGCTGACCTCCACGTGCACCAGCGTCAAAGTGACCCCCACCTCCATCAGCATTAATGACGCACAGCCACGACCATGACCAACCACCAGTGTCAATGACTGGATGATGGCAACGACAACAATGATGACCAGACGCCAACGATGGCGACCATCCCCACCATGATCAGCATTATGCCTACGCGCACCATGACCTCCATGACCAGTGTCAATGACGAGGACGGCCAACGATGGCGACCACCCCCACTACCAGTTTTGACGACTACGACTACCATGACCAGCGCCAATGACGAGGTTGGCCAATTGGCAACCAGGCGTCAATGATGGTGACCACCCCCACCGCCAGCTTTGACAACTACGACCACCACAACCCAGACGCTGATGACGGTGACCATCCCCACCTGCAGCGACGACTACAGCGACAACATTTGCCACCACCACCACCATTCACACCCACCAATACCTCTAACGTTGACAGTACCCACTCAATCACACCACTGGACATCCACGCCATTCAATGCTGGGTGCTGTGGCCCACAGCGCTGACTGTAGTATCCTATGAGGACATCGGACCTAGACCGGCGTCTCGATGCGGACGTACTACTGCCAAATTCAAAACCGTAAAGGTCAGCACAGCGTGGGAAGGCTTTCCCTCTTCTACACTGTGCACCGTCTGTAGTCCTATATAGAGCACTCCACTTTGCAAATTGTGTACATATATTGGTTGTAGGTGTTGGACGAGATTTGTTCCAAGCAGGTGCCTGTTTAGTCTGGATACCAGCCTGTCTAATAGGAAGCTTGAGCAGTAAGCTGTTGTTAGACAGTCTGGTAAATCTGGGTTTGAATTCATAGGGCTGCGCGGTGTGAGTCAAAGTGTGTATTTGGGTCGGAGTAATAACCCAAACACAACACCAACAAAGGACTACGAAAAAAGTGCGAGTGGTGGTTTACCTCCGCGGTGTCCAGAGAGGATGTGCTGAGGAGGGGGGAAGGGGATCTACACCAACAGGGTGATGCAGACGATGATGCAGGATACTCCTGGGGTACAGGAGTAA
>Ga0307518_10001011_pt1 | contig 20986 bp, 15 predicted proteins | sample 25_EM_MG_FD_203889 | JGI IMG/M metagenome (GOLD analysis project Ga0307518, IMG submission 203889) | Populus trichocarpa ectomycorrhiza microbial communities from riparian zone in the Pacific Northwest, United States - 25_EM | ecosystem: Host-associated > Plants > Roots > Unclassified | place...
GCTCAAAAAATTCCCCGTACTCCCAGTGTCTATCATAGCGAGGGCATGACACCCATGGACCAGCGCCTCGACAGTAACGCAGGCTCGGGCACCTGCAGGAACCACTGGGCGCAGTATTGTCCCCTGCGAATCATTCGCGTTCAGCGCGTATCGGAACGACCGGGCCACGGGCTCAGTGGTCATTGCGGCCATGCGCCGGTTAATTCTCGCCGGGGCCCTGTCCCCATTCCATGCTCCTGAGGAGATCACGGTCTCTCGACCATTCCCTCGCACTATGACGACCGTGTCGTCCTCGTAATGCAATATGCTTGTTTCTGTCAATGCTTGGGGGCGCATATCCCCCACAGAACTCGCTGGAGCAGGCACGGGGGATTCCATCGCTAAGCCGCGAAGTCCCATGTCTGCCACCATGCGATGCAGTTCGCTCTCGAGCAAGTCGTCACGCTCTTCACCATCAGCGATCATCGCTGGGGGGCTATCCGCCCTTGCAATTTCGTCTACAGACTCGGAGGCCTGTACCCCTACATTCACGGGCCTAGTTTGCTCAGGTGTCGCCCCACCGACGTCAACCAACAGTTGAGGGGACGTCGTGCGCCCCTCGTGCGCGTTGCACGTCCGTGCCCAGTCGCACTGCATCTGTGCCTGGTCACAGTCGTTCCATCCCCTATCGTACTCCTCTCGAGCGTGCTGCTCAATTTCCCTCAGTGCAATCACAACTGAAGGGTTGTCATCCCACACTGCTTCGTCGAGGTGGCGTATGTACTCCGTGCACACCGCACAATCCCCCCAGTGTATCGCGCCATAACGCGCCCTCCAAGTCCAACGCGAATGTACTCCCTGCGCAGCAGCGCTGTCGGCTTCCGCTGGTCTTTGTTGGGGATTTCCCTCGACCTCCGATGGGGCCGGGTTCAGTTCAGCACTGGCGTCTGAGGGGTCAGTCCCCTCGTCATGCTCCACTTGCATGGAACAACACTGGACGACGTGTTCTTCATCGGGTTCCTCGAACTCCTCTATGGGGTGCATCGCTCCAAGGAATCCGACGAGTTCATCATCGTCCTCTTCCTCGTCAATAGTAGAATACGCGTCGAGGTGTTCCGCCTCCATCTCAATGTGTTCTTGCGCTTCCTGCGCGTCATCGCCCGCTTTCTCCTCGTTGAAATCGATGGCGGGGTGGTCTTCCCCAACTCCTTCATCCCTTGAGGTGTCAACCTTGCCCTCACACACGTCCACTGCGTACAGTCGCGCTTGGGGGGCCTTCCCCTTATCTCTCTTTGGGTGCCAGCACTCAGATGCGAGATGTCCCTCGTTCCCGCAGTTATAACAAGTGATTCCCTTGCGGAATGCAGCATTGCTTGACTTCTGCGCTGTACTGGGGTTGATTGCCCCTGCAGTTGCTCCGCTATTCTGGGAACCCTGCTTCTGAGGGCGGGTCCCCTGATCCTTACCTCCCTGAGCGCTGGTGCTCCTATCTCTGTCAAGGGGCCTCCTGTACACCAGGTTCCCCTTTCTCACAAATTTATACTGTTGGTGGTCACTATTATTGGTGCTGCCGCTCTTACTTGTATCTGAGCGGTTATTGCTCGAGGATCCTTTGGAGATCGTCCCTCCACTCTGAGGATTATTCCTCGTCATCAGACTCAGGGCCTTTTGTGCTCCTTCCATCCGTTTCACCTCGTCGAGGATCTCGTCCATGGAGGAATGTTCCGCCGTTATCCCTCGCGCTTCTAGTACCGTCTTAACAATAGACAGGGGCAGACCCCCAATGAACTTCCTCCTGAATGAATACTCGTCAGGGGGTTCAACCATGCGGTGCGCCCGCCTTTTCAAATCATTGTAGAATGCGAGCGCTCCCTTCTCGGGGGAATAGCGCGTGCGGTCGTAATTGATGGCGGCCTGTTGGGCAGTAGCCTCGTGAATGAATCGCTTGAACAGTCCACAGATTAGGTCCTCGAAGGACCAGTAGCCAGTGCGCCTTTCCGGCGCGTCGACCTCCTGGTCATACCACTCGGCGGCCATACCTTCGAGGTACAGCCCCGTGTACAGGACGCGATCTCCGTCACGTCCGTACCCAGTGATCTTGAAGGTCCTGAAATATTTGAGAAGTTGGGTGAGCCAGTCGTCGAACTTCTCCATGTCGTCCTGGCCCCCATACTTCCCCGGTTTTGGCGGGTTCATCGCCTTCACTTCAGGGCCTAGTGGCCCATCGGGCTCGTCGCCCACTTGCTCCCTAATACGCTGGCTGTATCGCCGCATGGCGAATCCAGTGTATCGGTCGTTGCCTGGGGTGTAACCCCTGAGGTATTGGGATTGTCTCCCTTGATTACCGTCGGTCCTTCGGCTGTCACGGGTTCGGTCTTGGTTCGTTTCTGCCATGGCTGACCCGTATTCACTTGGATGATAGCTCGAATCGGAGGGAGGACCTCCAGGGGGGCCTGGTGGGCCATGAGGTGGTCTGCCTCCTCCTCTGTTTGCGTTTCTCCTATTGGGGAGGTTCCTCCCTAGGTTTCCATTGTCATTGTCTCTGTTCGGGACTCCATTGTCCCCGTCATCACCTCCATCACCTCCTTGCGGGCCATCACCGCCATCGGGGTTGCCCCACACATTTCCTGGCTGTCGGGCGCGCTGACTTATGGTCCTGCGCATCACTTCTGACACTTGGTCACCGTAAAGATGCCTCATGATGTCCTCTTCACGTCCAGAGAGGTATGCGGGTCGCCTCCGCTCGTTGGGATTGGGTGCTCGACCCTGGTTCCTAATGGGTGGGGTACCCGAGTCCCCTCCGTGGTTGTTGGTTAATGCTTGCGCTCTCCGTGCATTTTCTATTTCTTGCGCCAAGCTGCGCGCGCCTCTATTACTCATTACTGGGCTCGTTGCCCGACTTCCTGGGGTCTCCCTCTTAACAATCATACTCTCTTGGTCTTCATCTCCAGGGGACTCAGATCCCCCTCCGAACTCTTCAAGAAGTTGACGCAGGCGTCGGAATCGTCGAGCATGATGCTCATTGGGCCTTACGCCATGATTGTCGAAGAGGATATTATCCTCATACTCCCACCATTGGTTCTCAACATCGCGCAGGTATTCCTGCATATACTGAAGAGCCTGTTCTCGGCTCGCGGGTGCTTCGGGAGTATTGTGCGTCTCCAACGCTCTTATGGCTTCACGGGCAGCTTGCCCAATGGTAGAAGACGTGTCCTCTTCCATTGGGGTATCATTCCCAAAGCTCATCACTCTCGATGTATTTCTACTCATTAGAGGGCTATCCTTAATGGGCACAGTGCCTATAACGAAGCTCCCGGGGATGCGATCCCCTCCAGTATAGTTACCACCTGCTCAGGGTGACCTTACCATAACCGGTGGTGCTTCTATGGGCATCTGTTGGACATTAATATCCTGATTGCGCTGATCCGTGCCATGCCCGAGGTCCCTAGTGGGTCCCCCAGTGGTCCTTTGGCATTGGGTATCCTCGGATCTGGGTTGATCACCCTGGATAAAATTTTCGTTGTTTTGGGGTGGGTCCCCAGGCGGTTGTTCCACGTTGTGCATCGTGCGCGCGGCTGCTCGTGATGGTTTGACTCATTGAATACATAGATGGATGTTCAAAAAAGTTTAAGGTTGTTGATAGCTTCTCTGATCCTCACTCAACACAGAACACGACCAAAGTGTATTCCTTTGAGTATGTAGGACAATAAGAAGCAAGTTGCTATATTACATAACAAGAAGTAATTAAATAGGAAGATGAGTATTACATAAGTAACTGAATATGGGTAACCCCTAAGGGCACCCTTACAATGACTGTCAGCATTGGCATTCATCTCTTGCATCAGGATAGTCTTCTTGTGTGATAGATGGCTATGATGAGGCTCCATTGTGCTTAGCTTATCCTTTGCATCAGGATCATTCAATATAGACATTATCTTCTGTACCAAACCTGTTTGGTGCATGACACCGGGGGAACATGGCCAGCTATGGTGGGCAAGTAAACCTTCCCGTTCACAAAGACATCAGAGATATAGTTAGTTGATATGTGTGGCTTACTCACCTTCATTAACGCCTTCGAATCATCCCCGGTCCACTGCTTGAACCCACAGCCTTCTGGAAATCGCCTCAGTGCAGGAAACCATGGCACAGCTGCAATCCTAATACATGTTTCAGCATGCCTGTATGGCCATGAATCATAATCACCTACCTCCGGTCAATATCAGCGATGATTTCACTCACGCGCTGCTTTCCATGCTCAAGTTCCAAATACTCATTGATCCACGTGACAATATGGTCCTTGAATGTTCCCTTAATTAATTGATGAAGAAGATCCGGGGCGATAAGTTCATGGATGTCAGCATGCAGAAAGTTTGTGGTGAAAGGCTTTCAGATCATAGTAAGCTGGGTCAGACAGAGAAGAATGAACATACACACACAACAAGATGTTGTTAACAATGCCATAATCATCCGACAATGTGTGAGGGTCCAGGACATCAGCAAGTGCCTCGGACAGTTCATGGGAGCGGTGACCATCGCCACCATCCAAGTTATTGTTCTGAGTGGAGCACCTGATGCTAAATAGTAAGATCAACTGCATGGAGCATGATGTCAACCTACCATGGACACCATCCTTGCACTACACAGGCTAGTAACACCTGTTCTGGGTAGTCCACAATGTAGGGGCCCAGTCCATACACCACCCACTGAAAATGGCCATCCAGGCACAGTGTGACAGCTGGCCTGATCATGTGTGGCTTCAGTGAGTCTAACACAGCTGCAATCGAGCCGTGGAACAGTTGGTAGCAAAAACAGCAAAATGTGGCATCATTTTTGTGTGCCTCATCAGCTATGTTTATACAAATGAGTATGCAGTCAAAAAAGCAGCACGCACTTACTCTTGGGGATGGCGAGAAATGAGAGAATCAATATGGCATCACGATGCACTCGGCAGACATTATTATGTATGTTCCCAAGCGAGATGTAAAGGGGGTAATACTCTGTATGACCTGTCGCAACTGATACTATAGGCTTGTCACTACCAAGAACAACTGGCACAAATATTGCACCGTGTGTCAGCATCCTTTGCGATGATGTCCTGGGATCAGGTTTGAAGTTAGTCACTTGAGCAGCAACTAGAAAAAACCCACTTATGGACTGTTCAAACACCCACTGGCTGGACATCAAGTCACACACCTCGTGGTGCCCATCTTCATCAACAACAACCTTCGTGGCATAATCAATCTCACCCTTGAAGTTGGGGTTCACGAGTTGGTGCTCCAGCACTACTTTTGGGTCACGGAACCATACATCATACTCAGTGGTCATCCAAGAAGGGGAGTCATCAGGCATGGCACCTGAATACATCACCGAGAATGATTGCCAAGGGGAGTCCCCATTGTCACATCCATGCCAACTCCGATACATCTCCTCTTTGCTCTGACATCTCTCCTACCAACTCCGACGTATCTCCTATTTGCTCCGATGCATCTCCTCTTTGCTCCAACACATCTCCTACTAGCTCCAACGTATCTCCTATTAGCTCCAACGTATCTCCTATTAACTCCGATGTATCTCCTCCGAACTCCTACTCTGTTCCTCCGGTCCGTCCGGCCCGCTTCTGTCATACCTTCAGGTACATACCCTGTTTCCTTCCTGTCACTTACTTGTCACCCTGTTGCTACTTATTCCTTCCATGTGTTTACCCTTTTCATGTGCTTCTTCCTCTCATGTGTTTCTCCTACTCCGCCTTTCACATGTCTTGTGTTTATCACAAGGATCCTGTCCTTTCAGTTAGTATATAAGTCTCTGTGTATCTCCTCATACCTTAGTACGGATATCAACAAAGCCCTGTCCTCATCTTGTTTCTGCCTGACTCTAAGTTCCTCCTCCGACTCAACTCCTACTCCTACTTCTACTCCTACTCCTCCGTTGTAACTCCGCTCCTCCGAAATACGAGGGCTGAGCCTGTCCAAGGGCGCAGCACATAAGCTGAAGCCGACGCCCTCACCCCCTACGTCTTCCTTCCTCTCCTTCAGGTGCTGAACTCCTCCCCTGTAGGACTTGCATCTCCTCCTTTCGGAGTTGCACCTCCTCCCGTCGGACTTGTCCCCTTTTCCGTCGGAGTAGCACCCAGAAGCAAGGCGGAGATTGTAGGTGCTTGACACCCATGTCTTGTAGCATCAATCACATCGTACATCTCCTTGTGTGAACATGTCAAGACCATGTCCAACTCTGGACTCTTATCCAGTTACTCCAGTCGCATCGCAGCACTACAGCTCAACTCTGGACTTCTACGCATCACTCCAGTCCCAGATGTGCATGTACCCTTCCACTAAGTGCGACCCTTTGCATTAGTCTCAATCCAGTCGTTACCACACTTCCCCATCTACCCTGTTGTACTGTGAGTTCTCCGTGCTCTGTTTATATCTTCTACCTTGTAGTATTTTCTCCGGACCTGACCTAGTCCCAACTCCAGTTATTCCTTGTCTGCCCTTTGGGCTGTTTACTTGTCACCATAAATACTTTACCCTAGTTCTCCATAGTATAAGTACCCTGTACTCCATCCTGTATACCTTAGTCTGAAATCAACTTAGTCACTACTCCAGTCTCTGTCTGTCTCTGTCTCTGTCTCTGTCTCCATCACCTTGACCAGAACCTACACAAGGGATCAATGCTCGTTGTCCTTAGTTGTTGAATCCAAGCGGTCACCAACTCTGGCCGGACTAACCTCTTGTCCAGCCCTCTGCTCTCCTCCATCGTCCACCTTCATCCGAACTTGACCGGACCCCCTACCGGAGTAGACCCGGACTTGACAGTATTTCAGACTCACACTTGTGTGGGTTCACTATACAAACTCGTACACAAACTAGTTTCCATTTCCCCATGACCATGACCACACGCTCTCGCGCTTGTACTGCTGCCGCACTCACTGAAGAAGCAGGTGCAGTAAATGACCTCCATCTTTCTGCCGCACAGCAAGCCCTGTCTAACTGCAGGCAACCTCCAGCTTCTGTCAGCCAATTCCAGAGCTTCACAGCTCGAAACCCCACAGCATCTGTGACTCCACGTCAAGATGCTGCATCTCAGAGCCTTCATGGTTCTGCAGACTTAGGTCACCATGAATCTGTTTCTGGTGATCGGTTCCCCTACCATCGCGACTCCACTCCGGAGCGTCGCAAACCTGGTCATTTCCAATGGTTCGGCCCTGAGGACAGTCCTGGAGATGATCCAGACAACCCCAGAGATGACAACAACAACAACAATGACGATGACAACAAATTTCTCAATGCCACGGAAGAGCTAGACCCTAGTCTGGCTGTCTTCCACAATCTTGCTGTCGCTGTCAACTGTCTCTCCTGCTCCTCTCGCCGTACCAATGACACCTCCTCCTCCCGTGCCAAAGTCCGTGAACTGGACACCTTTGATGGTACAGACCCAAAAAAGCTCAGGACCTTCTTGGTCCAGTGCAAACTCTGCTTCCAGGACCGAGCCAAGGCATTCCACCTTGATAGGGCAAAGGTAACTTTTGCCCAATCATATCTAAAAGGGATGACTCTAGAATGGTTTGAACCGGACCTGCTGAACTCCGGCAATCTGGCTGACCGTCCACGCTGGATGGACAGTTGGGTTCACTTTGTTGCTGAACTCCAAAGCACCTTTGGATCTCACAACCCCATCACTGATGCAGAGCATCAATTAGAGCATCTCTGGATGAAGGATGCTCACCACGTTACGCGGTATATTGTAGACTTCAACCAACTTGCCTCCCAGGTCCAGGACTATGGAGATGGTGCGCTCCGCCGCCTGTTCTACTCCAGTCTCCCGGACCACCTTAAAGATGAGATTGCTCAAGTTGGGAAACCCCTGACTCTGCATGGGCTTAGGGCCCTTTGTCAAGAGATCGATGCGCTGTAGGGGGTAAGTCCCTTGAAGGCACGAAAATGGGTGTCTGCCCAAGGAGACCTGGTCTGGCTCGACTAGCAGAGCTAAGGAGAATAGAGCGCAGGAGTGCACTCAGAGGTTCTGGGGGTCAAGAGCAGAGTAGGGGTGAGGAGCACAGCGAAAAATGCACAGGGAGTGCACGACTAGGGAACTGGGAGGTTGCCTGGAGCGTGTAGACACGCGCTAGGGAGAACTGGGAGTAATGGGAACCACCGGAAATTGTCAGAGAACTGAATAGGGTTGTCTAGGGTTGTCAGAAAAACAAAGAGAGAGTGGCAGGACATGAGAGAAACAATAGGGAACAGTGGAAATGACAGGACTCGCACTTAGACACTCAGATGGGGGCGGAAAAGAAACTTCTTATTTTTGTGAGGACTAGGGCTATATACTGAAGCCTAATCCAGGGGGAAGGGTGCAAGTGACCTGAAGAGAAGGAGGAGGATGACAGCGCTAAGAGGGAACATAATACTAACGTAATGACAGCTGTCAGGGATGCTAAAGCAAGGGGAAGGGCTCAGGGACACAAAGGCAGAAGCTAAAGTGACAGGGAGAGAAGCGGAGAGCAAACCCTATGTAACGCAACCCTATGCAGCGTGACCTGATGCAATGTGACCCTATGCAGCGAGACCCTATGCAGGAGAGTGTCCCAACCCAGTGCAGTGTGACCCAATGTGATGCGACCTGATGTGATGCGACCCTATGGAGCAAGACCCTAGCAGGGAGAGTGACACGACCCGATGCAACACGATCCGATGCAACACGACCCAATGCAACGTGACCCAATGCAACATGACCTGATGTGATGCGACCTGATGCAACGCGACCCGATGTGATGTGACCCTATGCAGTGAGACCCTACACAGGAGAGTGACCCAACCTGATGCAGCACGACCCGATGCAATGTAGTAGTGCAACTCAATGCTACTCCAAGTGACTGAGACACTCAGGAAGGGATAGGGATGAGCTACGCATGCAGGACCTTCGCAGGAGCCTATTGGGTGTACCAAGCTGTGCATTGGAGAGCTCTCATGCGGGTTGGGTGCAGGTGGCTGCACTGAGTAGCACAAGCTAGTCCAAACAGACCTGAAGCCATTCCGAGTGATTGTGACGCTCGCAGGAAGAGATAGGGAATAGCTACTCATGCAAGACCTTCGCAGGACCCTATCGGGTGTACCAAGCTGCACATCGGAGAGCTCTCATGCGGGTTGGGTGCTGGTGGCTGTGCTGAGTAGCGTGAGCTAGTCCAAACAGACCCGAAGCTATTCCGAGTGATCGCAACGCTCGCAGGAAGAGGTAGGGAATAGCTACTCATGTAGGACCTTCGCAGGACCCTATTGGGTGTACCAAGCTGCGCATCGGAGAGCTGTAGTGCGGGTTGGGTGCAGGTGGCTGTGCTGAGTAGCGTGAACGAGCTTGGGCGAACACTGATCAGTATATGCACACCTAGAGACGCGTGTGTCTCTACAGCGCGCTATTGGGAGTGCAAAGACGAGATCTCTTGTATGACAAAAACCCAGCCCACCTCGTCTCCAACCAAGCCCTCCAACTCTGGAGGCAACTCATCCAACTCCAGTCAAGCCAAGACCAGCAACTCCCCCAGCTCCGGCAACTCCTCTGGTGTAACGGTCCACCTTTTTGTCTTATCTAATCTGTGGTAGCATCTTATCTTATCATAGTGTACAGCCATATCTTATCTACCTTAGTCTAGACCTGTGCCTCATGATGTACACGCTGCCTCCCTTGATGTCATCCCGCATAGCCTTAGCTCCACTATGACATCACTAGCATAGCATTGCACAGTACGTAGCCTCATGGATAGCCTTGCGTAGCCCTCGTGTAGAGTAGTATATATACAGTGCAATCCAGCACCCAGAGGCTCTCCATTTGAGCTCATCTTGGGTCTTTGCCCTAGCCTCTCAACTCCTATCCTCTCAGAGTCTCTGCGTGTAGTTGGGTCCTTGGTGTTTTCGCCTAGGGTTGTCTCATCTGGCTTGTCAAAGGTGACCAGCAACCAGTCCTCCTCCAGTTCCAGACCGGACCTAACCAACAAAGCTTGGTAAGGATGGGAAGCTAACTGCAGACGAGCGCAAAAGGTGTTTGGATAACAACCTCTGCATGTTCTGTGGGGGTACTGGTCATTTTGTGGACAACTGTCCAAAGAAGACCAAAAAGGCCAAGGCCCGTGCTGCAGCCATCGCTGCTGAGTCCGGTAAGACGGACTCCAACTTGGGTGCAAACTCCAAGTCAAAAAAAGAGTAAGCAGCTCCTGGCCCTCTGCACAACCGGTGAGCTGCGTTGACTCCAGAAGTGCACCCAAGGAGGCTTGCCTCAACACATCTGCTCTTTATGATCCTAACTCCCTTATGCCACATGTTATCCTCTTATCATTTGACTTACCTAAAACCCATGCACTTGTGGACTCCGGGTCCACGCATTGCTTTGTAGATATACAATTCGTGCACAAAAACAATATTACCACCTACTCCGTTCCTTCGATTACACTCCGGCTCTTTGACGGTACCTCAAATTTTGTAATCACTCAAGCCGTTGATTTATCAGTGAAGTTTCCTGCATCTGGTGATGTCACCCCTATGACTTTTTACCTTGCTCCGCTGGATTCTGAATGCATGATTGTTCTTGGACATAACTGGCTCACCCGCTACAATCCATTGATTGATTGGGTATTGAGCAGTTTAACATTCCGAACTCTTGCAGGAAGTTTGCCAGCGCCCCTGTCGACTCCCTCTCCAGTTCAGTCCGGTAACCCTGTCTCCGGCCTCTCCAGCCAATCTGACCCCAGCCTCATGCCATCTGTCGACACTCCGGTTTGCACCCCTCCCCACATCTCTCTGATCAATGCAGCCAGATTCGTGCATGCATGCAAATTAGAAGGATCCACCAAATACCAACTTCAGCTACGTCCCTCTGACTCAGCAAAGGCTCATTCTTCCTCTGCCTCTACTCCGCCAGACTTGGACATTGTCCCTCCGGAGTATCGCAATTATGCAGACATGTTCAGTAAGGCAAAGGCCTCTGAACTTCCCCCTCATCGCGACTACAATCTGAAGATTGACCTTGAAGAAGGTACCTCTCCACCATTGGGAACCCTCTACTCACTGTCTCCAGTTGAGCTCTCCGCTCTCCAGACATTCATCGACGAGAATCTTAATACAGGTTTCATCCGTCCTACCACTTCCTCCCATGCTGCTCCGGTCCTCTTCATAAAGAAGAAGGATGGCTCACTCTGCCTCTGCGTTGACTTTCGAGGTCTAAACAAAATCACTAAGAAGGATCGCTACCCACTCCCCCTAATCTCTGAACTTTTGGACTCACCCAGCCGTGCTAAAATCTATTCAAAGATCGATCTCCGGCACACATATCATTTAGTCTGGATTGCTCCAGGCGGTGAATGGAAGACCACCTTCTGTACGTGCTACGGGTCTTACGAGTGGTTAGTAATGCCCTTTGGCCTCACTAATGCCCCTGCAGCCTTCCAGCGCTTTGTCAACACCATCTTCGCTGACATGCTAGATGTCTGGGTCGTCGTGTACCTCGACGACATCCTTATTTACTCCAAGGATATGGAGTCCCACCAGCAGCATGTCCAGGAAGTGCTCTGCCGTCTCCGGTTGCATGGCCTCTTCACCAAACCAGAGAAGTGTGAGTTCCTGTCAAGACCGGTTCTCCTCGACGATCTTACTAGGAGGTCCAGGGATGCAGGGGACTAATGAGGAGGTAAGTCCAGACACTAGTAGGTGCTAGTTAGTGCGGACAATCAAGTCCGGGTCATATGGACGAAGTCTGGGCACTAGAGAAGCACTGGGAGTAAGTCCGGGTTTTGCGGAGTAAGTCCGGACCACAGGAAAGTGGACCGGAGTAGCGCAGCTTGTCCAGACGAAGGACATCCCAGAGGTGGGATAAGTCCCTAGGGGTCTAGCGTCGAGTCTGGGACAGAGGTGGCTTTTGCCCTTGTGCGAGTAGGAGACTTGCTAGGAGCGGACATAGGACCAAGGGGACGAGATAGGACAGAGGTCGGAGTTGGCCGGAGTTCAGGAATTCAGGTGAACAGATGGATTAGGAGAGCATAGTGGGTAGTACAGAGGGAGGAGTATCTTAGTCAAGATTTGATCTAAGGACTACTAGGCCAGAGTTTGGTAATTTATATAGTAATGAGACTAGAGGTGAGTATATACGGTGACAAGTAAACACCTTAGTCGGGACAAGGGATGGAGTGGAACCAGACAGGAAAATAAACTAGGTACAGGAAAATAAACCGGAGCGGAAGCAGAAACGGGGAACTAGGATTACAGGGACGACGGAGGAAAAGCAGGGACAAGGGAACTAGGTCGGAACAGGACAGGTAAGGGTCAGAGGTGGACTTAACTAATGTTAAGTCCGGAGCGATGTCCAGGACTGGAGGAAGTGGAACCGGAGGAAGTGCAAGAGCGGAGGGAGTGTACAAGCGGAGGGAGTGTGCAGGTGGAGGAAGGGCGGAGTTGGACATAGAAATGTCCTAAGCCTTTGGTGGACCTAACAGAGGAAGCGGAGCAGGAGCAGGAGCAGAACTGAGCTGGAGTTGGATATACCAGCCGGAGTTGGGCTACATCGCAGACCAGACAAAGGGAGTGGCTGGACTGAAACTGGAGTAGCAACTAATGGTAGGTACAGGTCCAACACAGAGGAGTTAGACTGCAGATCTGTCTGCAGGAAGACAGGGGTTAGTCCTGAGGGTGGAGATGGACGTAGGGACCGGAGTTGAGCTGGAGTGCAGCTATGGGGCTGGAGATGGCCGGACTAGATCCAGCGTTGCGTCTATGCCTAAGGAGAGGTCAGGCGGGCCAAGGTTAGACCGGAGTTGCAACTGGGAAAAGTACGGATATGACAGTTCCACTCGGACTTGGTAGAGTACCTTGGCTATCGCCTCTCCCCTGACGGTCTAACTATGTCTCCAGACAAGACCCAGACCATCTCCACCTGGCCTGAACCTCAAAAGGTGAAGGACATCCAGTCTTTCTTAGGCTTCGCCAACTTCTACTGCTGGTTCATATTCAATTACTCTGATATTGTGGTTCCACTTACCCAGCTCACCTGGAAAGATGTGAGACGACCCTAGGTGAAAACACCAAGGACCCTACTACACACTGGGGCTCTGAGAGGATAGGATGCGAGGACTAGGGCAATAACCCAAGATGAGCTCAAATGGAGAGCCTCTGGGTGCTGGATTGCACTGTATATATACTACTCTACACGAGGGCTATGCAAGGCTATCCATGAGGCTACGTACTGTGCAATGCTATGCTAGTGATGTCATGGTGGAGCTAAGGCTATGCGGAATGACATCAAGGGAGACAGCATGTACAGCATGAGGCACGGGTCTAGACTAAGGTAGATAAGATACGGCTGTACACTATGATAAGATAGGACGCTATCTAATCACAGATTAGATAAGATAAAAAGTTGGACCGTTACACTACTCCCCCCTCAGGTGCAGGATTCCAGACTGCAGAACTGAGTGTCGCAAACCATGAGGTTTTTGGGGATACGACTAAATAACGAGTCAAAGTCCGCTTGGGTCATACGAAGCTTCCGAGGAGCAGAGGGATTTTCTCGATAAAAGTGCTCGACTACCAGAGGAGAATTCTTCAAGTTTAACGAGGGTTCCCAGGTTCTCTCATGTTCTTCATAACCTTTCCAGTGCACTAGGTACTGGAGTTGCCTTTTATAAATATGAGAAGCCACAATATAGTCCACTTCATACTCTTCATCGCGTTCTTCTGAAACATGTACCAGACCGGGCCGAGACACTGGTTGTCCAGGAAGAGGTCCTAAATAAGGTTTTACTCGAGATACATTCACAACCGGGTGAATCCAAAGAGTTTTCGGGAGCTTAAGCTCGACTGTGTTCGGTGTTACACGAGTGACCTCATAGGGGCCAATCCACTTTTCAGTAAGCTTCTTAGAAGCGCGATTTAGCATTCGAAGGTTGTCCGTAGAAAGCCATACTTGCTGGCCTATAACATAGTCCGGGGCAGGATTTCTGTGCTTATCTGCCTGAAGCTTCATATTTTGTTTGGCCTTCTCAGAAGACTCAACAACTTTGTTAAATATGGCAGCAAAGTCTTTAGCTGCTGGGGCTATAGTCTCAACTGGTTCTATACCCATACGAGGGGAATAACTCTGGGTAATTCCAAATGGGGAATCAGTGGTTACCTCCGAAATGGTATTGTTCCAGATGAATTGGGCAATCTTGATCCATTTAGCCCATTCATTCTGCCAATTGTTTACGTAAGTTCGGAGATACTGATTAATTTCGCGATTCAATCGCTCTGTTTGACCATCAGTTTGCAGGTGAAACGCAGTGGACATTTTGCACTTTACGCCTAAGAGTCTATACAACTCCCCCAGGAAGTTGCTTGCAAAGACTGATCCACGGTCGGAAACCACAGAAGAGGGAAGACCATGTTGACACCAGACATGATCCCTAAACAACTCGGTGGTCGACAATGCAGTTTCCTCCTTGGTACAAGGTACAAACACGACCTCCTTTGAGAACCGATCGATGACCACTAATATATAATTGTAACCAAGGGATTCCGGCATTTTGGTAAAGTCCATCATGACATCAAGCCACGGGCCACTAGGGGTGGGAAGAGGAACAAGGCTTCCAGAAGTCTTCTGATTCGATACCTTGGACTGTTGGCACTTCTGACAGTGCTTTACGTAGGTTTGAATCTGTTCCTTCATTCCTTTCCATGTGTAATGCTTCCTGAGCGCATTATAAGTAGCTTTTACTCCTTTATGACCGGCAACAGGAGTGTCATGGAAGTCCGTGATAAGCGACTGGCGCTCTTCGTAAGTCTGATCAGTAACGTCAATCAACTTAATAGATACAGGGTTTAACAAGGTTTGATCCTTGTTATCTTCGGAGCTAGAGATGTAATAGTCTGATCGCCTACTAAGCGGATCTGCAATGTGCATCTGGGTTCCTTTTTTATAGATAAGCGAGTAATTAAAGCGCGTCATCCACATCTGCCAGCGTGCTTGGTGCTTAGAGAGATTCTGCGACTTTGTGAAATACGTTAAGTTGTGATGGACCGTGTAAACCTCGAAAGCGTAAGGAGTGGCTTCGAGATAATGGTGCCAGGCCTCAGTTGCTTTTATGATGGCCAGCATTTCTTTGTCGTGAATAGGATAGTTTCGTTCGGGAGGTGTCATAGAGTGTGACATGTATGCGACAGGTCTGAATTCGCCATCTTCGCACTTTACGGATATCACTCCCCCGACGGTGAACTCAGACGCATCTGTTTCCAGGCGGAATTCGCAGTCTTGGTCAGGGTACTGAAGTACTGGAGCACGAGTAAAAGTGGCTTTCAAAGCCTCAAACGCTGTGCATTCCTTTTCTCTGAAGTTAAATACAGTGTCTTTACACGTTAAGTCCATCATGGGTCTAGCCATGATTGCATAATCTTTAATAAAACATTGATAGAAGTTGCCGAGTCCCAGGAATGTGTGAACCTGCTTTACGTTTGTTGGCTCAGGCCACTATAAAATAGCATTGACCTTTTCAGGATCCATTTTGATTCCGTCACGAGAAATTATCATACCGAGGAAGTCGACTTCGGTGACTCTAAAGCGACACTTCTCGGGTTTGACAAACAGATCGTTGTCTCGTAACCGCTTCAAAACTTCCAGCACAATTCTATCATGCCTTTCCTGATCGTCTGTGTCCGTAAATATCATAAGGTCATCTATATACACCACGCAGACATCTGACATATCGTGGAAGATTTCATTCATCATCTTTTGGAATGTCACGGGTGAATTACAGAGACCAAAATACATAACAAGCGGCTCAAAAGCCCCTTTGTGCGTTACAAACGCAGCTTTCCACTCATCGCCTTCGCGAATCCTCACGTTGTTATATCCCCACCGAAGATCCATCTTCGTGAAGAGTTTACAACCCTTGAGCTTGTCAACAAGCTGAGAGATAAGCGGTAGCAGATAGTTATTTTTAATTGTCCAGTCGTTTACATAGTGGTAATCCTGTACCATGCGCTTCTTGCCATCCTTCTTGGGAATAAAGAAGACCGGTGACGTCTGTTGACTAATAGACGGTCGAATGTATCCTTTTGCAAGTTGATCATCTAGGAAGGATTCGACTTCTTTTTGCTCATCAACAGAGAGCAGGATAAGTCTTCCCTTTTTAGGCAGGAAGTTTTCTTTTAGATCAATTCCATGATCCCAAGGTTTTCTAAGCGGCATGCGCTCTGACGACTTTTTACTAAATACGTCCAGGAACTCCCAGTACTCCTTAGGTACTTGCTTCTGGGCTTCTTTTAGGGTCGACTCATCAATAGTGACCTTTGACTCATGTGCCTTTAAAGCTTGAACCCAAGTTTCCTGAGATTCGTTTTCTTGTAATAATTTAGCAAAGCATGTCTCTAAGAGTGACTTGCACTCTGGAGGACACCGAGTTAAATTAACTTTGCCAGAAACCCAATCTATATCGGGATTGTGCTTTCTAAGCCAGGTGTGGCCGAGGATAAGGGGAACTTTTCCAAGGCAGGTAACTGCGCACCAGAGCTTCTCAGCATGTTTCCCAATACCAATGGTAAGCAATACATAATGTGTGATATCACCCTCCTGATTCCTTGTGCCATCTACGTTAAGCACCGGAACGGGTTTTACCAGCTTAGATAATTGCAGCCGTCGATCAAGAACCCAGCTCTTGTCAACAAAGCAACCAGTAGCGCCACTGTCTAGCAGGGCATCTACTTCAATAGTATTAAGGGGTCCGCAGATGTGAACCGGTATCGTCACTTCACGTTCCATTGTGAAGGACCTTTGTAAGTCCATGGGAACTTCCAAGTCACTGGCGGGACTTTCTGGTTTCTCAGATGCCAAAGAAGGAGAAAAACTGTCTTTATTCAATTGGGAATTAAGCACGCTCGATTTTACATCCGGCGCCGAGCCCTTTGCAGGGACCCCCTTAGATGGTAAGGTACAGTCCAAATCACAGTCCATGCTATCAACAGACAAAACAGAGTACCGAGAAGGAGAAACAGAAACAGGAGAAACTACAGAAGACACTTTCTTGTAGGTTTTTGTAATTTTACTACGTAGCAAAGCGATGCGGTATTTAAATATTTCCTGTACAACAGGAGTAGTAGTGTGAGACAGTCTATAGTTCAAAATACGTACAGCTGTGTCCAAAGAAGATTCAAGAGCGAGGGTGCCCGACACGTCCTCACTCTCTAATCTTTTAAATCTCTGAAGAACGCCTGCATTTCTGCAAAGGTCATTCCTCTGACGGCATTTAGCCGGTCATCCTCCGGCTGGGCTTGTGTTGCCTGTGCTTGTTGCTGCCCATGACGAGGGCAGCATGGCTTGGTGCACTCACGTGCGATGTGGCCAAACAGTTGGCAATTGTAGCATTGGGGCCCTTTACCCCTTTGCTGAGACGATGTATCTGCGGCTCCTATATCCATAGGGACACCGCTGGTTGATGCTGAGGAATAATTTTGGCCCTGGTAGTAACGGGCCGGTGACTGAGATTGCGTATTAATGAGGAAGAGCTCCTGTGCCCTTCCCATTTCTCTAGCCGAAGTGCTTAACCTGGCATAGGTATCGTGCTGCATGTTCTGGAGATATATTTGCTCCAGGAGTCTTCTCTGGAGCGCCCTTTCGAGCAGATCTCTTGCGTAATCATCTACGCAACGACTCTGGATTTTCAGCGCTTTGAACTGCGCCAAAAACTCATTGATGCGCTGGCGGGGGCCCTGCCGGAGGCATAACAGTTGAGCTCTTGCCCACTCCTGGTTATTTCCAGGGAGGAAGAACCCTTCTATCTCAGCCTCGAGTTCTGCTCTGGTGGGCCACACTGGCGGAGGGGGAACTGCTCCTGGGGCAAGTGGCAGTGCAGCGGCGAGGGCGGCATGAGTCGCCATGCACTGGTCAAGGCGGACCTGAGCCCACCGGCCAGCTTTCGGACCCGTGAGCCTAGAGTAAACTGCGGCTGCGACCGTCGCATCGTTAGCCCCATCCATCGTGATCTCAATGCAGACTTTGAGTTTGCTCCACCATTTGTGGAACTTGGCAGGAGAACCATTGAAAGAGCCGGGATCTGCGACCACCTTCTTGTGTGCCGGCGGTGCTGGCTGAGTCTGTGCAGCCGCAAGGGCCGTGATATGGTTTTGGAGGTCGATCTGCCCCTGGATGAGCTGAGCGAGAAGTGCTTGCAAGTCTGCCATTCTTCAGACTCAGTAGGGGTGGAGACGGGAATAGGGGGTAGGTCTTTGTTTAACCGGTCGGAGACGAGAGGACCAGAAGGTGCGGCGGCGAGCGAGAGGGAGGTCTGGCAGGGGCGGAACAGGAAGGGAACGGTGGAGTCCGAGGAGGACTTGGATTTCGAAGTCGCTGGTAAGGTGACTGTAGGCAGCAACAGCAGCGGTAAACTGGCTCTCCTCTTCGAGGGCGGTTTCCCTAGCGATAGCTTCTTCGCTGGAGACAGGGCGAGGACCATAGATAATTGCCAAGCGCTCCTGTTGCGCTTCAACGAGGTGTCGGGGAAACTGGTAAGGTATGGTGGTAATGTAAGGGGTGACATAGAGGTAAGACTATATGGGACTAGATCCCCACAGGTGTTCCACTAAACTAAGCGTAAGACTTTGTTTGCCTGTCGCTCTCGCCGGGTCAGGGCAGTGGCACAGCTATGCAAAGTACAAACGGCTAGTGGCTGCAGATCACAGGTCTACCTCTGCACGGACGCAGGAACTACTGAGTAACTATGTCTCAATCGCCTTGTGGCTGCGAACCACTCTTGAACGGGCGCCGACCTTCAGACACCAGGCACGACCCTGGGCTGGTGTACAGTATGTAAAGGATGCGGTGCTAAAAACTCCCAATCCCACTTTATTCCGGATACCCCTATCATTGTGGAAACTGATGCCTCCGACTACACTGTCACTGGTATCTTGTCTATCACTTGCGCCGACAGAGAGATTCGTCCGGTCACCTACTACTCCCAGACCTTGACTGCTCCAGAGTTTAAACTATGACACTCATGATAAGGAACTCCTTGCCATTTTCGAGGCATTCCAGAATCACTGACCACAAAAACCTAGAGTACTTCTCTACCTCAAAAGTCCTCTCCCAGTTCAACCTTGTCATTCGTTTCCATCCCAGAAAACTTGGTGCCAAACCGGACACTCTCACTAGACAATGGGACGTCTACCCCAAAGAGGGGGATAGTGGCTATGCCCGGGTTAATCCCCAAAATCTTAGGCCGGTGTTCATTCAAGAACAGCTCTCTAACTCTCTTCGCACTACTTATTTAGAGTTTCTGGTCCTTCATGCAGTTGCTATCATGGATGTGGAAACACTCCACAGCGACATTCTATCTGCACTACCATCTGACCCCATTGCCCAGGTCCACCTCACAGATCCACTGGACTCTTGTTGGTCCACCAACAAGGCTGGATTCCTTCAACTAGATGGTCGCATATACATACCAGATTTGGATGATCTCCATCTCCGGGTACTCCGGTATTGACACAATCACCCACTCACTGGTCACTTTGGGCAAAACCGGACTCTAGAGCTAATCCAGTGTGAGTATACCTGGCCTGGTTGTCATATCCATACTTTTCCCAGTCGCAACTCTGGTCTAACCTTGGCCCGCCTGACCTCTCCTTAGGCATAGACACAACTCCGGATCTAGTCCGGCCATCTCCAGCCCCATAGCTGCACTCCAGCTCAACTCCGGTCACTACGTCCATCTCCGCCTCAGGACTAACCCCTGTCTTCCTACAGACAGATCTGCAGTCTAACTCCTCCGTGTCGGACCTGTACCTACCATTAGTTGCTACTCCGGTTTCAGTCCGGCCACTCCCTTTGTCTGGTCTGCGACGTAGCCCAACTCCGGCTGGTATATCCAACTCCGGCTCAGTTCTGCTCCTGCTCCTGCTCCGCTTCCTCTGTTAGGTCCACCAAAGGCTTAGGACATTTCTATGTCCAACTCCGGACCTTCCTCCGGCTACTCCACCCTTCCTCCACCTGCACACTCCCTCCGCTCTTGCACTTCCTCCGGTTCCACTTCCTCCGGTTCCACTTCCTCCGGTCCTGGACATCGCTCCGGACTTAACATTAGTTAAGTCCACCTCTGACCCTTACCTGTCCTGTTCTGACCTAGTTCCCTTGTCCCTGCTTTTCCTCCGTCGTCCCTGTAATCCTAGTTCCCCGTTTCTGCTTCCGCTCCGGTTTATTTTCCTGTACCTAGTTTATTTTCCTGTCTGGTTCCACTCCATCCCTTGTCCCGACTAAGGTGTTTACTTGTCACCGTATATACTCACCTCTAGTCTCATTACTATATAAATTACCAAACTCTGGCCTAGTAGTCCTTAGATCAAATCTTGACTAAGATACTCCTCCCTCTGTACTACCCACTATGCTCTCCTAATCCATCTGTTCACCTGAATTCCTGAACTCCGGCCAACTCCGACCTCTGTCCTATCTCGTCCCCTTGGTCCTATGTCCGCTCCTAGCAAGTCTCCTACTCGCACAAGGGCAAAAGCCACCTCTGTCCCAGACTCGACGCTAGACCTCTAGGGACTTATCCCACCTCTGGGATGTCCTTCGCTCCGGACAAGCTGCGATCAACTCCGGACTACTTTCCCGCGGTCCGGACTTACTCCACAAAAACCCGGACTTACTCCCAGTGCTTCTCTAGTGCCTGGACTTCGTCCATATGACCCGGACTTGATTGTCCACACTAACTAGCACCTACTGGTGTCTGGACTTACCTCCTCATTAGTCTCCTGCATCCCTGGACCTCCTAGTAAGATCGTCAAGGAGAACCGATCTTGACACTGGTCTCAGAACCTTCGTCAAAAACTATGTCCAGTGTGAGTCAAAGTGTGGATTTGGGTCAGAACAATAACCCAAACACAACACCAACAAAGGACTACAAAAATGTGCGAGTGGTGGTTTACCTCCGCGGTGTCCAGAGAGGATGTGCTGAGGAGGGGGAGAGGGGATCTACACCAACAGGGTGATGCAGACAGAGATG
>Ga0307518_10001012_pt1 | contig 20980 bp, 21 predicted proteins | sample 25_EM_MG_FD_203889 | JGI IMG/M metagenome (GOLD analysis project Ga0307518, IMG submission 203889) | Populus trichocarpa ectomycorrhiza microbial communities from riparian zone in the Pacific Northwest, United States - 25_EM | ecosystem: Host-associated > Plants > Roots > Unclassified | place...
TCCTGTATTCTTCAGTCTGAAATCAACCATAGTCATCTACTCCTGGTCCTGTCCGTCTCTGTCTCTGTCTCTGTCTCCCCTTCTTGACCGGAACCTACGCAAGGGATCAACGCTCGTTGTCCTTAGTCGTTGAATCCAAGCGGTCACCAACTCCGGCCGGACTAATCTCTTGTCCAGCCCTCTGCCCTTGTCCTCCGTCCGTTTCCGTCCAGACTTGACCGGACCCCTTACTGGAGTAGACCCGGACTTGACACCACATCATCCTCACACACAGCAGGCCTCACAGCCACAGAGACCCAGAGACCCTCAGGACAAACAGCCCTTACTTTCCTTCAGCTCACATATGCTTTTGCAGCTGGGCTAGCGTTACACAGACACATGAAAACTCAGATTTGCAGACATACATACCTAGCTACAGACATAGTCAGTGTAGTGCAACATAGGACCTACAGTCCTCAGGCACTTAAATTTGATTCAAAAAAAAAAAAAGAAAGGAACTCAGATGCACATTGCAGATCTGATTAGTAGGCAATCAGATCATTATGTATCTAGTTCTGAAGATAACAAGGATCAGGTCCTGTTGAACCCCATATCTATTATGTTGATTGATGTTACTGATCAAACTTATGAGGAGCAGCAGTTGCTTATTACAAACTTTCATGATACACCTGTTGCTGATGATAAGGGTGTTAAAGCTACTTATAATGCTCTCAGGAAGCATTACATGTGGAAAGGGATGAAAGAACAGATTCAAACCTATGTAAAGCACTGGCAAAAGTGCCAATAGTCCAAAGTGTTGAATCAGAAGACTTCTGGAAGCCTCATCCCTCTCCTGACCCCTAGTGGCCCATGGCTTGACATCACTATGGACTTTACTGAGATGTCAGAATCCCTTGGTTATAACTATATTTTGGTAGTTGTCAATCGGTTCTCAAAGGAGGTCATGTTTGTACCTTGTACCAAGGAAGAGACCACATTGTCAACTGCTGAGTTATTTAGAGATCACATCTGGTGTCAGCATGGTCTCCCATCTTCTGTGGTGTCAGACTATGGATCAGTCTTTGCAAGCAACTTCCTGGGGAAATTGTACAGACTTTTAGGCATTGAGCACAAGATGTCCACTACATTTCATCCACAAACCAATGGTCAAACAGAGTGGTTGAATCACGAAATTAATCAGTATCTCTGAACCTACATAAATGATCATCAGAATGAATGGGCCAAATGGATCAAGATTAGTGTTTGAAGGTCCAGTCCTAGGACCACAAAAAGACCAAGGACCAGACCAGACCAGACTTATTTAGGGCAGTCCTGGTCCTGGTCCTAACTTTTCTGAGGTGATCAAGGACCAGTCCTGGACTGGTCTTTAGCCCCTATTTATTAGGGGTAATGAGCTACTTAATCTAGCCATGATTAGGGTACTTTAACCTAGCTATAACACCACTTAACATAGTGATGACACTTAACCTAGTCATAATAGTACTTAACCTAGTCACCACTATACTACTTAACCTAATTATGACTGTAATACTAAAACTATGCATTTTTGATAATCATGACTATGTTACTAATACCAGTACACTACATACAAATGATATATAATGTTTTTCAAAAAATTTGCGCTAGCTCTGAAAATATATTTTGGCCATAGCTCTGTCAAATCTTAATGAATTGCTTATGTAAGACCACTTTTGTATTGCTCCCATTGCTGGCTATGACCTTTAGTAAGACACTGAAGCATGAAAACAACATTTACAAATACCCCCTATTATTGTTAAGTACTGTATGAGACGACCCTAGGCGAAAACACCAAGGACCCAACTACATGCAGAGACTTTGAGAGGATAGGAGTCGAGAGACTAGGGCAAAGACCCCAGAATGAGCTTGAATGGAGAGCCTCTGGGTGCTGGATTGCACTATATATATACTACTCTACATGAGGGCTATGCAAGGCTATCCATGAGGCTACGTACTATGCAATGCTATGCTAGTGATGTCATAGTGGAGCTAAGGCTATGTGGAATGACATCAAGGGAGGCAGCATGTACAGCATGAGGCACAGGTCTAGACTAAGGTAGATAAGATATGGCTGTACACTACAATAAGATAAGACGTTATCTAATCACAGATTAGATAAGATGAAAAGTTGGACCGTTACACTACTCCCCCCTCAGGTGCAGGATTCCAGATTGCAGAACTGAGCGTCGCAAACCGTAAGGTTTTCAGGGACATGACTAAATAACGAATCAAAGTCCGCTTGGGTCATACGAAGCTTTCGAGGAGCAGAGGGGTTTTCTCAATAAAAGCGCTCTACTACCAGAGGAGAATTCTTCAAGTTCGATGAGGTTCCCAAGTTCTCTTGTGTTCTTCATAACCTTTCCAGTGTACTAGGTACTGGAGTTGCCTTTTATAAATACAAGTCATAAGTACAAAGATACAAAAAAAGTATGAAAAACTAGTTGCAACCATACACAACCAGTCTCTATCAGTTCACTTGCAGTCCTAGTAAAATCTGAAATCTCTAAAACCAGTTATGGTCTGGTTGCCTCAGTGAGGTTGTCAAAAGTCTGTCATAGTCTTAGTGCTATTCAGAAAAATGGATAAGTTTGAAGGGGACTTGGCATTTGTGAAAAGATGTTCTAGGCTCATTTGTCTTCTGCTGATTTTCCAGTCTAGTAGCTGTCTCACTGCTCTGTATGCTGGGCATATAAGGATGTAATAGTTTTGCCCATGGAATGTCATCAATGCCAGTCTATCCATCCTTGGTCATGGTCAAAATGTGACCTGAAAGGCACTCACCCAAATGCTAGAGTGTCAATTTTCCAGTCAACTGGCTATAGCTTCAGAGTGTGATCAAATCCTCCCCCCTAGATGAATATTAGATAGCCCACAATGACTGGACTGTGAAATGGCTCAAATACACCACCACAGTGACCTTTCATTGCATACGATTCCCACCTATCTACTCACTAAGCACCAAAACTATACATGGACTTTGGAAATATTTAGATCAGATTACAGTCCAAGCATGCAGTAACCTTGTAAACAAGGTGACATATCTAAAATCTCCTATTTTAATTTTGGATGGTATCTGGATTCTCTCTTGTAGTGACCTCACAAGCTTGGAGTTTTGGCTGGGCATGATTACCAAGCACCTTGTAGCATTGTGCAATCTTCTTGTTGATTATGGTGATTTTTGTATCACTCACACTATGATTTCCAAGAGTGTTAGAACACCAATTTGTGTTCTGAATGCTGTCTCTGTTCCATTTGGATGTGCTGAAGATAGGTGATGATTGGTGTGAATGAGAAAATGAAGTGATGAGGCAAGAACTGGCAGTAGACATACTAGGTTCTCAAGTGCTTTGTGCACATTTCCAGTCACCTATCCCATGCTCCCTTCTGCATACCCTGCCTCTTCTTGACCAGATGCTCATACACCCCATTGCTCACACATGATTTCACAAACCCTTGACTCTCAACCTGCATTCAGAGTCTGAATATGTAAGAGTTGGATTGGTATTTTCTGCAGATCAATCCAAGGTCTGTTGATGGTTCTTTGTCTGTGAGAATGATGTCTGTATCTTTCTCATCTTGGACAACTTCACTGCCATGAGTCTGTCAGTGTATGTTAGTATTATTATCAGTGCATTCTGAAGGACTTGTTTGTAATGTCTTCTATTATTTTCTGAACATCTGCTTTGATGTTTTATAAATAGAACCAGAATTATTGTCCAGGGCACCCATTTGTAACAAATATGTTGGTGACCTTCATGATCAACAGTTGTAAGAATGAACCATTGGCTGCATTTAAGCCCTCCAAGCCCTACAAACTTTACAGTCACTGCTGCAAAATATTACATTATGCTACACATGTGCTTTTCTTTTACATCTTTTCATTTCCTTCAGCAAATAGATCTGATCCCAATCTTTAGAGCATGATATTCTTGATACCAGGTGACTAATGATAGTGTTCCAAACCAGAATTATCAGAATAGCCAGACTCCTACCACAATATATCTAACAGACCCACTATCCATGCCAGCTTTTCCTGAGTTGTTGTCAAGTCTGGGTCTACTCCAGTAGGAGGTCTGGACAAGTCCAGACAAAAATGGATGAAGGGGAAGGGCAGAGGCTGGATAAGAGATTAGTTCAGTCAGAGGTGAAAACCAATTGGATCCAATGACAAGAGGATTGAGCATTGTGTTCAAAGAAACCACAAGATATCACTCTTGTGCCCAGTATCAGAGACTAATTGCAGGAAATAACTATGAGATACCTTGTGCCCAGCATCAGAGACTGAAAAGAAGAAATACTGGGCATGAAGATTTTAAGTGTACACACAATCCAAACAAAGGATAACAAGGAAACATAACAGCCACAAGTCAGGTGACAAACCTTGAAAGGAAATAAGCTGAAGTAATCACTAAAAAAGTGTCACATAACACAATGAGAGGTGCACAAACATCCAATATTAACATATTGATTCCTTGCATAGGTTCTGTTCAGGCAGAGGAAGTCAGAGATGGAGATGAACAAGGAACAGGAGTAGTGATTATAGTTGATTTCAGACTAAGGAGTACAGGGTACTTACACTACAGAGAACTAGGGTTGAGTATTTCTGATGACAAGTAAACAGCTCAGAGGGCAGATAAGGGATAACCACAGTTTGTCACATCCATGACAACTGACTACCTCTAGTCATACCTCAGTTGCACCCGGTCACAGTTCTGACCCATCAGAACAGTCTGTAACCTCACCCAATCCCAGTTCAGGTTAACCTCCTGTCTGACCCTTTCTGAGCCTCAGAACAAGTGGTAACACATGTCCAACCCCTCTTGGTATCAAGTCTGGGTCTACTCCGGTAGGGGGTCCGGTCAAGTCCGGACGAAGGAAGAGAGCAGAGGGCTGGACAAGAGGTTAGTCTGGCCGGAGTTGGTGACCCTGTGGATTCAACGACTAAGGATAACAAGCGTTGATCCCTTGCGTAGGTTCTGGTCAAGAGGGGAAGACAGAGACAGAGACAGAGATGGACGAGAACAGGAGTAGATGACTATGGTTGATTTCAGACTGAGGTATACAGAATAAACTACAGAGTACTTATACTAAGTAAGAACTAGGGACAAGTATTTATGGTGACAAGTAAACAGCCTTAAAGGTGGACAAGGAACGACCGGAGTTGGGACTAGGTCAGGTCCGGTGAAAATGATACAAGGTAGGAGATATATTGAGTACACAGAGAACTCATGTCAAGGCATGGTAGATGGTGAGGTGTAGTAAGGACTGTATAGGGATTAGACCAAGGGTCGTACTTAGCGGAAGTATAACTGCACGACCGTGACCGGAGTAAGTGAGAGCGACCGGAGTTGAGCTATAATGCTGCGATGTGACTGGAGTAACCAGATAAGACCCGGAGTTGGACATGGTCATAACACTTGGTCATCTTGACCTCACCCAACTATACCAACCTCAGGGCTTTTCTCAATCCTTTGAACAGCTTACTGACACCTTCCCTGATGCTATCTGACCTATTCTGACCTAGGACAACATTCTCAAAGTCCTACAGACCTTACCCTAACCACCTGACCTACCCTGACCTCCCTGAACCCATATTTGGTCCTACAAGCTATCCTAACACCTCTGGCTTGTTCTGCCAAGTGTACTCGGTCTAGCATCACCATGACTGTGCCTATCCAAGCCTGACCAATGCCCTATGTCAAGCACCTACAATCTCTGCATTGCTTTTGGGTACTACTCCGACAAAAAGGAGGACAAGTCTGATGGGAGGAGTACAACTCCAAAAGGAGTCAGGCAGAAGCAAGATGAGGACAGGGCTTTGTTGATATTCATACTAAGGTACAAGGAAGTACACAGAGACTTATATACTAGCTGAAAGGACAGGATCCTTGTGATAAACACAAGACATGTGAAAGGCAGAGTAGGAGAAACACATGAGAAGAGGAAACACATAAAAAGGGTAAACACAGGAAAGGAGTAAGTAGCAACAGGGTGACAAGTAAGTGACAGGAAGGAAACAGGGCATGTACCTGGAGGTATGATAGAAGTGGGCCAGATGGACCAGAGGAACAGAGTAGGAGTTCAGAGGAGAAAACATTGGAGCTAGAAGATACATTGGAGTTGATAGAAGATGCATTGGAGAAAATAGTAGATGTGTTGTGCATCTAAGTGAGGGAAGAGGTCAGAACAACCAACAACCAACACCAAAATGACAACAAAAAGCGAGTGGTGGTATTCCTCTGTGGTTCTGGTATTTAATCTCCACAGGGGGATGTCCTGCACACCTTCAGGCAAGGTGTAGGAGGGAAGAAAAGGGTTTCTGATGGGGAAGGAATGCAATTGATGATGATATTGACTTCTCTTCAGCCCACCACAGTGGTTAGGAAGAGTCCTGGGATTGAACAGTGGTGATAGAACAATGATAGGGGTGTAACAGCAGTGATAGAGCAACAGGGAAGCAAGGGGATGGTTCCTGCTTCAAGAATGTGATGGACAGTGATGGGATGGAGTGGATTGGATAGATGAGCTAGACTGCGCTTGAGCCTAGAGAAATGATCAGATACAAGGTTTATATCTGATAAACAACAGTAGTGGAGCTTTAGGCCAGCACTGAGTGACCTACAAGTCCAAAGACAGTGAAGGAGCTTATAGACAGTGAGGGAGAGTGACTGTGGTCACTTTATTGAGGGGGAAGCACCCACTTCCTTGCAGCCTTTGGCTGCTGTATATATACAGAAGGGGGCTGTGGCCCTGTAAGCACAAATGACTAAGTGCTTGGTAAGAAATTGGTAAGTGATTGGTAAGCAGTGTAATCAGCCTGAGTCATCAATGGGGAAAGCCTAAACAAGCTGCTGAGCCAAGGGAATGAGCAAAAACATAGGTAAAAAGGGGAGTATAACCAAGAATAAAGGAAAATCATTGCATTATAGTGCTCTACACAAACTTGTCCACTATACAAGCCCAAATAGAAGGGTACCTTTCTATAGTAGCTATCTATGCTATCCATGCTGGTATAGCTCACATAGCACTATGCAAGCTGTGCAAGCTGACACTGTTTTTCCTGATGGTGCACTCTGCCATATCTTCTATAGCAGTCCTCCCAACTGCATCAAGGATGAAATATCCTACATTGGCAAACCCTGCACCCTAGATGGTTACTACTCTCTTGTACAGACCATCAATGCCAGCTACTGAGAGTGCAAGTCTGAGAATACATGCCAAACCAAGGGCTCCACATCATTGTCATCCAACTCTGCCTCTAAAGGCAACTCCTCTGGTTCATCTGATTCCAAGGAAAAATCCAAGGAAAAGGACAACAAATCCAAGAGCTGGAACAATGAGTCCAAGTCCTTCACAGGCTCCTCCTCTGGCATTTCAAAATCCTCCAAAACTGCTTCCCATCTTGAGAAGGATGGAAAGCTGACTAAAGAAGGGTGCCAACACAGAATTAAGGAGAAGCTCTGCATGTTCTGTGGTCAACCTGGTCAAATGGCAAAGGACTGCCACAAGTTCACCTCTAAGAGCTCCAAAGCCAAGGCCCATGCTGCCAAGGCTGAGACTCCCACTGCTGCAGAGTCAAAAAAAAAAAAGTCAGCAGCTCCAAGAATGAACCCACTTCTTCATACTCTGACTCCCCAACACTATGAAGTTCATGCACCCCATTTTCCATGTCTCATAACTAGAGACTGCTCACCAAAGCAATATTCTCAACCATGTGCAACCTCTGCCACCTCTGATTGAGATTAATGGAGATGCATTCGGGTTGGCCAGTGCAGGAAATGGATATTTGCACAAAAATTTGTAGTTATAATTGTTTTTGTCAAAGATGGTGAGGAGTTCCTGGTCGTGAGTGTCGTAGTTCAGCTCCAGAGCAGTCAAAGTCCAGGAGTAGAACACTACCAGATGAATCTCTCCATCAAAGCAGATGATAGACAAGATACCAGCGACTACATAGTGAGAGGCATCTGTTTTCACAATGATAGAGGTGTCTGGAATAAAATGGATAAGGATGGGTGCAGTGGTGAAGGTGTGTTTGAGAGCATTAAAAGCACATCAACAGTCCTTGGAGAAGATCCAAGGAGCATCTTTCTGGGTGAGCTGGGTAAGAGGGACCACAATATTGGAGTAGTTAAAGATAAATCAGTGGTAGAAATTGGTGAATCCCAAGAAGGATTGGATGTCCTTTACTTTACGAGGTTCAGGCCAATTGGAGATGGTTTGTATTTTGTCTGGAGACATAGTCAAACCTTCAGGGGATAGACGGTAGCCAAGGTATTCCACTGAGTCTGAGTGAAACTCACATTTGTCTGGTTTGGCAAAGAGGCCATGCAACTGGAGTTGATGGAGTACCTCCTGGACATGCTGCTGGTGAGACTATAAAAAGGTGGTGGTCTGCACAGGGAAGGTCTAGCCTAAAAGAAGGGAGAAGGAGAAGCTGTAGGTAACCTCAGTAGTCTGGCAAGCCACTGACAGACTATGGTAATAGACTCTACTGTATGTAGTGCACTTTATGCTTATGTAAGTAAGTAAACGAATCATAACAGTCCATTTATACCCCAACAGAGACTCCATATCCTTGGAGTAGATGAGGATGTTGTCAAGGTACACAATATCACAGACATCCAGCATGTCAGCAAAGATGGTGTTGACAAAGCACTGAAATGCTGTGGGGGTGTTAGTGAGGCCAAAGGGCATTACTTACCACTTATAGGACCCATAGCGTGTACGGAAGGTGGTCTTCCATTTATCACCTAGAGCAATCTGGACTAGATGGTATGTGTGCTGGAGGTAAATCTTTGAGTAGATCTTAGCATGGTTGGGTGAGTCCAATAGATCAGAGATAAGGGGGAGTGGGTAGCGATCCTTTTTGGTGATTTCATTTAGGCCTTGGAAATGTGGAGACTTGCAAACATTTGCCATATTACACAACATACAGCACTTGGCATTCTACAAATAATGTCATTGAGTTACTGGCATTTGATAAGGCTTCTTGAACATATATTGTTCTCTAGTTAGATGACAGTTCATCTCAGGTGCTACCTTGGTGTTAATACACATCCACATTATAGGATTGAAATCCATGCAGTCATACTGTGTACATGTTCACATTTTTGACATTTCATTAGTGCTAACAAAGAGATGTAGCATAAAGCAGTCTATTGAGTGAATAGCAACTCAATGACATCATTTGTAGAGTGCCAGGTGCTGTGTGTTGTATAAAATGGCAAATGTTTCATATGTTTTGCAAGTCTCTGCATTTTTTGACACATTTTCCCACACCTTCTAAATGTTGTTTTCACTCCTCCTCTTCACTACATTGTGGCATTGATCCCTTGCATAGGTTCTGGTCAGATGGAGATAGAGACAGAGACAGACGAACAGGAGTAGTAACTTTGATGATTTTAGACTGAGGTCAGTGTCAGACATGGGTCTGGCACATGCTGGCATGACATACAACTGTGTATTCAAATGCAAATGTCGCATACCACCTGTCTGTTGGGGTGATTGTGATCAGTCACCACATTCTCTCAACATCGCACTCAAGGTCCAATGTACATCCGAATCACAAACATGTATAAAGGTCTGTGTATAACTTTTTGCTGCACGACAGACAAATAGTAGATATAGTGGTACACTGGATGCAAACTCAAGGCCAGAATGTATGTACAATTGAAGGATTTGTGTTTGCATGCTAATTGCCTCTCCTAGCCTGTAATAGCATTAGGCATTAGGCAATTGCACCAAATTCAATAGGGTACTTACCTCATGCGATGGACTTGTCAGAGGGGGAATCAGAGAGATCAGAGAGGTCTGAGGGCAGATAGGCTAATCTCCTCTGCTCATCATGCCACTCGCAGTATCGGTGGTATGCCGTCGCCCAGGCACCGTCCACAAGTGCACCTAAATAATCTTCTGGTTCGATGATGGGTGTAGGAAGCAGCCAATCATTGAGGTCCACACCCGGGATGTTCAGTTCAAGAATAGTTGCCTTTGTGAGTTCAAGGCCACACTGGAAAGCGGTGTCCACATCATCAAGATCAACAGCTGGGTAGAGACTCTGGCAATGAGAACAAATGATATTTCAGTGTTGAATCACTGGTACACAAAGTGAGGATGCACCCCATAGGCATAGCCATCTCCTCTCAAAGAATCCAAATCAATCTTCAATTCACCTGGCTTTTGAATCCATACATGCAATTCGATGGATGATAGGGAGAACCATGTGTGGCCATCAATGACCACTTGTGCATACTCCTGGGCATCCCCATACCTACTCATCCAATCATCTGCTGTCATCAACTCTGACAACCAAAGCCTCTCCACAATGTTACAGTCTGAACCTGGGCTGTGATACCGTGTTCATTGTTTCAAAAGGATTTTACCAAGCACTAATAGATTTGGGTCAAGGATACTTATACTAAGTAGAAACTAGGGTCTAGTACATACAGTGACAAGTAAACAACCTAATAGCAGAGACTGGAGTAAGGACTAGGTCTGGTCTGGTGAAAATAAAGTCAGGTCTAGGTAAAATAAAGTTAGGTTTGGGTAAAATAAATCAGGTCCAGTGAAAATGATACAAGGTATGGGATATATCAAGGACATGGAGAACTCATGACAAGGAAGGTTTGATGTGGAAGTGTGGTAAGGACTGAATAGAGGATAGACCAAGGGTTGTACTTAACAAAGGTGTATCTGCACAACTGTGACCAGAGTAATAATGAGCAACTGGAGTTGAGCCAGAGAGCTGCAATGTGACTGGAGTAACCAGATAAGACCTGGAGTTGAACATGGTCATAACAGTAACAAAGGTTCCATGGGTCATTGTGGATGATACATGCAGAAAAAAATTAATGTTATCTTGATAAATTATACTGCTAAGTCTATATATTGCTAAACCATATTTTATGGGAATGGCTAGTGTGAAAGATGGTATCAAAGGTGTGTTTAATTGAACTGTTTCCAAAAATAGGACACTGAGGACAAATGGTAATTGAAGCAATGTTGATGCAGTGCTATTGCAGTTAGAATGATTGTGTTTGAATGTTATCTTTTGATTATATTGGTGGGGCTGATTTGTCACCCATTCTTTTAACCATTTTTGTAAGGCAATAAAACAACCCTAGAACAAAGCCCAAGATAACCACTATCAACTCTGAGGAGAGGAATAGGACTCAAGTCTTATGAGCAAAATGTTAATGTTTAAGCCAAAACTTGCTGGAAGTGCACAAAGTGCTGCTGAGCTGCTCAAACAAGGTCCAGACTAGAGTCCAGTGTGAGTAACTAATGATATAGACAGTTGTGGAGAGGTATACAGCACCTAGAGTCCAGTGTGAGTAACTGAAGAGGAGAAACACTGGACTGTACAGGGTATGTGCACTTCTGGGTAAACAAATGTAAACAACAAGTCAAGGAAACAAGTCAAGGGTGCATCTAGTGCTACAATGCAGCTATGAAGCTGTAACAAGTTGGTAGTAAGTAGGGTAAGCCATGATAGTAAGTAATAGAGTCATAAGAAGAGGTGAAAATCACCAAAACTAACATGAAACCACAAAGAAAACTCAAATGGAGAGCCTTTGGGTGCTGCATTGAGCAGTATATATACTACATGCCTCAAGGCTACAGCATGTACTTAAGGGCAGGTCTATGACATCACTGTGGAGCTAAGGTTATGCTATGATATCATGAATGGCCATGTGGTAGATTAGATGCCTAGCTAAGATACCATACTACAATAAAATAAGATGTCATTTAATCACAGATTAGATAAGATAAAAAGTTATGATCTGTTACAGGCAATCAGATTATAATCTTGAATGTATCTTAGGAATAAGCATACTGTTGGCAATGAGGTCTGCATAGCCTCTTCAATCTGTGAAACTTTGTTACATTCCTCATTTGTGCATAATATCACAGCAATCAATTTACATGGAGGAAAAACAAGTTCTAGTATATCAGTAACAGATACACCAACCATACCAAGTTGTGGAAAACTGTGTGGGTTATGCATTGATAACTTGTCGTGAAATTGATGTCTTGAAATATTGAAAAGGGAAGATATATTTAAATTTGAATTGCTTTCAAGAAGATGGTCAAATAACAAAGAGAGAGATTTACTAAAATCATTTGTATTTATCATCCAAGCTTTCTGACATAATGGGTTGGGTTGTTGATATATGTAAAATAATACCATACACAAAGTATCATATGGACATGACCAGTTAGTGGAAGACCATTGACAACATGCACCAATAGGGGTAGAAAGTGATTGTATTCAATTAAGAGAAATTAATTGTGAAGGTTGCTTTTCAAAAGAACTAATTTTTGAACATACCCATGCCAAAGCAAACTACTCAACAAAAACAAACAGTAAAAGAATGTAAGTCATTCCATCCACTCATTTTTCTACTTACTACAATGTACTGTAGTTCTTCATGCATTGGCAGACAATAAAGAGTTCTTAGAAGCACTCTGCTGTGGAACTCTTGGAGACAAAGAAATACAACAGATACAATATGCTGGACAGAGTGCACAGCTATTCTCTGTTCCAAAGAATGTAAGTAGTTTACAATATTTAACTCAAAGGAATGCATTTGCCATCACAGGCATTGGATGACAAGTATACAACTCTCTGTCCCATTGTGTCCACAATGAGGTAAACTTTCACTTTGTTCAGCCTTGAGTGGTTACACACACATAGTGTCATATAGATATATGTAATGAGCTGTGCCACAGCTATGAGATCTGTTGCTACACTGATGAGATAAATGCTCCTTGATCTTCTTGACATTCTCAGTGAGTGATTGAATCAATCTTTCAAAATTGTTGATTCTCAAATCTGATTAGTCCAATCTTTTCAAACTCTCTTGAATTCTAGCATTTATGCATTCAAGACAATATGAGGTGTTCATTGACACTGAAAAATTGCTTATGGATTATAACCACTTCACTTGTATGGACTTGAACAGCTAATGAAACAATCTTAAGAGCAAAGGCCAAAGGAGCACAGAAACGTGTATATCTTGCATGTTGAAATTCTGCTTTATTAAGAAGGGTTTCTGTTGATGCAGGCAGCTTTTTGAGTTGAATTATTGTACAAAACATTACACTTGAACTGACTATATTTTAGTTCCAGATCAGTGGATATTACACCTGGCTATAAGGTCACCTTGACTAATTCGTTGTCCTGATCATTCTTAGGGGCACTTAAGGCAGAAACAAACCAAGAAAGTTGAGATGATTACCCAAATACATAAAAATTTGCTCAACTGGCAAATGAAATGCCACAAAATCGAAGAGGAGAATCATGCAGGGTGGATCAAGTGATCATTATAAGTAATTATGTGCTATGCTTTCAATGATGTTTCAATCCAAATTTAGTGTATTAAGAGACACCATGATTCATTTTCAGATTTATTCTTATCTCATGGAATATTAAAATGACATCATCTAGATCTCTTAGATTCTGACTTTGAAGTTCATCCTATAAGTGGAATCCAAGAACCTACTTCTTGTTACTCTGCTCACTTACCAATGAAAGAGAGCCATACTATCTGGAATGATGGTAGTCCCTTTGGGGATAATCCTCTGGAATATGGACATCTTGCTATAGTCCTGGGAAATAATCAACCCACATTACAAATAGCATAGTCTTTGCCTTCCTTTAGTCATCCTAGTGATGAATGTATAGGCTTTACTGATGAGCTCATATGCAATGCATCCTTGTATAAAGTGGGCACACTCTACAGACAAGGAGAAGATTGGAAGACATGCTGCCCAGCTGGGTTCATGTCAAAGAAGCTAACAGACACCCAGCATAACTATTGAATGTTCAGGCAAGAAACACTTGCAATACCTGAAGCACTCCTTGGGTTCCCATTCAAGATCATTACTGATCACGAGGTACTGAAGTACCTCTCCACTCAACAGAAATTGTTGAGCTGAAAGGGGAGAAATGCTTGTAGCTGGGGTCAAGGGATCTTGTCACAATTATGTACTATTGGCCAGGTAGTTCCTCATAGGCAAGAAGTTCAGCAGCATGTTGTTTGCAGGAGAAGAAAAGGTGGACATTACATGAGCACCTTTTTATAAATCTGATTATTGGCTCTTCACTGTCAGTTTTCCTGAAAAAGGTGAGATGATCTCTAAGGTTTTGTTCTGAATTGAAAGTGAATATGCATCAGCTGTGATTTAAATTGACATAGTGCTGTCAGGATGGAGTATCAAAACTCCATCATGCAAGAAATGTGATTGGTTTTGAGTACATATTCTTCAAGTTCTTCACTGTGGTCCTGAGAGAATTAAGACTTCATGCTGGATTTTCATAACCTTAATCATAGAGTTCAGGTATCATTGCCTTATAGATGAGTGCAGATAGAGCAGAAACAGACAGTAAAATAAACAGAGGCAGGAAAATACAGCAGAGTGGAAGCAAACACAAGGAACTGGAGTTACAGAGACAATGCAGGAAATGCAGGAACAAGTGTGGTAAAGGAAACTAGACCAGAATGGGACAGTAAGGGTTGGAGGTGAACTTAACTAATGCTAAGTCTGGAGTAATGGGCAGAAGGAAGTGCAAGAGCAGAGGGAGTGTACAAGCAGGAGAAGGGTTGAGCTGCCAGAGCATCAGGAAAAACCAGTTTTCTATATAGAAGGGGACTTATCTCTATAGTGATATACAAGCTATTATAGTATTCATAGAGCTATATAGTGTTATATATTACTCTAGAAGTGAGACTATGGTGCTAAATGTGGTCATGACTACACTTCTTAACCTAATACTTGACCATACTTTTTGGTTACACTTTGACTACATATTTGGGTAAACCTTTACTACACTGTGTAGTATACTTGTTGTGTAGCGAAAGTGTAGTACCAGTTGGTAGTTGGTACTGCCACTATGTGTCTGAAATTTGACTAAGTGCCCAAAAATGCCAAAAACACAATATTGTGGACACTGTTTGTCATGCCTCCTGCACAACATGGCAAACTGGACCAAACAAATGCCTTTGCCTTTAAGTTTGTACTATGTGGGATTGGACTCTACACAACAAATGTTAGTGCCAGACCTAATGGTAAGTTTCCCACTACCACTACATTTTAACTTGTCTAACAAAGGTACTAATAGGTTATTTGATTATACAACACTTTCTAGTGCTGGAGCTAATGGTAAATATCCTTGTTTAACAAGGGTGCCCATAGGTTGATTGGCTACACAACAAATGTTAGTGCTGGAACTAAAGGTAAGTTTCCCACTACTACTACACAATACTTGCTAGTCCCAGAGCTAATGGTAAGTTTCCTAGCACTTCCCCCATATTGACTTGTCTAACAATGGTACTAATAGGTTATTTGACTACACAACAAATGTTGGTTCCAGAACTAGTGGTATATTAGGATGTTATGTAGTGTCTTTGAGTAGTAAATGTGTCATGTATGTGGTTAGTAATTGACAATTCATTTGCTGCTATAAATGCTATTTGGAGTGCTATAAGAGCCTGAAAAAGTGATACTATAGACTTGTGGTGGGGACTTGTCTATAATTCCTCTAGTGGTTCTATAGCACTTATAGATCTATTGGAGCTATAATAGTGAAGAATATATTGCTATCAAGTGGGGACTTGCCTCTGAAATCTGGAGTGACTATTATGAGAGCTATGAGAGCATCTATAGAGCTATATATAAATTGCCCCTTCTATATAGCTCTATATAGTGGGCTTGTCTCAAGATGCTATTGACATTATGCTAGCATCTATAATGTTATATAGCACTATAATTGCTCTAATAGTAAAGTTGATTTTTCCTGATGAGGAAGGTCTGGAGTTGAACATAGAAATGTCCAAAGATACTGGTGGACCTGACAGGGGAAGTAGAGTGGAGCAGGAGCAGACCCAGTGAAATGCATGGGTTAGGCTAACCCATGCGGGTCACGGGTTGGGTACTCAGGGGCACGGGTTGTGGATCCTATATTTACCATATTGAGGCACCTGCATACCCATACATATATGTGGAAGTACCCGTAGGACTGAGCTGACTCAGCACGCTCAAGATCGATTGGTAATTACTACTGTGCCAAGTAAGTCACCATTCGACTCCACCCACATGACCAAAGCTGCATAGGCATGCTCTGGTGTATTGATGTGACACAGGTAAGTCGCTCTCTCACAACCTCCATGCTGGCATTGACACACTAATGACACACGACAATGATGTGACATGGATGGCCAGTGCTATGGCACCATGACTCACAACGATGACACACGACTCAGCCACACACAACATGACAATAATGGCTAGCAAGAGTGACAACAAGACATGTGTGGCCAGTGCCATGATGACATGTTGACGTTGTGGCCACCACCATGCAGCGACAATGAAGACAACAACAATGTGGCCACTGCCACCACGCAGCCACAACGAAGGCAACAGCAATGGCAACAACAACAACAACAACAACAAGACATGTGTGGCCAGTGCCATGACAACACATTGTCATTGTTGTGGCCACCACCTGGCCACCACCACACAGTGACTGATGTGGCCACTGCCACCATGCAGCCACAACAAAGGCAATGGCAACAATGATGTGGCCATCACCACACATCAACAACAACAACAACTTGGCTACCACCACACAACAATGGCGACAATGAGACGTGCATGGTCAGTGCCATGATGACACGTTGTTGATGTTGTTGCCACCACCACAGAGCAATAGTGACAACAACAACCACAGCGTGGTCACCACCATGCAGCAACGTCAATGACGGGACGTGCGTGGCTGGCCACCATCGCACAGCAACTCAGCATTGGGATATTGAAGCACTCCATAGCAAGGAAGTGCTCTCAAATATGATCAATGCCACAAATGCACCGTGCTTGTGCTTCAAAAGTGCCACAAGATCTGTTGTGCCCCTTGTCTACCACCTTCTACCAGAAACTACTACAGACAAAAGGTCAATGAGTTGCTGACAGATGATACATTTTTGTACCAGCAGGTAAGCTGTCTTCTATGGAATTTAGTCTTGTCAACTTATAGGATCTACTACTAGGATGGAGAACTTGGACACCACATACTAATTGGATTGCCATTCACTCTGATATGGGCGAAGTCAGGTGTGGAGATACCCACCTTGCAGCTTGACAATAAACTGTTCAAAGGGCTGCTCACCTTGACTGGTGCAGCCATTGCATCAATGCTTCAAGAATACAAAACTGGACAATACAAACACATTGAATTCTCACAAAAGAATTCTAGTGGTGATGTTGATGTCATTACTGCTATCATTCAAGATGTTCAGGACAATTCAGCACAGTGCTATGAATTTCAATGTAGTCATCTTGTATCACTGATGACCTCACTCACTGTTCAGGAGCATGTTCAGATAATCCACAAAAGAGCACACTTGTACCCAGTGTCAGAGACTGAAGAGAAAGGACTCTGGGCATGAAATTTTCAAGTATACAAACAAAGCAAACAAAGAAAAACAGTGTAACATAATACTGATGACATGAGAGCATCAGTAAGCAAGGGATGAGTCACTGCACAGAAGAAGGGAGTCATTGATGCACAGCCCAAAAGGTTTGATGGGACAATAATGAGGAAGATCTGGGACTAATAGGGGGATTGATCCGAGACAGAACAGCCACAAGAAGGGTACCAGGGGTCCAGAGGTCATTGGGGGGTCACCATGCACTAAGGTGTAATGTATGTGTTCTAGTGCTGCTGATGTGCAACTATTCCCTTGACGAGCTCTCTTCTGGGAAAGAACAAGAGAGGGTTCTTCCTAATAGCACTATAAAGTGGGGATATAACTGTCATGGTACTGAAGGATGCTGTCTGAAAGTAGGGAAGTGGATAGAGTATTGAATTTGATGCATCCAGAAAAGTGAGACAAATGACAGAGGAAGATGGACATGGCAAGTATCTTGGAGGATGTCAAGACCGGTTCTTCACCGACCTGATCTCTACGAGGGGTCTGGGGGTCAGGGGTTGGCCTAGCGGTAAGACCAAGATGCTATGTAGCATAGTCACGCTTCCCGAGTAATAGGAAGGCTGACCGAGGGTTATGCAGAGTGTCCGAGGGTAAACGGTCTACGACCGAGTGCTTGTACGAGGGCTGAGACGGAGAGTGCGAAGGGAGAACAGATGAGAAGTATCTTATTCAATATTCGAACTGAAACTACAACAGACCGAATATCTAGGTATTTATACTAAGTAGAACAGATGAGGCGATGTATGGGGAGTCAGGATTACCAATGAACGTCGAGCGCAGTCGCGCTGCACGCTGAGTAAGTACGGTAAGTGCGATAACCAGATTACCAATGAGTATTGTATTAGTAATGGAACGGGACGGGAAGGTATAGTGACCGGAAACAGGAAAGGAAACATATTAGGTAATCGTACAGAGAGGCAGACTGGACAATGCGCTCACCGATCGGTGGTGCTACAAGACAGATAGAGAGAAACGGAAAAGGGGAGTACATACTATAAACAGACGGCGTACGCGTGGACGCGATTGGACAATAGGGTACAGGGTGATTGGATGTCATGGTCGTGACAGTATCCCCCTCTTAGGGCCGAGCCCACGAGGCTGCAATGCATATTCCACACCGATTGTGCATGACCATTGTCTGGGTTTGAAAATTGGTTAGGGCATATTTAAGACTGACCTTTGGTGACGGTCAACCCATCAACCCTTTCTCTCTCATAACTACTTGACTCTTAACCATGTCCTCTGGCAACACTGTCAACATCGATTGGACGCGCGCCCCTTTGCCCGAGTTGTAAGGGAAACTGACCGATTCAATCGAAGTCCAAATTGCCAAGTTCAACAAACAGTCGCATCAGCGACGGGAATGATTGATGAAACAGGCGGCCGAACAGGAGGCGAGGAGATTGGCAGAAGAGGCTGCAAGGAAGAGAGCTGAGGAGGAGGCGAAGAGAGTTGCCAAGGAGAGACGGAAGGCCAAGGAGTAGGCGAAGAAAGTCGCCAAGGAGAAGGTGCGAGCTGACTTCGAGGCGAGACGCAAGGCCGAGGCCGAGGTGAGGGTGAGGGAAAAGGCCAAGTCGCTGGCGGCTGGCGAGGCGATGCGGGCCTGATTAGGGCTGGGGGTGAAGCCCAAGGTGCGTAACTGACTATTACTACTTGACTTATTGTCTGATTAGCCTTGTCAGGTCACTGCCCGTTCCAACACGGGCATCATGGGGTTCAGGCAACCATGTGACCGATGCCGGCGAAGCGGCAACAGTGGCGAGTGCGATGTACCTTCGAAGTTTCGATGGCAGCGATGGAGAGGTCGGCGAGTGGAGAGAAAAGGAAACAGAGTGAGAAGGCTGTGGAGACAAACACATCGCTGAGAGCAGGGGAGAAGCGTAAGCGGATGAAGAAAACAGTCGTTGATGCCACAAGCATGGAGGAAATCAAAGTGGCGATGGGAGGGTTTTCGGTGGCTGGGCCATCGAATATTCCTGACCCAGTCACTCAGGTCTTGGACCGGCGACTCAGGGAAGTGATCGCGGCCATCAATTGCAATACCAAGGAGTTGGCAAGGCTCGGGAACAAGGTTGATGGATTCGCCTGGGAGATGAAAAGGATGGCGGACGCGAGCGACCGCAAAGGAAAGGGCAAGGCGAGACTAGAGGTGACTGAAGATGAAGAGGAGAAGCTGGATGAATCCGACGGAGAGGACGGGGAGGATGAGGAGTCGGGGAATGAGGACGGGGAAGGCGAGTCCGAGTAAATAGTTGGACAGAACAATTGTAGTTGTATTTAGTTTTCTTTTTCTTTGCTTTGTTTTGTAAACTGTCAATAGACTTTGTTTGGTGACCTAAAGGACTTAGAGTGAGAGGCTTTCTAAGGGGCCTGGCTTAGTCGGATAGGCTTTGTGATAGTCGGCCATGAGTTCTGATGCGTGTCTGAGCTCAGTTGCGATTAACCAAGACGTTTCTTCATCGGTACCTTCGTAACCAGCCCATCTAACTAGGTAGAGGAGTGGGCATTGGCGTCAACGTCGGTCGAACTTCGAATCGAGGATTTCGGTGATCTCGAACTCAGGTTCACCGTCGACTTCGATGGGAGGTGGTGGAGGTTGTGACTGATTCGGTATTGTGTTCGGTGTCGCTGGTTCGAGCTGTGAGACGTGGAAGACAGGGTGGACAGCACGCATAGAGTCGGGGAGACAGATCGTGAATGATAGAGTGCCGACTTGGGCGATAATGGGGTAGGGACTGAGATTCTTCTCAGAGAGTTTCTTTGAAGGTCAGGTAGACCTAAAGTACTTGGCTTTGACGAAGACCTGATCACTGACTTTGAAATCGGGTGCAGGTGATCTTCTGGCATCAGCAGGGCCTTGGTACCTTTTTTGGGCAGCAGCCATTTCTTCACGTAGGTACTCATGCAGTGACTCTAAGTCAACCACGTATTCCCTTGCCCGAGCCGATGAAAGATCGTGCTTGGGGTGCACTGCGAGGTTTGGGTGGTATCCTTTGTTCGCGAAGAATGGTGATACACCTGTTGTAGTGCTAGGGGTGTTATTGTAGGCGAACTCGGCGAGAAGTAGTAAATCCGACCAGTTGTCCTGCTGGTAATTGCAGTACATCCTGAGGTATTGCTCGAGTGTTTGATTAGCTTGCTCGGTCTGTCTGTCACCTTCTGGGTGATAGCCCGAAGTGAAGTGTAACTTCATATCTAAGGTCTTACCGAGTGATCGGAAGAAGTGCGAGATGAACTCTGAGCCTCGGTCAGACATTACATGCGCGGGGACACCATGCTTAGTGAAGATGTGGAGTAGGAAGAGCTGTGCAAGCTCAGGGGAGGTTATTGTATCGTGAGTCGGTGTCACGACCGCGTGACGCCTCGTGACTCCGCAAGGCCTCTAGACTGTTGTAGACTCAAGTCCGATCGCAATCGGACACCTCCGACGCTACGTATCCATCTCCGCTCCGACAATTGATGCTCCGTCT
>Ga0307518_10001013_pt1 | contig 20973 bp, 19 predicted proteins | sample 25_EM_MG_FD_203889 | JGI IMG/M metagenome (GOLD analysis project Ga0307518, IMG submission 203889) | Populus trichocarpa ectomycorrhiza microbial communities from riparian zone in the Pacific Northwest, United States - 25_EM | ecosystem: Host-associated > Plants > Roots > Unclassified | place...
CTGTTGGCGATGAGGAGCACCAGCATAGGGCTAAGAAGCATAGGAAGATGGTAGAGAAGGTGAAGCGCCACGAGTTATGTTATAAAGAAACGATAAATAGTATGAAGGAAGAGGTAGTTTTGCAAGACACACCCATGGAGATAGCTAAGGAGCTGCGGAAGGTGATTGACACAAGGCAGGTTTCTGAGGAGAAATTTCATTCCCCACTGCAGGAGAGTGATAAAAAGCAAGTGGCTGTTGGCAATGAGGAGCACCAGCATAAGGCTAAGAAGCATAGGAAGATGGTAGAGAAGGTGAAGCACCACAAGTTATGTTATAAAGAAACAATAAATAGCATGAAGGAAGAGTTAGTTTTGAAAGATGCACCCATGGAGAAAGCTAAGATGCAGCGGAAGGTAGTTGACACAAGTCAGGTTTCCGAGGAGAAATTTCATTCACCGCTGCAGGAGAGTGATAAAAAGCAAGTGGCTGTTGGCAATGAGGAGCACCGGCATAGGGCTAAGAAGCATAGGAAGATGTTAGAGAAGGTAAAGCACCAGGATAAAGAAACGAAAGAGCCATTTAATGTAATAAGGAAGTGTAATCCAAGTGAGGATGAGAAAGTTAAGGGGGGAGAGAAAAACGAGAGGCCTCCTGTATTGCAGGAGATGGTCAAGGAAAAAAGTGTCCAGTCTTGTCTATCCAGTCTCTTCAAGTGATGGTGCCCGTTTTATTGCAAGATACATGTAGCACTGGGGGAAGGCATTGCCATGTAACTAACAAATGACTGGCACAAGTTAGTGGATGTCTTTTGCTATCAGGCACAATTTCCTTGTCACTGCAGGTCTGCTGTAAAAGGGGCTGATGGTAGCTTGTCCCAGGTTACATTGGCTTATTGTCATTGTAACATCATCCAGTTTTGTAGTATTCTTTTGTTTCATAATTTAGAAAGAATTACAATTGTCGGCTTCAGCGGTCATCTTAACAGGCAAAGTATATCTATATGGTTTGTATTAGGTTATGTTTCGGGAAGGTTAAGAGCCAAAATGAGTAGCTAGCTCAAGCTAACCATGTAATTCTTTAGGTTTTTGGGAATTTCTGTTGTATACTTGGTTAGGAGTTGATGGCCATCAAAAGAATGTTGCTTCACTTGTTTGTCAATCCGTGTATTTGAGTATAATATGTGAGCAACCGTCACAAGAATGTAGCATAATCTCTCGTCGTTTTAGGATGGTAAATGATTATTTGTTTTTGAGTTTTTAAAAAAAAATTAATTTTTTTTTATTTTTTTATTTTAAATTAATAATTTTTTGATGTTTTCAAATTATTTTGATACTGATATTAAAAATAAAAATATTATTTTAATACATTTCTAAATAAAAAATAGTTTGGAAAACAATTTCTACAATACTTTCAAATATCCTCATAGTTTTCACGAGGACAAGAATTCTTGTTGTTTCTCACAATCTAGTTCTTGAGATGTTTGGGAGTACACTAGCAATTGTTTTTTTAAATGTTTTTCACTTGAAAATATATTAAAATAATATTTTTTAATTTTAAAAAAATTATTTTTAAAATGTGCATATAATATTTAATTTTTAAAAATACTAAAAAAATATTAATTTAAAATAAAACAAATTTAAATTTTTTAAAAATATTTTTAAAACACGAATAAACTACTAAAAAATCTTTTAGGACACTAATGTGCTTTATTGGGAATCCAAATTTATAGAATATCGAAGATTGTCGTTAATGTTTGATGCATCTCACTTGATTATTTTGTTGGGGTTAGTTTACGGAGAGCCAAACTCGTCTAATATTTTTCACATGCGATTGAACTACTCGAACTACACAGTCGATCATTGCTAACATATTTCTCATCTAATGCAAACTATCATCGATTTCACATGAATGTTTGATATTTGATCATTATTATTGAACAATTTTACCAAATCCCATTTCAGAATCCCGAAAATTACAGCTCCACCAGTCAAATGATGTAAAAATCTTATTAGATCCCGAATTCGATAAAATTAGCATTATCCCTCTTCACCTCCACCTCTCACCTTCCATAATTTACCCATAACATTCGCAAGTAAAAATTGAAAGGCTCTAAAAGACATGCACAAATGATGAAAAACGCAAAAATCAAAAGGGTACTCATACTCATGGCTCCTCCGAGTGCTAAACTTGCGAGATCCTATGGGTGTGCGTGTATTAGCCCTACCATTAAAGGACCCAATTACCCAGGAGAGTCCCCCAAGTCAACTTGACCCTACAAGAAGCCCCAAGTGGGCAAGAGCCTCTAGGAGCCAGCAAACCATACATACCCAACCACAATCAATCAATCATAAGCCTAAAAAACTCTAATAATTTGAAATCAGATGTGGCAAACCCACATGTATTGACAACCAGAAAATGACCGTTGTTCAGACAAACAAAGAAAGAAAGCAAGCCCTTTTTTTTGCCTATCCCTAATCCAACGGTCATATTTCACTAGCCGTTAGTTTTGAAAAAAAGGGTTGGCTACACAAACCTCTCTTCTTTTATTTCTCTATCTGAGGTTGAAGATTCCAGTGCATTATTCCAGCCTCTTCTTTTAAATGCACTTATTAGTGTCAAATCTTTAAAGGAGAAGGGAAGAGACGAGGGTTTGCTTTTGTTGGTTCTTAATAGTTTGGTGTGATTAATTGTTTTTTCATTAACAAAATGGATGTATCTAATGGGAACAGTCTTAATCTCACCATCAAACCCACAGATTTTCAAGGTATAGTAGTGAGCTTTATTGGTTCTGAACATCAAAGATGGGATGTTTTTTCAAGATCTAACATGGGTTTTTGTTTTTGTTTTTTTTTTTAATAATGTTAAGGATTAGAGATGGGTAACAGAAAGTTTGGACAGCAGATTAATAGGCAGAACAGGAGAGCTCTGAGTGTGTTGAATCAGAATTTTGTTGGAGGACAACAAGCATACCCTTGCGTTGTTAACAAGAGAGGATTGCAAGAGTAATTTCTCTTTTCTTTAAATGAATTTTTAAGTTTCAGTATTGGTGTTCTGTTGATTTTTTTGTTCGTTTTTCTTTTTGAAAAAAATGGGTTTTTTTCTTTTGTGCGCAGAAACCGTGGTGTTTGTGAAGAACATCGACCCGTTACAAGGTTAGAAACAACAACTCTTTTCGTTTCATTTTTCTTCTGTGTTGTTTGGTTGGTGAGAAAATGTAGGAAAGAGAAAAGAAACACAAATTTGAATACTGGATCTTATAAGAGAAAACAACACTGCACGTACAGTACGAGCTCTGTTTTTTAATAAGCTACTTACAGCTAGAGCTACTACTTTTTTTGGTTGAGTTTTAGACTAATAGTAACAGATTAAAACAACCAAAAACATCAGATTTAAACCCTTTTTGTTAGTTTTTCCAGAGTTTAGCAACCCAGTAGAGGATCTAATATTTACTCGGAAAACTTTGATCTTGACATTTTGACCACTTTACAGGAAGTTCGCTGCTCAATTGTCAGGTACACAGCAGTATTGCCACCAGGTAGAATATGGATTTGCATTTATATGTGATGATCTTCATTTTTCAAAGATAACGATGCTAATTTCTTGCAACATAATATTAACAGGAACTTAAGAAGCAGAAGCCATCGGTTCAAAGAACAAATGAATTTGGAGATTGCATATTTGTTGATGTGGAAGAAAACAAGGCATCTTCCGCAGACCAACCAGTACCAATGTTCTTAGAGCAGACAGAAGCCAGGCCTGATGAAATGAACAAGATGGTATTCTATTCCTCTCTAAATATTTCAAGTCCCATTAGGAAAATGTCTTAATTCTAAAACCCATAATTGATTTGCTAAAATCTACCAGGAGGAGGTTGAAATGGAGGATATAATTGAAGAACCAATTTTGAATATTGATGATTGTGATGCAAAGAACCCACTTGCAGTTGTTGACTATGTTGAAGATTTGCATGCGTACTACAGAAAAATGGAGGTAAACTCAACTTGGAAAATAAGATTTTGGAATGTTTATGCTGTGTATATCAATTAGAAGATTAATTTTGATATGGAAGGTTGATAAAAGTACATTTCATGTAGTTAAGTTCATTTATTTTCCAACGAAACATAGGTTTAGCGATGAAAGACTCAAAGGTTGAGGCCTTAAGGAGTTCCTAGAATTGAATATCGCTATCCTTGAAATACAGACTTCAAGAGTTCCTAGATTCAAATAATCGGGTTAAGGATTGAGATATTTTTTGGTAGCTATTGCTTCTGAATTCAATGAGATGATCTTAGGGTTTCTAGACTTGAATCTAGGAAGCATTTGGTCTAGTGGTTAAAAACTAGAAGTATTTCTATGTACCTTAAATAATAGGGGTAAGGAATGAGAGTGATAGAATGTGCACAATTGGTCTAAATAATAAAATGCCTTGATCGAGAATTCATTGGAGATATTATTTTCGGCAGCTAAAGCATCGAGAATTCAATGGAGATATTATTTTCGGTAGCTAAAGCTTCTGAATTCAAGCTTTTATCTAACACATTAATTACTTAGCTTCTTTGTGATCTACCTTAAATGGCAGGTTTAAAGATTGAGAGAGATAGAATGTGCACAATTGCTCTAAATATAAAAATGCTTTGATCGTGAATTGATCAGAGTTGTATTCCGTAGCTAATGCTTCTGAATTCAATTTTTGATCTAACACGTTAGTTACTTAGCTTTTTTTGTGAAGTCTTGTTAAGTGCTTGACATATATCTTCAATTGTTAAAAACAATCTTCAATTTCTGTTTAAATTTGATTACTAGACACAACTTAAATCTGTGCAGAATTGTAGCTGTGTATCGCCGAACTATATGATGCAACAAGCTGACATTAATGAGAAGATGAGAGCCATCCTAATTGACTGGCTGATTGAGGTATGTATATAAAGTTTTACCAAGTTGGTAATGTGCTGTACTTGGATCAAATGTTTGTGAATGACCATGTTTTTTAATCAACAGGTGCATGACAAGTTTGACCTAATGAAGGAGACATTGTTTCTAACTGTTAATCTGATAGATAGATTTCTATCCCAGCAAACGGTAATGAGAAAAAAGCTTCAGTTGGTTGGCTTAGTTGCTATGCTCTTAGCATGCAAATACGAGGAGGTTTCTGTTCCAGTAGTGGGAGATTTAATTCTTATATCTGATAAAGCGTATGCTAGGAAAGAAGTCCTCGAAATGGTAAGTGTTGTTCCCTGTAAAAATGCCAGTGTTTTTAAAGTTTTACAAGCTCCCGAAAGTGAGTGGCAATAATCTCTTCTTTTGCAGGAAAATTTGATGCTTAACAAATTGCAATTTAACATGTCATTTCCTACACCATATGTTTTCATGCAAAGGTTCCTCAAGGCTGCCCAGTCTGATAAGAAGGTTAGCACATTTTGCCTGTAATTTACTAGTGAAAGATCGATATTTGAAAAGAAGATGAAATTATATATGTTTTGCCCTGACAATTGTGTCATTTATGACTTGAGAACAGCTTGAGCTGCTGTCCTTCTTCTTGATTGAGCTTTCACTTGTGGAGTATGAGATGCTTAAGTTCCCACCATCATTGTTAGCAGCCTCAGCCATCTATACCGCTCAGTGCACCATCTATGGTTTCAAAGAGTGGAATAGAACCTGTGAATGGCATAGCAGCTACTCAGAAGAGCAGCTCTTGTGAGTTTCTTCTGCTCTCTCTCATGATACAGCAACTACTCAGTGATCTACCGTTAATTTCTTTGTTGCAGTCGTTTATCTCATCCTTGGCTTGCTAATGACTTTAGTTTCATGCATGCTGACAGAGAATGTTCAAGATTAATGGTTGGTTTCCACCAGAGGGCAGGGACGGGGAAACTCACTGGAGTATACAGGAAATACAACACATCCAAATTTGGATTTACTTCAAAATGTGAAGCAGCACAGTTTCTATAGCAAGGAAAATGTGTACAGCTACTAACTTTACTTGATTGGGAGTGGTGGGCATTGCACACAATAAATAGCAACTTGGGTTGCTGCTGCACTGCTGCTCTTGGGAATTGAGAATATTTTGCGTTCTACAGCCGTAGTTGGTTTTTATTATGTTCTAATTGAACATATTTCTGTTTCATTGAAAGCAATAATTGATGACAGTTCATAATTATTGTAAGAAGTTTCAAATTCTTTATTGCTGCTTTAGCAATATGAGAATTTGTGCATTATTTAATTTAATAAAAGGATGGATCTTTAAAATTAAACAGTTTTAGGTAGTCATTCTACAACATCATTTAAAGTGTCATTGACTAGAATTATTAAATGGCGATTCCATCTCGTGATAACATCATTTTAATTTTGTGACGAAACATATTCATAATGATTTGTGAAAAAATTATTGATTGGTTAATAATCTTAGATGATAGATTAAACTCATGTTCTTGAAATTTGAATTTTAGATTGATCATTTTGATCGTCAAAATGTATCTAGCCAACAACTTTTTTTGATCTATGTCATTTATTATTGAAATTTTTAATGACTTTATATTTCTTCTTTCAAATTAAAAAACTAAAAAACAAACAAAAAAAGTTTTTAGATTAAAATTACAATTCAAAAAAATATAGTACTTTTAGACCAAAATTATAACCCCAAAACTAAGGAAGATAGAGGAACTAAAAAAAAACCTTTTTTTACATGAATTTAAAATTAGTCACGTGGTTTTTCCTTAATTTATATTTTGATATTTTTTTGTTGAATTTGTTCTTTCTTTAATAAATCATATAAAGATGGTCAATAACTTGCGTTTTAGTATATCTCTTAATTGTAATATAGTATTAAATCATCCTAACAATTTTTTTAATAAAGAAAGAAAGAGGAGAAGTAATGGACTCTCTATAGACAAAGAAAAGGGATTAAATTAAATTAGGGTTCATAAACATGGAAATAAATCCAATCAAAGTTGAATTTACAAACTTAATGCATGAACATGACATGAAATCCATCATCAAAGTCCAAAGTTCTTTAGCAACTTCAATAAGAAATTAAAAAAAAAACATTTATATTATTGCAAAATAGAAATCATAGAGAAGTTGTAACAAAATGGTATTCCTTTGCCTCTTCCCTTGTCAACATCAAACACCAACTCTCTCACACTCTTACTGGATCTAAGAAATGGCAACTTGTTAGCCCCTGGTAAGTGACCAAAAGATAGATCTGGGCCATCTGGCACCTTCCTTCCCACCTACCCACCCCCGTAAAATACATGCAAAAAGACAAGTAGACAAGTACACCATGCCAAGTCTCTCCCCTGTGTAAGACACCATTTCCCCTTCAACACCCTCACCAACTCCATGAAAATTTGTACGTTGGACAAAAACTTTTTTTTTTCTTTTTTGTCTATTTTCAAGGAATATTCAAATCCCATCAACTCGCAAATTATTAACAAAATACTAAAAGATACAGTTAAATTATTGAAATCACACTCATAAAATATTATTTATTATAATATTATTTTGTATTTTTTTTTAATTTAACCCTTCATCATTTATTTTTCTAGTTAAATCAATACAGCCACGTCACACCCCATGAAATACAATTAATTAGAATAGTATTTTATGTTTTTTATTCTTTTTTCAATTTAACTCTTTAATAACCTAATTTTTTATTTATTTATTTTTATTTTATCATTTAGGTTGTTTTAGAAATTATGCTTTGCAAAAAATTTATTTTTTTTCTATTGACATAATTTTATTTATTTTTAATATTGAGATGACAATATATTGAATCGACTTAGGTTAACTACCAAATCTATTATCCTTGTTATAAGACCGTGATAACCTCATAAAAAAATTTAAATAAATTATGAATTTTAATTCTCAATCAATCACATGTTGAATAATAAAATAAAAATAATTAAAATAATAACTCGAGTGAACTTGGACTAATATGTCAAACCTGCAACTCAAGTCATGAGATAGAGATAACTTCATAGGAAAAAAAATCAAAACAAACTATGAAGTACAATTTTCAATCAACTCAATATTGAAGAAAAAAAAACTCATGTTAATTCAAATTAATATATTAAATTCATAACTTCAATTATAAAACCGAGATAAATCATAAAAACAAATTATGATACATATGATGTTTTGTTTTATGTTAAATAATAAATAATATTTAGATAACTAATAACCAAAATTCAATCAATATAATACAAATACAATAATAATTTAGCTGATAAATAATAATTATATTATAAATATAATAAGTCAATCTAGGATTCACATAGTCATCCCTGTTCGTAACCCTTTTCCCTTCTCCTATATATAAAACTCTTCTCAAAGATTCAGATCTTGTACTGCAGCTAGCCACCACCAACCCCTGAAAAACAAAGTTCCCCTCTTTCTTGCTAAACCTCATTCACCACCATGGCATCAAAACTAATCTTGTCATCACCAAACTCTCTCCTCCAAAATCCTAAACTCCAACACCACAACCATCATCTCCTCCTCAAACCCACCACCAATATGGCATCTTTCCCAAATTTAACCAATAAAGTTAAGGCCTTTTCAATCAAATGTGCAGCAACTACAGCAACCCCGCTTTCTCAAAGTCAAGATCTTGAAGAGAGAGTCTTTAATTTTGCTGCAGGGCCTGCTACTTTACCTGAGAAAGTCTTAAAAAAGGCTCAATCTGAGCTTTATAATTGGCATGGATCTGGGATGAGTGTAATGGAAATGAGCCATAGAGGGAAAGAATTTCTTTCTATTATTCAAAAGGCCGAGGCTGATCTCAGGGCCTTGTTGAATATTAGTGAAGATTACGCTGTTTTGTTTCTTCAAGGTGGTGCCACTACACAATTTGCAGCCATTCCATTGAATCTGGTGAAACCTGAAGATTCTGTTGATTATGTTGTTACTGGATCATGGGGAGATAAGGCCTTTAAGGAAGCTCAAAAGTACTCTAAACCAAAGGTGATCTGGTCAGGTAAATCTGAAAAGTATACAAAGATTCCATCTTTTGATAGTTTGGAGCGAACCCCAGATTCTAAATATTTGCATATTTGTGCTAATGAGACAATTCATGGTGTTGAATTTAAGGATTACCCTGATCCTAAAAATGGGATCCTGGTAGCTGATATGTCTTCAAACTTTTGTTCAAAACCTGTTGATGTTTCTAAGTTTGGTGTGATTTATGCTGGAGCTCAAAAGAATGTAGGCCCATCTGGGGTTACTATTGTGATAATTAGGAAAGATTTGATTGGTAATGCACAAGGGATTACTCCTGTGATGTTGGATTATAAGATCCATGCAGAGAATAATTCACTTTACAATACTCCACCTTGTTTTGGTATTTACATGTGTGGTCTAGTTTTTGACGATCTTTTGGCACAAGGTGGATTAAAGGAGGTTGAAAAGAGGAATAAGAAGAAAGGTGATTTGCTTTATAATACTATCGATGAAAGCAAGGGATTCTATAGGTGTCCTGTTGACAAATCTGTGAGGTCATTGATGAATGTGCCTTTTACACTTGAGAAGTCGGAATTGGAGGCTGAGTTCATCAAAGAAGCTGCTAAGGAGAAGATGATTCAGCTCAAAGGGCATAGGTCAGTGGGAGGAATGAGAGCTAGCATTTATAATGCAATGCCTTTGGCTGGTGTTGAAAAGCTGGTTGCTTTCATGAAGGATTTCCAGGCAAGGCATGCTTGAGTCTTTATTGATTGGATGATTGAACCCCAACATGGTGTTTTCAAGTTTTGAGACTTTGAATGCCTCCTATGAATGATTATTCTCAGAGATATGTAACAATATGGTCTTGTGTTGTTTCCTTTATGTTTGGTTTGATCTCAGTGGTTGTTACAGTTGGGAATTGATGCAGTTTTATAGGCTGTTCTTATGGTCATGTTAGTCAGTGTCAAGCTCAATTTAGCGAGATCATATAGTATCTTTTTCGTGTTTTCATTTCATTCCTCAGATTATTTTTTAATGCAATGCAATGGAGCCTAATAAATGATGATATTACATGGCTTTTGACATTTGAGTGCACATCTACCAAACCTGTTTTGGTAAAATGGAAATAGAGAACGAAAACATGATGTCTTAACCTTCTGCAGAAGATAATTGTTCAAAATGCAATTCGATATTCGAGTGTTTGAAATGGAGCCTGGAGGAGATAATGACCTGGAACTTGAGCACAGCATGCACCCATTGAACGAGTCACATGTTCGGTTTGATATCTGTGCTATCATTCATCATTGAGGCCAGTTCCGCAATTAAAACTAGATCCTCTAATCGTGTAGATACAAGATCACATGTTGAATTGCCTCTTTACAATCCGAGGGTGAATTATTTTAATTGTTTTGGAAGCGCAGCCAGCCTGACGAAGTCCCTCTTCCGTTGTATCTCGAACGGTTGCTCCACCCTCAAATTGGTATTCACAAAAATTGTGTCTGTGATTTTAAACCGAGCTCCTTAGCACCCAGATGAATAAATTGGCATCTCCATGGATAATAGATATGAAGGTGGCGCAGTTGTCACTCGAACGATAATACAATAATGTTGTTGATGGTTGTTTTTTAAAGTGTTTTTTATTTAAAAATATATTAAAATAATATTTTTTTAATTTTAAAAATTTATTTTTGATATTAGTTGACAATAAAAAAAAATTAATTTAAAGTAAAAGATATATAAAAATATTAATTTAAAAAAAAAAAAAAACAGAATAGATATCCACAGCTTGAATCTTAGCATAGGCCAGAACCTTGAACCCGCTTATTTCGCGTGGTGTCCCCCCATTGAAGTGGAGAATGACATCTTGCTTAATGCTACTGGAGTGCATAATTATCTCCAGCCCACCAACCCAGCGACCGACAGTCCTCAGTCGCACCACGAAAACCATGTATAAACTATAAACTTATAATATCTTGGGAGTTTATTTTTGTATTTTAAAAGTATTTAAAAAAATTATTTTATTTTATTTTTTATATTATATTGATGTTAAAAATAATTTTAAAAAAATAAAAAATATATTATTTTAATATATTTCCGAATATTAATCAAAATCTAATTTATTTCTTCTCTCCTTTTGAACACCATGGCTAATTTCCTCTTCTTTTTCAATCAATCTCCAGCAAGCCCACACCAAATTTCACCCAAAAATCACTAGCCACCATGGTGAACTTTTGATTTCATGTACGAGCAAGAGTGGAAAGAATAGCAAGAGTGGCATCATCCTCTCAATCTTCACAGATTCACCAAATCCCAATTGCAAATCGCCGCTATTTCAAACCTGTTCTTCATAGCAGATCTTGTTGCTTTAACAATCAAATCCTATTATCTTGACTAACCCACTTCGCACTTTTTGTTGTCCTCTAAAAAGACAAGCATAGACGAGGAAATTTGAATGCGTGTACGAGGCATGATTATATTGGGATAAGAAAGAGAATGCAGAAGATCCTTTCAAGTTTGAAAAATTAACAACGAAAAGGAATGAAGTTTTTCAAGAAAGTGCAGCGGAACCTTTTTTCAAAACAGTGTAAAACATGACAGCCATGAATCTGTGTATCAAACACATTCTCCAAATAGTGGCAGAATCTCTGCATTGAAACAAAAACGCAATTTCGTGTTCCTCAATTACTGTTCTTGCATATTAGTTTCGAAACATGCTTTCACCTATACAATGAATAATAAAAATTGGAAGAAGAAAAGTATAGCAGGGGGGAGTTTTTTGCCTGCCTAGCTTCATGACAGACCATCCGGAAAGCATAGCTGGGTACTGACAAGATGTGGTTCCTCCCTCTCTTGATACTTAACGTGTGTCATTTTCTTGTAGCTGTTCTTTTACAATATCTAAACAGTATTGTTGCAAAAAAAATAGCTGTGCACAAAAAGAATACATGATCCAGCCACGGTAACATCTCTGCTATGAATTGAATCTGCTGGCGAGCAGCCGCCGCCACTTCACTTTGATAGCAGTTGTAGACAGTTCAGTCAAAGAACTGTGGGTGTCATTTCAGCTGTTATGAAAATGAGAATCTCGAGAAAAGAGACAGACCGGATCCTGGAGTGTCACTTGCTGGGCTTGGTGGAACATCAGTAGATGCACGGTATGCTTGACATTTTTGCACCTGATTTTGCAATCAAAAGTAGAAAGCGAAATTTGATAAATTTGTCCTTGGGAGTGAAGAAACCCATGCTTTTATTTGATTGAACACAACATCATTGCCCAAGACAATCTTGTGAGCCAAGGTCACAACCAGAAAATGGACTTTCCTTGACACAAGGACCATGTGAGCAATGACTTGATTTGGTCAGCAAATGGCCTATGTAGTACTTGCACATCTAAATTCTAATATGGGTGGTTTTTCAACTACCGTAAAGCTTTCCCTTTTTTCATCAAAGAGAAACAGCGAACCAAAAGGTTTGCTTCTGGAGTAAAGTAAATACACAACACACACACACATATAAGGCAGCAAGGAATCAGCACTATTTATGGTGATTCTTACGTAACCATGTGCATTAAAAAAAACAGGAAGAAATTGGGTAGCTAGTTTATGTTCTTCACACAGGTGTCAAGACATCACAACATTACGCTAATTCCTGGTCCAAAACAGCATAACAATAAGCAGAAAGAGAAATTTCACCTCTTCAGGACTAAATTGAAGAAGCATTGCCACAACAGGCAGGAGAGCTTCCACTTCTCCTGTTCAAATAAATTTAATAAAACTAAATCAATACCATTAAACTTCCTAACATCACTTGTGTCTCAATCATTCCATCAAAAGGAGAGAAGAAAATGAACAAATTTAGAATTTTGTGATTGATGACAATTCAGCCCAGGTACCTGTTTCAAGAAGCTTCAAGATGACATTTTTTAGATATGTCAAATCTACACCGTCTCTTTTCTGTGTTCTTTCCATGTTGCGAAGCTCAGTCTTCAACATTGCTTCCTGCACATCAAGTTAAAAACATTCCATTATAGTAGCAGTAACAACAAACAGTTATCACAACAAGAAACAAAATCATGACCCAGCATATCTTAGCATGATACCCAAGTATTTTCACTACACGTATTCTCCTTTTCACTAATCATTTTGGCTTCTCCAATCAAAAAGGTTTAAGTGCTACTTACTAAGAATTGAGTGACAAACACTTCCTACTTAACATTCAGTTTTATTTGGGGTCGCATTCACTGTGTATCATATGCTATATAATCTTGTCTTTCTGACAATAAGAAACAACTTAGTTTTGGTATCTTTCCAAGTAACTTGCTTTTAGTCAGAGTGCTCATTTGATGTGGTAGGCAAAATCTCACCACTGATTGAATTTTCAGCATACCAAGAATCTTAGCAAGCTCCGTAAATCTTTTCTAGTGTAACTTCTCATAAATGCTTTAAATTATTCTTGTCACCAGACCATTCACCATCTCAATACTTTCACCTTGACCATACAGATTTTATAAAGAAATTTCTCAGCACATGTACCCAGTTAAATGAGAAAAATCAGACTTTTCAATACCTGTTGGCTGTGTAGACGATTCTCCCGTTCAAGTTCCTCAATCTCCTCCTAAATAGAAACAACTATCAGAAACTTCACCATATGATAATAATTGAAAAAATCCAGATTGCATATAACATACTTGAAGTGCCAAAATATGCCGCTGAGATTGTGCTAACTCTTCCTCTCTCTGAGCTTGTTGCCTTGCCAATAGCTGAAATTTAATAAGAGATTATTACAAAGCTATTTAGTGGGCACATTGAGTCCTGACAAGGGAAATGGGTGGGAAAAAAGGGCAAATGGCACATTGAATTGAACAAGAAGTGAATAATGGTATATGAAGAATAACATGATGATTCAAATATCTTGTTTAATCATCAAAAAAATCATTACTACAAGTTATAGCTTATATTTTCCAGTCCTTCACACTTATTAACTGCGTAAATGACAAGAACGGGAAGATTGTTTTCCAGGTACTAGAAATGTACAAAATACATCACAACTACGCAAATTTCATATCCAAAGAAACAAAATAGTTAGAACTTTAAATGAGTTTCCCCGGGAAGTGTTCATTTTCATGAATAACTTGTGTGTTCACACTTGTGCTTTGAATAATCAAAGATATCAAACAGTATCCACAGAAGTTGCACAAAGAAACGCAAGCACCAGGTTCCATCTAAGAAACAACCCTTATGGGATAGGATAGTTTTCCTGTCTTCCTTGGGTGACATCCTTCTTTGGTATTCCATACAGACAATTGCAGTGGAGTGTCATGATATTCAGCAGGATTGCACTGCTCTTTTATGATATTCCTTTTGCTTTGATTTCATGGAGAACATTTTATTCTTCATCATGCTTTGGTAATTAATTCTGCTCTGTTTATATAATATTCTTTTATCTAGATGAATACCAAGCATGGTAAAGAGCAAGTATTCAAATATATTAATCAATGTGTCCTCCAGGAATGTTTGAAACAAGCTTGTGCCTGTTCCAATGAAGTTTTACTCATGTCATGCTTGCCATGATATCACACTTAACAAGGTTATTGCATATAACAATAACAGTTCTAAGAAAAAGAAGTTTCTACCAGAATCTGCTGTTCTGCGATGGAGGTACTTAGATTTGCTCCATCTTGTTTGTGCATGGCTGAAAACACCAATTCAAAAGGGATAGGTTAGAACCTAAACAACAAAAAATAATTGAAAACCTTCCCATTATGGCAGAAAAGTACTACTTCTAACTAAAATGCGCGGAAAAGGCAAAGGAAATAACTGTATACCTGTGATGCTATCATCGCTATGATCAACCTGAGACACATGGTGAGATTACAAATTACATAACAAACCATTTCATCAGAAAAGGGCTAAGCTCTACATATATTGAAAGAAAAAAAGACACATACACGGGGTCTTGATTCCATTGACTGATGAAGATTCCTGTTGGAGTCAACAAGTTTAGATATTTCTTTATCTTTCTCCTCCATCATTCTATCAGCAAGTTCCCGGAATGAATCATGCTCTTCCTACAATATATGAATCCAATTAATCAACAAAGAGAACGAATAAAGCTTACACCATGCCCCCCCAACAACCACCCACACCCAACTGGAATAAAAGTTACCTTGAGTTTTTTATACTGTAGTTCGAGCTCTTCTAGTTCTCTCTGTATATCTTGTCCAGAAGGCACTTCTTTTTCTGCTTTCAGGGCTTCACATCTCACTGTCAATTTATCATTCCAAGTACAAATTTAATTCAAAGCTTAATCATATGCATCTTGTGAGGGCAAAGGAAACCATAGGAAGAAGCAGGGGAAAAGATTCTCAAATTAAACATGGACATATTACATCGCCATGATTCTTCCAAATTCTGAAGGTTTATTTTCCATGTTTCTTTCTCTGATTGGAGATGAACATTGGCAGAATCAAGTTTTGTTTCTAAGCTCTTTATCTGCTGCATGGCACTGCTAAGAGCTGCATCTCTGAAACAGTTACAAAACTGAACAGTTTAAGAAAAGTCTTCGCACTTGTATACAGCAAAAGAATGTTGCCGGATAACATTGAATACAAAACCAACAAAAAAAAAGGGATGGAGCAATTTTTGTAATCAATCATGCCTATCAAGCATAAAGCAGCAGTTTGAAGGAACTGCATCCATTTCTGTGATTACACATTAAATAAACAATTACAACAGTCACACAAACTCACACAAATAGAAATGAAGCAGGGATTGAACAAAGGGAGATCCTATAATGAAGCTTTGAGCAACAGCTTACCTTGTGGCAAGTTCTTTATCATGATTAGCCAATGCTTCCTGAAGATCTTGAAGAGCCTTGTCCCTTTCTACAGATGCCAATGATACTTCTGTCTCAGCTTCCTACAGAAAAAAAGCTTTATAATTTAATATCACCAGTCACCTCAAATTATACCCTCCATAATACTAATTGAAGAGAATCTTAGGCATGTACTTTCAGTGCTTCCTCAATAGCTTTAAGTTGTTCAGAGTCCATAGCCGCGGCTAGCTCTGCGTCCTTCTTCTGAAGAAGTGTATGAGCACGGACCTTATACGAGGAAAATTCACTTTCAAGGCGGTTGATCTGCAAGTATAATCAATGAAGAAATATAACAGAGGCCAGATACGAACATCAAAATCCATGCAACTTTATGTTACAGACAAGTTTGTCTCAGGAAAGTATAACTAATGTGATGATATTCCCACATGACAGGTTTTGCTTTCTGAGTTCTGACTATTAACTAACTTGTGTTAAAAAGTCCAAATTCAGTCATCTCCCTCATGTATTACAAAAGTCCTACTAGCTGACTTGCTTACTAAGAAAGTCTAATGAAAAAACACTTGGTACCTCCTCTTTGACAGCCAATAGTTCAGCATCTTTTTTACTTAGCATCTGGCTTTGGACAGACACTTCTAATTCCAGTTGACCTGCCAGTTCACAAAGCATGAATATCCACTCAATCATCATGAAAGTAGATGAAATTAACCATAGCACTGAGATGTACTTTTCATTTTAGTTGCTTCAATTTCAGCACGTATGTAATTCCTCTCAGCTATTTCCAGCTTTGTTTTCAGTGCCTGGGAGGCAGCTTCCCAACTCTCCTTTTCTTTCTCCTGAAATCATAACAGTTGTGGAAATGAACTCAAGTATACATAAACGAGTGTGTGTGTATGAGTGTGCACTCACCCAATACAAGTACTTGAGAAAGAAGGAATGTAGTCCTAAATAAATGACATTTTGCTCCATTCTGATAGTTCATGCACCACATCTTCTGATGGGTGCCTTGCACCCTGGGATAGCAATGGGAACTTAAATGAAGATTATCAGTGCTTTACTAGTCTACTTGTTCCATGGTCTCAACATAAGTACAGGCATTTTGATCATATGTGCAACATCAAATTATGATATAAACAGGCCGACAAAGAAAGATGCAGAAACAATTTCGGGGAGGTTAAAGATCTAAGCCTAAGACATTTAGAACTCAATCAAGTTTACTATATGAGACATGAACAAGGGAAGACAATATGGAGCAATCCATCATGAAGACCACTAACATTTTACTGGATTTCACACAAGAGGCTCAATGGTTCATGCTATGGCATTTAGGCGGGGAGGGGAATTAATCTTCAAGTTTCTTAATTACTCATCATAAATTTCAGTTCATACATGCTCGTGTTTTTGATGAGCAAGCTCTCCTTTCACACTTTCCAAAGCAGCTCTTAACCGTGCTGTCTCACCACTTGAGGCTGCATCCATCTCTGCAATCTTAGACTCTTTCTCTGCGACAAGAACCTGCAAAATATATCACTTCTTAGTGGAACTCATCTTTCTGAAAGCCTAGATAAAACTAGTGCATGTTACACATTTTAAGCCAGATGTGATCCCTTTGAATGGTGAGTTATCACATGTAAAATGTGAAGATAAAAAAACACAAGATCAATAACTAATATGCAGCTTCTCTTTGAATTCTGAAACGGAATTAAATAAATAAGAAACCATAAAAAGGAGAAGTCTCACCTGCAATTTGGATATAGTTTCAGCAGCCTTGTTCCTATCTGTCAAAGCATCAGCAATTTGGCCTTCCAAGTTCTCTATACTCTGATGAAAAAATATAAACAGGAGTAAAGTTAAGACACACTTTGTACAAAATAATAGCACAAAGAAAACCATCCTATCTTTGTATTAAAAAAGAATTTATAGTCAAGGCATCTGAAACAAATTACTTTCTGATGTTTAGCAGAAAGCTCAGTCATTGAAGCTTGTTTTTTTTCTTCTGCAGATTGTAGCATCCCTCGCATGTCTTCCAACATCTGAACATAATGCAAGTAAACGGGTTTTCAAAGCCTTGCTTTTAGCATAAGCAATCAAGCAAACATATAAGCATGTCTAACCAGTACCTGTTCTTTCTCTAAAAGCGTTTGTTGCAATGCCTCAAGAGCACTTTCTTTAGGTTGCAATGAACAGCGTAATTCCTCAATATTGTCACGGAGTCTGTACATCAATACATTTTTTTTTTTGGAAATATTTAGAAAGTAAAATTGCATAATACTAAATGTAAATGTTTTCAAATATCAAAAGTAGAACGTTGTGCTCTTTAATCCACTAATGGAAAGTTGTTGAATGAAATTTAATGCGGAAAGAAAGTCACGCTGGTTTCAGTCTAGCATAAAGATGCATTTATGGTGCCTAATAATTTCTATTGAAGGATAACAAGACGATCTGCAATGATCATGCAACAGAAGTTATTTATAATCCGTTTACAATATTCAAAATGTAATTGAACTTGGCTCAGAATGAGATGAATAGACACTCAGGAGAATTTGGGGGTCTTCAAGCAAGAGGTTGGATCAGCAAGGGCTAAAATCAGCAGAGGCCTGATCCCAACTGCTGGGAAAACTAAAAGAGCACATGAACATGCACAAGCATGCACAGATAGGAAGAGGGTTTTAGATCCACTGAATAATAATGCCTTTTCTTTTCACAAGGAAAACTTCCCATGAGGTCAGGGGGGAGCAATTTGAATTTTATTTTTTTCCTAAGCAAGAGATCAAATCACTGAAAACTGAACTCAACAAAAACCTCCAGACTACTTGGAGAAAGGAAGAAAAACATGTTCCGGCACATAATCCCAGAGAGAGAATTTAATTCAATTGGAGTTAATTTTGCTCTTCATGAGCAAATAGCAGGGGAAGTTTTGGGATGGATTTGGGATGGAAGAACCACTTGATATCAAATTTAGACAATAACATGCAAAAAAGTCAGGCTACACTATCTTCTCCCATAAAATACACCTACAAGCACATGGACAGTGCAACATTTTGATATTTATGTACAAATCAATCTCAATGTAAGTTTCCTTCAAAAAGGGATAAATAAACCTTAGCATGTAGGTGATTAAAGAATTACTTATTGTTTGCACTTCTTAATTGTTGTCTCTCTGCATCCATCGCCTTCAATGCTTCATTTGCTTGTTGTCTTGTGCGCGCCAGCTCTTGCTTTAGAGATGACTGTTCTGATGATGCTTGCTTAGCACCTTCATTTGCATCACGAAACCGGGCTTCAAGGTCATCTTTTTCCTGAAAATGACAATCTCCAAACAACATCTGAACTCAGTTTCTGCACAATTGCAAGTGCTCATTCATTCATTCTTTTCTTCTTCTTTTTTTGTCTTTTTTCTTTTAGAACATAAAATCCAACTATATAAATATGTGCTTTCATGTGTTAAGTTAATATAAATTGCGCTTCTAAATGTTACCTATTAGCACGCATGCACACAAGAAAAGTAGACTATAAATGACGTAGGAAAAATATGCAATTCTCATTGATGGGCATCTTAACATCAAAATTTGGAAAGATAACATTGCAAATAGTATCTATCTATCTCTCCCTCTCTCCCCTTCTCTTTTCAAGATAAATGATCACATTATCTTTAAGAACAGTATAGCAGCATCATAAACAAGTAAACCACAACAAACAATCCAAAGAAAGAATTTACCTTTTGAACCTCTTGAATGCGTTGTTTTGCTCTTTTATGAAGCCTTTGAAACTTTGAATCAAGTTCAGTATATTTCTCCTCGCGGTCTTTGATTTCTCGATCCAATTTCTGTTGAGCTATGCAAAGAAACCATAAAATGTATTTAGATGAAGGCAGGTAAAGATATAATGATATCATCACACAAACTACAGAAACATGATCATGAAATTATAATAACCTTCCATTCCCTTTTTAAGATTTCTACAAGGCAAACCAGATCTCAAGCCTATAGCACCTGGCTATTATGTTCATTTCTCTATAGTAGAATTGGTTCTCTAAAGATATTAACACAATTACAATATGTTAAGAATACAAACAGTGGAGGAAGTTTTCACTATGAAACAACATTATTTAAGCTGAAAAGTTCTTCACTAATTGAGCAGACAGTCTAAGTAAAAAAGACACCATTGGATAGATTTTTAAAACCTCCAAATAAACAGGGGGGGGGGGGATCTGACCTTCAGCAAGCTTCAAGGAAAGCTCTTGCGCTTTTGCATCTGTGTCAGAGTACTCCTCACGGAGATGCTCCAAAGCAATCTCTGCTGCTCCCCGTGTCTGTTTTTCCTCATTAAGCTCTCTATTCAAAGACTGGATCTTTTCACGTAATTCTTTCACATCTGCGGACTCCCCACTTTCCTGACCACTTTCTTCTGCTTCCTGCTGGGACTTCAATCCCTCAAACTGAGACTTGAAGAACTCATTCTGAAATTTCAGCTCAATAACCATCAGCAAAAGCTGCTCATTCGTGCTCTCTTCCAGCACATTGCCATCATCACACAGCCCATTTTCCTTCAATACATTCCCATTAATATGCACATCACCAGCCAACTGTTTCTCCAACTTTAAGGGAGAATCTTCAGTTTTACTCTCCAGCATTTCACCAACACTACTACTTTCCTCCGTCGACATTATCCTACTCTATATAAATGACCACCAAGCAACAACTCCAAACCCTCAAATCTTCAAAAACACTCAAAAAAGCCTAAGCAAAATAGAAGCAGAAAAATACCAATGAGAACGACATGAACGAACGGAAGAAAAAAATAATCAATAAGAAGTTAGGGTCTCTTGAACTAAATAGCAGAAACACTAATAATAGTAGAAAAGGTAAAGGTGAAACATGAACCGGCATGGCATTAATAGAGATCCAATGCTTACAGAAACAAAAGTGGTAAATAATAATAATAATAATAATAATTATTATTATTATTATTATTATAAATCTAAATCCCTCAATATTACAATTTCACTCCATAAAATTGAAGTCATCACTCTCTGTTTCATTATGTACTGTACAGTTGTTTAATAAAAATTATGCAAACACAAGAGAGAACCAAAAATCTAAACAAAAAAGAAGAAGAAGAAAATTGTACCAGTGGAGGAGGAGGAGGAGGCTTGCTTGATTTGGTTCGCTGGAGAAGAGATCTAGAGAGAATTATGAATAAAAATCACTACTAATTTGCGAT
>Ga0307518_10001015_pt1 | contig 20971 bp, 12 predicted proteins | sample 25_EM_MG_FD_203889 | JGI IMG/M metagenome (GOLD analysis project Ga0307518, IMG submission 203889) | Populus trichocarpa ectomycorrhiza microbial communities from riparian zone in the Pacific Northwest, United States - 25_EM | ecosystem: Host-associated > Plants > Roots > Unclassified | place...
GGAAGATTGAGAAATGGGAAAGGAAGATTAGAAAAAACCCACTGGAAAGGAAGCTTGGGAAATGGGAAAGGAAGCTTGGGAATTAATTGAGAGGAAGATTGGGAAACCGGGAAAGGAAAATTAGAAATTAATTGACAGGGGGGCGGCGGCTTTTTGTGAGAGACAGGAGGGTTAGGTTACAATTAACTATTTATACCTCAGACTCAGAGATTTGTGTAATTTTTGGTTTTTAATGGGTCCGGTTCGGTTTGTTCCGGTTTTTGGTTCAAAACCGAAACCGAACCAGACCTGTTAAAATTTATGGTTTTGACAATCGGTTTAATCGGTTTTTCATTTCGTTTCGGTTTTTTCGGTTAATTTTTCTTCGGTTTTCTCGGTTGATCGGTTATTTTGAACACCCCTATTTAATACTACACCATTTTGTTGTTGTTGTTGTTGTTATTTATTTATCTATCAACCCATTTCATCACTTGGTTCAATTTTTAATATTTTAATAATACTGGAAAAAAAATTAACTAGAGGTTTATATTTTCTTTCTCCCCTTTCTCATTTTTGCTCATAAATAAAAGGTTTTAGATTTGAAAGATGTAATTTTAGATGTATAAAAGCCAGGTAGAACAAGAAGAAATGTGGTAGAGCCTACGTTCACAAAGAAAAAAAGAGGGAAATAAATCTCTTGTCCATTTACAAGGCATGAGAAGAAATTGATGAAAACTTCTCGCAAAATTGGAGAGAACTGCCATGAAAATACCAAAATACCGTTGGAATCTAAGTAAAAGCATTATGAATCCATAGTACTTTCCTGATCTCTTTTAGGTTTTTTTTGTTAATAATAGCATTTAAATTTAAATTTCATTTCTAAAATTGAAGAATACTTATTAAAAGTGAATAATACACCAGTTATTACATATTAAAAACAAGTGGCACAAGTAACAAGGTGAGCACATAATTGGAAGGAAATATTTCTTTTTTTTCTTTTTACTTTTTGGACAAAATATAAAAACCAATTAAAAAAAAACTAATCAACTTATAAATCCTATAAATTAGAAGGGTTCCCACTTTTTTCAATTTTTTTAAAAATGTAAAAATTAGCTAACTTTACCAAGAAGCTATAAAGTGAAAAAAGAAAAGGAGAAAATTTTTTCTTCAAAAGTATTTTTCTTATCATTAATACTATATCATTCCTTAAATTCATATAACACCATCAACTTCGTACTAAAGTGACACATAAACAAAATTTTAGTATCAAACTAGTCACATCTTCAATTTTTATTTAATTATTAAGATTTTAATAGTTCACACATTTATTTAAAACAAATTAGGTATTAAGTATAAAGCTAAAACATGTGGGGCTTTTACTGTAGCCATTTTTACTATGCATTCTCTCACAAATCATTGTAGAATGAAATACTTGATTTTTATAATAAGATCAATTTAGTTCTCAAACATTTTTTTGAACAATTAAGCTCATTTAAGCCTAAATTTCCCAATTGCATTTTTTTTGGAAGGGTTGGATTGAAAGTTAGAGGACCAAAATGAAAATGAAGGGTATTATGGGTGGTGATTTTAAATTTCATACAAAAACTTTACTTTAGTCCCCCATACTTTTTGGTTTATAGGTGATCAATCCCTTTAATTAGTTTTTAAAAATTCAATTTTAGTATCAAAGTTTATTTCTCTCATTTTTAAATCATTTTTTATTAGAGAAGAGAGAGAAGCTCATCAAATCTCGGTTTAGAGAGAAAAAGTCATCATTTATACCTATTTCGACAACCAAAATAGTTGAGATTGGTTTCAGTAGGTTATATTTGATGAGGGGAGTTTTATAGTGGTTGTTTTAAGCCTCAAATTTGTCTAAAAACATATCTAAGTTGAGGAAGAGAAAATTTATTCCATTTTATTTTGTGATTTGAGTCTTTTTTGGGGTTTATTGAGTTGCTAAATCGGTTTTTACATGTTCTAGGATTTATTTTTGGGTATTTTTGGCTTTAAATGGGTTGAAAAATAGGTTTAGTGGGTTAAAAACCTATAGCTCTAATTTTTCGGCCACCACAGTGGTGGTCAGAATCTAGGTTGGGAGACAACACATTATTTGCCTTAGTGGGTAACACGTCGTCTTCGTATTTTAAAGGAAACAAAATAAATAGAGGCGAATGACAGGTGTCTGCCCCTTTAAATGAGAAAGAAAAACAAGTCTAGACGCGCGGGTCTGGGCTTAAAGGAACATGTGCCTGGGTTGTTCCTTTTAAAAGCCAGTGTGCTAGGCTATAAGTCATCTTTGCTGAACTTCTTTGGCCTTTTTTTTTAGATATAGGAAAAAATTAACTTTGTTAGTTCCATGACCAGATCATAAGTTTGACAAGTAAAGTGACAACATCCAGTTTATTTTTTTTAATGCATTTTTAGTACCTCAATTTAAAAACAAAATGCAATTTCACCCTTTATTATCAATGATCTGTTTTTTTAATTAACTTAAAATTAAAATAAATGTTATTTCACCATTTGTTATCAATGATTTGCATTTGTTATCTCAGCCCCACGCACCCATCATGTTTTTTTTTCTTTTTAAAAAACATTTCATTAGAAAATATCATATTCGCTTTATTGTCATATAAATTTGTTAAATGAAAAATAATCTATGTAGTAAAAAATTTATTGAATCTGATGGCATGCATTACTTGCATTAAGAGTTTGATTGGTTGACTCAAGTTTACTTCATTTTGTTTTGCTAATTTTATCCTTTAACATTAAATTAATTCGATATTTAGGTTCCCAATTTGTTTTTTTTTAAGATTATACCTGCAATTTTTACATGTCAACCTGAAATGACCTAGATTGATTCAATGTGTTTCCTTCTCAATGTTAGATAAAAATATCCTTTAATATATAACTGATTTGAAATTCATGGATAAGATATTTTTATTTTTTAAAAATACATGTTACCAATACTTTTTTTTTTATTTGGTCATTTGTTTTAAGTACTACGGGCCAATGGGCTAGCCTAGGTGTTATTTTTGTGTAAATGGGTTCCATTTTCTAAAGGTAGTTTGACCTAAGTGTTTTTTTTTTTTCTTGCCCGAGGAAGTAGATCTAACTGCGAGAATCATTTTGGGTTCAAATTGATTTTGGTTTTTTGGGATGTTTTCTAGGTTTTTGATGGCCATGAATAAGTTTATTAAGGTGTTTACATTGTTTTCCAGGTTTTTTTGGTCAAGAATGAGTTTTAAATGGAAAAAAACCGAATCCCTAGTTTTCCAGCAATTTATAGAAAGCGGGGGCAACACATTGTCTATTGTCTTGTTTAAGAAAAATGGTTCACCCCTTTAAGAAATTAGAAAAAAATAAGATAGGCCTAGGGGAGCTTGCTGGGCTTTTTTTTTAATGCCTAGACCGCTTGACTAAGCTCCTGTCTTCTTCTATTTTATATTTAGTTTTAAAAAATTGGTAAAACAAATTATTGAACCTAGTTGAGTTCATTATTTGGTTAGCAGTTTGACGGGTTGATCTACGACATCCAGGGTATTATTTGTTTTTTGTTTTGTTTTTGTTTAATGCTTTTTTATCCTCAATTTTTAAAAAAAAAAATTTCACATTTTATTATCAATGATTTTTTTTTCTATTTAACTCGAACTTAAAAGAATGCAATTTCACTTTTTTATTGTCAATGATCTATTTTTGCTATGTTGGCCCATATGCTTGTCATGTTTTTTTTTTTTTACTTTTAAAAAAAATATTATTTACAACAAAAAATATCATGCACTTTATTGTCATGTAATTAAATGAAAAAAAATCTCTAAGTTAAAAAATTTATTGAATCTAATGATGCGCATCTAGATTTGCTTGGTTGACTCAAAGTTCACTATATTTTTTAATCAAATGTTGTTTTTCACTAATTTTATCCTTCGACATTCTAATTTTTTTTTAAGATTATACTCAAGAGTTTCACTGGTAAACCTAAATTAACTAAGGTAGATAAAATATATTTTTCATCATAGTGTTAAATTAAAATATTATTTAATTCATAGTTAAAATAAATTTTAAAGAAATACATGTTACCAATACCTCAACCTTTTTTTTTACCCAAAACAATTTTAGTAGGACCCACGGTCTAGTTATAACAAAAGCTAAATGATGTAAGGAAATCACTGTAGATATTGTAATAATGATTTCACTTTCAATTTTTCATCTTTTCACAAGCGGATAAATGTTTTTTTGGCTTTCTTCCACAAGGGTATTCAGGTGTTTTCAATTTCCAAGTATAGTCAAATAACACTTTTAGCTTTAGAAAAGACAAAAACGAAGCTTTGACTTTGGGGGTATTTTGATATTTTACATGAGTATTTTGTGTAATGAAGAGGACCATAGGGGCGCTTTAATATTTTCACGATGTATTTGTTATTTTTTAATTGAAAAGCTGCGGACACATGTTCCTTACACCCCAGCGAGTAGGCAGCACCCGCGCCATTAAGAAGGTGACACGATCAAAGATTTGATGTCTTATCCCAAGTGCAGGAGTGTCAAAGTAATAAATAACTCAGCAAGACTGGGGTCGATCCATATATAACAAAGGATTAAATAGAACTTTGAGATGTGAGATTAATGTGAGGATTAAACAATGATAAAAAAAATTGTCAAGGTTAGAGGATCCACTAATGGTATTAGAAATAAGTATAGTATAAACTCTTTTTATTACTCAACTGGAAACCACACACAAAGGAGATTCCAATCGTATGGTTTATCTTTAATAGTTCATTATAAATTTTTAACATGATCATATTAATTATCTTATTTTAGTAACACCATACTTTTAAATATTGTCAGGAATTCATGATGCTAACTTATGTTAACAACAAATCAAGTTCCTCTCATAACAACGATGTCGGCCGAAGACTATAAAGGATCAAACATTTGTTGTACCAAGTGTTATACAACACAAATCTAGATTAATCATTTAACAAGCAAGGTATTAAGAATTAGTAAGATAAAATGATAACACATATTAATAACAAACTTTCTTGGATATAAACATTAAAGTCCATGTTGAGTTTATATTATACATATTCTAACACCATTAGTGAAAACTTTTCATCTTGACAATATTAACTTAGCTAGACATAATGAAGAATAAGAACATAAATAAATAAGATAAGAATATAAATAAATAAGATAAGAACATAATTATGATATAAGTTAACTAAGAATAGTAAAGGAAATGAAAAGCATAAACAAGAGATTAATAAAAATATAACATGAAATAGAACTTGAACATTACAAAGAGAGAAAACAAGAAAACGATTTTGATCTGAAAACCAAGATGCCTAAATGAATGACAAATGCCTCATTTTATAGGCTAAAATTCAGAACTATTCATTTGATAATTGATTATTGATGTAGTGGCCAACTATTGATTTAGTGGACTTGGTGGACAGCAGCACTCAAATATTTTGGCTGGATGAAATGACATTGCTGAAATCAGAATTTGACAAAGTGTTTTTCATGAAAGTTGTTGGCAATAATCTCCTCTTTCCACCCGCAACATTTCAAAGCATTTGGATCACTATAGCTCGAGATATGGTTAAAATACTAAGTAGTGCTTTTGGTGGACGTGATGGATAGCCCTCAAGCTCTTGTCTGGATGAAATGTCATTGCTAACATCATAATTGAAGCAGGGGTCCCATGAAAGTTATTGTAAATTGTCTTATATTTTCACCCACCAAATTTGACGTCATTGGGCTTTCTAGAACTCCATCTATGGGTAAACTTCTGAGCAGTGTTTAGGCTGGATTGCAGGACAGATTCTGACTTCTCTTTTGTGGCCAAGCTTTGAATTTGAAAATGGCTGATTTGGGTATTCCACTCTTTATGAAAGTTGTAGGCCCATGTCTTAACTTTCCAGAACAATAAACCAAACATCAATCCAAGGTCCACAACTCTAGATATGATCAAATGACTGAATGATGTTCCAATTTAATCCAGCATCTCTTTTCTAAGCTTAGCCCTTCTTTTGTCCTTTCACTTTCAATAGTTACTCACATCAATCAATCATTTGAATTGTGAGATATGTCTACATTTAAAATGAGCATTTACCATAAATTAAAGCTATCTTATATTATCAGACTTGTTATTATAAAACATGCTTAAGTTAGGGAATTTAATGATATTTTAAGTGCAATATGATGATATAAAGCCTTAATGAGCATGCACTTTTAAGTACTAATCGAAGGCGCATATGACGCTTTCCGGTGGTCAAATCTAGCCATCTGTCGTCTAATTGGATGTACAACCGTGCCCTTTTTCACATGGTGTGGCGTGTGTAGACAGATAATGGTTGGATTGCCACTAGTGATCGATTGTTTGCGTTTTTTTCTTTCTTTTCTTTCTCCTGACAACTAAAGTGCACAATTATCCTTTTTGTTTATTGTTTGTCAAATCAGGCATGTTTGCCAGACCTAAAGCGCTTAGGTCTAGCATGGTTGCAAAAAATTTAAACTTTTTCAAAAGCATGATTGGACTGCAAAAACAAACACTACCTCATTCAAGTAAGATTTTTCATTCATATGCAATAAAACTTAACTGCAAACACTTTTTTATTTATGCAACTTATTTTAAAAATTTGTTATATTCGAAGAGGAAAGAATGAAAAAAAAAATATTGAGTTTTAAGTGATTTATTTCAAGTCTTAAAAAATAAACTTTCTTTTTATGTATGCTTTGTGGATGAAAATATTAATTTTATGTTTCCATCCAAATGTTGGATAATTTTTTAAATGGTTCATACTTTCTTAAATTTGAGATGATGTTGCATGATCTAATTGTCAAAACTTGTTACAATGAGAGTTTATTCTTCATTATAACTATTAGTATATATGAAAATTTGAAATATATGATATAAGAAAAAACTTTTGAACTTTTGAATTGATACATTATATTGTAGGAAAAGAAAATACTATATATGTAAAAGACTTACTATCCTTTTAACTATCTTAATTTGTGCAATTTTATAGATAATTTCTTCACTAAAATTAAATATTAATAAAAACAATTGAGTGAATTTTAAGGATACGTGTGGTTAATGTCTTAAAATAGAAGATAGAAATACAAAAGAATAAAAATATATTTAGTTAAAAGGGCAAAGATGAAAATACATAATAAATATATTTTTAGAACAATTATAAGTGAATTCATGGGTCTAACATGGTTGCGAGATCCAGGTGCTTGAGTCATACCAGACCAAGGCGCTTGGGTCTGGCGTTCAAACGCATAATTGGACTACAAAAATAAACACTACCTCATGCAAGTATGATTTTCCATTCATATGTAGTAGAACTTAACTACAAATTCTTTTTTATTTGTGCAACTTATATTTATAAATTTGTTATATTCAAAGAGAAAAGAATGACAAAAAAAATGTTGAGTTGAGTTCTAAGTGATTTATTTTAAGTCTTAAAAAAATAAACTTTCTTTTTTTGGATGTATTGTGGATGAAAATATTAATTTTATGTTTGTATCCAAGTGTTGGATAGTTTTTTTAAAGAGTTCATGCTTTTTTAAATTTGAGATGTTATATGATCTAATTGCCAAAGTTTATAACAAGAAGAGTTTATTCTACATTAGAACTATTAGTATATACGAGAATTTGAAATATATGATTATAGGAGAAAACTTTTGAACTTTTGAATTGATACATTATGTTGTAGGAAAAGAAAATACTATTTATGTAAAAGAGTTATTATCCCTTTGACCATCTTAATTTGTGCAATTTTTTAGATGATTTCTTCATTAAAATTAGAGATTAATAAAAAAAATTAATAGAATTTTAGGAACGCGTGTGATTAATGTCTCAAAATAGAAGAAAGAAATATAAAAATATAAAAATATATTTGGTTAAAAAGACAGATGAAAATACAAAATAAATATGTTTTTAGAACAATTATAAGTGAATTCTCTTACTTTTTTAAAAAAATACATGAGTCCGGCATGATTTTCAAGCCCAGGCTCTTAGGTCATGCGCTGCTCTAGATCCAAGGCTTCTAGGTTAACATTTGGTTGTTACTAACTCACTTGATTAAGTTTAATAACATTATTAAAATATTTTTAATTCTCTTAATATTATATTTTTACTTTTTTAAAAAATTAATATTACCTCGCTGTGTAACGCCTACAAATAAACTAGCAAATATTAACACACGTGATCGTAAACATTTCGAAAGCGCACCCTCTCGTTATGTTATTATCTGGTGCAAAAACGGTGGGGGTTCCTGCCCTACTGGGGATAAGATGGTCATTTACAGGATATCTTCATGCGTCTAGGAAGTGGATTTTGGGCCGTTTGATAGCTAGCCCACGAGTTGGGGACTAGCATCACGATTTTTATTCTTTTGGGGCATTAATAAAATATTCAATAACACGAATATAAAATAAATAAAAAGAAAGAAAAATTCAGAATACATTTTGTTGGAGCAGGCTACGGAAAAGACGGGCGGAATCCTTTTGTCTTGTCGTGTAAGGATGTCAAAACTTTCACTCTTACATATAACCTCTACACTAATTCATAATTACAAAAATACCTGGTGCCTTTAACTTGTGATTTTATCTTTAATAATAATAATAATAATAAGGTCAAAAAAACAGAATCTTTAGGGAATCTGGCTTGTACTTTTACAAACAGATCCTTGGTTTCCTAGAAGTTCTTAAGAAATCACATGCAAAGCGTGCAAACTTAGTTAACAAATCCATAATCCATGTTAAGGTAATAAATCAAAAAGGAAATAAAAGAGATTCGCAATCAATTTAGAAGATATTATTTTAATTACGATATTATGTGACGACCGTTGACACGTCATCGACTGAAGAATATAAGATGTGATATTTATTCTCAAAACGAGCGTTTTAAGAGGAGCTTATTTACCGTTATACCATGAGATTACCAAGTCATACTGACTTGTAATAACAACATTATAAATATTTATAAAATAATCTTTCTTGTATCCGTAAGTTACTGGTATTTTTAGTAGGTTTCTCAATTTATAATATTTTTATTAATCCTTGGAAAATAAAAAAACAAATTCATGACAAATCCCCTGGAAAACAGTCATGGCAAAAACTGAAATGGAAAGAATAACTCACGTGTTTTCCAATCTTTATAATAAAAAAAAAGAAGGGTGTAAACGTAGATAACCTAAGAAAAGTGTTCAAACTCGCAAGGGGGTAATTAAAAAGGTGTTTGAAAATATTGTAATAGTTCTTTTTTAATTTGTGTTTTGCTCGGAAATATATTAAAATAATAATTTTTTATTTTTTTAAAATATTTTTAATATTAACACATCAAAATAATTCAAAAAATATAAAAATATTAATCATAAAAAAATAAATCTTTTTTTTCCAAAAAATATCATTTCAGTCTGTTTGGAAATTTGGTTGTGGTTACTTTTCAAAATATTTTTTTTTAAAATATATTAAAATAATATTTTTATACATCACAATCATTTAAAAATACTAAAAATAATATTAATTTAAAAATTTTAAAACTTTTTTAATAACATTTTTAACACATAAAAACATACCTATCATAAACTCTCCATTGATGCCAGTTTTTTAATCTCTTCCTTGAATTTATGAAAACAGATGGGATATAGAGAGGGAGAGAGGTGTGTCTTTTCCCCCCTCACAGCTGACCAAACAATCAAACGAAAAACTGCAACTCTAGAGAGAGAAACAAGCACAAATAGTTTGAAAGCTCAGGAGAGAGAATAAAGAAGAAAAAGCTCAAAACTGTTTAGAGAGAGAGATATAGTAAAGTGGGCTTGCGTTGGTTTTGTTAGAGATAGAAAGAGAGAGGGAGAAAGTGGGGTTTGAATTTTTTTATTTATTTTTGAATTTGAAAGAGTTAAACTTGTCAATTGTGATCTTAGAGTTTGTGGGCTTCTTTCTTTTTCTCCTTTCTTCTTAGTTGGATGAGCTAAGCCTAAGAGTTTCGTACCACTTCGGTATTATCAAATGGTAATTCAAAGCAAACATAAATAAAATTCTAGGCATTTCTTCTTCTTCTTCTTGTTTTAGTTAAATTTCATGGCTATGACTTCGTGTCTGGTTTTTGTTTAGTTCAAATGTCTTTGTTTGGTTTGTTATGTTTGCTTTGAGTTTTGAATTTAGGTTTACGACTATGTGCTATTTGAATCTTTTGAAGAAGTGGGTATTCCTTTTTTATTTTTTGAAACTGCACTGAAGTTATTTGTTATAGCAATCTTGCATATGTTCCAGAATAGTTTGGGTTTTATTATTAAAATAATACAAAAAATTGAGATAGGGAGAAAATGAAAACTAAGAAATGATAGTGGTTGGTAACTGGATGGTGATGTGGATTGTTCTGTTTTTGAATTTTAATACTTCAGGTAGCAGGAAGTTTTTGATAGTCTTGAATTTCATGCCAGTTTCTATTCAGTGGCAGTTATTTTGAATGTCAGGCTACAGATTTTGCATTAGGAAGCTAAAATAGTGTTGCAAATGATAATCCTGGCTAAGTGATTCTTTTCAATCCGAGACATTAAATTTCTTACTAGAACTTGAGAAATTGAGTGTAACTATCTTTTATAGTTCTTGTTTCCTTCAAAAATGGAAATGCTTTTATTACCATCTGGTTGCCTCGTTATCGAGTGGGATTTCTAGTTGAATGATATCCATATCGAGAGGCTTTCATGAAAGCTTGTCTCTTACAGCTGTCATTTCCCAACACATAAGAATTGGATTTAACTAGTTCTTACTTTGCTTTTGATCATACAATTATATTTAGGTACTTATCTTTTATGTTGTGTTGGAGGCTTTTTGTTCCCCTGTTCTTTTTCTCGGTGTTGCTTGAACAGTAAAATATTTGCAGGCAGCACCGGACAATATAATTGTTGGTTCTCATGTATGGGTTGAAGATCCTGTTCTGGCTTGGATTGATGGTGAAGTTACTCGCATAAATGGCAATGTGGTCCATGTTAATACCGCAAATGGAAAAAAGGTAAGCCCTTGCATCTTTTTAAAATTTTTGGTTATTAACTTGTTCTGATGTGCATAGACTAATTCCACCAGTCCTTCCCTTCTATATGCATTAGGTTATTACTAGGAAACTAGTGCTGTGATGGAAGTGATCCTTTCCTTTTTTAATAGTGACAGTGCTTATGAAAAATATATATATATATATATATATATATATATATATATTACTATAGAACTAAAATAAAAAATTCTCTTGGAGACAGTCATTTGGAAGTCTAAAACTTAGTTATTAGTGTGTGTAGTACATGTGTTTGAAGGTCAGAGTTTTGTATTGTTAGGACAGGAGGTACCCCCTCATGAGAATGTTTGTGCTGAAGAAGCAATAATTAACATTTCACCCGAGGAAGTAGAAGAAAAATATGGAACCTTAGGCTAACCGAGTAAATATAATAATCTGAAGCAGATTGAGCAACTCTACTCCTGATTCTCCAGATCAGGGTCGCTTAAGTTTCATTGCCACCAACATTCTTCTGGGGATTAATAAGCTGCTTTGGTGATTGGAATCACTTGAATTGAGGAATTCTGAAACATCTATAGTCCAACCTGCTAGTCACATTTATATTTGCAATTGTGTTTCAGTACATCTCAATAGACCCTCCATCCCACCCCCATGTAGAAGAAATCAGAGATTAATATCTGTGATCATCGATGTTGGTGTTGAAAAATGATTGAGCCTGTTTGGGAACATAATGTGGACCTGTCTACCAAAATTTTCTTTACCCACTGGGCCTTTTATAGGCCGTGTTGCATCTTCAGACTAGATCCCAAACAAGGCTTGAGGATGTCATTTGCAATCATTTTCAGCTTCCAAGTTTGTTGATATATAAATGGATCTAACCTGCAAGAGTTGGAAAATCTGTCTTTTCTTTTCCTTGTTCTGTTCTTCCTTGCTGTGTACATCATTATACCTCTTCACTATGGTGGCTAATAAATCATGCATTTCCAAGCATGTGTTGCTTCCAACTAAAATGAGAAACAGGGTTCGGATTTTCCAAGCTTTGGGAATGCTTTAATTTGGGGGGCTGTGTTTCCTCTTAAGATTGGGAAAGCTTTACTTGATTTGTAATGAACTGATGGATGGGCCATGTTTGAATCAATGTCTGCATCTATGAGCATCAAACTTAAGAGGAAGATTTTATTGTCAAGGGGCCTATTGCACTCCAGTAATTTACTCATATCATCGTAGAGTGATACATTATCATCATTAGTCTTTAGCTTGCCATTAAATAATCATCATCTAAGATTCATTTGTCACTATGAGCTTTGTTATTCATTTTCTCAATCTGATAGGTTATTGCTTCATGCAAAGATAACTTGTCTTTGGTAATTGTTTCATGCCTTACAATTGTCTTATTGAGATTGTGAATCTTAAATCCATAGATGTTCTTCAGCTGTTCCTTGAATTCCTCCTTTCTCATTACTGCATGTCACATATCCATCAAAATTGAGTGTATAAACATGTTGAACCATCCAGTAAGAATCTTCTTCATTACCAGGTGCTTCTCCTATGATGCCAAGAGGTGGTAAGATAGATGTTTTAGATCATAGCTAGGTAGAAAGCATAGATTGGAATTTTAGATGTCCCATATAGCGTTTTTTTGGATAAAATTGATGAAATGATGTCCTAAGTTCAAGCTGCTAATGTCTAAGTGAATACTTTGTCAGGATGCTAAAGTTTCAAGTTGTAACACACAGCCCTTCCTTGTATCTAAAAGAAAAGGAGAAACTTGTGATCTGCATGTTGCTTTACTCTTGCTATTCTTGTGCATGAAGAAACCACCTCATGGTTCTGATTGGACGGCTAATTTCTGTAGGTTGTCTCAAACATATCAAAAGTGTTTCCAAAGGACACAGAAGCCCCTCCTGGAGGGGTGGATGACATGACGAAGCTTTCATATCTGCATGAACCTGGAGTTCTGCAAAATCTAGCTGCTAGATATGAACTTAATGAAATCTATGTGAGCCATATTACTCTTTTTCCCCACTTTAATACTGTTCTGATGCTGAAACAAGTAACAAATATTGGAGGAAAAGGAAATATTCCCATGATGATACTGCTTTTACTTTCCCTTTCCAGACATACACTGGCAATATCCTGATAGCAGTTAATCCATTTCAAAGATTGCCTCATCTGTATGACACTCACATGATGGAACAGTATAAAGGAGCAACATTTGGGGAGCTAAGTCCTCATGTTTTTGCTGTTGGTGATGCTGCATACAGGTGAATGGAGATTCATCTCTTACATTTGACCATTTTTTAAACATTCTTTTGTTATTTCTTACTGATATGTTATAGAACAATAAAATAGGGCAATGATTAATGAAGGAAAAAGCAATTCAATTCTGGTTAGTGGGGAGAGTGGTGCTGGTAAAACAGAGACGACAAAGATGCTTATGAGATATCTTGCCTACCTGGGAGGACGATCTGGAGTAGAAGGAAGAACAGTTGAACAACAAGTTCTGGAGGTAAGATGAATGTATCTTTGCATGTTGGAACTTTTTATTCCTTGCCTTGGTTCCTCCACATGCATGAAAGGTATTCTGATGGCCATGTATCAGGTTTCCCATTGCATTTATATAAGTAATGATTAGTTATAGCATTTTTTACTGTATGCTATCAAGAGTGTAATTCTTGTGTGTTGATGTCTTCTACTACTGCTGAAAATTACAGTCCAACCCAGTTCTTGAAGCATTTGGCAATGCGAAAACAGTTAGGAACAACAACTCAAGGTGTGCACTGCTTAATGGTTTTATGCATGTATTTACAGCAATATTGCTTGATTCTGGATATCTTTAAAGGTATCTTAGTAATTGAGGTTCTTAGCGATGTTTTCTTGATGTTCATTGTGGTGTGTCAATGCAGTCGTTTTGGTAAATTTGTGGAAATCCAATTTGACAAGAGTGGGAGAATATCTGGGGCTGCTATCAGAACTTATCTACTTGAAAGATCTCGTGTTTGTCAAATTTCAGATCCTGAAAGAAACTACCATTGCTTTTACCTTCTTTGTGCTGCACCACTTGAAGTAATTTGCACTCATTTTCCCTTCTCTTTATGTTACTTCATGGGCAGTATATTACTATCATAAGTTGCTTATGTATACAAATGTTAATTCAATAAATTTATTATTATTATTTTTTTATTTTTGCAGGATATTGAGAGATACAAATTGGGAAGCCCAAAATCTTTCCATTATTTAAATCAATCGAATTGTTATGAGTTGGACGGTGTAAATGATTCTCATGAGTATCTTGCAACCCGAAGGGCTATGGATATAGTTGGAATTAGTGACCAAGAACAGGTTCTCTTTCTGTAGTTTCAAGAGTTTGGTTTTATTATTACGTGATGGTCTAAATAATTTCTATGTATGCAATTATTTTCAGGAGGGAATTTTTAGGGTTGTGGCTGCAATTCTTCATCTTGGAAATGTTAATTTTGCCAAGGGACAGGAGATAGATTCCTCAGTTATTAAGGATGAAAAGTCTAGATTCCATCTCAGTTTTACTTCAGAACTTCTCAGGTATATATTCTGCACTTTTCCATGTTTGAATAATTGCCCGTATCTTGATCTGCTGGTTATTTATTGTATCTCTAACTAATCTTGATAATGCATAGGTGTGATGCAAAGAGCTTGGAAGATGCCTTAATTAAACGTGTAATGGTTACACCAGAAGAAATTATCACAAGGACTCTTGACCCTGAAAATGCAGTTTCTAGCAGGGATGCTTTGGCGAAGACGATATATTCTCGCTTGTTTGACTGGTAAAAGCTCAGTAAACCATGTTTCTTTCCCATGGCTCCCAAATAGTTGGATGTTCAATGTTTTATTCATCAAGTTAGATAAGAATTTACTAATGACTTTTACATTTATTGTGCACAGGCTTGTGGATAAAATTAATGTTTCAATTGGACAGGATTTAAACTCAAAATCAATAATTGGAGTACTTGACATCTATGGTTTTGAAAGCTTTAAGTGCAATAGGTAAGTCATTAACTTGACATGCTAATTGTATCATTTGAGCAAGATGCTTTTCTTTCTTTCTACCCAACAAACTGTTCCAGATTATTATCCAATTGTTTGCTTGGAATTGGCTTTAAACGAAGCCTTTTTAGTGATGCATGAAACATGTTTCCACTTTTCAATGGAAACTGCAGAAACTTTTCTTTTTGTAAATCTTTGGTAGTTCATTGCCTTTGAATGTGTGTTCAGACTCTTGAATCGAAACCATCACCAATGTTTCCACGGTGTTTGGGATAGTGTTTCACAAAAAACAAATAAACCCAACATTCCATGTTTAGGATTTTCTTAATGAGGAATTGCTTTGAACAATACTTTCCATCAGGCCTTAGATATCACAAATGCTCATTCCATAACAACTATGCCATGCCACTCCTTTTTCCAAACCAAAAGGAGAAGGAAATAAAGTAATTGTGCTTGAAATATGACTTACTGCTTCTCTGCTTGTGTATGCTCTCCTAAAACAGTTTTGAGCAGTTCTGCATCAATTTCACAAATGAAAAACTACAGCAACATTTCAATCAGGTTATCTTTCTTAATCAACTAGTTTAGCTTGCTCTTTTGACAACAGATTAATATTGATTTGTTATTTTCCAATTGTATGTTTGTAGCATGTGTTTAAAATGGAGCAGGAAGAGTACACCAAAGAGGAGATAAACTGGAGCTACATTGAGTTTGTTGATAACCAGGATGTATTGGACCTAATTGAGAAGGTTTTTAGCTTCTCAATTGTACACCTTTTCAATTCTAGGATTTGATGTTTCATCATCTTTCACCGTTTTCAGAGTATTTATCTAGTGATGGTGAAGAAATGAGCCTATTTAATTTATTGCTATTGTGTCTTGTAATTCACATGATAAATAAGTCATTTTGTTCTCTTACAGAAACCTGGAGGAATAATTGCGCTTTTAGATGAAGCCTGGTATTCTGCTCTCTTTAATTATTGATTCCATTTTTATTACTGTTATGTGTTTATTAATCAGAAATGGGTTTTTTCCTATATATTGCTCTTCTTTAGAGGTCATCTTGAAGTCACTACTCACGTTTGTCTAATTGTTGATGCAGCATGTTTCCCAAGTCTACACATGAAACATTTGCGCAAAAATTGTATCAGACATTCAAAAATCATAAACGTTTTATCAAACCAAAACTTTCCCGCACTGATTTCACCATATCACACTATGCAGGGGAGGTAAACTAATTATAGTTTTTGTTTTATATGTACTTTCAATCTTCTTTTATTGACAGGGGGAGAAGTTCTAGGAATTTTCGTAACTTGTTAAATTTTTCCTGATGTGAAGGTAAATTATCAAGCCAATCAATTTCTGGACAAAAACAAAGATTATGTGGTGGCTGAGCATCAAGCCCTGTTGACTGCTTCAAATTGCTCCTTTGTGGCGGGCCTATTCCCACCACTTCCAGAAGAATCATCGAAGTCATCCAAGTTCTCTTCCATTGGTTCACGCTTTAAGGTAATTTTTTCTTTTTGACTTCAATTCTTTAATTGGTATTTGGTAGGCTTTAAATTATCAGCGTCCTTGTTACTGGTCCTGTTGTCCAAAGTTGACGTGTCATTATGTTGTCGAGTACTTTTGGATTCTTGTGAAAAGATGCTTCTATAAGAAACAATACGTTGCATCTATATATGATGCTCATGCCATGCCATGCCTTTTCATATTCTTATTTTTATTATCATGACAATGTTTAATTACCTTCTCCACTTGTGACATTTGTTGCATGGTTTTTTAAATGTTCAATTTTTTGACATCACTTAATAGTGTGGCCTCCCATTCCATTTTAATAAGTTGGAAGTTAGAATTCAGACATGCAGGTCAAGGGCAGTTTTCCCAATATGTGTTTGATTTGGATTGGTGCTAGTGGCACCACATCTTCACTTTCCCACACACATTACTCTGTGAGAGCTTGAAAATTACAACATACTCTTATGGTTGAAAGCAAAAAAATATTGGGTTGACTTCTAATAAAGACCACCCTTGTTACATTTCAGAGAATTTTGGTGTTGACATTTTAAATTTGCTTCACTTTAGAATAGCATCATGAACTGCGAAGTGTTACCAGTCACATTTTAGGTAGCATCTCTATGGTTCTTTTAATAGCCAGTTTCATGTTGCACTCTTATGATTATCTTATGGTTGCTATGTATGTATGATGTTATGTCTGCTTTTTCCCAATAGAAAACCCTAATCTCTAGCTTTTGAGCTTACAACCTTTTCCGTTATAGTAGTAAAAGACAACATAGCAGGTTTATTGATAGCAAATTCTTGCATTATTTATGAGTTATGTGACTCATTCCAAGGATAATGTCACAAATATTGTTTTTTGAATTCTCAGCTACAACTTCAATCTTTGATGGAGACCTTGAGTGCAACTGAACCCCACTACATTCGATGTGTGAAGCCAAATAACATCCTGAAGCCTGCTATTTTTGAGAATTTCAACATCATCCAACAGTTACGATGTGGTGTGAGTATAATATGCTTCAAAGCATTCCTTTCATCTGATCAATCATTAGAAGTTTACATCTTTAAGCTAAATTTCAGAGTTTACCTTTCCAATAAACTGATTATGTTAGCTTCTTATGATTAGGGTGTTCTTGAGGCAATTAGGATTAGCTGCGCTGGATATCCAACCAGGCGAACCTTTTATGAGTTTCTTAATCGTTTTGGATTACTTGCTCCTGAAGTTTTGGAAGGAAAGTAAGTATCATTTCATAATTTCTCTAGGTCATGTGTTACGATAAAGATTAAGGATTGTGCACCACCAATTTCTTTAGGTCATGTGTTACAATAGATATGTTTTATTTTTTCATGTGGCAGCTCTGATGATAAGGTTGCATGTCAAATGATTCTTGATAAAAAGGGACTGATAGGATACCAGGTGACAATGCCTTTATTTATTTTTTATTTTCTGTTTTACTTTATTTTTCAGATCACTTTATTTTTTTATTTGATTTTGATCTCCAGTGTTTTTGTTGCTTGGACTATTATCGCTGTGATGGTGGGGAGTGTTAACTGGAAAAACGTTTCCTCGACACCTAACTTTTTTTTCTTTATTATGAACTAACACATTTGAAATTGTGTAGTTAATGTGCTAGATTTTCTTCAAATTAGAGGAACAAAACTAAAATAAATTAATTTAAAGTTTATTGAATTTGTTTGTTCATAACCTATACCGTCAGAATTTTCTTTCCTGTGGTTGTTGAACTAATAAAGAGTTTCAATTGTTCATAATCATGCTTTTGATTATTTAGCATTAATAACTGAATCTACAATATTTATGTGATTGTTGGATATTGATCTACATAACTATCCCAAACTCAACTGTACTTTCTCTAGTTGTGTGCTTAGAAAAAGAGATTTTAAAATATTACTATTTAATCCATTTTTCATCTTCTTTTCCTTCATTAATTCATAGCAAGATGGCTACAAATTCAAAACTACTTAGGGAGACAATATTCTTCTGCACCACTGTTGACGAACATCTTGTCAAATTCCTAAAGGCCCTTCATATAGTGCATATGAAAATTACTTTAGGTCTTTGTCCATGTTTATCACAGTGATTATCTTGATTCACCCTTGGCAGATAGGCAAGTCAAAGGTCTTCTTGAGAGCAGGTCAGATGGCTGAGTTGGATGCTAGGAGAGCAGAAGTGCTTGGCAATGCAGCCAGAACCATTCAACGGCAAATTCACACTTACATTGCCCGCAAGGAGTTCATTTCATTGCGTGAAACTGCTATCAATTTGCAATCTTATTTAAGAGGTAATTTCCTGGACTCTCTTAAATTGCCTTGGTGAGTTTGTTTTTTTCTGTATTTGGAATATCACCAATAAATGCATTATACAGTTTTATGACACTCTTTAAGTTTATGTACTTTATTTTAATTAAAAAGGAGATGTCTAAAAGAATGCTAGAAATCAGGTTCCCTTTGTCTCGCTTCCTAACAATATTAAAAGCACAGTACTCTCTTTTTGAATTGCCTCCTACTTGTTCTCATCAGAATCTTAATTGGTGGATTTCCCTATAATTGTTACGCTTCCTCTTTTCCAGGTAATGTAGCCCGAAAACTGTATGAGCAATTGAGGCGAGAAGCTGCAGCTTTGAAGATCGAGAAGAATTTCCGTCTCTACATTGCCAGGAAATCCTATTTGAGAGTGAAGTCATCTGCAATCACATTACAGACAGGCTTAAGGGCAATGACGGCACGAAAAGAATTTAGATTCCGGAAGCAAACTAAAGCGACCACCATCATTCAGGTATCGTTGTTCTTTTGTAACATAACAATCTCTTTCCATTTTTTGTAGTTATAATTCTTGAGCTGTATAATTTTTTCTCTTTTTACTGCTCTAGTGAATAACTCTTCAATTTTGAAAAATTGTTTTGGAAACTCTCATGCACTGGTTCCTTACAGGCTCATTGGCGTTGCCACCAAGCTCATTCTTATTATAGACATCTTCAGAAGGCAATAATAGTTTCTCAGTGTGGTTGGAGATGCAGAGTTGCAAGAAGAGAGCTCAGAATGCTCAAAATGGTCAGCTTTTAACACCATATAACTTCAGCAATATGCAGATCTGTATAAAGAGCTCGTGCTAAATTTTTGCTTTTGAAATTTATTTAGGCTGCTAGAGAGACCGGGGCACTTAAAGAAGCAAAGGATAAGCTGGAAAAGCGTGTAGAAGAACTTACATGGCGTTTGCAATTGGAAAAGCGATTAAGGGTAATGAAGTTGATTTCTAACCTCACAACTTATTTTGTGCTCACTTTAATGTGATGACTTCAATGCTGATTTTTTATTCTGAATACAGATTGATCTTGAGGAGGCAAAAGCCCAAGAATTTGCCAAGTTGCAGGATGCATTGCATGCCATGCAAGTACAGGTAGAAGAAGCAAAGTCTATGGTTGTTAAAGAACGAGAGGCAGCTCGAAAAGCCATTGAAGAAGCACCTCCAGTCATTAAGGGAACGCCTGTCATGGTTCAAGACACAGAAAAAATCAATTCATTGTCAGCTGAAGTTGAAAAGTTGAGGGTATGTATGCTATGTTTTAGCATCACTTTCAGATTCTTTTGGTTTCTGTGTTATGCATTATTGTTTCCTTGCTCCAATGAGCACCATTGTCTGCAGAAATATTGCATTTCTTTTTTTTGATTGATGTTGAATTTAATCTTCATATGGTGAAATTGTGGAAGTATGCTAGGTAAATGTTTCTGTATATGACATGGAAGGAATATAATATACTTGCAAAGCTATGTGATGATCTCCAACTACAAAATCGAACTTTCAAAGTCCCTGCTGTTCTTGATAAAAAATGATAACTGCATAGGTGTGCATGTTTGATTTTGAGTGTAAATGGATTCGGTTTATGATCAGGCTCGAAAGGATCCATGTAGTCGACCCCAACTAGTTTGGGATTGAGGTTTTGTTATTGTTGTTTGACTTCAAGTGTTGAAATAAGTATGATCAATTTACCCAAAAGTGAAAGAAAAATATTTGATTTGGGTGTTAACTCTTGCATTGAGGCATTGGGTACTAATCTTTTGAGTAAACTTAATAATTCTTTAGTTTTTATATGTACTTAGTTGTGGTTTATACCTGACAATATGAAACAAGAACAATTGTTGAAGATGCAGGCTGCATCTGATGAAAATTTTTGCTTGTACAGGCACAGTTGCTCTCAGAAACACAAATTGCTGACAATGAAAAACAAGCTTATGTTGTTGCTCAGGCCACAAATGAGCAACTAACCAAGAAGCTTGAAGATGCTGAGAAGAAAGTGGATCAACTCCAAGATTCAGTTCAGAGGTTTGTAACAAGTCTGCTTGTTGAAGCCTTTGGGGTGCTCTCTCTCTCTTTTTTTTTGGGTGGGGGGGGGGGGGGGTTGTTATCAAACATACA
>Ga0307518_10001016_pt1 | contig 20954 bp, 11 predicted proteins | sample 25_EM_MG_FD_203889 | JGI IMG/M metagenome (GOLD analysis project Ga0307518, IMG submission 203889) | Populus trichocarpa ectomycorrhiza microbial communities from riparian zone in the Pacific Northwest, United States - 25_EM | ecosystem: Host-associated > Plants > Roots > Unclassified | place...
TTAAGGTTAAAAATGAGGGATGTTGACGGACGATGCCAAGCTCACGCTACGGAGTAGATGGATGGAGAGGCGTTTCACCAGGTGGGCAGGGGGTATCCCGACAGGGGCACGCCTAACGATACCAAAATTGGGTTAGTGAGAGCAGTCAGAGACTAATTTATAAGCACATAACACTGCCACTGCCAATTGTCCATGACAATTCACACAGTTTAGTCTCAGCCAATCCAACCACTAATCCAAACGCGTTGTCTGCAATGGTTCCCGTGTTTTATGAGTTACTCGCTTCCAGTGAAGATTGATTAATCATAGCTAGCTGTTACATGCATTAATATATTACTTTTTACTTGATCTCCTTGCTTTCTTGCTTTCAAACGCCTCAAGCTTTGAAAGTTTTGACGCGGAGCGTGGTGTGGATGCGCTTATGAACAAGAAGATAAAACAGAGCTCGCGAAGAAGCCTGGGTATATTAAACGCGAGTTTGAAAAACAAAAACACCCGTAACTTTAAATTCAATAGTTGGATTAGCCTTGATTTTTGCAAGAAGGTGCTCCAAGCCAAGTTTTATAGCGAGTCAACTCGTTGTAATCAGAAGAAGTCCAAAAAATCTTTAAATTAGACTTGGAACAGGTTGTTTTTGTAATGTTAATTATTATTTTTACTCAACTTTGAATTCTTTTGATTATATTGGTTTTTTACTTCTATGTAAATAGATATTTCAAAAATTATCTAAGTTTTCTCTACCTAATTTTCTATAATTTAGGACAGTAACATTAAGGTTAAAGAATTCTAGTTTTTACGCGTAAAACTTTCATTATTCTTAAATATAAAAAGGTTTGGGTTTTTTTTATTTTGATGCAACTTTTTTAAAAGCGAATTTATTATATTTATACGAAGATAAAGACCTTTTCTTCTTTTTCTTGATACTTGGGGTTGGGGAATCACCTTTATAATAATATTAGAGGGAGAAATGTGTAAATGTATATACATTGAGAAGACATTTCAAGCTGACTACTCGTTTTCTTAAAGGTTAATCTTACTACTAGCAAACAGAGACTTTTCCTTGCCGAATACGAGCTACGTATAATGAATGTGACAGTTTTCTATATATTGGCTAGCCAAAGTAGTCACTGATGCACAAAATAAGAGACAGGGAAAAGCCTTTTGTTTAATTGCTTCTTGTTCTGTTCAAGAAGAAAAACAATGTCTCCTCCTCCTTCTACCAGTTTCTTTTCAGTGGCAATAGTCTTGCTAGGAATGATGCTGCCCCACTCGAAAGCTCAATTAAATGCAACTTTCTATGCTAATACATGCCCCAATGTGTCTAGCATCGTTAGCAACGTTGTTCAGCAGGCTTTTCAATCTGATTCTCGGATTGGCGCCAGCCTTATTCGCCTCCATTTTCATGATTGCTTCGTCAATGTAAACTGAATATCATCATTTAATTTCTTTGAAGTGGTTTTTAATTAACGCTTGACATTATGTTGATCAAAAAATTTGATTTTTTGGACAGGGATGTGATGCTTCAATTCTACTGGACAACAGTTCAAGCATACTCAGCGAAAAGTTTGCCGCTCCCAATGTAAATTCCATTCGGGGTTTCGGTGTTGTTGACAACATCAAGACTGCCGTGGAGAATTCTTGCCCTGGTGTTGTCTCCTGCGCTGACATTCTTGCACTTGCTGCCGAATCATCTGTTTCTCAGGTAATTACTTAGTCCATACACTGAACTTGTTCTCGGAACTCTTCATTTTGCTTGATTTGGCAAGTCAATGTGATCTGTGTATGCTCAGAAGTTTTCACAAGTGAAATATTCTATGAAAGGCCGAAAAAACACGAAGCCATGACATACTCTGCTTTTAATGATTCTTGTAGTCAGGAGGTCCTTCATGGAGTGTTCTGTTGGGAAGAAGGGATAGTCTAACAGCAAATCAGGCTGGAGCCAATACAGCAATCCCTTCTCCTTTTGAAGGCCTAAACAACATCACTGCAAAGTTCTCTGCAGTAGGTCTAAACACCAATGACCTTGTTGCATTATCAGGTAATTATACCTCAAAAATCTCAAAACTGCATCCAGAATTCTGGAAATCCAACACTAATATATTTTTATTTTTTTATAATTTCCAGGAGCACACACATTCGGACGTGCACAATGTCGAACCTTTAGCAACAGGCTGTACAATTTTAGCAACACAGGCAACCCTGACCCAACACTAAACACAACATACTTGACTACTCTGCAACAAATATGTCCACAAAATGGCAGCGGAACTGCTTTGGCCAACCTTGATCCTACAACTTCAGATGCCTTTGACAATAATTACTTCACCAACCTACAAAACAATCAAGGTCTTCTCCAATCAGACCAAGAGTTATTTTCCACACCTGGCGCTGCCACGATCACTTTTGTCAATAACTTCAGCAGCAACCAAACTGCCTTCTTCCAGAGTTTTGTTCAGTCAATGATTAATATGGGTAATATTAGCCCATTAACTGGGAGTAGTGGAGAGATCAGGTCAGACTGCAAAAAGGTGAATGGAAGTTAGGCTATGCGATCACTAGATAGAGGAGCTCATTGTTTTGGAAAAAAAAAAACAATCATTATTATATGAGGCAGACGTGCTTTTAATAAAGGAAAGAAATTAAGTGTTTGTTTTAAATTAGGGTGGCAAGTTGCAGGAAAGTTAGGGAAAAACAAGGAATTTATCATTGGAACTTCTTGAGTTGTCAAATATTTGTTGGGGTTAGCTTTATAATTGCTCTTTGAATGGTCAAATATTTCGTTTATGTATCATCGGTGTATCCTAAAGTCATATAAGACATAAAAAATAAAGAAAGATGTATTTGATGGATTGAGACAGATATTAATTAATTTGGTATAGCGAATAAAAGTAGAAATCAAAACAAAGAGCTATATCACGGCTAGTAATTGTGTACTTGAAACCATAGTTTTTAAACCTGGTGTGGTGGTCGGTTCGTTTTAAAGTTCAAATTTCGGGTTTTGATCGGGTCATCAGGTTGACCAGGTCAATCTCTATTTTAAAAAATATTCAAAACGACGTTGTTTTAGTATTAAAAAAAAAGTCAACGGGTTACAACCGGGTTTTGCCGAGTCGCCGGGTCAGCCCGCCGGGTCACACCGGGTCATGGCTTTTTTATTTTTTCATCAACCCGGTCCGATTCCAATCCTGAATTGACCGGGTTCTGAGTCGACCCACCTAGCCAGCCCGTTTCAAAACTATAATTGAAACTACCTCCGCGTGATTTATATTGCTGGAAGAGATCATGATATCTAGAAAGAAGGGAAATAATATTATAATTTGCGTTTTGGATAAATGAAAGTTGTTATTCACAAATTAATATTAATAATCACTATTAACATTTAACAAAGAAATACCAAAACAAAAGGGTATTTTGTACGGTTATCAACATTGTTAACCGAGGTTCACTATTTCATTAAAAAGTTGATGACCATTTTTTTATTTAGGTCTCTTTAAGTTTTTTTATTTGAATATTAAACATTATTTCTATGCAATTTAACCCTAAAAAGTTATATAAGCATCTATTTAAATGCTAAATTTTGATTTTCTTTGTATAAAGATGACAATTTCACTATGTTTTCAAACACTTTGCTTTACCTAATTATAGTTCACACTACAACCACGAAACTCCTGCTTACTGGATTGAAAACCAAACACAATGTCATCACATTGTAATACCACACCATACAATTCTTCACCCAACGATACCGGCGGCGCAACATCCTTTTTAACTCTACCAACAAAGAAGTATTTTATGTTCTTTCTGTACTTGTGATCGGTTGGCAAGAATTGCTGATGGCAATGAAAAAAAAAAGATATTTTACTATCATTTGTTAAGGTGAAGACCTTGTTATTTTCCATACAATATGAATATGCTAATTTTTCATCATGCTCTAACCAGAAACCATCTCATACGTCGGAAAATCATTTATAATCCACATCAAAGCTACCTTCATCTGAAAATTTTATTTCCTCAATACATCATAAGTTAAAAGTCCTAGCGACCACAACTGCTTCAACTCATCAATCAACAGTTGAAGACAAACATTTATATTCCTACCCAGACTATTAGAACTAGGTATGATCGTAGATAAAAACATAAACTCCAACCTCATACACACCTCTGGTGACAAGTTGTAAACTGTGAGAATCACCGGCCAACAAAAATAAAGAGTCATAAATAACTCGAATGGATTAAATTCATCTGTGACCATCACAAGGGTGCATCTCTCTCATTCGATAATTTTGTCAAAATCGGCCTCACTCAACCTATAATCTGGCTTGATGGTGAACACATGTGCAACGACTGATAATTTACTGTGATTTGTGTATCTATCCTATAATGGTTCGTCGAAATCTTTCAAAAGATCAAAAAAATTGGTCACGTATGTATTTTGTTATTTATCTACGGTTAAAAATTCATTTGCATTACCCTAATTCATTCATATCACATCCATAATCATACTCCTATAAGAATTACTTTTATCATCTACAACTCCATACATGTTCCTAAAGTAGAAGTTGACCCAATCATCCTCCATATCATGGTATCGTAAGGAACATATGGTTCTCCATGTGCAAACCAATACAAATTTTTCTCCATGAATCCTTTTTATAAAATAAGCATCGTAACAACATCTAGATCAAGAAACTTTTTATTTTTAGACATCTTACATGGACATCTAATACCGCCTCCACTAATATTTTTTCGGGTTAGATAGTGTGTAATTAATAAAACTCTCAACCCCATTACAATAATTCATCTTGCTTAATGATCATCCATTTCTTATATCAAACTTATATAAAATATTGATGATGACATGTATTAATTAATTATGTGAACTAAATAAATTAGATATCTTTGGTTTAACTCAAACTTGTTAAATCTATTTTAATAGTACCTTTAAATCATTATTAATTTTATACAAAGATTTAAATTCCTCCACGATTACCGAAATTCCAACTTAACAATAAAATTAACAAAATATAAAACGTGCTCATTAAATAAATCATTATTTATTTCATTACAAAACACCTAAGTCACAAAATTAAAATCAGCTTCATCAAATTACAAATAAATAAAATTTTTCAAAACCTCAAACAAACCCTAACATGTACAAATCATATATTCATAGAACAAATTTCTATGGAAAAAAGCTATAAAACAAATAAACACATAAAAAAATTAATATACTACATCAAAATGCCAAAAAAAATTAACATTTTAAAATTAGTTAAGACAAAATATGGGTAGTTTTGCTTACTTGATGTGGGGAATTCTAAAAAATAAACCAGAATATGGATGCTAACAAACTGAGTGTTGGGGTCGTTGGGTTTCTTATGATAGAAGTTTGATTTGTGATAAAGTGAGGGTTCATTATTTTTTGTAAAGAAAAATAGAAGAAGAATAACAAATAGAGGAGGGGGATATAGGGGGTCGATCACCAGGTTATAACTTAAATATTACTGATGGATTTACTGACTGATATTAGCAACGAGTTTTTTTCATTGATAATACTATCTATAACAATGACATGTCATTTCTTCTTCTTCTTCTTTTTCTTTTCCTATTCCTTCATTTCTCACTTTAATTCCCTCAATATGCACTGATAAAAAATTTACATCAGTGTATACCGAGGGATATAATAAGAAAATATTTTTTTAATAAATTTCACTGCAATTTATCAATAGAATTTTTTTTGTCAGTATTTCTATTTGTATTTGCTAATTTTCTAATAGTAAGCAAAACATGTTAACATAAGAAGTTAATTTCAAATCAAGTTCAAATAAACTTCAAAGGCCAATAGATGAGCTGATGTTAAAAGGGTATATAAGAGAAAGCATGAGTCCATGTGTTATTCTGGTGTTACTTGTGCCTAAAAGGAATAAGACTTGGATGATGTTGTTGATTGTCACGTTGTCAATAATATTACAAGAAAGTATAAACATCTCATCTCTAAGCTTGATGATATGTTAGATGAGTTGAGAGGAAGGTAAAAACATCGTAAGTTTAAACCATTGTGGAAAACAATTAATAGATGTTTTTGTAGCACTTGTTAAAACGTCCATGGTTATGGTAGTTAAAATGCTTTGATGATAAAATACTTTTAAATTTCAAATTTATATTTAATAACCTATTTTTAATTAAAAACTAAAACTAAAACATTTTGTGAAATCATTGTTCACACATACACATATTTTTTGTGGATTGTAATAGTGCCATATTTTTTTTGTCACTCAAGTTTTTTTTTCTCTTCAATTGCATCCTTACAAATTGGGTTGAATTGGGATCAAACTTGATAGTTTGATTCAATTGGCATCAAGTAGAATTCTCATGGTTTTAAGGAAAAAAAAATAAACCATTGTGGAAAAAAATTAATAGATGTTTTTATAGCACTTGTCAAAATGTCCATGGTTATGGTAGTTAAAATGCTTTGATGATAAAATACTTATAGATTTCAAATTTATATTTAATAACCTATTTTTAATTAAAACAAAAACTAAAACATTTTGTGAAATCACTATTTACATAAACACATATTCAAGGTGGATTGTAATAGTGCTATATTTTTTTTGTCACTCAATTTTTGTTTTATTTTTTAATTTTATCCTTTCAAATTGGGTTGAATTGAGATTTAATTTGATAGTTTGCTTCAATTAGCTTTGGGTAGGGTTCTCAAAGTTGTGAGAAAAAAAATGGCATTCAGTTGATGCTTAGTTTGCCAAAAATAAATAAAATTTTATTGATTTAAAACAATTGAAGCATTGGGGACCAAATTTGAATAACAAACAAATATTCAACCCTTTTTTTCTTGAAAGAATCAATGATTGAATTGCACGAGCAAGGAAAGATATCAACCTTATTTTTTGGTCACTCGGTTTTTTTTTCTCAATTTGATCCTTTATCATTGAACTTTTTTGGGATTGGACTTTACAAAGTTTGTTCGTTACCTAGTTATGGGGATCCTATAATATTGAGAAAAAAAATACAATACTTAATTGATACTTGGTTTTGCAAAATAGACTTCAATTATATTGATCTAAAACTATTAGGGCTTAAGTGACCAAATGTGAAATTGAAAACAATTATAAAAACTAAGGTCAATGGGCAATGACAAATAGATTAGAGTGTGCATTACATGCCCTAGCCTATAAAAGACGTCGACGAGCTCAAGTTGCGTATGTGATGTCCTTTAATGTAAGAATGCCACCTATCTTGGTGGCTTTGGATGCATCTCAGCAAAACAAATTTTCATGTGTTAAAATATACTAAAATGGTGAAAAAAATTAAAGTAATGAATCTGATTACAAGAAAAGATAGAAACTCTATTGAAGTGCTCTTCATATGCATGAATCCTCTGATTAATGATCAAATCTAGATCTTTCTTTGGATGGAAAGATATTCACATGAGCCATAAAGCTTTAATTGCGTGAGATCTTAACTTGACTTGATTTGATATGGAGTATTCACACGAGCTCAAAAGCTTTAATTGTATGACATCTTAACTTAATTTGATTTGATGAAGGAAAGGATTTTGATTTGTTATTTCCTTTGCTTATAAACTTGAGTTTCTTTGGGAGAACTTCTAAGTATTTGTGTTTGGTCTTTAGGCCCCACTTCCTTACTGGAAAGAAGTTTACTTTTGAAAAATGGATTATTTTTTATGTTTGGCAGTATCATGGAAAATGAATTGAAAAATATTTTTTAATATTTAGCCATGTCATAGAAAATAAGCCGGAAAATCTCTTATTAATATTTTTTTCAAGTTTATTAAAATAATAGAAACCAAATATGATAGATGAAAAGGTTGAAGCAAGATGAAATTAAAAAAAAGATCTAATTTCATAAATTATTTCAAATAAACCAAATAGAAATAAAAAAAATATGGACTAAATCTAACATATAAAAAAATTAAAAAGAAAATTTTAATTTCATAAATTATTTCAAATAAAATAAATAAATTTCAAGATAATAGAGACCGGATCTGATAGATAAAAAAAATCAATTAAGAAAAAGGATAAGATAAAAACCAATAACAATAAAAAAAAATTAAGGACTAAATTTGATATAAAAATCAAATTAAATCAAATTTTAAGCGATGAAATTAAAAAAAAATAAAAAAAAATATATCAACTAAAACATTAAGGATCAAATTTGATATAATCAACAAATAACATGGTATTTTTGGACTTTTTTGCAACTTCTGGAAAGTGTATTCCACCCAAAAATAAAAGAAAACACTTTTCTGGAAATCAAGTTAAATTTTTCTTTGATTGAAAAATGTTTTTCATTGATCAACTTTTTAATAATAAAGAAACATAGAAAAGTTTGGAAAGTGGTTTACAGGAAACCACTTTCATTAATGGCGTTGTAATTTTCGAGTTTGTTTTGGATGGATTTCAAGTGACTTAGGTCATAATTTTCAAGTGAATTGGGTTGATTTGAACTGCAATTTCTAGGTTTTACGTATTGGTTTGATTATAGATGTTGTTGGAGCATTGATTGTGTTAAATGTGGAGCAATTTTGCTAAATAATTGATCTTGACATCAACAATAGGCCATACCTCTAGAGCTTGAAAAAGAAGCAATATAAAGGAATTTGAACTGACATATGTATCCTCACCTAGTGTTTAAAGGGAAGTAATAGAGTGATTATGCTTTTGTATCATGTCATCAACTTTCTAATACAATAGCTTCACATAAAATGGTGTACTAACATTTTCTGTTTGAAACTAGGTTCTAGAATTTAAAAGATCTAGTTTATGTTATTTATAATGAACGAATGAGGTTGCTTATCCAATACCTTATTCATGACATTCAAACCCTAAGCAAGAACTGTAGAAGTCTTTTTACTGAGATGGTTTATTATTGTCAATGAAGAGACATGGAAGATGGGGATTGTGTGTGAAGGTGTTGATTTGATAGTAAAATTGACATGGCAGTTGGATTTTAGGGGTTAGGTGTGTGTAGGTTGGGAGGAAGAGCTGGGGTACTCGACACAGAAAAGATTTATGGATTTTAATGCCAACTGGTAGTGGCAAGTTCATAATAGAGAGAAGAGGTAGAGCTTTGGGTTCGGTTAAGTTGGTATGGCAAGAGCGAAGCCAAGAATTTTTTCCACCCTAGGCTACTAAACAAATACATATAATTTACTTTTTCAAGATTAATCATTAACTCATATACATAAATTTGTCAAGTTAATAATAAAATTTTAATCCAAATACATAACATAAAATATGAAAAAATAAAGTTTAAAGTACATAGAACTAAAGAGAAAGTAAAAATAAATGATATTATCAAAGTTGTACCCTTCGATATTTTATTAAATAGAATTCAACTATGATCGAATCTGAATCGATATCTTTAGCAAGCTCTTATTCAATATAAATCATCATAGAATCTACTAAAAACTTTTTTTTTCATTTTAATACGAAACATAGTTTTAACATGTTTCATAGCTGAAAATATTTGCTTTGTGGTGGCAATGGAAACAAGCAAAGTCATAACAAAATGAATAAACATATCAATCACATGATAGTGCTGCAACTTATTTATTTCGACTAATCCTCGACATGGTTCAAAAATGATAAACGTATTATGAAATCTCTCCTGATGAATCATATAAATTTGATAATGTTCTAGCTGAGATCTTAAATAATACATCTCATTCATTGAAATCTTCAAGATAAAATTTCTTAGCATGCTTGCAAATAGCATCAATTTTAAATGATTTAAAGTTGTCCTTAAGTTCTAAAACAGAGCTAAGTATAAGGAGTTTCATTGTCTCATCACTGGATCTAGAATTTAACTGTTCCAACTGAAAACTATTGTTGAGTTAAATATATCACAATTATAGTGTTGGTAAACTGCCAGCAATCCTTGTTGTTGACATGAATTATTTGTAGCCTTATATGAAGTATTCATATATAGTATGTTAATCTCATATTATGTGCAAACAGATTGCACATGTGCAAGGAGAAGATTAAATTCAACATTGGTTAAAGTTTGAAACAATACTTTAGTAGTTGAGACAAAATTCATTACATTTAAGATGTCAAGACTTTCATTTAAAGGATGAAAACAATATTCAGTAAAGAAACATATCAAAAATCAGGTTCAAAATAAACATGTAAATGAAGAGTTTTATATCTTCTAGGACTCGACTAAACTGAAACTAAATGTTTTTTACAAGCTTGAATTCAATAAATCAAGAAAAATGCTATATTTATTTTCTTGAGATTTCCCTACAAGGATTTTCTTCTCCAAACACAATGATAATGAGAAAATCAATAAAAGGGTTCCTTCTATTCAGCTCATAATGCCCCTAAAATTAGAGAAAAATTCTATATTAATACTATAATTGCTTGATTGAGTTGAATTTGTGTTGGATAATACCATACAATAAATGAAAGAAAGAATGGTGTGTTGCTTTTGTCAAATTGTGTGAGCTAAATATGTAGGGAAATAGGTTGTGATCTAATCTAACATGCAGGGGGATACAATTTTTTTAATTTGGATTTCTTAGCTAAAAAAGATAGAGATTCTAATGAAGAAAATAACGATTAATTTGGTGGAGAAAGTGTGTGTGTGTGTGTGTGTGTGTGTGTGTGTGTTTTTGGTAAAGGGTAGAAGGCATAATGATAAATTAGTTAAAAATTGTATATAGTGGGTTATTGGACTTATTTTAGATCCATCTTTTTTATTTGATTTGATGAAGCGTATTCACACGAATTTAAGAACTTTAATCATTTGAGATATTAATTTGATTTGATGAAGGAAAGGATTTTTATCTCTTGGTTCTTTGATTTGATTTGAATGAAGGAAATGATTTCAATCCTTTGTTTCTTTGGTAGATTTGAATTTCTATAGGAGAACTTCCAAGTATTTAGTTTTTACTTTTTTCTTTTCTTCTCTTTTGTGTTTGTCCTCTCTTTTTCTGTGTTCTTTTTTTCTTTGTTCTCTAGATTTGATGGCTTTATTATCTATTTTATATGTAGACCACATGCAATTTATCTCAAATGTCCTTTATTTAAAGGGCATTTTAGAAAAATTGATATGAAAATTACTTAAAATACCCTTAGTTAGAAGGATACTAAAGTAAGAATTATGAAATGTATTTAGACTTGGTTTTTTAATTTAATTTTGGCCTAAGCCCAATAAATTTAATTTGTTTGGTCATAGAGAGCTTAGGTCATGAGCTAGACTTATTGGGATTTTAGTGTTTACATAGGCTTTATAATTTTTTTCCCTTACCTTTCTACGAGGTCATCCTGATCTCATTACCTAGATCATAGGTTTAATGGATTACCCGGATTGACTTGGTTCTTTTTATTTTCATAGGTTTTTTATTGAATTTTTTATTTTGCTCTTCAGAATTGGGTTGGTTTTTTATTTGAGCTTCATGATTTTTTTTCTCTTTAAGTTTCTTTCTAGTGGCTATCCTAGTCTCACGAGCATGGTCGTGTGTTTGACAAGTTAACTCAAGTTTACTCATGTCTTTTTTGTGTGCTTTTTTATTATTTTATAAAATTCATCCTTTCAAATTGAGTCGATTGAAAAATGAGTTTCAACATTTTTTGTTTACTTGCATTTGTCTTTTTAGCATCCTTGTTAAGTCTTGCTAACATAAAAGCTTCTTAACTTCAATCCTAAATTAATTAACAAAATACCAAAAGAGATGATGTTGTTCCTGTACATTACCTTACAAATTATTATTCATTTTTTAAGTGTTTTTTTTCAATTCAAATATCATTATTTAACATTTGATTTATTAGAGTTTGAACTTCATTAATTATTTCAATTTACTTTCTATAAGGTTATTTAAGCCTCATAAACCAAGTCACGGGTTTGCATGAATAACCCAATTGTCTTAGGTTTTTTTGTTTTTTTATTGATTTTTTTCAATTTCATCATTCAATATTTTATTGACTGGTGATTAGGCTTCATGACTTGTTTTTGTTTGTTTTTTATGAGGTTATCCCAGTCTAATAATCTGAGTTACGAGTTTGGTGGGTTGACTCATGTTATCTTTTTAATCCTTTTTGTAAAAAAAAAATTTAATTTCAACCTTCAACATTGAGTTAATTAAGAATTGTGTTTTATAATTTGTTTTGATTTGTTTTTAATGGAGTTATCCAAGTTTCATAACCTGAGTTACGAATTTGGTCATCTTTATCGGTTTGCTTTCTATGAGGTTATCTTAGTCTTATGACCCGGGTCATAAATTTGACATGTTAACCTAAGTTGAATTATGTCTTTTTTTTGTTTTTTTAATTAAATTCTTTTTTTAGGTTCATCTTTGAACTTTGGGTTGATGGGAACTAGGTTATGGCTTAGGCCAAGGTTTTTTTTTAATTCAAGCTTGGAATTGACTGGGAAAAACCTAAGTGACTGGATGAGTTAACCTAAGATCCAAGTAATCTAGTTAAAAACCCATAAGAGACTAGGTCAACTTTTTTTTTTTTTTTACAAAACGATGTTGTTTTGTGTTTTTTTAAAAAAACATTATCCAAAACGAAATTGTTTTGAACCAAAATTAAAAAAATAATTGAACCAAGTTGACCCGCTAAATTCATGAACTGAGTCATTAACTGGACTGAGTATCTTAATTCTTAACCCTAAAAGAGCCGATCAGAGTCATTTTTTGGTTCTATTTGACATTGTGGTTCAACCATGTTTTTAAAAACTTTTGAGATTTTATTTTTTAACTTCAAATTAATTTTTCTATGGTATTTTTTTATTATTATTTTGATATACTGATATCAAAAATAAATTTTAAAAAATAAAAAAATTATTATTTTAATATGTTTTTAATTAAAAAACATTTTAAAAAATGACTTATACCAAACAGTTGGCCCAGCAATGTATCCGCAGTTATCTTGACCGTCAGATCACTCATCAATCTCACAAATATCATGATATCTATGCAGCGATGGGCCACAACTTTACCGTAGATTATATTAATACTACTTATGAATCTCACAAACATCAGTCCCCTTTAAAGTCTAAATTCCACACGAAATTCACACACACACACACACACACACAATTCTAGCCTAACCTCAATAAATAAGATATATTTAACCATAGTTATTAAATCTAACCTAGTATTAATCAGGCTCTCCAAGTTTATCCCACTCAATCCAAAAATTATATTTAAGATTTTAATATTTCACATAGAATTTTTTTAAAATAATACATATGAATATATGCTATAAAAAATATAAAATATAGTATAATTATCCTACATTGAAAAATTAAAAAACAATTAATATGAATATAAGCTATAAAAAAATATAAAGTGTAGTATATTTAAGAAACAATTCATGTGGATATAGATTATAAAAAATATAAATTGTAGTATAATTATCCCACATTGAAAAATTAAGAAATAATCCATGTGAATTTAGCTATATATAATTATTACAAATCAAAAAATTAAGAAACAATGCATATATATAGATAAAAACTATATAAAAAAGTGAATGTAAATTATAAAAACAAATGTGAAGTGTAGTATAGTTATCCCATATTAAGAAGTTAAGAAACAATTTATATGAATATAAACTATATATAATTATCTTATATCAAAAAGTTAAAAAACAATTAAATAAATCAGTATAGATGTAGGCTATGAAAAAAGATACATGAGGTTAAATATTAATATATTAATTTTATATTTTTTAATAAAATTATATATATATATATATATATATATATATTAGTCTCACTCAAGTTATACAATGTCATCCAGGTTTCAAGTTGACTAAACAAGTTATTCAGGTTTGATCAAGCCAATTAAAAATTAAAAATTTTATAATTTAGAACCCCATCAAATCGCTGGATTGTCCATTCCGAATCAACCCGCCAGCCCGGGTTTCATAATAACGCATTTAACATCCATCTCTACCTTTCAATTCCCCATTGCCAACAATCCCGCATCAATACTCCATCTGATCATCTGCTACCCCATCCCCATTCCTCATTTTGCTGATTAGCTGGCCCCACATTACTCTCCACCGTCCGATTACACCCGATTTCCATCTAAACATTATCACATACAATCCCTGTGCCCCCCCTCTCTGTTAAAGACTTCAACTCATTCACATCTCACACGCTCACCTCTCTCTCGGTGTGTAGACGAGATTTTGCTAATCAAGAAGAGGGATCACAACCACGTATGTCGAGTCTACTCGGAGCTAACTCAGCACCGAGTCTCGAAAGAATCTTTATCTAATTTATCAAGATCGTCTGTTTAAGTATCATCAGGTCTTTCAATCTTCTTCTTTTCACATTTCTCTTCATAATTTGCTCCGTTTTAGCTTAAATTATTTGTAATTTTGTTTTTTTTTTTAATTTTTCCTATTTGATTACTGTAAAATCCATTAGTTCAAAGTTGCAGTGTCGGTGACCTTGAACTAGGGTTTCCTTGGTGCAAGTAAATTGGGATTTTTTTTTTAATTTGGGGTTTTTAGTTTTGGGTTTTTGATTAATTCATGGGACTTCTTATCTGGGTTTTGTAATTTGTGGTGAATTGTGGATTTTATGATATGCTTCTCGAAATTTGTGGGTTCGATTGTTGGTACTGTGAAGGGAGGGATTTTTATCTGGGTTTGTGGAATTGGTGATATAGTTAACTTTGTTTGCTTATTTTGTGAGAGAGTTGATATTTTAATCTGACTCTGTAGTGTTTTTGTTAATTTTAGGGTTTTTGATCTGGAATTGTTGAATTTGGGATGGATGAGGAGACATCTGATACTATGAATCTTGATTTGAATCTCGGTCCTGGTCCTGAGGCTGAATCAGAATTAGAAGCACCTAATGATGCAGTGAATTTGGATGATTGGGATGATGACCCTATTGTGAGAATTAGGGAAGCTGTCAGATTTAGGGCTCGACAACACAGGAGATGGAATACTATGAATCTTGATTTGAATCTCGGTCCTGGTACTGAGGCTGAATCAGAATTAGAAGCACCTAATGATGCAGTGAATTTGGATGATTGGGATGATGACCCTATTGTGAGAATTAGGGAAGCTGTCAGATTTAGGGCTCGACAACACAGGAGATGGAGACAATTTCAACTTCCACTACAAAGTCGAAGCCTTTCGGTGGAACTGAATCAACTGATGGGTAATCCTGGCCATGTGGGCACATTACAGGCTGGTGAGGGAAGTGTTGCTGCTGAAGAAAGAACAAATGAAGCACCTAAATTGTGCGAAAATAACAATGTTTTTTTGGAAGATGAGGTGTCAGAGAAAAAGGATGATGTTGAGAAGACCAGTGACATTGATGGGAGCTTCTTTGATTGCAATATTTGTTTGGATTTGGCTACAGACCCTGTTGTTACTTGCTGTGGTCACTTGTTTTGTTGGCCATGCCTCTACCAGTGGTTGCATGTTCATTCAGATGCGAAAGAATGCCCAGTTTGCAAGGGAGAGGTGACCATGAAAAATGTAACCCCAATTTACGGCCGTGGATGTACCACCCGCGAGCCAGTAGAGGATACGAATCTGGAGATCCCTATTAGGCCTCATGCACGGCGGGTTGAGAGTTTGAGACAAACTGCTTCAAGGCATCTTTACAGCTTCCCAGTGGAGGAGATGCTTCGGCGACTTGGAAGTAGACTTGATTTCGCTCAGGATTTGTCTCTGCCACAGGACTCAAATGGTTCCCGTGGAGCTGCTGATAGGACCCAATCCCTTCTGAATAGGATTATGACATATAGGGGAATGCGAGCTGAGCAAAATCCTATCGGACCTCCTGATGAGATAGTGGATTTAACTCAGACCAGCCCAAGTAGCCCTGTGGGAGGGCATGCACGTCGGCTTCATGACATAGTAGATTTAATACATTCTGGCACAGCCAGCACGGAGACAGGATCTGCTCGTCGGGCAAATGTGCTGCTACCTCGAAGATCACACCCACACTCTCAAAGATCTTCATCCCACACTGCATTTTCTCCTTTGAATTCAACTGAAGGGTTAGTTGAAACATATTTCCGAACCCATACCATAGGGAGGAATCACGAGCAGCCCCAGCCTGTTGATGATAGGGATTCTTTCTCAAGCATTGCTGCTGTTATAAACTCGGAGAGTCAAATGGACACTGCTGCGGAAATTGATTCTCCGGTCTCCCTGTCGACTTCTTCTTCCAGAAGAAGAAATAATGCTTCGAGAGTCTCTGATGTGGACAGTGGGGACTCTCGTGCACCTAGAAGGCGGAGATTGATTTAGGAAGATAGAATCCATCTAATTATTCTCATCCTCCGGGAAGTAGCCCTAGATGCAACATTGAAACCCATATGTAAGTGGTACCTGATTATAGTGCTTTCACTTCATAAAGTTTTCGCCTTCTGCCACAGTTTTGGACTTTTCATTAGGTGATTATAAATCTTCCAATGCTTTGCTGCTCCTTGTACTTTGTATGAGATATTGCTGTTCTCATTTTAAAAGCTTGTGCTTCCAATATCTATGGAAAGGTAAATTTGTAACGGAGCAAGTACGCCGATTTATCACCTCCCATTGTACATAAAGCTTCTTATTGATGGAAAACTGTTAGATTTTCCAATATTAATTTTGTTGCAATAGTACGAGGTTATTTAGTTATTGTTCCTCCCAGCGACAAGGTTCTTTCTAACTAACATAGGGAAATCACGAAATGCGATATTTTGTATGGCTGTTTGTAGCAAAGTGGTCAAGGTTTCGATTTTCTACAGAAACTACATAGGTTTCTGCTCTTCCATCCGGCCTGTCACTCAAGTGACAAGCCCCTTTCATCCCTCTTCTGCTTCCAGCTATTCAATTAGCACAGAAGAAACTGGTAAATGGTATTGCAATTATCATTCTAAATTAAGTTTATAAAAAAATATGATTTTCCTTGGAATAATAAAACGTCTTGAACTGCATTTTGTGAAAAGTCAAAATACGGCAACAGCTTTGGGTTCTCTTGTTTAACTTCTGCTGGTGTTCTGCGACCCGACAAGAAACACATCTCACATCTTTAAAGTCCATGCTTTTGGAAGCATGTATGTGATTTTAATATGGCCCGCGTACAGTGCGGTTGCGTCTTTTTGTACAATGTGGCTGTGATTATACTACAGCATAAAAATTCAATTTAGAGAATGTTATCATCATCACTATTTTTTTTTTTACATTGTTGGTTTTACAAGTTTATTTCATTTCAAATTGTTCCGAGAACGGCGACTAATTGTGTCGCTGTCATTTTTTCACTGGTTGGATGTAAACACGCGATACCATGTAGATTATCTAGCTTATTCAATCTTTGGACGTTATGTTTGAGCTCTCTAAGCATTCCCTGCCATCATAGAACACTAAAGAAGTGCTTAGTAATTGATTGATTTTGGCAGTAGCCAGATACTGATCTGAATGCGGCTGCCCGATGATGGATGCTTGTTCCCCTTACGTGGTTGAAGACTTGGAGAGGATTACAATAAAGCCACAGTCTGCTCTCATCTGAATATAATGCTTCCGACTACATCAAAATGGTTTTCCTATTTCGTTTGTGAAGTTCTCGATCGTCAAAGCGTGTGCTGCTGCATAACTGGTGAAGAAGCTGGAAAGGAAAAGGAAAAGGTGACGAGTATGGAAAACCAAATAGCAAAGGCCCACAACTTAGTGGAGTCCATTTATGATAAGACTTTCTGACTCCTAGCACTGCTCAGTCCATGTCATGTTCTAATAATCCTTATTGCTTATGACTAGTGGGTGTGGCCTTAATCACCGTTGTGCTTGCGCCTGGTGGGCTTCTTCTTCTTTTCCCCAGAATAATCATGTTCATGGTGGATCTGATATCCGTCAATCAGGATGGCCTTGCATATATTTTTTTAACCATGTAGTCCCACTTGGAAGTTTAATTAGATGACTCATCTATAATATTAAGTGTGTATGCCATTGTATTGTAAAGTAATTTTAAGAGTATTTTTCAATTTAAAATGTATTAATAATACTTTTTTTAGTTTTTTACATCAACACATTAAAATTATCCAAAAATACCTAAAATAATATTAAGTTTTTTTTTTATTCAAAAAACACTTTGATAGGCAGGATATAACACAAAAAACAGACATGGAAGTAATGAGATAGTGTCATAGTGATCATACCTGCTGGGTGCTTTTGGTCAGTGGCAAGCGCTTCTTTGATATTTAGACGATTTAGGATTTCTAGGGCATATGATTTAGATTGTTAAAGTATATGGCATCAGTAAATCAGTAATCATTGTGTTTAAAACACGTTCGGCTTGGATGATACCAGCTGATTTACCAAAAGCCAGTAATCTGATCATGCCAGAATTAAGATCCAGCTATCATCTACCTAGTCCAACAAAACCCTAGCAAAAGCTGCACACGTGAGAGGTAGAGCTTAAAGCTTAAATCCACAGTACAGCTTTCTGGTCAAACAAAACCGTTTATGATCATGAAGGGCTACCTTGTCACAAACCCATGATTCTTCGTGGAGATGAGATGAAGAAAACTTACATTACGTGGTCCAACCAGTGTTGAACCTGATCAACATGATGACTACGAGAAAAAAATGAACATGATGCGTATGGTGATACATTTAGATATATATTAGGATCATGCCATGATGGTGGTGGTGGAAGTACAAAAGACTGTAAAGCCTGAGGGAAATTAAAAGGGGAAAAATGGAAGAAAACATGATTGGGAAATGCGAAGGCTATGATTGAGCACACGAGAGAGAGTAGCAGGCTTCAAGCCATTGATCCTGTTGTTCCATATCCTGTGATGAATAGTAAAACTCATCATTCTGTAGGTTGGGTAGCTGCATGCCTCGTTTATATTCTCCATAATGAATTCAGTTTTTAATTTACCATCACTATGATTATGTCCATCCAACCCTGGTATGACCAAGGTATGCTCATAGTTCCCATAATTGATGAGGACGAAGACCTGCAATTATCTAAGAGCAATTCATTGACAAATTTGGATGGCTATGTAGGCACTTTAGCTTGCAAGTGGATCTGGTGAGTTTCCACCAAAAATAAAATACACAAATCATCTAGCAATTTATAGAAAAGATCACCTCCACAATCTTTGGATGAACAAGAGAAGTTTATAAGAGTGAAGTTGGAAATAATTGGAGATTTTGTCATAAATTGGCCTTCCAAAATAATCATGAACTTGAAGATTGGTGGACTTCCAAGTTCTATTTATTCTAAAATGGATTAGAATAATGACTCCATTGAACTAGCTATTGTTCTTCCTGATGCTCTGCTACCCTTTATTTTTTTCCCCTAGAATGACATGCCAGTTGCCCATACGGCAGTTTGTGCACAAACATTAGTAGAAGTGTTTTCATCAATGTAATTAAACTTGGTTTTTCTATGTGAAACAATCTATTTAACCCAAAAATTTAAGTGGTAAGTTCTTAAGATATAATTTATATTATGCTCTAACATATTTCATCAAGTGAAAGTCATTTAACCTTGAAACTTGCACAGGCTTACATTAATTACCTTGTGCTTAGTTTTTATCAAATAAATAGGGATGATGATATTCAAACTCATGACTGCTTGATTATCAAGACTCTGATACCATGTCAAAGAATCAATTCAACCCAAAAGTTTAAACTGTTATGTAAAGTTTTAATATATAATTTATAATATTCTCTAACATTCTTGATGAGTCAACTCAATGATTCATTAACTTTTTGGTTGGGCTAAGTTTCAAATTAAACAAGTGGATCAACCTGTAATTTGATTAGCCCGATCAAAACTTGGTTTGATTTTTTTTTTTAAATGATGATGTTTCAATTTTTTTCTAAAATGATATTATTTTAAATTGACACATGTCTATTTAGATTAATTCGCTCAACCTATAATTTAATCTTAAGTCGTTTAATAACTTTGGTTTTAATAATCTTCCTATTCTTTTTTTTTTTCTATCATACATTAAACATGTGATTGATAATAATGAGAAGTTTTGGACTCTTGTGAACTTTTAAAATTAACCAAATTGTAATCATGAAGTCTCACCCTCTTTGTCATCATACTCTTAAATTGTCATCAGCAAAATGGTCCTCCTGTTCGTTGAGTCCCCAAGAGACTAAAAAGAAATGTAACAATTATTATAAGTGTATCATTACCCTTATCATCATTCGTGTAAAATGCAATTTTTAGGGTATGCTGTCCGTTCCTTTCCCAGCATAATACAGCATCCCAGGAAGAGGAGAGGGACATGGGATGATGGTGTTATAATTTTGATGATTATAATAATGAAAGAAAGCATGACAAAGTCTTAATAATGATGTCTGAAAGCGAACAAAGATCGATCCTTCCATTTCCAGGGTTGCATGCTAAGGTGTCTTTCTGGTTCTCATCTTGGTAATCATAAAATAACAATCATTTGCTTAACCTAATGCTCTTTTAGCTTAGGTCTAGGCAAAGTCTGCTATCATCTTAGTCTTATTGTGCCGCTACTCCATGATGATGCTTTAATTTCTTTTGACCTTTAATTGTTTAGATATACTCTTTTAATTATAAATGGTTGATCGATTCAAACTTTAGTCAAAGATATCTTAACTGTAAATTTTATAATTCTATTTCCTGTTTTTTAAAAAAAAATTATTGCTACACCCTTGCATCAGGGCTTTATGTTCTTCTAAAACGGTTTAATATTGAGTGACTACTAAAAATTACTTTAAACTTCTCTATTTTAAAAAGAATGCAAGGTAAAAGAACACAATAGTAACAAATTCAACATATCAACAATAATAATTATTTTATAATTGAATAGGATCTTCAAAACTTATTTATCAATAAGCTTATAATCTCTGTAATACCTTATGAATGATTTTATATAATTATCAATTAATAAAGTAATAATAATTTGATAAATTAATTAATATTAACACTCATGATGCATTTGACTCCTTAAA
>Ga0307518_10001017_pt1 | contig 20953 bp, 15 predicted proteins | sample 25_EM_MG_FD_203889 | JGI IMG/M metagenome (GOLD analysis project Ga0307518, IMG submission 203889) | Populus trichocarpa ectomycorrhiza microbial communities from riparian zone in the Pacific Northwest, United States - 25_EM | ecosystem: Host-associated > Plants > Roots > Unclassified | place...
TTTTTTTTTGTTTTTTTAAAAAATTAGTTTAAGGTGAATTAAATTTACTCGTACTGTAATCTCAATTTTATTCCTGATAATATTTTACCTAATTTTATTGCACACTCAAAAAATCATGAAAACTGTAGTTCTTGTTGAATGAATTTTGTACGTAATGAAATTGTAAATTTTTTTTAAAAAAATTGAGTTTTACTTGAAAACTAATATTTAATATTATTTAATAACACTACATAAATTAGAAGGATATCACATGATGACGTAGCATTTGTGAAATTTGATCGCAATTCCAATTATGTTCTTGCCGGGTCCGATCCAGTTAAAAAAATTTCAGTTTTTATTTTTATTTTAATTGTGTTTTATTCAAAAAATTAGAAGGATATCGCTTGATGACGTAACAAAAAATTCAGTTTTTGTTGTTGCGTGCTTAAGAAACCATGAAAAATATAGTCATTGTTGGATATATTTCGTATGTGATGACATTGCATATAGTTTAATGGAATAATAAAATTTTTTTGATCAATATTATTTATTTCATGATGTAATAATAGTAGTTAAATCTACAATATTTAAATTAAAAATTTTTTTTAATTATTTTATAACCTCAATTTGAAAAGCATTTTTTTAACCAAACACATTAAACTACTTTTTGTCTAACCTCAATTTCAACCACAGTTTTAACCAAACATATATTTTTCCAAACCAACCTCAATTAAAAGTACTTTTTATAAAACAACTTTTTTAAAACCACAACCACAACAGCAACCGCAATACCAAACACACTCGAAGAGGAAATGAGAGAACATTTGGGTGGAGGTAGAAACAGGGAAAATGAGAAGGTTATGAATAAACTCACTAATCAAATGAAAGTAGAAGTATCTAATTTTAATGGGAAGTTTGATCCCGATGTTTTTCATGATTGGTTGGTGTCTCTAGAGGACTACTTTGAATAGTTTTCAGTGCCTTAAAATAGGAGGGCTAGATTTATTAAACTAAAGTTAAAAGGGGCTGCTCGTTCATGGCGGGGAAGTGTGGAAAAACTACTAAGGCTTATAAGCCAACCATCCATACAAGACTAGGCAGAAATAAAAGCTTGTTTGGAGATAAAATATTTGCTAGTTAATTATGAATAGATGGTGTATCAAGATATGCTTCGTTGGACTCCAGGGATGAGCATGCTAGTTGATCAATACACTGAAAAGTTCCATAATCTAATAGTGAGGAGTCGGATTATAGAAACTGATCAACAAATCTTTGCTTGTTATTTAAAAGGTTTACGAGGGGAGATAAAAAAGGACATGTTCACTGCCAGACTATTCACAGTGGATGAAGCCTATTAACTAGCTTTGCAATAAGAAAAGCAACAAGCACTCCAAAGAAACAAAGCAATGAGAGATTGACATGGAATGAGTATACCATCACCAATGCAAAACAATATAAAAAGCAACATAAACACTGTTAAAATTGCAGTCTTTTATGGAGATCAAAATAAAAAAAATATGGGTTTTGTAGGACTATAATGTTATAAGTGCAAGGGATATGGGTATTTTGCAAAAGTGTGCCCTACAACGGAGAAAAAAGATTATGCATGCCTCTGAATTGAATCTTGAAGTAGCAGTAGAATTATCAAATAGAGATCAAGACACCGTGGAAGAAGATATTGAAGAGATTGAAGAGGAAGGAGCGCATGCTATTAATCTACCTATTTATATGGTTCACAAGATGCTATCTAGTCGGACTAATTCCATGACACAAGTGGAAGATGATTGGAAGAGGATTGGCATCTTTCACACTAGAGTTTCACACAAAGGTAAGACACTTAATGTAATTATTGACAATGACATTAGATTTAATGTCATCTCTACTGAAGCAATGGAGAACATGAAATTACAAAAAGAGAAGCATTAAGCCCCCATACAATGTTAGTTGGATCACTAAAAAACATCCTATTATGGTCCAACATCGCTGTTTGATACCATTTTCTTTGGGCAACCATTTTGAAGATGAAGTTTGGTGTGATGTACTCCTCATAAAAGTATGTCATTTACTCTAGGGCCAACCATGGCTATTTGACAGAAAGATGAATTATAATAGGCATGGAAATACTTATTCCTTAACATGCAAAAAGGAAAAGTTAATTTCAAAACCTCTTCCTATTAAAGAGTTTCAATAGAATTCAACCATGATACTATCACTTCAAGGGTTTCAAAGAACACTACTTGAGAATCCAGTTGTGTTCATGCTGGTTTGTAAGGCTATAGATAAGAAAAGGCAACCAACAATTGAAGTTTTGCCAGCAACGCTTCAACATTTACTACAATAGTTTGAAAATGTTTTCCCAAAAAAATCCCTTTCCAACTACCACCTCTACATGGTATACAACATTCAATTGATTTGGTTCCAAGTTCTTCATTTCCAAAACTTCCACATTATCGAATGAGCCCCACAGAACACAAAGTGTTACAACGAAAAGTATATGAGCTTGTAAACAAAGGGTTCATCAGATAAAGCTTAAGTCCCTATGCTAAACCAACCCTCCTCATGCTAAAAAAGATAGGAGTTGGAGGATGTGCATTCATAGTAAGGTAGTGAATAAGATCACAATCAAGTATTGTTTTCCAATTCCACGGCTGAACTACAAGCTTGATTAGTTAGGGGGTGCCAAAATCTTCTCTAAACTAGATCTAAGGAGTGGTTACCATCAAATTCATATATGATTTGGAGATGAATGGAAAACATCTTTCAAGATGAAAGACGGATTGTACGAGTGACTGGTAACGCCCTTTGGTTTAATAAATGCACCAAACACGTTCATGTGAGTAATGATTCAGACATCGAAGCCTTTTCTAGGCAAGTGTGTTATCATGTTTTTAGATGACATATTTGTTTCAAGTCAAAATATGGAAGAACATCTAGAACATTTGGAGCAGATTTTGCAAGTCTTGCGATAAGAGAAATTCTATGCAAATCTCAGCAAATGCTCTTTTTTTCTATCCAAGGTGAATTTTTTAGGATTTATTAAATCTCAACAAGTAGTCGAAGCTGATCCAGAGAAGGTTCGAGCAATTCTGGAGTGGCTAGAATCACAATCTTTTTTTAAGGCCAGAAGTTTTCATGGTTTAGCCACCTTTTATCATCAATTTTTTCAAGCTTTTAACACCATCATGGCTCCAATCACAGTGTCTGAAAGAAAATTTTTTTAAGTGGTCTCTCCCTACAACAAAGGCCTTTCATATTATCAAACAAAAGATGGCATAAACTCTTGTTCTTAAACTTCTAAACTTCTTTCATGTTTTTGAAATTTCTTGTGATGCATCCTATATAGGCATTAAAGGTGTATTGAGCCGAGTAGGACATCCCATTATGTATTACAATAAAAAGTTAAATGATACCAAGAAGAAATATTTAAAATATGATTTATAATCTATGCTCTTGAAGCACTGAAGGCTTTACCTCATACATCGAGAATTCATTTTATTCACAGATCATAACTCGTTAATGTATTTGAATTCTCAAAACAAGTTAAGTAGTAAGCATGCTCGATGGATTAGTTATCTGCAACAATTCAATTTTTTCATCAAGCACAAAACTAGCCATGAGAAGAAAGTGGCATATGCATTTAGTCGCAGACCCCATCCATTAACCATTCTCTTAATAAATCCGTAAGGTTTTACTTTACTAAAAGACTGATATAGTACATGTTCAGATTTTCAAAAGACATGGAGTTCCTTACACAACAATCATTCTATTCCAGTAACAGATTATGCCATTATAGATGGTTACTTGACTAAAGGTGGGTATATTTGTATTCCTAGTGGTTTATTTCAGGAGTTTATTATTCAAGAATTACATAGGGGGAATAGTAGGTCATTTTAGGCAAAACAAAACATTATCTTTGGTTGTTGATCGTCTTTTCAGTCAAATATGAGAAAATATATCAACACCATTGTGAGTAGGTATATAATTTATCAATTGAACAAGGGTAGAAAACACAATATTGGTCTTTAACTCCCTTACCTATTCCATAGAGGTTGTGGCTTAAATTGAGCATGGATTTTGTATTGGGACTTTCAAGAACAGTTTGGGGGCAATGATTCTATCATGGTGGTGGTGGATTAATTTTCCAAAATGAATTATTTTATTCCTTGCAAAAATAATTTTAATGCTTCCCATATTGCTTCTATATTTTTAAAAGAAATTGTGTGACTCATAACCTTCAACTTTCTATTGTTTTTGACAGAGATGTCAAATTTGTCAGTTACTTTTGGAAGACACTATAGGCTAAATTATACACTAAACTTATTTTCTCTAGTGCCTTCCACCCACAGATCGATAGTCAAACCGAAGTCACCAACACGAGTCTTAACAATCTGCTCAAATATTTAACTAATGATTATGGTGAAAGTTGGGACTTAATTCTGCCCCAACCTGAATTTACATTCAACAACACTATCAACAGAACAATATCATGTACGCTATTTGAATTGATGTATGGTTTACATCCCAAGGTACTTACAGATGTTACTTCCTTACCTCTACCTCATAAGGTTAATGAGGTAGGACTGAATTTTACAGCGTTTATGTTTTCTTTACATGAGAATGTTAAGTGTAAGATGGAAGAACAAATTGCTAAGTATATTGCTCAGGCAAACCATCACAGAAAAGATATACAATTTGAAGAAGGTGATCTAGTGTTAATAGGATTAAGACTTGAGAGGTTTCCCACTGAAATATATAACAAGTTACATGCTAGAAGGGATGGTCCATTCAAGATTCTCAAGAAATTAGAAACTAATTCTTATTTGGTTGATTTACCAACAGAATTTTAATTTAGTCCAATTTCAATGTGGAAGATCTCACAACTTATCATGGTTCTACCTCTGTTTATGAACTAAAGGATCCTCCTTCAATTATTCCTTAGATTTCATCCACTCTTGAAATTGTAGATTCTATATTGGCACATTAGTATGTACCTACTAAGAGGGGGGGTTATATCAAGTTTTTGGTACAATGTGCATCCAAACCCTATTCGAAGGTAGTATAGTTACATGAAGGTGAAGTTTATCGTCTTAATCCTAAATTGCTTCAAGATTATATTCAACATTACTTGCTTAAGGCAAGTTGTTTGGGGAGTGGAGAAATTGATGCAAATTCTGGTGATCAAGATAGGAGCACCTGAAGCAGAAGGAATTGACTGAATCTAACAATATGAATAGGGGTGATAAAGCTAAGGCTTTTGATGAATCAGATTCCAGTGGATTGAAGTACTCTGTGTAGGCTAAAGTTCTAGCCATTTATGTTGGAAAGATAGGGCAGTTGATATCCAATAATTGATGTCAATCTTATTGGATTATCATCCAAGTGGCAGTAATAACTGATGTTGTCCTTATCTGCTAGTTATTAGCAGTCAGGAGTCTAATTATTTAGTAAGTGTTATTCGTAAAACCAAATATAGAAGATTAGCAGTTCCAGTAGGATATGTTGTAATAAAAACCTATTTGTTATTTGGTGTGATTCTAATATGGGAGTGATTCCTTTTAGTGGTGTGAGACTAGTTTCTTATTCCCTGTAATTCTTTGTTTACAATAAAACTATTAGATTTCTTTCTTTCTTGTCATTAATTTTCTTTTTTGTATAGTTGAGTTTATTTTATTTACACGTAATTGTTCCAATCCATAATGTCTTTAGCATTAACCTTGCTAAGTCTAATTTGGCAACAATGGGTAAATCAGATGGAAAACACTCTGGCAATGCGGTTCAAATACAAGTTCTTTGGTATGTTTTATGCTTCAAAGTTCAAAAATTGTTCACAGCATGACTAGAAATTCTAGATTCTGCTTCTCTCTCTTTCTGTCATTTTTCCTTCCGGGGGGGATTTTCATAAAGATAAAATCATGACATGAGAGTGAACTCTGAAATAAATAAAAAATGATGGACATAGGCTTTTTAATCAACTGAAGTTAGCTTGTCATTATATGGTCTCTTACACACACAAATAAACATGAACGGTTTTGAAGGTATGAACCTAGGAGAGGGTCGACCATATTGAAGGCTGGACAAAATACGAATTTCCTATGACGAAATGCATGAATTGTGACAATGTTAGAGTATTAGATCACGCTGGAACCAAAACAAAACCAATGTTTGTGCTAATGACAAGACTTCTGCATATGTGATTAAAGAAATTAAATGAAAATATGTTAGAAAAATGTTATGTATATAATTGTATTGTCATTTGAACCTTAAAAGCATGTGGAAGTTGAAACTGAAATCACTCCATGTTAATGCCTTGAATTTGTGTGTGTAATGGATGAACTTGTTTATTTAAGAATCAAATGGTTATATGTATGAACATGACATGTTATTAGGAATATTATTGTGTCAGACTTGATGGAATGCATGCAAAAGATTAAAGGAAAGAGGCAAATATGCTTCAAGCTAAAAATAGGCAAATATCCTTAGATTGACGTGAAATAGTATGTAGAACTTGTTACATGTTATTGAATTGCTACTAATGGTGTTGATGAACTTTGGATAATACCATGGAGAACTTAAAGTGATGATTAAGGGATTCTTTGGAAGGAGATGTATTTTGAGAATTGGCTATGCATTGTTGATGGTTTTGTGATAAAACTTTGAATGCGATTGATTTCTGTATATGTTCAAACTCGGTTAGGGGTGAGTTATAAAGGGGGGGAACTAACGTAAACCTTATGCTTAGTCGAGGGAAAGAGTAAAATCAGAAATGACTTCATTGCCACTTTTGATTTCTGAATCGACAATGACATATGTTGTGTTGATGATTTCTAGATCAGCAACAACTCAATTTTATCAATGATTTTTGAGTTAGTAGTAGCCTGTGTGCGCTGACGGATTCATCGTCAATCGTAGATGTGTGTTATGTTGATGATTCTGGATCAGCAACAACTCAGTTTTCATAAACGATTTTTGAGTCAGTAGTAGCCGGTGCACGCTGATGATTTTAGCGTCAGCTGTAGACATGTGTAGTGTTGACAATTTCTAGGTCAGCAATGACTCATTTTTCATTAATGATTTTTGAGTTAGCAATAGCATATATGCACTGGCAATTTCTGCCGAAATCTGTGTCACCAGCAAATCAGTTTTCATTGTCGAATCCTCTATGGCTAGCGAATCAATTTCCGCTACCGAATTCTGTGTGCCCAATGAATCAGTTTTTGCTGCTGAATTTCGCTATTGTATTCTGAGTCACCAATAAATCAGTTTTCACTATCGAATCCCGTGTCGCTAGCGAATTAGTTTTCGTTGCCAAATTTCGCTTTCGAATTCTGTGTCTCCTGCGAATCAGTTTTCGATGTCGAATCCTGTGTCACCAACGAATCAGTTTTGCTGCCGATTTTCTACAATAGATTTCCATGTCAGAAATGACTTAAATGCTTGTAATGATTTCACGGTATAATTATGTAATATGTGGAACACTTGATGCGAACATGTGTATTTTTGGAATATGTATGGTGACGAGTTATAAGATTTCCAAATACAAATATGTTGACTTGTGATCATTAATGTGTTAGGTGGTGCTACCGGGATTGGACCTACGACCGGACAATGATATCCCATGGGAGGAGCAGGTTGGTGGTTTCCACCTTTTTCTTGTATAATGTTAATGTTATGAAATGATTTAGTTGTGGATGATATGTTATTGAGTTGTCGATGAATGTTAAAGTGATTATGAAATGTTGATTGATTTGTTGATGAATGTTAAATCGACTATGAAATGTTGATTGAGTTGTTGAAGATTGTCAAAACGACAATAAAATATTGATTGAGTTGTTGACGAATGTTAAACTGACTATGAAATGTTGATTGAGTTGTTGACGAATGTTAAACCGACTATAAAATATTGATTGAGTTGTCGATGAATGTTAAACCAACTATGAAATGTTGATTGAGTTGTTGACGAATGTCAAAACGACTATGAAATGTTGATGGAGTTGTTGACAAATGTCAAAATAACTATGTCATCCGAGATGGATGGCTGGATTATGTTTGATGAGTTGCTTCAGCTAATGGCATCCTAAATTGATGGCCGGGTTGCGTTGATGATTAGTTTCGGCTAATGGCATTCTACATGGATGGCCAGGTTGCGTTGATGATTAGTCTTGGATAATGGCATCATAGAGGGATGGCTGAGTTGAATATGATAATTAGCTTTGGCTAATGACATCCTAAATGGATGACCGAGTTGATTATGATGATTGGCTTCAGCTAATGATATTCGTAAGAGATGATGGGTTTGATTTTGTGATTAGTTTTGGTTAATGGAATCCAAGATGGATGACCGAGTTTGGATGTTACAATTAGTTACGGCTAAAAACATCCAAAGTGGATGACCGAGTTAAAGTGAAGTAATTAATCCTAACCGATGTTTAAACTTCAGCCCCATAACTCCTATAGAGAAGTTGGAGCATATGAGTGAGAATAATACACTTAACGAAATAATAAGGATTGCACAATGCATATGAGAAGTAAAAGAAGGAATGTATCCATTTTAAGTTAATAACAAAAAGTAACGATAATGTTCCTCTAGTTGTTTATTATCATGTTTAAATTAATTAAAATTCTTGTATCCATGTTGTTTTTGTAATAGGGACATCACACAATCAAGGTGCGTAGGAAAGCTCGTTTCATGGGTTCACGTACTTTGAAAAGTGCTATGTAATAGTATGTTTTAGGTATTATGTATTTGATAAAAAAAAAATGAACTAGTTGAATATTTGACATTCGGTATTTTTGTAAGGACTTGTATCAAAATTTGTAATGAAATACGGATGCGAAAGTACGATCTTGTATACATGAGGTGGTGATTGTATGTAGTGATATTCTCTTTTATGAGAATATTGTATTCGAAAATCATATGAGTATTGCACTATACTAAGAGATGAATTCTGTTATGATAAACCCTAAATATCGTTGCGAGAACATGTATTGTCACTTTTTATGGGATGTTGATTTACCCGATGTGGGTTGTGCCTTGCTAATGATTGGAATGCATTTATAAATTCACAGAATGATTTTGGTTTTGAAGAAGCCGGGCTGTTACAATTATCATCTACAACTTTATGCATGTTGCTAGTATTAGAAGTTGACTCAACCATCCTTTCTACTATGGTATTGTGAGGAACATATGGTTCTCTATATGCATACCAATACAAGTATTTCTCCATGAACCTTTTTTGTAGAAGATGCATTGCTACAACATCTAGATCGATAAACTTTTTATTTTTATACCTCTTGTATGGACATCTAATACCGTCTCCACTAATATTTCTTGGATTAGATATTGCTTAATTAATAAAACCCTGAACCTCATTATAATAATTCACCCTCCGTAACCCTTGGGGTGAATCTTGATACTTCCATGAACGATCATCCATTACTTCTATCAAACCTATATAAAATAATGATGACAACATGTATTAATTAACTACGTTAACTAAATAAATTTGCAAATATATTGGTTTAGCTCAAGCTCATTCAATCTATTTTAATAATTCTCTTAATTCATTATCAATTATCAACATAAATTCAAATGTGTACACATTTACCAGAAATTACAACTCGACAATAAAATTGACATATATAAAATAGACCTATTAAATAAGCCATTGTTTATTTCATCATAAAACACCTGAGTAAAAAATTCGACATAAGTTTCATCAATTTACAAACAAATATAATTTCACAAAATGTAAAACAAACCTTAACATATACAAATCATAAATTCATACAACAAATTTGTTTGAAAAAAAACTATAAAATAAGTAAACTCCTAATCAAAATACATATACTATAAAAATATGCAAAAAAAATTAATATTTTAAAATTATGTTCAAATAAAAAATGAATAGATTTGCTTACTTAAGGTGGAGAATCCTTAATAAAATTTGAATCAGAACACGAATGCTGACAAACTGAGTATTGTGGTGGCCAGATTTGTTGTAAGAGGTTGAATTGTGTTGAGATTGAAGGGGATGACTGTTTACAGAAAAAATGCATAAAGAAGAAGGAGAAATGAGGGAGGGGTAGAGGAGGGTCGAATGCCAGGATATAAATTAAATATTACCGACAAAATGATCGATGAAATAATTCTGATGGTAACGCTGTCAACAATTATGTTGGTAGAAATGTAACGTCACCATACGATTTTCCTTCTTGAATCCCACTATAATACCCTCTGTAATGTCGCCGGTATATACAAACAAAAGTTTTCTATCGGCATATTAACGGACGGGTTTTACCACCGGGTTAATTCCGTCTGTAACATCGTCTGTAAAACTTACATGTCATCATACTGTTTGATTTTTTTTATTTCATAGTGTCACTGCGATTACCTTGGTATATACCGTGAGAATATTTATGTCGGTGTTTATTGACAGATTTAATGATAAAAAATTCACTAAGCAAATATTACCATAATATACCCACAAAAAAATTACATTAATATTTCTATTTATATTTGCTAAATTTCAAATAGTGATCCATCTCTTAATATTTATCGTAAGCAGCAAGTTTGATGGCATCACCGTAAAGTGAAGGCTGAGGATCTTCGAAAACTAAGAGGCCAAGATGGTCGGTGGGAAATCGGAATCTCCTTCCAGAATTTTTCCGCTAACAACTCGTGCCTACCATTCATATAGTTTGGTAGTAGGTTGTGTTTGTGGATGCATCGAGTAAAAACGACGACGCCTGCTTGGAATTTGAAGTGTAGGTAGGCTGTCAACATCGCCGTGGTCACAACTCCATGCTTCCATGTAATTACAGATATAGGGTCGGTGGGGAAAAAAAAAGTCCTCGCAGTCTTTTACCGTTACCGTTGGTTATTTTTGCAGTTAAAAGTAATTTTTATTTTAATATAATATTTTTTTATTTTTTAAAATTTATTTTAAATATCAGTACATTATAATTATACAAAATACTAAAAAATAATTAAAAAAATAAATTTCAATAAAAAAACAGATTAAAACTCCCTTTAAAAATTCCACGATATAGAAACCTCTTGGACCAGCGTAGGTGGAGTGAATTGCGCCGCATGGTTTGGTAACTGACTAGCTATTTTACCGTATACAAGTTTTTTTAATGTATTTTCTCTCAAGAAAAATTCAATATATAAATTAAAAAAATTTATATAAGGATTTAATTAAATAAATCAAGAAATATATGTATAAATAAATGAAAAAAAATTAATGATAATTAAAAAAACTAAAAAAATCAAGAGACATATGTAAATTAAGATATTTAATCTCGCAACTTGAGATATTTATCCAATTGTGTTTACTAAATTTATTTATTAAATTTATTTTTTTATTCAATCAAATGGTAATAAAAATAGACACACATAAAATTTACTAAATAAAATAAAAAGAAAAAAAGTATAATGCAATATTACACATATTAGAAATATTATCTAAAAAAAAGTATTATTTATTTTTAAAAATAGAGTAAATAAAAAGATAATTATTTAGAAATGGTAAAAAATAAAAATTAAAAATCAAAAGAATTAAGTCAGAAATTGAAATAGTAAAAACAAAGAGAGCTAACTTGTAATTATTTAGGGAGAAAAGAGAAAAAAAAAGGCTCATCAGCGACAAATCATCTTATTGACACGCATCGCACTAGAAAAAAAAGGACACAACAATGCTTTCAATGATACGATTATAAAGCAGATTTGACCACCAGAAAGCACCGCATGCACCAATAATTTTTTAAATTTATATATTAATTAATTAAGAGAAAAGGATGAAAATGTCCATGGTTATGAAATTAATAAAAAAAAAAAAAAACTATTCGAAAGAAATAAAAAGCTCCTGAGCACATTTTTTCTTGACCCAAGGGTAAAGATCTCCTTGCACTACATTTAAAATAATAAAAAGACAAAAATATCCTTATCAACAATTTTAATTTTTTTTTTTAAATTCAAGAGTAATATAATTATCTTACTATTTCGAAAACGTGAAGAAGATATATATACCACTGGACACCACTTTAATCACCAATTTGTCATGGAAAAACACCAAATTACTCCCGCAACCCGAACATCTCATTTTTTCTTGGAGGGAAAAGAAAAACAAATAATTTCAATGGTGTAGAGCATTTTCCCACGTGTTTTAGGAGCATACACCTTAATTTTGCATGCAATACACAATATAATTTAATCCAGCTCCCAGCTTCTGTCAGTGCTTGAGGTAGAAAAAGAGAGCTGAAAACCCTGAGATAGAAAGAACCTTATCTCCAATAATTTTTATGGAGTCCAAAGCTTCTCTTGGTGTCGTCAAAGAGACCAAAACCTATTTTCCGCCACTCATAGGACGCCCCTATCTGCTTGGGAAAAGCCAAGAGACCTTTTTGTTTTGATCATTAAAGCCTTTAGTTTAATGTTACACTAATATATACTTCTGCACCATACACAGTTCCCCCTCTCCCTTCCCTCTCTCTGCTAAGGCAACTAATTCTGTCTGCTGCACAACCCACATTCCAGTCTCTCTTCCAGCCATTTTCAGGCAGTTCCCAGGTAATTAAGAACCTTGTTTACTTCTCTGCCAACTCTTTTTATGGGTTTCCTTGACAATGGTAGCTTTGTATGATGACCTAAATTAGACTTTGGATAGTAGGCAAAGAGCATATATCTGGCACGTTTTCCTCATATCTACCAAGTTCTTGATATTTGAGACGAAAGCAACCTTAGGTTCTGTTACTAAACTTCTTACAAGTTTGAGTGTATCATTCATAGTTTGATCAATCTTGAGATTAATTTTTGAGAGAGTTTCATCTTCTAAAACCTGTTTTCCATTTCAAAGCTGTCATGATGGTCTTAGATTCCTGCGCTACAGTAAAATCTTGGCTAGATTGCTACCAGCAAGCATGAGGTTCGTGGGGGTTCTTTTGGTCATTTAAAGAATAGAGCCCTTTATGAACTTTATGCCACTGAATGATCTGGTCCACACATGAGGAATGGTATTGGTAAGAGAATAAGCCAACCTATTAACCAGTGGACTATCACTATGGCCATCCAATACGAAGTTCCCTACTTTAGATTTCTCTTTCCTTTTGGAGGGGAAACATTGTTTTATATTGAATTCTTGAAAACTGATCTCCCCCTTCTTTAAATTATGTTGTTTTATAGCTGACTATAGTGACTATATTGCAGCATGCCAGACATTAAGTGAAGGAACATTTGTTCGACCATTTTGGAAGTGAGAATTGAAATCTTTTAAGTTTTGGCATTTGTTATAACCAAACTGGAAATTTGATAGGAGGGTCCAGAAATAACCCAGATTCATTTTAAAGTTCATCTCTGTAGCTAGAAGAGTAAGTTTGTTTCTTGATCAATTATGAGGTTGATCCACTTTCATCTTTTGGCTTTGACTGTTGCTAATATGATTTGCCTGTCTACAGTGGACATGGTTGGCTAGACTACTGTGTTTATAATTTCCCGTTTGTCAAGTTTTGAAATCTTGGTCAGAATATTTGTTCTAATTTTCCAGGGAGGAATAGGTGAATATGGCACAGATTCTGGCGCCTTCTTCACAATGGCAGATGAGAATAGCAAAGAACTCAGCACCCGCAAGTCCCATGACTGCAAAGATGTGGAGTTCTCTAGTTTTGAAGCAGAACAAGAAAGGAACTGCTAAAAGCTCTGCTAAATTTAGAGTGTTCGCCGTCAAGTCTGAGAACGGCACTATCAATAGGATGGAGGATCTTCTAAATTTAGATCTTACTCCGTACACTAACAATTTCATTGCTGAGTACATCTGGTACTATCGTCTATGCTAATCTAATTTGATCAGTTCGAATAGCTATGATATTGTGTTTTCTGGATTGAGTCTGAGTTCACTTGGAATAGTAAATTTTAAGCTAGTTGCATCAGTAAGGTTATGGCATTGATCTTTCGACATCTCAATGAGTAGACTTGGGATCACTCATGATACTATTCATTTTGATACAGGATTGGAGGATCTGGCATTGATCTTCGTAGCAAGTCAAGGGTAATAAGACGTTGGTGATATTACTTGGTGAAATAAATTGCATGCCTTTTCATTTAAGGATTAGATTTTCTCATGCCCTTTCTTTTTTCGTTGCTATCGGTTGATGTCTACAGACAATTTCAAAGCCTATAGAACATCCATCTGAGCTTCCCAAGTGGAACTATGATGGATCAAGTACTGGACAAGCACCAGGAGAGGATAGCGAGGTCATTCTATAGTAAGATCTCATGAAAAATCTGGTAGCATTCTGTATTTCTTTCTATTATCAAGCAATAGTATTGACTTAACACCTTATCCCAGTCCCCAGGCAATTTTCAAGGACCCATTCCGTGGAGGAAACAACATCTTGGTGAGTGTTGTCTAAGAAAAGTAACCAGTTATGGTTCTGAGGAATTGAATTCTTAGGGAAATTGAACGGCATAAATCACTCCATTGACATTGTCTTGTCCATTCTACAAAGGTTATGTGTGATACATACACTCCACAAGGTGAGCCCATCCCTACAAACAAACGCCATCGGGCTGCTGAGATTTTCAGCAACAAGAAGGTTGTAGATGAAGTTCCATGGTATGTCTTCTTAAGCTGTCTTGGTTTTACTACCATGCTTGTTTCAACACGTCAGTCTTTTGTTAGTTTTTTTCCTTTCAACAAATCAACATGCGCAGGTTTTGAAGTAGAGTTCATGTACTTTGTGATAAATATGTGGTTAGGATTAGATGTGCTAATCCTCTGTGATCTCTTAACATAGGTTTGGGATAGAGCAAGAGTACACCTTGCTTCAAACAAATGTGAAGTGGCCTTTGGGCTGGCCTGTTGGAGGTTATCCTGGTCCTCAGGTAATAGTCTGCTTGTAAAAATTCCAGTTTTATTTTTGACATCACCATATAAGACATGGGATTTTAATATACAATGGTGATTTCTGTCTATTTCAGGGTCCTTATTATTGTGGAGCTGGCGCTGATAAATCGTTTGGTCGTGACATATCTGATGCACATTATAAGGCTTGTTTATATGCTGGAATTAATGTTAGCGGCACCAATGGGGAGGTTATGCCAGGCCAGGTTTGCCTCTTGCCTCTTGCCTCTTGCCTTTAGCATTTTCATATCATGCACAACTCAATAATGTAGCTAACAGTGTAACTCTCTTTAATCACTACATGAATCTTTTGTTGTTATGCAGTGGGAATATCAGGTGGGTCCTAGTGTGGGCATTGATGCTGGAGATCATATCTGGATTTCAAGATACATTCTAGAGGTAATTCACCTTTGTATTAAAAATTTGAACGAAAGAAAGAAACTCTAAGGAGAAAGTTGGTGTATTGAAAGACATCTCTCCATAAGCTCCAGTCACTTTTCTTATTCTATCAGTATCCTTGTCAAAGATTTGCCCTTGTTTTCTTCATAAACTTGCCCTCTTCTTCCTTCAATTAGTTTCGTGCTGCACTTTAAGGTATCTATAATTTATCAGACTGGCAAGTTTTGGAATACCCTAAATTGGAGATGGGTAAAACTGAAGATGGTTATGGGGGAGGATTTGAGTTTGTTTTAGCATCAAAATTATTTCTTTTTTTCTCATCCTCTGTTCTGACAGAGAATCACTGAACAAGCTGGTGTCGTGCTCTCACTCGATCCAAAACCAATAGAGGTAATACATATTCTCATTTAGCTTTATTATGATTTTCAGAAAACAGTTTATAGTTCTCTTTAATATTATGAATGCATATATTCTCTGTGTTGGTAGGGTGATTGGAATGGTGCTGGATGCCACACCAATTACAGGTAACAGCACTATCATTTTATCTTGAATATTAATGCTTTTATAGTACCAAGGCACACGGAATGTAAGAGAATACTGAGGGATATATATATTGCTATGTCTGACAGCACAAAGACCATGAGGGAGGAAGGAGGCTATGAAGCAATAAAGAAGGCAATCTTAAATCTCTCACTTCGCCATAAGGAACACATTAGTGCTTATGGTGAAGGAAATGAGAGAAGGTTGACAGGAAAGCATGAAACAGCAAGCATTGACACATTTTCCTGGGTATGCTCTTAAGATATATGAAATTCCAATGAACTGAAAACAAATAAATCAGAAGGGAGTTTTTCTTTGCCATAAATTGTTTACAGGTTTTCAATTGTTAATGTGCAGGGAGTGGCTAATCGTGGCTGTTCCATCCGGGTGGGACGTGAAACTGAGAAGCAAGGAAAAGGTACTGAGTGAGCTAATTTTACAAAGACTCTTTTCAAAGTGATTGGTGCGTTAGGTGAATTAGTTTTAAACCTCTAGTCATATTTGGCATCACAACAAGACCAATGGATCATCCATATATATATATATATATATATATATATATATAGAGCAATTTGGCTTCAATCAATTTAAATGTCTTGTTAATTAGAAATATTTTCACAAAAGCATGAGACTTTACATGGCGTTCCCTTCAAGTAAGAATAAACATTGTCCACAAGTGTTGCAAATCCTGTGATGTTGTGACCATTTTCCTGAAAGCCTTTTGGATAGATTAAAATAAATGTGTTGGAATCGGTAGCTTCCCCAACTATACGAGTTATTTCCTATTTTTTACAATGTTATTGTTCTGCACTTTGGATCTGTCCTGAAATCAACATCTGCATTGTTGATCAATTTCCTGATTTTGCCTTTTATTTTCGTTTTGCTATTAGGTTACTTGGAGGATAGACGTCCAGCCTCAAACATGGACCCTTATGTCGTGACTGCGCTACTGGCTGAGACTACAATTTTGTATGAACCAACACTTGAGGCTGAAGCTCTTGCTGCTCAGAAGCTGTCTATGAATGTCTGATATTTGTTGGTTGAAGATAACCTGAAGAGACTCAGCGAGCACCACTTGGATCTAGTTGGCCTGCGCATGGGAAACTTCTCTCTTTTTTCTTCTGGACAGATCCTTGTAAATAAAGTTCCTGATGAACAAGTATTCATGCCCAAGATTGTAAAATGGCTTCTTAGATTGAAGACATCCCGTGGATGAAAAGGGTCTTCATGATTAGTTTCAAGTAACGAGTAATTTGTTTTGATGCTCAAACCATCCACGTTTTGAACCTTTCCCTGCAGCTAATTGAAAATTATGGGCAGACTTTATCAGGCACTATCAAATTGAGTTCTTGATTTATTTCCTTGGCCTTGTGTGGAATTATCTAATAACATATTTAGATACGATATAGATGATGTTCCAAAAATTTGAGCCTAGGATTGATTAATCTATTGGTTCTAATAATTTCATGCATTCTTCCTAGCTAGAAAGATTGATAACTTTATTTGGTGCTTTGTAAGCCAATGTGACTTATAACTCGTACCTGCAATTTTTTTTTTATAGAAGGTAGGAACTCTTCAATGATTAACTAAATATCTTTTAAAAGAGAGAAAATACAATAATATTCTAGAGAGATGCTTTGAAAATATGCATGCAATAGAGAATGAAGATTCTGAACCTTTTATTTTGAAGGTCTCATAGTGTATTTATAACCCATGAGTCTTATCATTTTGTGACAAGAAGAGTCTGAAATGTAATTTTACTCTTATAGCATTTAATGAGAAATAAATATCTCTTACATCTATATTAATGTTTGATAAAAATATGATGGGTTCTTGGAGGACTTTTATACACTTAAAAGGTATAGAGAGATTAGGATCCAAGACGTCAAATGTAGTTGAGTCCATGAAGCTTGAGCACTTCCCCAGGCTACAACCAAGGGAGGTGGGTTCGTTCTTTAAGTGATCCCAAGTAAGGCTGGTCATTTTCTTTGGTGTGCCCAAGGGAGAAGACGTCATACCTAAAGAAGAATGATCATTCCATTGGGCGTGCCTAAAAGAGGATGGTCATTCCCCCAAACATGCCCAAGAGATGATGGTCCCTTAAGCATGCCCAAGAGAGGATGCACATTCTCTTGGTCCTCCCATGGGCATGTCCAAGGGAGGATGGTCATTCCCTTCGGCATGCCCAAGGGATGAAGTTAGTCATTCCCTTAGGCATGCCATGGCTTGGCACACTGTTAAACCATACCTCGGATTTGACTGATTGCCAAGCCCACGTACCGAAGTCCACGTACTTTGGACTTGACTGACTGTCAAGTCCAACTATCTTGGATCTAGCATGTGTGCTAGAACCATGTTATCTTGGACTTGATTGTCTTCCAAGTCCAAATACATTGGGTCTGATATATTTGTCAAACCCACATTACTTTTGACTCAGTTGACTACCAAGTACAGGTACCATGGACTTGGCTAACTACCAAGTCCGAATACATTGGATCTAGCATGTTTGTCAAACTCATTTTATCCTAAACTTGGTTCCATGCCAAGTCCAAGCACTGTAGACTTGGCTAAATGTCAAGTTCAGGTACTATGAGTCTGACATGTTTGTCAGACCCACATTACGTTGAATTTGGCTGACTGTCAAGTCCATGTATTTTGGATCTGACATGTTTGCTAGACCCACGTTACTTTGGACTTGATTGCTTGTCAAATCAAGGTACCTTGAGTTTGACATATTTATCAGATCCATGTTGCCTTAGACTCGGTTGACTGCCAAGTTCAAGCACCTTCGACTCGATTGATTGTCAAATCTAGATATCTTGAGCCTAACATATTTGCTAAATCCATTTCATTTAAAAAGATTTTTATTTATAAAAATCTTAATAAAAAAAAATTAACTCATAAGATTTATGATTATCAGCTCGCACCTGGCAAGGTGTTTCTTATTTTGCTTCTTTCTGGCTGCCAAATATAATCTAGAAATTGTCTTAATGCTATAATAAATTGTCTTAATTATTTCCCATGCCACCAATTGAACGAATAGGACAGTCCAGAAGAGAGACGGAGAACCATTTACAAGTATCTGCTATAGCATTCAAACTGGAAACTGAAAAATCTTCTTCTTTGTTTGCTGGGCGTGTAGGAAAATTTGTGCAGAAAAATATTTTCCAGTTGAAGTGATGTCTGTGGCTCACTTCCATCAAGATAGCGAGAGAAAAGAAAGGACAAGTGAACGCAGCTAATAGCTGGTGGTACTAATTTTAGAAGGTAGATACAGGATTCCAGGAAACTTTATTCCTTGTTTATCTGCTGATAAAGGAAAAGTATATTATTCCAAGCAAAAGCAAAGCCCTGCAGTTAACAGACCGACAAGCCCCGCTTCAAGACTCAGGTTGATTCCTTCCCCTTCAATGAGGCAAGCTCATGGAAAGGACTAAGGGTAAGGAATTGAAGGCATTTCTTCAAAATCAAGACAACGCCATTTCATAATGGAAGTAAAGAAAGACATATCAATCTGGCAGAACCAGCAACTATCTATTAAAATTTCTGGATAAGACCAACTACTTGCATATATAATAATACAGCGGATCTCTTCTTAGCATAACAAGCTAGGGTGACTAATTTTCTCCTTCTGTTTTTTGAGCCCGTCACAAGGCCATGGCTTCTGGAGCAAGCAAATCTGCTGCCTTCATGCTCTTAATCCTCAATATGGGGCTGTATTTTCTCATGATAGTAATCGGTTCATGGGCTATAAATCATGGGATTGTAAGATCTCGTGAAACAGGTGAATCAGATACCTTGCAGAGATATTTATTTTCACTTATGGGTTGAATTTTTCAAGAAATTACTGACTTATATGCACTCGTGCTTTACCTGTGTGAATCCATGCAGCGGCTATTTTGACAATCCCAGCACGCATCTTTCCGATATACTTCCCGATGGGAAATTTGGCAACAGGTTTCTTCATCATTCTCTCCCTTCTTGCCGGCGTTGTGGGCTTCACCTCCTCTATTACTGGACTTCATAACGTTTTTCTCTGGAATGCTCCAAACTTACACGCAGCATATGCGTCTTCTCTAGCATCATTGTCACTCACCCTTCTATCCATGGGGTTGATGCTTATGCTCTCTCACTCTGTCTTTACTTAGAATCTTCCATTTTTGCTCTCAAACTCACATCGAATTTCAATTATTTCATGTTGGTTCATTCAAATTTACCAAGCCTTTTTCTCAATGTGCATTGCAGATTCGCATGCAAAGAGATCGACATAGGCTGGACAGATTCAGTCTTGGTATGTCTTTCTTTTTCCTTTGTGTGTGTGTGTGTTACAAGCAACGAGGGAAAGACTTTCTAACAGTGCATGGTATTGGATGTTGATGTTGATAAACAGCGTACTCTAGAAGTGGTGACAATAATTGTGAGTGGAACCCAATTATTGTGCACTGGTGCTATCCATGTTGGAGTAGAAGATATGGTCGCACGACAGAAGAACCTGGGAGGAAGAGTTTGATTGAGCCTTCGATTTGAAGCCTGGCAACTTGTTCTGTATAAAAACACATATCTGTGGTAATAAATTAAACTGGATTTGACCATTGAGTGAGCAAATCATGTATTTCTTTTGTTGAGAATCTGTATGTAAGTACATTTATTTTCTTAATTGGATTATGAAATGAAATTTATATACATGATGTTGTTACTATAAAGACGAGAGATTCCACAATTCTAAGTAATGCCCCAAATCACGCAGATGGGAACATGAGATGATGAGGTTTTTAGGGTTATTTTTCATGTATTGATTGAGAGTTAATTAATAAACCTCCATGGTAGATACCTGAGAAACGCAATAGAGACACCTGACAGGGATGTTTTCTTTTGGACAATAATTAGCATACGACAATTGCCGCGTTAAGGAATAGCGATGAAGAGTGTGTTTGGTAGTGCGGTAGCTGTTGTGGTTGTGATTTGAAAAAAATTATTTTATAAAAAGTACTTTTAGTTGAGGTTGGCTTGAAAAATAAGTGTTTGGTTAAAACTGTGGTTGAAATTGAGGTTGAAGAAAAAGTAGTTTAATATGTTTGGTTAAGAATGCTTTTGAAATTGAGGTTATAAAATAATTTTAAAAAATATATATTAATATT
>Ga0307518_10001018_pt1 | contig 20950 bp, 21 predicted proteins | sample 25_EM_MG_FD_203889 | JGI IMG/M metagenome (GOLD analysis project Ga0307518, IMG submission 203889) | Populus trichocarpa ectomycorrhiza microbial communities from riparian zone in the Pacific Northwest, United States - 25_EM | ecosystem: Host-associated > Plants > Roots > Unclassified | place...
TAGGTTTCTACATACTTCCTTTCAAACTCGGGCAATTTTAATTTTCAGGACATTTATCTGGTTCCATTTACCGTTCTTAACAATCCTACCGAGTTTATTTAGTACAAAATTTAGTAAAAAGGTGCAATTGCCCCCATTATTATTCTTTCTTTTTCATCATGCAGATGGGCAGTCACAGGGAACTTCTCCATCAGGATGGGTTATATGCACGATTGAATAGACGACAGGCTGACGCTGTGGCATGATAACATGGCATGCTGACATATAATAGATGTACCAGATATTTCTTTCGATCCGTTCTTTCAATTATTCCGTCAGGCATCTTTTTACCACTGCCGGAAGTGTTCATCATCAACTGAAATTCAACCGTCTTGGAGCAAGGAAAGGAGATCCAGAGGGATAGCCTGAGAAGTTTCTGCTATCCAAGTCTGTAGAGTAAGAAAGGCACGCAATACAGAATGCTTACAGCTCATTGTTTGTTCATCCACCGGTAAAAAAGAACAGAACTTTACACCCCTGCTCTTGGAACTCTGATGCAAGAGTGTATTTTAGTAAAGAAAGATGTTTATTGTGTTTCACTCATGGCCACATGAGACGTTGATTATACTGCTTCCCCATGAATGCAGTGATATATTTACCAGACTTGGAACTAGTGAAAGCATTATTGTCGGTTTTGGTGAGCTGATCTTCATCATCTCCTTGCTGTAGTTGGGTTCCGGTTGATTTTCTTTATGATTTTTTTTTAAAGGTACCTATCTTGCGATTTGGTACAAAGGGATGAATTGTTTGACCATTAATGCTTCTGATCTCTGTGCATCACTCACTAGACAACTTGACACAACAGATTTGCATATAAAATGCAACGAAGTGGCTGCTGAATCCAATGTCCCCTGCTGCTCAACTCTGTGATTCCCACTTGTATTTTTCTCGCTTTTTTCTTTTAGAAATGGGAATTTTTGGTGGATAATCGTTTATACTAGTTAGTCAATTTCTTTTTTCTTTTTTGGGGTCAACTTGCTCTCTTTTTCTATAATAAAGAGAAGGAAAAGGAAAATTATAATTTGCATTTTAAAATTCATTTTATTTTAAAAAATATTGAATTATTATTTTTTAATGGTTTTATGTGATGAAATAAAAAATTAAAAATTAAAAAAAATATATTTTCAAGCAAAAATCAGCGCCACAGTACCCAAACACACAAGCCCATCAAGCTAATTAACTATAACTAAAAGGGATCAGTGTTTTACTATAGACTGAATTACTATGTACTTTGAGTATTTTTATTGTGGATTGTACTGTTTGGTACTGTGGAGTGAATTACTGTAGACCGTGAGTGATTTTACTGTGGATTGTACTGTTTGGGGGGGGCATGGTGAAGCTGCAAGCCCGCTCTTCTAGGTCTGCAGACCCCGTAACGAAGAATAACAAATTTGTTTGGTGGGGCATGGTAAGGATGCAGACTCTAGACATTGGCTGCAGACCCAGGCAAGCAGGTCTGCAGACTTGCGTGCTGGGTGCAGACCCACCCCTCGGGTCTCTTCTGACTTGCACTTGGGTTCTACAGACCCCCTAGGGGTTGGAGACCGGTGCAGCTGGGTCTATAGACCCTCTAGAGAAGAAAAATGAAAAATAATAATTATTTTTATTATTATTATTATTATTATTATTATTATTATTATTATCATCATCGTTAATAGTTAATATTTTTTTTAAAAAAAAATTATTACTATAAAAACTTTGGCCAAATAAATTAATATTATTATTAATATGATAAATATTATTATCTTTATTATAATTAAAAGTTTAATATTAAGAATATTATTATTGTGATATAAATATTATGATTTTTATTATAATTAATATTATTCATATTAAAAATACCGTTATTGTTATTATAAATATTATAATTTTGATTATAATTAATATTATTCATATAATAATTAATAAATTTGTAGAAAATATTATAAATATTGAAAAGCAAAAATAGATTTGATTTGTAGGGTAAAATTGAGAATTAATATTACTATTATTGTTGTTGTTATCATCATTAGTAAATTTTAATTATTGTGGACTATGAGTTTTTTCACTGTGGATTGCACTGTTTGGAAGAATTGTAGACTGGGAGTGATTTCAATTTGGATTGCACTATTTAGGTTTGCTCTTTGCTAAAAGCATCGTGAATTGATGCGGTGTAATGTCAAAGCTGCCCTTTCCACAAAGAGTTGCAAAGACTACAGGGGGTGAGATTGTCTTTTTGGTTGGGGAGAAAATGGTTAGTTCGGGTTTGGGTGGGGTTGTAGGCCCCAGGCGCTGGGCTGCCACGCCCTGGGTGCTAGGAGCAGACTCGTGTGCCTGGCCACACCCCAAGTTGCAGACACCTGGCACAGGGGCTGCCAAGCCCTGGGCGTTAGGGTCAGACATGTGCGCCTGACTGCAGACCCAAGCAAGCAGGTCTGAAGACCCGCCGCCTGGGGTGTGCAGACAGGAGTGCCAAGGTCTGCAAAATCACATGTTGGATCATGCGTCAGGACTCAATTCTCTTGGGTTCGGTGTCAAGACCCAAGGTTCTTGGGTCTTAGGTTTCTAGATATAATTATTTGTATTATAAATATTATTATTTTTATTATAATTAAAAGTATTGATATCAAAAATATTATTATTTGTCTTAAAATATTATTATTTTTGTTATAATTAATATTATTAATATTAAAAATACTATTATTTGTATTATAAATATTAATATTTTTATTATAGTTAAAATCATTAATATAATACTTATTAAATTTGAAAAAAATATTATTAATATTAAAAAAAATAGATTTTATTTGAAGAGTAAAATTAAAAATTAAAAATTATTATTATTATTATTATCATTAATAAATTTGAAAAAATATTATTGCTATTGAAAAAAACATATAAATTTGATTTGAAGGGATTAAAAACTATAAGAACTTGAGTTAGATGAATTTAATATTATTATTAATATTATTATATTCATGAATATTATTAAATTTGAAATAAATATTATAACTATATAAAAAAAATAGAATTGATTTAAAGGACAAAATCAATTATTATTATTATTATTATTATTATTATTATTATTATTAACTTGGGTAAGAGATTTCCTTCCCGACTCAAGAAACTTAGAGCTAGAAACGAGCGTCTCATCCAAGTTGCTTGGGTGTGGCATGAGCGCAAACCCAAATCCCTTGGGTTTTGCAGCCCCACCTGACCCAAGACTATGTGTCTTTCGTCTCATGGGTCATGCATCAAGATCCAAATCCCTTAGGTCAGTTGTCAAGACCCAAATGCTTTTGGTCTTGCAGCCCCGCCTGATCCAAGATTATGAGTCATGCGTCAGGATCCAAGGCTAATGGATCCTAACGCCACGACCCAAGGCTAATGGGTCCTGTACAAGGACCCACTTCTCTTGGGTCCAGTATTAGCATCCAATTTGCTTGTGTGTTTCATCCGGACCCCAATACACTTGGTTCAACTGTCTAATGGGTCTTGACGCCAGACTCATTAGACTTGAGATATGAAGTCGGACCCAAGCGAATTGGATCCCCTATCAACATTCAATTCTCTTGGCTTCGATATCTGAATCCAACGCTAATATATCCTGTGTTATGACCTAATTTTCTTGGATGCTAAGCTAGAATTCAAGGCTAATGGATCATTAAATCAGGATGCAAGCATAATAGGTTGTACATCACGACACAATTCTTTTGGATTTATAATAGAACTCAATCCTAAACTCGTAGTGTTTCATCCTTTTTTTTAAAGAAAAGAAAAGAAAACTCAGAAAAAACGCTTCTCTTTTGTTTTCTTTGCCATCAAACCTAGTCCGGAAAGCGAAACCCTTGTTTGGATCTCTTGAAGGCAATCATATAATTAAAAACCACAAAGAGCGAAGTGAACACCCAAACATGGACGGTTACCAACAGCAGCAGCAGCAGCAGCTTCACGGATACATGAGACCGCCACCACCACAGCAACAACAACAGCAACAACAAGTGCCACCATCGGCGGCGGATCCTTACCACTACTACCACCAGCACCAGCCAAGACCACCAGTTTCTCCACAACCGCAAGGAAGCACTACATGGTACTCCAACCATTTCCAATACCATCCACCACAGCCACCGCCACCACCATCCCACTCTACATCTCCTCCACCTCCCCAGCAGTGGCCTGTACCTCCTCCTCCCTCTTCTTCATATCCTTATCCTACGCACCTTCCCCCTCAAAGCCACAACTTCCCTCCTCCTCGCCCCCACGTGCCTCCACCAACACAACCTTACTCTCAGGTGATTCGCCCAATGCTTAATCTTATGCTTTTGCACTCTGTGAAGCTATGGTTATTTTTTCCGCTATGATATTTTAGAGGGATACATTAATTGGTGACCAATTGCATGTTTATTTATTTCTGTTTGTTTGCAGGAATGGGGGAATCCTAATTGGGGACAGCACCAAGCTTGGGAATATCCAGCAGGTCAGTTTGCTCTTAAATCCAAATGCAATTCTTGACACCCTTTCCCCCCCTTTATTGCCTGAGTTTGGACGGTCTACTATCAGCATTGTGGATTATATATACTTAACCAACATGAACCTTTCCTCCACCTAGACCTTGCTAGGAGTTTTAGTTTTAGTTTTTAAATTATTTTTGGGGTTTACTTTGTGATGATATGTTTTAATAGCAGCTAATAACCATGTGGAGGATTGGGCTGCTAAGGCCAGAGCATGGGCAGCTGCGAAAAAAGTGTCACCTGACGACCAGCATCCTCAGTCTCAGTTTACACCAGTTGGCAGATCAGAAGAACAAAGTTGGTATTATGACCAGTATCCGCAAACTGTCGATACTCATTATCAAGGTCTTCAGCAGCATCCATTTCCTGCAACGGGCTATCAACAGTTTCCAGTTTCAGGCACTCCTTTGCACCAGCCACCGGTAGCTTATCCACAGGAGAATGCATCTTTCAACATGGGACAATCTTCATATGTTTCTGATAGGCCCCTACCCAACACTGGTGGGGCTGCATCTTCAATTGCAAGTCCGTCTGTTCATCAGCAGGAGGTACCTTCTAGTTATTCTTCTGTTACAGGTAATAATTAATTTAGCATATTGTACTTGCATGTGAAGGTTGTGTTCAAGAACTGCTCCTATGAGACCTTGTTTTAACACTTCTACTTTTCCATCTGTATGTAAAAGGCATGCAAGACGAAGTGGCTTCGGGAGATGTATTGCCTTTTCTATGAATAAGGTTTAAGGAGAATTTGTTTTCAGTTCTTGCTGTAAAAAAAAGGATAAAGCAACATCAACTCCTATTGGAGTTACAAGTTTTTTGAGAGGATGAAGTCCAATGTTACCATGATTTTTAATATCTAAAACTACATTAAAATCTATAGAATTCATGCAGTGAATTGAACTTTGTGTGCGGAACATTTAGGAGCAAGCTTATTGATGTCCAAGTTAAACTTCCATTTCTCTTGTGGCTTTTATATGTTATTGTTCATTTTTAATTTTTCTGTTTGGCTACTTAATTGTATGCAGGTAAAGAAGAGACTGAAGGTCCAAAGGAGCAGCTTTACAAATCATTGCCTTTGGCCATTTCCTCTGCTCAAGAAGGACAGCATCATATCCCACCATCACTGCCTGCTGCTGGTAGATCAGTTTTGACCGAGCAGCCCTTTGCATACAGCAATCAGGCAGCTAATCCCACAGCCGACCTCAGTAATCAGCCTTTGGAATTTGCACCTGGTTTCAACTCTGATCATGATCCTCGTGTACAATCAAGCTATGCTGCACATCATGATTCAGCAGGAACTGTGAAAAGCTTTGGCCCTGCTGCACCCATGCCTTCAATTAGTTCCTGGAATCCTGCTGTTACAACTGGTGTAGTTTATCCCCCAATTCCTCCAGTTTTTCCACCAGGGCCTCAGGTTTTGGTTCTGGCTTTGTGAATATTGCAAATATTCCTTCAATTTTAGAGGTTTTACATGTGTTAATAACTGCTACTTTTTTCTGCAGGATCCTACCATATCTGTGCCTTCTTCTGTTTCTGGGCATGCTGCACCACCATTTGGAAACTTTCCTGGAACAAGTTTTCAGGCCACAATTTCACCAGTTGGTGTGCCATATGGTCTTGGTGCAGGAAATGCACTTCATCCTACTGGAGGCTTCGCAGATGCTTATGGGGTTTCTAATGTTTCTGAACGCCCAAAAAAGGTGGGTACACTCTTAGGCTGCTTTGCATTTAACTAAAATGATTACTAATGAGTTGTGAGAAATTTTCCAGTCTTCTGTGCCTAATTGGCTTAAAGAAGAAATAATTAAGAATGCCCCTGTCATGATGAGGCCTTCTCTAGAGCATCCTAGAGAGGAAACACAATCTATTGAGGATGAAGGTGTTGAAAAATCATTTGGAAAGGGTAATCAAGCAGGTAGCAAAAGCATCAATTCCCCAAGTTCTACTGAAGAAAAGGATGACGATGAGGTTCTATTGCTTAATCTTTTGATCTTTAATGTACTTCTGGTGTTTCTTTCCCATGATCAGAGACTTTTTCCTTGCTAGATATGTTCCTTGATAATTTCTATGAGTTTTCCAATTTTCCTATCATGCTATGCTCTCCATTTGATTTTGAACAATGAACATCCTTTTCCCCTTATTCTTTGTCTTTCTGTTTTGGCTCTTTTCAGGATTATGCCGAAGCAGCCAGGACTGCAGCTATTAACCAGGAAATCAAACGTATCCTAACTGAAGTTCTTTTGAAGGTTACAGCTGCATAAATTCTATTGTTTTTTTTAATTAACTTCTCTCTTTGGTAGTTGTAACCTCCATGTTTTGATTAGGTTACTGATGAGCTGTTTGATGAAATTGCAACGAAAGTTCTTGATGAAGATGATCTGATGGTTGAAGGTAATAATGCCATAACATCTAAGTCTTTATCCATATCTTTACATATCTTCCTGTAACTACCCACAAATGTTAACTCCATTCCTCTCTTCAAAATCTTGTCTATGATGGCCCTTTTTGGCTTTGCAGTTGAGCACCAACCAGCTGCTTCAAATCAAAAGGTATCATCCCCATCTCACCCAGCTATCTCAACTCTAAAGGCTTCTGCGAAGGTTCGAGTTCCTGTTGGAAACAAGGAATTTGAGAATGAAGATGTCAATGAAAAATCTAGTTCCAGCTCCCCTGGAAATGTTTTGGGTCTCGCTAACTATGCCTCTGATGAAGATGACGATGAAATCCAGAGTTCCAGCGTATCAAATTCGAGGAAAAATTCTGTGGTTCAACCATTGGCCATTCCAGAGATTGCTGAAGATAATGATGCAGCTGAAAATGGCAATTCACAAGTAGAACTTGTAAAGAACACTGGAGCTACAAATTTCGAGAGTGATCTGAGCAAAACAAGTTCAATTGGGTCTGATAATAAAATCAATGGTGCTTTTAGTGAGTTGAGCGAGCATGTGCATTCCGAGGTGGTCTTTGGAGCCAGACATGTTGAAATTAGTGTCAATGGAGAAGAAAAAATAGAAAGCAATAACAAGGCTGCATCCAAAGCTACAATTGGAGAACATGCCAAAATGAAATCTGAACCACTTGGTGAGAGTCTCAGTGTGGAAAAATCTGTGGTCGATTATTCTCATACTAGGGGTACCAGGGTGAGGTCAGATCAAGACAGTCGACATGAAACTAGAAGTAGTGGGAGTAGGGCAGATGAGAAGGGGGATGATGGTCACAGGAGACAGGATGGAAAGCATCCAAGCAAGGAAAAAACAGATGATCTGAATGGCTCAAAAGAGAGAAAGAAAGAGCGAAATGATAAGACAGGAGCTAGTGCAAAGGAACCAGAATCAAGAAGAAAGTCATCTCATCCTGAAGTTAAGGAGGACAGGAAAGAGGAAGAAAAACCCCACAGATCTAGTGCCAAAGAAAATGCCATCAGAAAGAGAGACCGCACAAAGGAAAAGGAGGAAGACAAAGCAAGACATAAACCTACCAGTGATTCAATCAAGCACAAGAGAACACGCTCCTCATCAATCAGCAGTAGGGGTAGAAACAGCAAGGACAATGATTCAAGTGATGAAGCCTCAGATGATTCTAAGAGGTTCACTTCTGAGATCCAGTCTGTTCCTTTTTTTTTTTTTTTCTGGATTTGCAGTGTGGATGATTATATTCTGTTGTGTACTGCAGGAAACATTCAAGGAAACGGCGTTCTTCACCATCACCTGTCAGATCTAGAAGAAGGTACTCATTTATCAGAAGTTCATTGTTCTTATCGTGTCTCCCATGTTTTTATTTTTCTCTACACATTTGAACACTCAAAACTCTTCTGTGGTACTATCATGAAAATAAAATGTGTCCCTCTTCATGTAACTAGCATGAAAAAAAGGGTAAATTGCAGTTTAATTCAAAGCCAATATGCTTGTTTGGACCCAGGTTTTTGTTCGTTTAAATGCTTTGTGGATTCTTTGATCTTTTCTCATCAGCAATTCAAAATGTAGTATGATTTTCTCTATTGATTTTTTTCATGGTCAATTTTTAGTGAAGTTTCCTGTGATATATTGTTCAAGTCTGCTCTCCTTGATGCATGCTCTGATAAAGTAACCTAGCTAGCTCGCTCTTTGAACGGAAACAATTAAATCAGTTGAAATTGTTTGCCTTTTTTGAGAAGAAAATTAGGAGTTATTTTATCAAGAGCAAGAAAGGGAAAATTAAGAGTTATGGGGAGAAAAGTAGCTGCAATCTTACCATCTTTGTACTTTTAGATGGTGTAGGCATATATGAGAGATACTTGTGCCTCTATAATTATCAAGTAGACTTCAATGTTTCAGATACATAATAATTTTGCATATTCCATCATCAAGTAGACATGTTTTGACTTGTTGATAGCATATGGAGCCAACATTTGGTTAAATGATCCGAAGATACTGAACTATGGAACAAGATTGTAGGCACTTTTTTTGTGTGCTCTATTTGTAGTATATGTGAGGTTCAATCTCACTGTTGGCTCTGTCATGTTTGTCAACATTATATGATTTCATCTTTGCATATTGCATTTCATGTCTTCAGTAAACATGCTCATTGTATGTAATCATTCATCCGTTTCCCCCCTAATGTAGTTCCTTTTCTTGCGTCTCTAAAGCAATGGGTGTCTTGACCTGGTTGTAGTTTGCAACCTCTGTTGAGAACATGGCACATTTTTATTTTTGTCAACTACCCCACACTTGAAAATATCATAGAATAAGTCTGTTAAGAGCATAGCCAGACATTGACTTAAATGGATTTTTAGCAAAGCATCACTTTGTTTCATGATTTAGGTTAGCACTTGCTCAATCCAAGCGGCCACTTTAATTTTTTTTTCAGTTAGAAAAAGATATAATTAAATAATTTATAATTTTATGCTCTTCTGGTAGAAAATTATTATTATTTTTAAAATTTAAATGAACATTTCTACCTTTCCTAGTTGAAGAGATAAAATATAGTTACGTTAGCTTTTTTGGTTAACGCTAGATGGTGTTTGATAGTATATATATACATCCTTGTTATGTTAGTAGTAGCAAAAAAAGTTTACACGGACAGAAATTCTTGTAGAGTTTGATTCAGAATGAGGCTAAGTATTTCTCTGTTCAGTTGTATGTTTTCAACTCACCAAATAAGTATGATGGCTGCTTTCATTTCTAGACAAGTATCGCGGTCACCTCATAGCAAGCATTCCCAGCGCAGGCATTCTCCCTACTCTTCTTTTGAGACCACAAGGTATGTTGCCATGCAATCTTCAAGAATAAGATTGTGTTAGTGTTTCTGAGACATGCACAACCATTTGCTGCAAAGGTGAAAGCATCGAGTTTCTGATTTGTGAATTGCAATATTACCTGGTTCAGTAGCAGTGCTAATTTCTTGCAGGAGGAGATCAAGATCCCAATCACCTGTCAGGCGGCACAAATGATCTAAGATAAGAGAAGAGGATTCCTTGGAATGATGCAGGCTCTGAAATCCTATGCAATTCTGATTGGAGGTTTGGAAAAAGATCTAATGTCTCTTGAAATTATTTGATGTGCCCTGAATTAGGGATCAGGCCTAAATTCCTTGAAACAGTCCGGGATGTTGAATTTCTGGTATGTTGGGTGACGTGCTTAGGGAAGTTTAGTGGGTAATGCAAAATCTATTTGCATGGTATGTAATGTCCAGGTTAAGTTGATAAGGGCTTTAATGGGGTGCTCAATGAAGGCTTTGTCCGTCCTATAATTGTTAAATATGTTGTATTTCGATAGCATGCAGCTGGGAATTTTGTTGGGCTACATTTTAGTGCCTTTTCACTGAAAATATGACGACAGCCTTTGTGAATTTTCATGTATGATTCGACACTGGAATTTTTCAGCTTAGATAGTAGTTTAATTAGAATCAACTTAGAGAGGCAATTCACAAGGCGTAATGAGCGAGTTGGGGAAATCTGATGGTGGGTGGAACTTCCATTGAAAGCTGAAGCACTTTAGCTTGTGATCTGTGAGAGAGTAAATTATAAGCTGGTCCCGCTAGTTTTGAGAAATGAATTAATTAGTCCCCCTTGCTTCATCAGTTAATTATTTAATTCCTCGACCAGTATTGATTATGCTTAATTTAATATTATTTCATTTCGAAAATCAGTCTTTTCATAATATCTATTCAGTTTTTTTCCTTTTTCTATTTTTTTTAAATAGAAAAATAAATTAAATTAAAAAAGAACACAAAATGGATGAAATAATTAGTTTTTGAAACAGGGGAGGTTATTAGGGCCTCGAATTCTGTCCATGGCCGCCCATTAGGCGCTTTAGATTTATGTCCGAGCTTGATAGATCCTCTCACATTCAAGATTTCAGGGGTGTTTAAGATTGAGTTGTAATTTATTTTTTTATTAAAATTTAATTTTTTTGTTTTAAATTATTTTTTTAGTATTTTAAATTTTTTTTATATGATAATATTAAAAATAAATTTTAAAAAATAAAAAAATATTATTTTGATTTTTTTTAAAGTAAAACCCAATATGAAAAGTTTTTATTTTTTAAGTTTTTATATTAACTAATCATATTATTAAATATTTTGATTTAATTTATTATTTTTAAGTTTTTATTATTTTTAATGTTTTGATATGTTAATATTAAAAATAAAATTTAAAAAATAAAAAATATTATTTTAATATATTTTTACCGCAATAGATTTTAATAATTTGAAAACTAAAAATCAAAACAAACAACATTTGACATATTTTTTCTTGTTTAGAAAAATTGAAAACAAAAGCGAGAACATATAGAATAAATAAATAAATAAAAAGCCAGCACAGCCCTTTGATTTGTTTATGTAATTTATCCGGCATTTTAATAGGTGAGAGAGCATGGAGGATTGGATGGAACATGGAAGGCAGCTGGATCCCAATGCTCTATCTAGGGTTCATAATATTGAAAATATGGTAATAATAATAATAAAAAAAGTAATGGAAGGTGACGTTTGGGTGACGCCTAACTTCACGTCTTCTCATGCGATTCCCCGTCTTGGTGGTGCTGCTTCTAATGGCCATGGCGGGTTTGTTCCTCTACCATTTCGTGGTGCTGCTTCTAATGGCCATGGCGGGTTTGTTCCTCTACCATTTCTTTCCTGCTTTTCAGTTAAAGTTTCACCCTCTTTTTGCCCACCAGGAGAAAGAGCAGTAGAGCACACGCAACCAACGCTTTTGCAATCCCAACAAAACAGAAGAGCACTTTGAAGGTTTCCTCACCTCTCATCTTTTCTCTTTAATTTGATTTGTTTTTGAATGCAGGTTGATTGCTCTCTCTTTGTATGCCACTCGGAGGTTACCGCCATCTTCTTTTAAGCAGACAAGACCCCGAGGCTTAAGCCATCCAATCATCACAATATTTTCTGCACCTACTGCCCCTGGCTCCAACCAGAGTCTTGCTATTCGATCATGGCTTGCTTTGTCCCCTCAAATCACTGTCGTTTTGTTCACTCAACACCCTTCTTTTGCCTCCGCTTTTGGTTCCCGGGTTTTGGTTGATTCCACTACTGATTTCACGTAAGCATTTCTGTTTTAATTTGATTATGCTCGAGATTGGTTATGCTAGCTAGTTCAGCAAGGTTGTTGTCTTGATTCTAATGTGAGGAATATGTCATTTACATTAGGCTTATTCTCTTCTTTTCGAATGTTTTCTAGGTTACTTGGCACCCCATTCTTTCATTCCATGCTTGAAAAATCACGGTTATACACGACAGGTATTACAGTTTTTGTTGATCCACGGACGGTTCTTGTGTCTGACCTCATTTCCACCTTAAATTATGCTTACGAACATGACCGTGATTAGCTTCTTGTGGCTTCGTTACGAAACGTTGCATACTTCCCGTTCCATTTGGATGATGCTGGGGAACACTGGCTTAGAGAGGATGGCCAAAGGGTAAGACGCCAGGAGGTACGAAGGATTCCTGCTCCAGATTGAAAGGTGACCGCCTATTTGGGAAACCAGTACCATTGATTTCATTCTTGATTCCGACAGTTGCAGGGGATGCTTGGTCATCATTGGCAGTGGAATCATTGTGAGGACAGAATGCTTATGGCATGGAACAACAGAAATCTACCTTTACATAATGGAGTACTTCCTCCTTTCTTGTATGGCAAGGGGTTTCACATCCACTGGATCATCAATGAGGCTGTCTTTTCTGAATTTAGGCTTGTCTTCGATGCAAGTCGGACCATCTCATGTTTCTCTCTTAATTATCCTGAACACTGGTCTGAACAGTCAGGCAGAGGATCCAGTGCTTTAGAGATTGAAAACAGAAGCTGGGAAGACAGTGGGAATTCCCATCTGGGTGCAATATATGCCTCAATGTTTTTCCATGAAATTAATTATACTGGTCTAGTAAAGCTTTTGAATTGTGAGGGGAAATATATTTTTGCTGACATAACAGAAGACATTGTTTATCCATCTGTGTGCCAGACAGGAAGTCAGTGGACTAGAAGGGTTTTGAGATCCTTTTACCATGAGGAAAAATATGGATTCTGCTGAAAATGTCAAATCACAAAACAGAATATTAAATTGCTTTCTGAGAGATCAGTTAAAGTCATTGGGCTCATTAGATTTTCCATTTTCTTTGGAGTCACTCCTTTCAATAACTGCAGACAAGAATAAAACAATCGTGCTTGCTGTTGCTGGATATAGTTACAAGGACATGCTAATGAGTTGGGTGTGCAGATTACGCCTCCTCCAGGTCACAAATTTCATCATTTGTGCTCTTGATCATGAAACATATCAGTTCTCTGTCTTACAGGTACTGCTTTACTGCTTTCTGTTTCTCTTTAGTTATAGGGTTTTTTTTTCCAATTCAATTAAATCGGGGGTCAGTTCTCAGTGTGCAATTAAAGGCACGTGAAAAGGGACATGCTCATAAAAGAGAAACATATGTGTGCTTCTGGTATACAAGTTTTTGGCTACTGGCAGCATACTGGTTCAGAAAAAAAAAAAATGCAAGTTTTTACCATTGCCTGAAATTGACATTTTAGGATAACCTTGAACATCTGGGGAATGGACTTTGCGTGGACTGTTCTCTATTTATGGTTTTGAATGCCCAGAGGAATTCCAAGGTTTATTATGGCTTGAGTGCAATTCTTATTGTTGAGTTGCACCAAATGGTTTAGACCACAAAATTTTAACATTTGAATTCTATTATGCTTTTGGAAAATTGGCCCCAAAAGTTCTATCTGGATTTTAGTTGTGGATCTCCTTCCTCCCAAGCTGCTATCTATTTGTGTGTGCCAATTGAAATTCTCTGTTTTCTGCCAGGGCTTACCTGTTTTCCATGATCCATCAGCCCCAAGAAACATCAGCTTTGACGATTGCCACTTTGGAACAGCATGCTTTCAGAGAGTCACCAAAGTGAAGTCCAGAATGGTTTGGAAGATACTGAAACTCGGGGGTAAAACGTACTTCTAAGTGATGTGGATGTTATTGGTTTGGGAATCCATTACCATTGCTTTATTCATTTCATCCTGGTGTTCTTGTGGCACAGTCCGACGAGTACCATGACACAGGTGAATACTCTCAAATATTTAGGACTTAAATAACTAATTTCTTCCCATTGACTTAGTACACATTGATTCAAGGGGATCAAAAGGAAACTAGTAGATTAAAATGCAAGAATATGTAGTTGAAATCTGGTGCAAGTGACTTTAATGACTTGTTTCAAATGACACTATCTTATGTTTGGTAAATGTACAAAATAAAGGGGGAAAAAAGGGTTAGAATGCTGTTAATACTGAATAATGTGTTTGGTGACTCTATGTTAACTTTGTTTATTCATCTCTGCTATATTCTTAGAATTTAAATTGTAACGTCTTTTGTTCTGCTGTTATATCTGTAGGACCTGTAAACTTACCCAGGCGATTGAACTCTGGTTTTTTACTTTGCTTGTTCTAATGGTTCAACTGTAGCTGCTATGGAGAAGGTGGTAAAGCATGCAGCAACATCAAACCTGTCTGAACAGCCTAGCTTCTATGACACATTGTGTGGAGAAGGTGGATCCTATCGTATCAGTGATAACAGCTGTGTGGAACCTGAAACAAATCTGACTGTTCATTTCTTGGATAGGAACCTCTTCCCTAACGGTGCATACTTAAACCTATTGCAGAAGAAAAATGTGAAAAAGACCTGTATGATGAGGGGTTGTCTTGCTCTTCATAACAACTGGATTAGTGGGAGGATGAAGAAATTGGACCGACAGATTGTGTCCGGTTTGTGGGAGTATGATACTAGCAGAATGTGCCTGCAAAGATAGCACAATTCCAAATTGATGTGATATTTTTGTTATCTAGTTGTTGTTGGGTTGGTGTATCTTATCTGCTGTCCTAGGCTAACTTTGATATTCACGTGGAAGAAAAGAAAGGAAATTATTCCCTTCCCCAATGTCAATAATCGCTAGATAGCCTCGGTTTCATCATTGGCTTTCTGCGGGGAAAACACTTCTTATATACTGCCGGCCATGAAACCTTTGCAATATATAATAATATGGAAATAATGCAGATCAGAACAATGCTCGCCCACATTCTTGTCATTATAGTGAGATGAAATATTGGGATCTGACAGCTTTTGATTGTCGGATATGCTGAATGCCTGTCTAAATTTGTTAGGCCCGAGTCGAAGTACACAGACAGAGTCCAGAAGGAAAATAGAACTGGAAGGAGGTCCTATTTCAGTGGACTCATGCATACAGTCGAGAGATATTTGTGTCAGGATAGTTCATCCTGGTGGAAGAGAGGAGCTGTATCAACACGCAGTTCCTGCATCTCAGTTAATGGAAAAATATCCTGGAATTTGCGTTGCCCATCCAGGAGTTTTCAAGAATCCGCAGGAGTCTCTGATATGGCCAGATGAAAAATTGTTGCCTGGTCACAAATATCTTATAATTCCATCCACCACTGCTCAGAAATTGACTCATAAACACACTGGAAGTGTAAAAGTCAAAGGTTTTGCACAAGGTAAAGATGAGATAATTGATGTGAATATCACTTGGGATCCGAGACTAGATATTTCTGAGGAATCTGTTGGTTCTGCGAGAGAATTCTATACCTCCAAGGATAGGTGGCCAAGATATAATGTGAAGAGGACTGTCAAAGCAAAGAAGCCTTTTGTAACCCCACTTCCTAAGGCAAGTTCTTTTCGGGGATCAGGGTGGGAACCCAGCTTGAATTCTGTACAAGAAGTTTCTCCATGATGTATTATACCACCATGCATTCTGGTCTGTGGTCCTTCCAAGCAGTTCTTTTTCCTCTCTTCTTTTTGTAAGAGTTCTAAATCAGTTTTCATTGTCTATTGGTTTTGTGACAAGTCTGCTAAAGAAACATTTACTACAATAATTGTGTTTGTATAGAAGTATAGATAGGTGCTATATTCCTTACACTCATGAGCTGGAGGTTCCTTCTTATGATTGTGGAATCTGCTGGGGCTATTTCTTCCTTTGTCTAAAACTTGCAGAATGTTCAATTATTTACCATTGCTGAATCAAACATCAACAACTTTGTCTTCTGAATGTTAATAGAACCAATAATGTTGCCATTTGCTTCAAGAGTTCCTGCCATGCTTCTGGGACTTTGATTCACATGCTGACGTAAATCTTTCATAGTCTTCTTAGAACTGCATTGTACCTAGTCATGGCTAAACTTACTGTACAATTAACTAGAATAGAACCTAAAGGCTGTGCAGAAAAAATACCACCCTCTCCAACATTAGAAAAGAGAATCACCTTGCAGTTTGATTATTGCTCTTTCTCTCTAGAATGTCGATTTTGGTTTCTAACATGAGCAATCTTTAATCCTTACTCTGCACTGAACTGAGCCAGTATTTAGGTTATTTTCTTATGCCAATATCATAAAATACCAATATCAAGTTTAAAAAAAAAGTTCATTTTGTTTTCTCATTTCCATAAAAAACTGTGACTTCTTAAAGGAAATCACATAGCTCAAAAAGACACCAATACCACAAATTCTTTTGAGAGAGGAGTGATTTTGATTAATCACATACATCAAGATTTTCATTTGGATCTTTTAAATTTACTCTCACAATATGTAAGACAAAAGCTTGGTCAAAATCCATGTGTAGAAAACTGCAAAGATAGCACCAACTGGAATTGTCACAGCCCATGAGACAACAATCTCTCTCACGGTTTCTGCTCTAACACTGTTCAGACCTCTTGCAAAACCTACACCCATCACTGCACCCACCAAAGTATGCGTTGCAGATATGGGCAGTCCCAGCTTTGATGCCACTAGAACCACAGAAGCTGCAGCAAACTCAGCTGCAAATCCTCTAGTTGGTGTAAGTTCAGTTATCTTCTTCCCAATTGTTGCTATCACTCTGTATCCCCACATCATTAGCCCTGCAACTATACCAAATCCTCCCCATGCTAGAACATCCATCGGAATAACAATCTCTGTTCCACTGGCACCGCCGTGCAGAATAGATAATGCAGCAGCCAAAGGACCTATCGCATTGGAAACATCATTTCCCCCGTGTGCAAATGACATGAAGCATGCTGAGAGGATCTGCATGTATCCAAAAACTCCATAAACTATTTCCAACTGGGTACCCTTTGGTCCTGCAAAATCAGATAGTAACCCAATATTTTTGCTGTGTATAGCATTCTCTTTTGGCTCAGGTTGTGACGAGCTAGCTTTCACCAGGAGATGACCAAGCTGTTTCCGTATAATTCGGTCAACTAGGAAAGCACCAACTGCACCACTGGCTAGAGCCTGTGCCAGAGCTAAAGGAAAGACCTTGCTTAGAGGAAAGGCTGCAAAAGAGATTCCAGTTACACCCAGAAAGACAGCAATTGGTGCGGCTGCAGCTGCAGCTAGTCCTGGATTTGGGGCGCTGTATACAAACTACAAAAGTTAAAAATGGTTAGAATTTCGGAACACATGAATGCCATAATTCGAATGCAAGTTTCCGAAAAAAAGAGTAAAAAAACCTCTCATTTGGTTGCATAAGTGGAAATTTTTTGTAGCATATCACAAGAAATATTTGATATAAAGTATGAGCTTCTCTGGTTCAAATCTGCAAGTGTAAGAACATACCCTGCGGATGAATTTGTAGACAAGAAATGAAACCATTGCTCCCATTAATGGTGAGATCACCCACGATGAAGTTACCCTTGCCAAAGAACTCCAGAAGACAGCACCAGGCCCCCCATAGACAAGACCAAATCCTACCATTGATCCTACTATACAGTGTGTGGTAGAGACAGGCCAACCATAATATGATGCAACCTGGACAAATCAAGATGATAAATTAAGAATAAATGAAAAGATTAAGAATGTAGTAGCACATTCAGCTTTAGGCTACAAAAATTAACAGAAATCGAATGTTGATATTTCAAGTAACTTGCACAGTAGGACGAATTTTGTCATCTAATAGGGTGCTGTCTAGATACGATGACGATTGCCAAAACATACATTTTCTTCAAGAAATCCTGTGCTCTTACCAGATCATAACTATATGCTTGATAGGCTTGGAAACTAGTATTGCTTCAGCTACTACTACAAGATAAGGCATTTGAAAGGTCTTGAAAGTTACCATCAACTACAAACCAGGCCACAAAATGTGGCATCTGAAGATTTTGTTGATATGATCAGCAGTATCAGGATGTAATAATGTCTATACATGAAGTGAGCTGCAATTCTGAAATTGGTTATTCTAGAGCAAAAAAGGACTTCACCATAGTGCTAAACATTATATCTGCAACATCTGTTTAGTTAAATTCAACAGAACTCCCAAGTAATTTCCCCCCCATCTGTTGAGAGGCACCTGTGTAGCAAAGCCTTTTAAAGCATTAATTAATAATCATCACTACATCCTCATACACAAACTTTTCTCCAGTTCTCTGTCTCAAATAGGTTGAGTAATTTCATGATCAGTTCACAAGTTATTAGGTGTTTGATTTCATATATAAGAAAACTTTCTATGTGGACGTAATGCCACACTATCAAAAAACCATCTTAACCTAAAGCTTAAAGCTATTACTTTAGGTTTTAAAAATTATTTTATATTACTCTTTAACACACGCTCTCAAGTAAAAGCTTTTTGATCTTCAAATTTGTATATACTTACTGTTGCCTTGTGGTTAATTTTATTAATTTAATTAGATAGCATATGAAAGATGAGATTCAAACTTCTAGTTGCTTAATTATGAAAATTATAATATCATATCAAATAATATCTCAAAAAAAAAAAAAAAACTTAATCATATCAAGTAACTTATCGTCATCCTTTCTATAACTTCAATTAATGCAGAATTTGCTAGGCTTTTAATTTGAGTGATGAAAGCAAATTACTACTAACTACTTGATTGAATTATGACGGATATACTTGGATTAAATTCAAGATCTTATACAAAATGTAATCTATTTAAAGGAATTAAAGGGGAGAAATTGAATGTAGTAACGCAAAGTGCACCTGCAACCAAGTACCAGCAGCAGCCAACGAAGAGAGCAATCCAGCAAAGAGCAGGGTATCCTTTCCCTGAAACACATTAGCAACAAGAATTCCCTTCTGCATTGTACCGGTCACATGGGTACCCATCAACAGCGCTCCTGAGAACTCCAAAACAGCTGCAGTTAACACCGCCTGCCGGATTGTTAAGGCCCCAGACCCCACAGAAGTCCCCATGGCATTAGCCACATCATTGGCACCTATGTTCCAAGCCATATAGAATCCAAATAGCAGTGTCACATATGATAGGAATTTGGTCTTCAAGTCCAAGCCCTGTCCCAAAGTCTTCATAAATAAGGGAAGACTGAGAGCAGCAAATGCTATCAATATTGATATAGCAGAGGCTGTTCTTGAGGATATATCGAAGGCCTGAGCCATTCCAGGAGAGTCATTTTCCTTCTTTTTTACCGTTTCTTGATGTTCCTCGATTTGAACTCCCTCGTTTTTCTCTTCCTCACCTCCAGCTTCTGCGTAAGAGGATATACTGGCAAAAGGGTGTGCGAGTTTAGAGTTTTTAAGTCTCAAGATGGGAGGAAAACTCCCGGTTGGTTGCTGCTGCTGAGGCTTGAATGGAAGGGTTTCTCTCTTGAAGAGGGTGGTTTCATTGGAAAAGAAAGAAGAACGGTTTCTTGGTAGATAGAAGTGAGAATTATGAAGGACATGAGTTTCTGGTGAGATAATGTTTCTTGTAGAAGATGATAGGGTATAAAAGAGAGTCATGTCTAGGAGTAGATGGTAAAGAGAGTGAAGAGAAGAGATATGGATATGGAATTATTCATGTAGATTCTTTGGCCATGGAAGAATATTGTAGCCAAAGGGGAGAAAGGAGAGTAGGTGGTGGAGGAAGAACAGAGGAGTGTGCATAACTTTTGTTTCTTGTTCACCGGGGTGGAAAGGAGGTTGAGAGTGGATTTGGCTGCTTGCTTTGGTTGATTCAAATGAGTGGTGGCTGTGCTTCTGGAGGGTCTCCACTTGTATGTGCACATGTTTGTAGTCAGAAATATTAGTTGAAAAAAAAGGGGAAAATCTCCATTCTTTATCCAAAAAGAGATATAGGTAACCCCAACCATCAAAACCAGGTCTCTTTCCACTAGTTTTCTACCCAAGATATATATATAGACCATGCAAACGTTGTCAAGAGTTTAAGAAGCAAATCACATTATATTACAATTACAATTACAATTACAATTAATTAAAAAAAAAAAAACTAGAAGGCATAGATGGTTTCTATAGGAATTCACATTGATTATTTATTTATTTATTTATTTTGATCACGAAAGTGTTTTTCTCTTCGCTTTAATCCCCTCCCCCAAATTGATAATCAATCGATTCAACTTAGAGGATCAAAGTGAAAAAAAAAGAGGTGGAAATTTTAAAGTTGACGTGAAATGTTCATTTTAGTTTTCCTAATAACTTTTCAGCTATAATTTTTTAAAACTCAATTTCAGTTCAAAACTTTTTTTTTTATGTTTCAGTCTCTAATTTGAGCAAGGAGAGAAATTTGTTGGATTCTAATGGTAAAAAGGGAAGATAGTCGATTGATATCGATTTTGACCACGAAAAGGTTTAATTTTGGTATCAAGAAGTTCCATTCGTGTGTTCTTTGGCCTTCTTATTGCTTAAGAGGGTAGATTTGAATTCAGAATTGTTTTTCAATTCTAGTTGATTTTGAATTTTTGAATCGATTAAATGCTATTTTGATACAAAAAATGGGTGTTTTGAGTTCATTAGAGTTTTTGTTTTTTTACCTATAGGAGTTGGTTGCCAACTTTTCATCCACTTATGGTAATCGAAATTTGAAAAACTAAACGATGCATCACCTATTTTTTTTTTAAATGAAAGGTTGACTGACATGTCATCCTCCCCTTCAAAAAAAAAAAAAAACTAAACAGGCCTAGGTGCGTGGGTTGCCCCAGGCCTTCGCGCATAAAC
>Ga0307518_10001019_pt1 | contig 20949 bp, 18 predicted proteins | sample 25_EM_MG_FD_203889 | JGI IMG/M metagenome (GOLD analysis project Ga0307518, IMG submission 203889) | Populus trichocarpa ectomycorrhiza microbial communities from riparian zone in the Pacific Northwest, United States - 25_EM | ecosystem: Host-associated > Plants > Roots > Unclassified | place...
AACTACTGTTATTACATCATGAAATAAATAATATTGAAATCAAATATTTTTTATTCCATTAAACTATGTGCAATGTCATTACATACGAAATCTATCCAACAAGGACTATATTTTCCATGGTTTCTTAAGCGCGCAACAACAAAAACTGAATTTTTTAATTTATGTAGTGTTATTAAATAATAAAAATTGTGATATCTTTATTATTGGAATTGCGATCAAATTCCACAAATGCTACGTCATCATGCGATATCTTTTTAATTTATGTAATGTTATTAAATAATATTAAATACTAGTTTTTCGAGTACAACACAATTTTTTTAAAAAAATTTACAATTTCATTACAGTACGAGTAAATTTAATTCACATTAAACTAATTTTAAAAAAAACAAAAAAAAATATTATTCACGATTAACTGCACTAGTGTTAGGGAAAAAAAAACTAAACTTTTCTTATTGGTTTTTCAAAAAAAAAAAAATTAACATTGCGATGCTCCACTGTTCCTAAAAATAACCACAAGAAGCTGCTTCTCCAATCCTGTGGCTGGGCAGCAAAAATCAATAGACCCTACCAAGCAAAATGGGCAGCAAAAATCAATAGACCCTACCAAGCAAAATGGGCAGCAAAAATCAATAGACCCTACCAAGCAAAATCAAGTTTGTTTTCTTTACCAAACATAAAATAACAAACAGCATCTAAGTCCTTGCTCGAACAAGGGGCGATTGAGGTATGGGAGAGTGCGGGGAATTGATGAAATCATCGTATATTCGAGGAGAGTTGAGTTTAAGGCTGCCTTGCCAGCGTAGGGTCTTTTTAGGCTTCTTGGTGTCGACATCCTTATTGACAAATGTTCTAATTCTTGACAAAGCTACTTGCATGGTCTGGTCATCCATGTTGGCAAAGCAAACCCGAAACCACCCTGGCTCTGTGCAATGAAAAGAACAACCTGGCGAAACATTGAGCTTGACTTCATGGATTATAACTCGCCATAGTGCCATTTCAGCTTCAAATGTCTTTTCTTCGAGGAGTCCACTCAAATCCATCCACAAAAACAGGCCAGCATTACTTGTCGTCAAGCACTTAATGCTTACTTGAGCAAGTCCATAAGTGAAGATTCTATGCCTTGCGGCTAATCTCCTTTTGCTTTTCCTAATGAACTTCCCCACAAATTCATCATCTGATAGCATTGATGCTATCATGTGCTGAGTTTGCGAGGATACCAATCCGAAGCTTGACATTTTTCGGGCGCAACTCACTACTGCATCATTGTAAGAATAGATAATGCCAACCCTAAGGCCAGGGAACCCCATGTCCTTTGACAGACTGTAAACAATGTGTACAAGATCAAGATTGCATTCAATATCTTCCTGTAGTATCTCTGCTATGCTAATGAAATCAGGCTGGCTGAAAACCGTGGCTGCATAAATCTCATCGCAGACTAAATGGATGTTCTTTTCATTGATGAAGCTCACAATGCTTCTTAGAGTTTCCCTATCTAGCATGGTGCCCAACGGATTTGATGGATTGGTTATGAGCAAGCCCTTTACTTTGATGTTGCCTAATTTTGCCATCTCATAGGCATTTTCCAAGGCTTCTCTTGTTACCTTGAAGTTGTTAGAACTTTCAGAATCAACTGGAATGAGTTTTACTCCTGTTCTCCATCTCAAATCTCGATCGAATCTGCGATGAAGCACATAAATTAATTAGTAATACAAATTACTAATATTGTTGTTGTCATTAACACTACTACTACCACTTTCAAATCATTCATGTTAAGTTTGTTTAGCAAAGTTATTGTCATTTAATTCAATTACGTATATGCCTAAAGCATTGTCGGATGACAGCTATAGAAATTAGGAAAAAGTAACGAGGGAATTATCCTCCACAAAAGTCAATAGCAGAGATATATATGTCTGAACTATGAAGTCAAGCAAAATAAATGTAGACCAGACCAATGCGGAAGATTGGCCTCACTTTCCTCCCCCTAGTTTGGCATTTTTCGTCTTGACACCCCATAAGTCTTGCAACAGAGAAGAATCTAAGTGTAGTTTTGATGACTTTTTGGGACCCCAACTTGTATATGTTTATGCCCCCACAAAAGTAATTATACAAGCAGGTCTGAAAACTATTGATTCTGGCATTTCATGAATAGCTTAAGATGTTAACATTACAAATTGTTTATTATCGGTACTTATATGCACTTAATGATAAGGTTGCCAAATTCTAGATAAATTAATCTATAGTATTTTCATTATTAATCTATAGTATTTTCATTTTGATCAAATATTTATAATTAATCTCTCTGCAGTCACCCTCCCTCCCACTTTCCTCTTGACTCTCTCCTTCTTGGCCATGGAGGAAAGCAAAGGTCAAGGCTTACCACTCACCACATATAGGTGGGCGAAATGTCAAGGTGAAGCTTACTACTGTTATAATTAATCATTCAACTAATCTACCTTCATTTGAAGAATATTTACAATAAATTAGAATAAAGAAGATAGAAAATAAAAGGTAAAGTAAATGGTAGATTACCCTGGATAATAAGGAGTAGGTACCAAAAATGCCTCGCCGGGATCTGCCAAGCAAAAGGCAATTGTTTCATGAGCTCCGGTAGCTCCTCCATTCATAACAATGCGGTCAGGATCAAATGTAACTTTATTTCCTCTCACTTTTTCCATGAACTTTGCTACAGCCTGTATCGTAATGTCCAAAATTATTTAGCTATTACACATATATACTTAAAGATGAGAAAACATTTTTTTTCTTAATTAATTTATATTTCCTTACATTTCTAAATTCTGGCAGGCCATGATAGTCCTGAAAGATAGCTACCTCTCTGAACTCATTAACTCCTTCAGGAGTGCAAATGGAGGCTTTTGGGTTGTTTTTGAGCCAGTCTTGAATCAAATCAAAGCAAAGCTGCATTTCATATAGAAACAAAAATCAGTGACTATGTTCTGCTGAAAAATCTTCATGGAAATTCAAGAACCAGCAAATTAAAACATCATATTCAACCTAGCTAGTTAGTTACCTGATTCTCTGCAAGACCCATCTGGATAACCCCATTTGGATTCTCCGTGGGATGATGGGGATTACTGTCATAGGCTTTCCAGCCTTCAAAATATGGGGAGTCTTCACCATGTCCGTTGCTGCTTGCTATACTAGACAACAAGTGGTTATTCAACTTGAAAACCATTTTTTCTTCAAATTAATTCACCAGGAGGTTGTAACCAAGAATTTCAACAAGAGATGTTTTTGAGAGAGCAAATTTTTATAGAGAGTTTTGACTTTTGATGCAGTCGTAATTGCTGGCGTTAATACACGTATGTTGAGGTTAGGAAAACGAACAGAGACAAGCTTTATGCAAGAATGATAGTTTGCTGCCTTCATTCACCGAGTATTTATAGTCGCTGGCGTGAATATGAATTTCTTTTTTCTCAAATATCATGGATATTTGTGGTCGGAGATAGCCATGCTTTTTAAATTTTTCATAAATTAGTTAATGATGAAGATTCATCGTAGGTGGTTTTTTTGGCGCTTAAATTTCATGAAATTTTAAATTTTAAATTTTTACTTAACATTAAATTTTTATATATTTTTAAATTATTTTAATATGCTGATATAAAAAATAATTTTTTAAAAATATTATTTTGATATATTTCCGAATAAAAAATATTCTAAAACAACAATTGTTACCGTACTCTTAAACACTGTATTTTTGTTTATGATAAAAGTGTAGAATATTATAGAGGCTTTTTAGGGTGTTTTTTTTTTATTATTTGTGCCTTAGAGGTATTGAAAATGATTAGTTTCTGTTTGAGAATGGGATGGAGATTATATTTTAAAGTGTTTTTCACTTATAAATATATTAAAATAATATTTTTTTAATTTTTTAAAATTTATTTTTGATATTAGCATATTAAAAAGATTTAAATCACATAAAAAAAATTTAAAAATAACAAAATAATAGTTAAACCACAATGTCCAACAAGCCTTAAGCATTATTATTGATCACATTGTGGGAATAGTTACAGAACATGCATGTTTATTATATTGTCTTGTTGTTTATTTGTAAGGAAAGCAATTTTCAACACCTACTGATAAACCGTTTTATTTGTTTGCATGATTTTTAAATGTTTGGTTCTAATTTGAAAAACTTGTCAACAAAATTCTTTTTTTATTTGCAATTAAAAAAACTAAGATTAAAGAGATAAAAAAATAGTTTAAATAACATTAAAACATATTTCATAAAGAATCAAGATATCACTCTATCAGAAAATAATATAAATCATATCATGGTACCTCATCTATCAACTTAAACTATTATGTTGAGATGTTTCTTTGACATGATATTAGAGTCTTAATGACCAAGTAGTCATGAGTTCGAATCTCATAATCTCTATTTATTTGATAAAAATTAAGCACAATGTGATTTGGAAATATGCAAATTTTAAACCCAAAGAACTTTCACTTGAGAGGATGTGTTAGAGAATAATATAAATCATATTTTTGTACCTCACCTAACAGCTTAAGCTATTAGGTTGAGATAGTTCTTTGACACACTCCATTATTCTCTTATATACATGTGTGTATGAAATTAAATTGAATATATCGTGTGTCTATACATGCATGCATCACTACTAGAATTTTACATATTACCAACGAATTATCTCGTTGATATTAAGATATTGATTCTATCAGAAAAACTTTTCCGATAGAAACACAGACGGATATTGTTTGCCAAAAAAATTATCTTCGGTGATTTCTATTATGTCAGTAATTTCATCGCTAATTAAACTCACTAATAGATTTACATACGGAAAAAGCGCGCCACAAAAAAAATTATCAGCATATTTCCATCAGTAACTCCAATGATGAGTATGTCATATCACCGACAAAGAGAATTGTTTGTAATTTTATTGGTGATTGATTTAATATTATCGACAAACTAATACCGTTTAAAATTTCATCGGTAATTCTAGTGAATTGTCAAACCCAACACCTTTGGGATTGACTATGTGTCAAACCCGAGTGAGTAAGGGTAATACGAGTTGTCAAACCCAGCATCCTTGGGTCTGGGTGTGTGCCGAGCCCAATAGAGCACAGGTCCGGAAAGTTGTCAGACTTAATGTCCTTAAGCTTAGCTACATGTCAAGTCCAAGCGGACATGTGCTTGGCGAGCTATCAGACCCAACAACCTTAGACTTGGTTGCTCGCCTAACCTAATTAAGCATGGATCTAACGAATTGCCAGGTCCATCGCCCTTAGACTTGGTTGCACACCAAGCCCAATTAGACATGGGTTTGACGACCTTTTCGACCCACCACCCTTAGATGTGCCAAGCTTAATTGGGCATGTGTCTAGCTCATCGTCATACCCATTAACCGTGAGTTTGGCAGTATGCCAAGTATAAAGGGCTAAAAGTTTGAAGGTTAGTATAGGCCTCATAATGGGTCATAAGACTCTATTTGCTTATTTGTATAATATTAACATAAAATATTAATATTAGAGATATTCACATCTCCTTCCCCATTAATATTAATGTCAATAATATCTCATCCCATATTAACATGAGATGTCAGTAATATTTATCTCTAATAAGTGTTATAAGGGTAGAAGAACCTTTTAAACCCTTAGAAATATATTTTCTACAGGGTTCCAGAAGTATAAATATACCTAGATCATAGGTAAAAGGTCTATAATCTTTATTCTCAATAGTAATATATTTTCTACAGGTTCCAGAAGTATAAATATTCATAGATCATATAGGTAAAAGGTCTATAATCTTTATTCTCAATATAAATATATTTTTAATTTCATAGAATTCATTGTATCGAAACTAACAACTAATATTTTTATTCTTAAGAATAAATATTTATTCTCTTATTCATTGTAATAATATGTTTAAAAATTATTGATTTTATAATTTGAGGGTCCTAAAATCTCACCGAATAAGTCTTACAAGACTGTTTTGCATGTTATAGGTTTTCTACAAAAAGTTACAAGTGTGCTAAACTATTTTGATACTTTACCGAACATAAAAAAATAAAAAATAAAAACTTTTTGAAAAACAAGAATTCCTATTGCATTTACGCTCTCCAAACCGTGCATATTTTTGTCCCAGCTGCTTCTGCTTGCCCTTTTGCTCTGTGGACCTCCAGAACTTTGATTGAAAGTTGGTGTCTCTAGAGGGTGGCCAAAAACCAGAAAGAGAAAGCACGGGCCGGGGTCATCAAACTAGAAGAGTTTATATTCGATTTGGATTTGAGTTTGCCTGTCAAGTGAATTGAATCTCATGCCTCATTTGTTGGCGATAGTGCATCTGCTTACTTTTTGATAGCGTAATAAGGTCGAACGCAATTCATGTAGGATTCCATTTCGAATATATTCGCTTCTATCAACAATCTCTACAACATGATCTCTGTGAGGTGTGTATTTATGACCTCTTACATAATTACATTACGTGAAGGGCCACGCTTTCGACTCCTCTTCAAGTGGGGACCTCTCTCTCCTCTCTTTCCACGTAAGATTTTTTTGCAATCTCGTGTAAAGTAAGTTGGCATACTAATTTGTCTATTTATGTTCTTTAACAGTCTAAAAATAACTGCAAATCTTCGGGAAACATGTTGTTTTAAAAATAAATATATTTGTGTTCGTGTTTTTAAAATGTTCTTCACCGAAAGTATATTCTTTCAGCTTGGTATGGGTCAACGTGCTATTGTCAAGGTCCATTGAATGTAAATGATGGCTTTTCCATCCATTTTCAACATAACCAAAATAAATGGACTGAAAGCCCAACTTAATATTCACTATTCTCTCAAGTCCAATGTCATATTTTACCTTCAACTGTAAGGATTCGTGGGATGAATCGGTTCCACAAAGACCCCGCATAATCTTACAAGATTGTGATCTTAGCAATGCTATTAGCCTGCCGAAGTGAGTGTTGCTTCTACAATTTATGAACTTCATTGCTAGATGATTGAATTGAGAGCGTTTCAAGCATGGACCAAACCCAACTGTTCCCAGCCTTATGGTTTCTTGTAATCATGTATTTACTTAACAATCATTTTTTTTATTTATTGGAATGGGGTTTTTACCGTAGAAAAGAAAAGAAAAGAAAAAAAGAGTCACGTAAAATGGGAAAAATGAATTAATTATTTTCTTAATATCGGTTGTCAATACTATGCCATCTCATTAAGTCGCGATAAAACTCCAACTCAATATATTTTCATGTGAATGAATTATTACTTATGTTATCACATAAGAACTTAACCCGCCTTCTTTGAAGCAGGAGGAGTAGCAACACCTTCTCCGCTAATCATGACGGTGTCCCCCTTATTCCTCCCCTACACTACGACTCTCGGTGGACAATATGGATCCATCCACACGTGGTCCACATATATCTTCACATGCACATTCAAACCTCTGGCCCCCGTTTTATAAATGCTCCCCAACGAGACGCACGCCAGAAACTCGTGCTAGCGGTTTATATGTCTGTTTTTGACTTTTTTCTAGTCTCAGATCAGACTGGCAGGCAAAAAGTTTGACCATGGTCCTTTCTTTTCTATGTTTCATTTTTTTTGCTGGCTTGAAATGAAATATTGCGGTGTGAAGCTTTTCGGTGTTCCACTTGGGAGTTTCTACAAACATGTGTGATTTATCCGCGCATAAATATATCCAATTAATTATACAACAAAAAATAATATAATGGGATACGTACGTACTCCAGTGCTCTTTAAATAAATATAATCAAATTTAGCTCGCAATTAAAGTAATTTGAAATGATATCGAGTACTGTAACAAAAATATACATACATTTATATTCTATAAATAAAGAAAATAAATAAATACTTGGTAATGAAGAAATTTCTAGTAGTTTTTGGATATATAGAATGAAACGTTATTGACAAGTATCCGATCGGATGGTTAATGCACAACAAGTGCGGTATCTTGACAAAGCCACTACACTACATTAATCGAAGATACTTTTCATGTACATAATTACAGATTAACCCAAAACAAAAAACAAAAAACACGACTTTTGAATACAAAAGCTAGATATATAATCACCAAATAGCAATCAAACAATATAAAACTTGACAAGCCCTTGATTTGGTAATGGAAAATGTTTCTGTTTGGAAGCATATATAAAGGTGGTAAGAGAATATATTTAGGGGTTTTTGAAAGTATGGTTGCGGTTGTTTTTCAAAATGTTTTTCACTTGGAAATGCATCAAAATAATATTTTTTTTATTTTTTAAAAATTATTTTTAACATTAGCGGATCAAAATGATCTGAAAATATTAAAAAATATTAATTTAAAATAAAAAATTTAATTTTTTTAAAATATTTTTAAAATACAAAAACAAATATATAATAATTAAAGATGGACGGTGGCTTTGATATACAGTGGATGCGTCAACAATGTGCATAGCACAAGGGTGGCTACTAATACAGGTCTTCCAGTGAGATTCTCATGCATGGTCCAAATATACGAATGTGACCACTTGGATCGAAGTTGTTTTTCTCTCTTACACTTTCAGTGGAATTTCACTTTTGTTCCTGTCAAAGTTCATAGAATAGAATTCGCACGTGGAGGGTTGAAACTTTCAAATTTGTTATCCGCACACGCCAATGAAGGAAGATCTTAAACTTGGGAGAGTGTGAATTACAAGGTTGTTTATACCGATAATCACATGTTATCCCCCTGCATTTTATTCTGTCAAATCGTACTCTATTTTGCTAGGAAGTAAAGGGTTGATTTGATCCAATGTAAAGTAGAAGCTATATATACTATTGAAGTTTCTGTCAGATCAGCCTCTCATTATTATTTTTAGGTCATTAGGTAGAGATTGAACACCATAATTAGTATTTGGCAGTGATTTGTTCAAATAAAAGTAAAAGTTTGAAAAAACATTGTTTTTTCTATGATTTTAAGTTCGAGCCCTGTAGTTGCTCATATGATGGTTACTGGAGGCTTACATGATCGTTAACTTCAGGACCTGTGGGATTAGTCGAGGTGCGCGTAAACTGGCTTGAACACCCATATTAAACTAAAAAAAAAAAAATTGGGTTTTGAAAGTTTTGGATGTTTGGTCGGCGTACTCTTAAGTTTCTTCCATTGAAAAAAAATTAAAGTAATTGATGACACCAAATTGCAAGCATGAGGAACGTGAAAAATTCAATTGACATTCAAAGTAGAGGCAAAACACGTAAAGCTGAAAAAACATGTTGTCCGCTCCTCCTACATACGACTTTAGAAGAAGCTTGTTGCTCATTGAATTCGCTTCCTGTAAATATTTTCAAAAATACTTTTTTAACATAACACAAAATATATAATATAAATTCAAATCATAAACTTGAATAAAATATTTTAATTAATTATATATTGACAATTCCAGTTAAGTAAATATTTTTAATGATTTTCAATCTAATTGCACAAAAATTACCTTGTTTCAGACTTGTAAACAAACTATAGAGTTCAAAGTAAAGCTAGATAAAATAAAAAATCCACAATTCTAAGAACTAGTTTTCACAAGTCAGTTAATTTGCCAGACAAGTTCTCTATTCCCTAGAAGTTTAGTTAAATCTTATCTATCGCATGACCCCATCCACAAACATACACATATATATCTGGAAGGATGAGAAAAGAAAGTAAGATAGAAACCAATCTGCATAATTCTTGATAAATAGTAGAAGAAGAAGAATTGTTATGATTACATACCTTCGCCCTCTATCTACACCCACCCCACCTCCTAACCCGGTCGTAATATATTTTTATAAAAATATTTTTTAATTAAAATTTTATTTAAATAAAAAATTTAAATTTAATATTAATATATTAAAATCATTAAGAAAAACATCTAAATTTTTTTTTTCAATTAAAAAACATTTCAAAACAAGTTGAACAGTAAGAACAAATACGCCTTTAATATTGTTTTTATTTTTTATTTTTTATGCACATTATTAAATTGTTATGTTTATTATACATGAACATATTAAAAATAAAAACCTAACTCAGTCCCGCACTCGCCAGGGACTCGAACCAAGGTGATTATATAATACGAAACCCGAATCCGGTGCGATCTGAATGGGTACTCGGGAAGGCAAAACACTAATAAGCTGACCAATTGCTACCATATCTAGCATAAAAAACCAATCTTCGGATAAACTTGCACCAAAGGGAAATGTTTATACGAGACACCGATGATATCAGCTGAGAGGACACAGTGGTTTATTTGTGTAGCAGTATATAACAATGCCAATGAAGTACAATTGCCCTATCCAAAACAGTATACATTTCAAGACATTCACTTCACTTCTTCATGAGAAGAACCACTGTGTGTGCCGCTATACTTCTATTCTCACCAAGGCTATCCACTTTTTCATGAGTTTTTGCTTTCAAATTTACAACAGAGGGGTCTGCTCCTAGCAGCTCAGACAAATTGGCCCTGATCGACTCCTTGTGTGGGCTCAGTTTTGGCCTTTGAAGAATCAAGGTAGCGTCCAAGTTTCCAATCTCGTAACCTGCCTCGTGCATAAGTCTCACCTGAAATGAAGCATAGGATAAGCTTTGGTTATTACAGATAACTGAACTGCTTAGAGTACCTCACATTACGATTTCCCAGGTTTCAGAAAGTTAGATGAAATCATTTTCAGATATAAACGTAATGGACGGTGGTTTCCAGGATAGATTATCCTGTCAGGTTGTTATCCAGATATGTATATAAAAAGATTCCTTGATGTCGGTACTCACAAGTCATTATCTCACATCTAAATGTAAACGCCAGTACACCACTCCAGTGGAGAACATCCCGCCCAACGATTTCAGATGTTTATCACAGTAGTTAATGTTCAAGAATGCCACAAGAGAGTAACTATAAGAAGTTTGATCGTCAAAGGCTTGTTCCAAAACCTCTTTAGGCTACATTTAACTGTCACCGATGCGAATGGGGAAGTGATAGATGGCGCAAAGATTGAAGGAAAGAATAGCTTACCTACCAAAGAGATTGAAGGGGAGGCATATTAGAGACTTGGATGGTGAAACTGTTATAGTTTTAACTAGTTTTGGTAAGAAAGGTGGTTATGCAGTTGAGTCAAAACAGCTAGAAGGTCACAATTTTAACAACTCTACAAGGATCAACTCCCATCACTGTAACATAATTCATTGAGGAACAACATTGATATTCTCATCTTTCCTCTCAAAAATTTCTCTTTGTATCCTAAATTCGCAAATTTGTTTCTGCAAGTCCTAGGAATATGCATCACCAAGACATTATACATGTTTGAAGGTAGGATTGCCAAGAAAACACATGGGAAAACGGATACATCGCACAAATAGATGAGTTAAAAAACACATGCCAATGCATAATTTTTGCAGGGAATAATACAAGTAAAACCTTCAAAAGGTGATATCAAGACTGATATGGTGAAAGCTTGTCTGCTGTTTTCTACCGGTTACAATAAACTTTAAAAAAAATACACTATAATCGATGCACGGAGGCCCAGCCAAAGCAGAGACAAACATTTTATACCGAGAATTTAACGGTGACAGGCTACTGTGGGGTGGTGCCATTAGCACTACACCAAGTTCTAATATCGCTCTACTTCTCTCTAGATCTATCTTTCTCTCTTAATAATAGTGGAGTGCTATCAACACTTTTCTGCAGTGCTAAAGGCCCCACCCGCTTCTTTAGGGATGTATACATCATATAGACAGCGTCACTTTTATCTTTTTCAGGACATACATATCATGCAAAGGTAATTTCCTATGACGAATCCTTGCCCGCCCTCCCCTGAACTCCCAAGTCAAACCAGAAACAACTGAAGTTGTTCCAAGCACGGGTTTCATTTCATCGGCATCAATCAGGAAGCATAGAGATTTTAGAGCCCCACTAGAATAACTTCTTTGTAGATTATATACTATACCTTTAAATGCCAATTCATGCAGGGGAAGTAAAGCAGTTAGAAAATCACGTTGCTCAATTTAGGGTAACTCCAATTCAACTCGAACATGTGTCTGCTATTGCCTATGAAAGTGTAGATATTCTTTGTTTCTTTCATAGCAATAGAATCTTTCTTATCCTCAACTTGAAGTAAGCAAATCTGATTTATTCATTGTGTTCATAGCAGAACAAATTCCTCAAAGCATCTTGACTAGCACATCTGAACCTGTGAGTGATTTGCTACTCCTAAATGAGCGAACACAGTTGAATCTATACTAAGTATTGACAATGAATACACGTAAACATTAAGAATACACAAACGAATTTAAGAAACAACCAAGAACCCATAAAATACTTAACTAATAGTCATGACTAGTATATAAAAACTCACAGCTTCTTTGATAAAAACAGATGAAGGTGCTCCTTTCCATTTAGGATCAGAATCAGGGAATATCTGCCCAATATCAGGGAGCCCCAGTGCACCCAATATTGCATCCACAACACAATGAAGTAACACATCCCCTGCAAGCAATTCAATGAAACTACTTTAAACAAAATCATATCCCAATTGGTTCCCATAAAAAAAATAACCCCAAAAGGATGATCAGAGCCCGAATCTTTTTAAATCCCAAAACTCTAACTTCGAACTCAAGCATTCAATTGATATGGAATCAATAGAAAAAAAAATAAAAAAACATCGAGAATCAATCAAAATTTTACCATCAGAGTGAGCTTCACATCCTCTATCATGTGGCACATCAATCCCACCTATAATCAAAGGGTACCCAGGTTCCAGCCTATGGAGATCAAACCCATGACCCACCCTAAAAGGCAAAATCCTGGATGCTTTGCTAGAAGTTGCAGATCCCTCTACTTGTGTCGCAGTAGTACTCGCAGCTGAAATTGAAAGTCCGGTTCTTTTTTGAATTGGTAAAGTGAACTTGACATGGCTAGTGGTGTAAGTACCAGGTTGTAACGAAAGAGAGACACTTTTGTTGTTGTGGGCTTTGGTCGCTATTATAGAATATGAAGTATACAGGTTTGTGGCCATGGCCATTGTGATTTTGTTTTGCAGAAGAAAAACGGGTTCTTTTTGTGACTGTTGTTCTGTGTGAAGAGTGTTTTGTGGTGTTCAAGCCGGTAGGTTTGTTTTGTTTGGTAATGGAGATTTGGCAGAGTACAATGTTTTATAAGCTGATGGTACAAGCTCGTGAAAGATGGTGGAGGAACAAAACTTAATTTATGGGGGCCTTGTAGATGCTTGGGGGTAAACAGAATCAAAATTTTGACTTGTGTAGGAAACACCTTTTGTAACCAAACTAAATTTGTGGCCCGCGCTGCAGCAAGCAAATCTTAATTAAATGGTTACAAAAACATTCAGACGAGGCAATCTTGTCTCAAAAAAGTAAACAAACATAACTCATGGTATAGATTCAAATGGGAAAAAAATGGTATAATTTAATTTAAAAAAACGTGTCAAAACAATAAAATTTATGGAACCTAAAAAAAATAGTTATCAAAATAAAAAAGATGAGGAAGCAATGATTTCAGGCAGTCAAATAAAAAACTAAAAACTAAAAATAAAAATAAAAGAAATCAACCTAAGTAAGCATATTAAATATTCAAGTCAGGTAATAAAATTAAGATAAGTCAGTAAAAAGCAAAATAAAAAAAAAAACCTTAAAGTTCAACTCCAATCAAATACAGCGTAGAATAATAAATTTTAAAAAAATCAATTAAAAACAAACAAAAAAATAGCAAGTCAAGAAAACCAACTAAACTCTGTTATCCAAATCATGTGGATGAAATAACTCAACAGAAGGCAAACAAAAAAAAAGGATGAAACTTAAAAAATATTAAATTAAAAAAAAATCCTAAAAATAAATTGAGTCAATTTAGGCTAACTCATCAAACCCACAATCTAAGTGACAAGATTGTGATAAATAAATAGAAAGGAAACTAAAAAAGATCATGAAGCCTAGTATCAAAAAACTTCAACCTTGAAGGATAGAACTAGAAAATAAAATTAATTCTCAGATAATATAATATTGAAGGATGAAGTAAAAAAAATATCAATTTAAAAAATTTGTCAAACTAGATTCAACAAAGAATGATAAATAAAAAGAACTCGGATAACACAAGTTATTTTTAAAATTACTGAAAATTTTTATAGAAACTAAACAAATAAAAATAACGGAGTCTAATTTCCAATTGAATAAATAATGACGAATGAAATTGAAAAATCACGAGCTCAAAAAAAAAAAACTTGTTCGAACCTCCTAACCCTAGGTAACTCAATAAGATTCACAACTCGTAAAATCTCAAACCCGTACTTAATAAAAAAGCTCAATTATGAATTAATTTAATGTTGAATAATTAAATAAAAAAAATCATTTTAAGAAATTTGCTAACGTAAAAAAAACAATCAAATTAATATGGATCAAATTTGATAGAAAAAAAAACTTAAGGAGGATAAAATTATAATTGTTAAATCTAAGACCCGAACTCAATCAAAAAGCTTAATTTTTAACCAATTTAATATTTAATAATGAAATCAAGAAAAAATATCAATTAAAAAAATTATCAAAATAAAAAAATAGCAATCAAAATAATAAAAATCAAATTTAATATATAAAAAAAGGATAAACTCTAATATAAAGACAATTTGACTCAAGATAACAACAAATAAATCAAACAAAACAAACTTGGTCCAAGTCAACTGGGTTAATCTGAGAAACCCATGACTTAGTACATGAGATTGAGATAATCTAATAAAATGATAAAATTGAGAAAAATTAATTGTAAAAAAAGAACCTAAAAAATCTAGATCAACTTAGGCTAACCATTTAAACTTATGACCCGAATTATGAGTATTGATTGAGTTATTTCCCCCTTTTTCTTTTCTTTAAAAAATATTCAGCAGTACAATATCATTTATTTCTCTACTTCACATTAATCCTCGTCAAGATGTTCTCATTCCTCATAAGTCATAAGTCATAAGGTATGTTATTAATTTTTCCTTTCCTTGATTCCTTTTTTTTTAAGTTTTTGCTTGAATCTTTCCTTTCCTTTTTATGGAATAAAGTTTAATTAGGTAATATTGTTTTTCAATACAAAATTATGTTTTTGATATTTTTTTATATATAAAAAAGAATTTGAATTTATAATTTCATAAAGAAAAGGGAGAATTTTGTCTTTTTCCTCTTACTCAAATCTGAAAATTCTCTACGACTAAACACGTACATATACAATTTCATAAAGCTTTCATCTCCTAGACTAATTTAGATGTTGAAGGTTCCCAATCCTTTCCAAGGACAAGTTTTGTAGGTGTTTTAGAGTTTATTTGAAACGAAGTGTTTTTTTAAAAAGATTTATTTTATTTGTATAAAATCAATTTTTTAATATTTTTTTATTATTTTAATGTGTTGATATCAAAAATAATTTTTAAAAAATAAAAAAATATTATTTTAATGTATTTTCAAAGAAAAAATACTTTAAATCACTACCACCATTATAATTTCAAACAGAACATTAATTGTGAAAGTCCAGTCTTTATGCCTTTTTATAGTATAACAATCTTAAAAATAATTTTATAAGGGTTTTCAGCCATCTAAATAGAAGTCACAAGAAAAAACAAAGAAGAGATTTTAACTCGAATACTAGCGATGTATACCAACACCCAGGAATATGGTAGATGATTGAATACAAAAATAAATAAATTTAAAAATCTTTTTGTCAAATGATTTTAATTTTAAGGACATAATTTTGGTCAGGTAAAATTATGAAGATCATTTTGAGAATATGGACTCCGAAAAAAACGAAATTCCTGTCCCCGAGAAAATTTTACAATCAGTCCGATTCAACATTCTTTTTTATTTTTTAAGCTTAAAGAATAAATAAACTACAAAACGCCTTTTTTTTAGCTCAAAAAATATGTGGTGGAAAATTATTTGCAAATAATAGAAAAAAAAATCCCTGACACAATTTATCCAAGAAAAAGAGGGGAAAATAAAAAGAAAAAGGAAAACGTCGACGTTTCCTCGACGGCCCAATGAAATAAACGCTTACGTGTACTGAATACAACCGCCAAGACAAGAGAAAATCACACACGTAAGATCAGTACAGCCTAAATCCGCTAACACATCATCGAAATCCTAACCACTAAATCCCTCGCATCCCCACCGAACACAAAAATCTCTAAATCCACCAGATAATTCCCCTACCCCTTCCCTAGGGTTTTTGACCTGCCTATCCCTCTCCAAATTTACCCTTCTTCCACTCCTCGAAACGACGGCACCTCCAAATCGACGAGAAAACAAAGAAGAAGCAGAAGAAAAAGCGGCAAAGATGGCCGCACCTGAAGCCCCTCTCCGTTACGTCGGTATCGTTAGGGAATCCCCTGCTTTCCGCCTCATGAAACAAATGGTAGATTCCCCCCATCTCCCTGATATATTTATTCGTTTCACTTCTTAATGGCGTGTTTGTTGATTTTTTTTCAGGGATGGGAAGAAGGAGAGGGGTTAGGGAAAGATAAACAGGGGATCAAGGGTTATGTTAGAGTAAAAAACAAACAGGACACTACAGGTGTTGGAGTAGAGAAGCCTAATAACTGGGCATTTGATACCACCCAATTTGATAGCATCCTTAAAAGACTGAAAGTGGTCTGTTTTTGCCTTAATTGTTCAACCGTGTTTGCATAATATTTGCCATCATGGATTTTGATTCTCTTTTTCTTTTTTTGTGTTTGTTTGACAGCAAGCTGTGCAAAGTAATGATGAAGGTATGATCGTACTATAATGAAATTTGATTCGACTAGTATTGGAATTACTATTTAATTGTCTTTAGTTTTTCTGCGTCCAACAGAGGTTGTGAAGGAGAACAGCAGTGAAGAAAAAACTGAGACTGATGCAACTAATGATGCTAAGGAACAAGTTGTCAAGGCTACTCGAGCACGGGGAAGGTTAGTGGTGGTGTGTGTTGCTATAGTTATCTTTGAAGAAGTTCAGTTTTATTGCATATTGGTTTGGGTTAATGTATAGAAGAATTAGTTTACGGAATACTAATCAGCATCAGCATTGTTTATCAGATATCATAAAAGAGAGAGGGGGAAGCTTGTCAATGCATATTCTTCAAAGGATCTCTCAGGGATTCTTGTAAGTTTTAAAACTTGGAAACTCAATGTTTGTCAAATGGTTAAAGCATGAACTTTGAGTTTGCATCATCGCTATATGTGGGATTTGTTGCAGAACCTAGACTTATAATTGATATGCTGAAGACTACACATGTTATTGGGTATTTAAAATACAATATACCAATGGAGGAAAGCTCATTTCGAAATATTCAATTTCTGATAGATTCTTGTTCCATTGGTCTACGTGCTTTTGTTTGATCTATGTTGTGAGTTTAGTATTCAAATAGAATTTTATCTTTCATCATTAGTAATCTAGTAATATTTGTCCCAGGTAAAAAAATCAGAGGAGTTACCTCAGACAGATCCAAATCCAGACAATGAGTTGGAGTCTGAATCCGCACTTGAGAGTCAAATATGGTATCTTGGAGGTAAAATACAAGTATATGGAGACAACAGGTGTCTTTTCTGATAAATGGCATGTTTTGGGATTTTTTCCAATGAACTTTTACTTATTCGTTCATGTGTTTTGTGCATTTATGCAGTCTTTCAGTAATTGATGATTTTATAGTCTTTGTGTTATTTCCCCTTAACTCTTAGCTTTTAGTGCCCTGGGCTTTTGACAAGGCAGTTCAATGTGATTTTATACCAAGGATTCAGGTCTGCATGATAAGCTTCTCTATGTGCTTGTCAAGATAATGATGATGACAATTTGAATCATGTTTCATATAGCTGGGAAACATATGCTGATTACATTCTGTTGAACTTATCCAAAAGAGTAGTTACTGCAACAAATTTATCATTCAACACCATTGGCAGGTGTTTAACTTTTTTAATTTTAGCTCATTGATTTCAGATAATTTGGGGGAGTGAAATCATTTGAATCCAAGGGTCTTCTCGGCCATTCTTTGTCATGTTCCTCATAAACCTTATTTGATCATCTCTGGCACAGATTTCTCTACATAAATATGCAATTTGTGCTGTATCTGTAGATCCTTGTGCTTTTTATGAGATGCTATAATGCACATTGGTTTTCCTTCAGCTGCTGATTGGAAAACATTGACTGCTTAGAATAACTTTAGCTCATTGTGACAGGAAGCAAGGTTGAAGATCTTCCTCCAGATTGGTGGGGTTTTAAACACGGGTTTGTATCTGGTGGTTTACTTGGAGCAAAGCCTGCCAACAAGAAATCAACCAGAACTGCTGATACTCACAATCGTAATGAAAGGGCCATGTTCTTTGAAGAAGATCAAGAGAATCTCTACAAACTTGTCCAAGTATGTGTCCTTTTTTGGAACTTTTTTTCCTTGAATACTATTTTTTGGGCTATGTTTTCTTTAAATTTTTGTAATCCCTTGAGTTCTGAAATTATTAATATGGAATATCCGGTCTAGTCTCTTAACCTATGCCGATTACATATCTCATGGAAATTCCTGAATGGAGCAGGATAAAAGTTGTACAGGAACATGACTGATAAACTGAATGTGCCTTTTGAATTTTTTTTTTTCAAGGGCTGTGTTTGGAGTGTCAGGTAGTTACATGACAGGGGAGTCATTGATTGCATTTTTCTACTGTTTTAGGACAAAGCTACATCTGGAAAGCAAGGGTTGGGTATTAAGGATCGGCCAAAGAAAATAGCTGGTGTTCGCTTTCAGGGGAAAAAGACCACCTTTGACAACAGTGATGATGAGGATTCTGCAGCTGATGACGACGAGTCTGATGCTGATGACAAATGTTCTGCTGATTTTCCCTCAGCAAAACAAAATTGTGATGGCATTCTGGAAATGGAAAATGTTGAAGCGAAAATTGTTGACAAGGATTCTGTTGATTTCTGTTTATCAGGAAAACGTAAACGTGAGGACACTCCCAAAATGCAGGAACTTAATGAACAAAAAGTGAAGTTGAAAAGCCTGTGTAAAAGGCTCCTGCACCAGGTGCGGCACCTAACATTGCTAGCTATTTTAAGCAAATGATAGTTTATGTCCCTAATTAATTAAACTATCCAGGTGCCGGGAGAGTCATTAAAGCTTAAAAAGCTGAAAAGTCTGGTTGAAGAACACTCACCTGCTGTTTTTTCAAACTTCACTTCCAGGAGAGATGCTGTTGCTTACTTGAAGCAAAAGGTATGTGCATCTAGCTACCATTCAACAATTTGCAGCCAACAATTTTGTAGTAATAATTATCAGAAAGATATGGCAGCTTTTTCTCTCTGTTCATCCCTGCTTTTTGATCTTCAGCCAGCACCTTTCATGCTCCTTAGTGACCTTGCAGTTCTGATCTGACATTTTTTCTGTGGTGGTTGCAGCTGGAAGGTTGCAAGAAGTTCTCCGTTGAGGGAAAGAGAGTGAGTCTAACATCCAGGAGAAGCTGAAATTGTTTGTTAGGAATTGAGATGCCTGTAGTTCTGTATATTGCGGCTGATACTGGTTTTGAATCTGATTCACACACCATTTGATTGTTGGATTCATTTTAGTAAGCTGGAATTTTGCTGGTATCTACGCTCAATTTTATCCTCGATTAAGAGTGTAAAATTCATTAAAATAGTGTTCACGTTTGGATGAGAGTTGTATCACAGAATAATTTCTTAGAACAATTTTGTTATTAAAAAGTCATGGAAGTTGTTTTGAAGTGATCTATCATTTTAACCTGCTATTTACTTACATTTGTTATTCTTGTGTTTTTTTGGCCAATATGACTATTGCCATGGTTATCGCCACCATGTTTTATCCTTTGAAAAGATAAATGCTTGGATTTGGGATCAGTAACTGGCAGTTGACTATCCTTACAATGTCGGCAGTGAACAGTGCTTTTTTTAGAACTAGTTGGACGCCGGGTTTCTGCTTTAATGTCCACTTATTGACGGGCATTTAATGGGCTTTCTTGATGGGCAGGGCGTAGAAGTCAATGGGCTTGCTTTTGAATTCCTGGCTGGCCCAAACTCTAACTATTTACTCGTGGGTCCTGCGCAAGGATCACGGCTGCAAACTGGTTGTCCGAGAATCACCCGCAGACCGCAAAAGTGCCATGCTTACGTGAAGGAAAATTCTTGCACAATTTTTAAATTAGAACAATCAATTTGGAGAATCATGGCACTTCTAATTTACAAAGAGATTCTTGCATGATCAGCTTGGATAGCCACTCCCAAAATATTTGTATAGTATTCGTTATTTATTATTTATCTTCCAATTACTCAGAATAAAAATAAAAAGAATAATAATTGATAATTAAGTGCTACTACTGTTTAAGAGAGTATATAGGTAGCTAATAGCTAATAGCTATTTGGTCTTTGGTCAAATGTCGGTTGTGAATCATGCATTGATTTTAATTTTGTTCCCTGCTGGTCTAACCTACCATTTGATTGAAAGACTTTCCCCTGTCAATTTTTTTGTTCCAACTTTGAATCTCAATTCATGATTTACTCTGGAGTTATTCTTTTCAACTAACACATGCCATTTTATTTATTTATTTATTTACAAACAAGCACATTCAAAAAATTATTTGAGAAAATAGCTAAGATTTATAACTTGCCTTGTTCCCAATAACATAATATTCTAATGGGCTATGTTATTTTCAATAGTATAATTTACTAACTAAAAAATTAGAATGAAGTCCTTGAATTCAATTTGTTCCGTTCTAACTAAACCTTAAATCCAAACAGCAAATCCTAACACAAACCTAATCCTTAATCCAAACCATAAACCCTAACACCAAATCCTAACCTTAAACTCTTAATCCTAATACCAAACCCTCGTAAACCCTAAATTATTGTTGCAATGTTCATTTAGTTATTGTAACATCACAACCTAACATGTAGAACAATAATTGGTTTAATGATTTCTCTTACTTTAATTGCTTCACTCGACATTGTTGCTTTCATTCA
>Ga0307518_10001020_pt1 | contig 20948 bp, 12 predicted proteins | sample 25_EM_MG_FD_203889 | JGI IMG/M metagenome (GOLD analysis project Ga0307518, IMG submission 203889) | Populus trichocarpa ectomycorrhiza microbial communities from riparian zone in the Pacific Northwest, United States - 25_EM | ecosystem: Host-associated > Plants > Roots > Unclassified | place...
TGTTAAAACTTATGAGCTGACAATGCTGTGCTTTTCATTTTCCAGTCGAAGTGTGTTTATAATTATGCTTTTTTAGCAACTATGGTGTTTGCTGGTCTAGCAAAATATGAAAAATCCTTCGGACATTATAGGATACAAATGAATTGACCATATCTACATGATGGTCTCCCCTTTGCATGAGAAAATGGAAAGAATACTGAAGTCTTTCAGGGGACACATCTTCGAAATAAGAACATAGGGTTAAGGGCATCCACCACAGAATTACTGCTAGTCTCATTAGTTCCCTTGTTGCCACCTATTCTTCTCTTTCTGACATTTTTATGCATCGGATTGGAAGTGAAGCCAGAAAATATTCAGGCTATAGAGAGCTTAATTATGCCATTTGCTGTTTGGTAGTGTTTGGTATCTTGTATAAAAATAGACCGAATGAGAAAAAAAAATTTGGTGAAGTTGTTTGGTGCATTTTTTAACATAATAAAATTAATTTTTGTATTTGTTTAAGCGAGGAAATTTTTATCTCACTAAAAGAATAGATTAAACTTGTTTATTTCTCTGTACAAAGGTTTATTCGGTTTGATCCATTAACTCAGGTCAACATAAGGATAAAAGTAGTTATTATCATAATTTTAATACTCGAAGTAGGGGTTGATCTGGGGTAAGATCCGGGTCATAGGTCAGGTTGAACATTGACCCAAGTCAATGTATGGACGAAAATGATTATTATCATAATTTTAAAACTCGATTTAAAGATCAACCTGGGACCAATCACAGGTTGAGTTGACCATTGAGCCAGGTCAACGTAAATATATAAATAGTTATTAACTTAGTTTTAAAATTAACATAGGGAAAGATTCTGGTTATAGATCGATTTAACCATTAACCTAGGTTAACGTAAGGATTAAAGTAGTTATTATTATAGTCTTAAAACTTGAATTGGAAATCTATCCAAGCCGAGCCTCGAGTCATGGGTCGGGAGAGTCAACTCGAGTTAACCCAAATTTAAAAATGAAATCAAAGCAACATCGTATTGACCAAAAAAATCAATAAATTTTTTACTCATGTTTTATTTTGGATAGACCAGGTCGTTTGTCGACCTAGGTTTTTGATCGGATCAGATCGAATCAAATCTCCTTTTATTTTTTTTTAAACTCGAACCGATCTAGATCCCGAGTCATCCGTGTCTTATCTAGCGCACACCAAATACAAAATAAGATAAATTATTAAGTCCAGTCCAATGCACACCAAACATAGGACATGTCAATTATTTGTCTAGTCTAATCACGACTAATTCAATCAATATTATTCAACATACTAAACACTATCTAAAAAAAATAAATGTATCAAAACAAAAAATACAAATACAATTGAGATATAAATGTGTTTGGTTGAAAATATAAAAAAGAAAAAAAAAAGAAAAAGATAAACCTGTGTCTATGACGGTTTTTGAGTGATTTTATGTATCCTGTTTATGGTTAAGGTGATAAGTGTTGAATTGCACGAATCTTTGGTTGCCTGTATAATTTCATGTTCTCTTTTTGCACAATTTCATTGATGTATGTACATTACATGAACCTCTGTAAAAAAGATAAACCTTGTCTTTTTGTTTACATGATTTTCATGAGGTCGGCTAAACTTAAGTAGCAGACACCATGCAAGATTTGGTCCTTGAATCATGCCCCGCCCAGACGGCAGTGTCATCGTCAATGATGATTCAAAATCTAATATTAAGTAATACTTTAAAAGGCGTACTGTAGCTTTTTTCCTGTCTTTCACTTATTAATATATTATATTATTATAATTATTATTATATTATATTATAGAACTTTTTTTTTTGTTTTTAAATTTTTTTAATGAATTTTTTTTGTTTGATTTAATTTGTTAATGTTGAATTTTTATTATTTAGTTATTAGATTTTCATGATACGAATCCCGAGTTTAATGGATTAACCTGGTTTGACGAGTTAACCCGGATTTTGTTTTTAATTAATTTTTTTCGTTTAGTTTAGTTTGTTAATGTTAAATTTCTTTCTATTTAATTATCAGACTTTCATGACACGTATCCTGAGCTTGACGGGTTAACTTAGTTTGATGGGTTAACTCAGTTAATTCTGAGTAAACCCGTCAATTTTTTTTTTATTTAGTTATCAAACTTTCATGACGCGAATCTCAGGTTTTACGAGTTAACCTGATTTGAAGGATTAATCCAATTAATTCAGATTTTTTTTCTTTTTCTTCATGTTGGTTTTTTTTCTTTGTTTTTTTAATTAATCTATTTAATTATCATACTTTTATTATCATACTTTTATGACACGACCTTATAGTCAGACCCATATCCAATATTCTTGGGTCCGGTATTGCAACCAGACTCACTTAAACTTGAGTCATGCAAGTTTAATATTGTTATTAATATTATAAATATTACTCTTAAGTCAGGCGTTGCAGCCAAACCCAAGACTTTTGGGTATAGCTTTGCAGAAAAAACATAACACTTTTAAATCTTTGTTTTTTTATATATTTTTTAATCAAAAAAAAAAATTATCCGCAGCATCTCAAGGTAGAGTAACCTACCTCTTCTAAGTCGGGATATCCTGAGCTTATAAAAAACCCTCGAAGCTACAAGCATAACGGGTGCATAAGGCTTGGGAATCTGCTGAATAGTTCTGGCCAAATCCTGAGGAAAGCTAAAACGCAGTGCAGGCCAAATCCTTTTAGCACTGTTTGACGAGCCTGCGTGGTATTAGGTAGGTGGTCGGGTAAAAACAATCTATCCTGGTAGCAGTAGAGCTTGCAAATTTCAGGGGGGCATGTTTAATACCATTGCAGTTCTTTTTCACATTTCCATAATACTGTCAAGGTGTAAACAAAAACATAGAGAGAACAAAACCAAAAAAATAAATATGTTCTGTGCTAAACATGGAATCGAACAATGCAATTTCCATTTATACATGTTTTGACCTGCCTTGCTCATAAAAAAATGAGAGGCTAACATTAAAGTCTAGAAGGGGCTGTAAAAGAAAGCTCAATCAGCTATAATCTTTTCAGCATATTATTTACAAAAAGTCATGCTTTTGTTTTCAGCTCCATTCTTGACTGCACCTTTTCAGGAGGGATATTTCCATTCTGTAAGACATTCAAAAAATGTTTCCATCAATGAAACCATATACGGAGCAAGAAAACCGAGCAATATGAACATAAATGCAAATGTTCAAAATAATTGGAAAAAAAATTAAGCAAAACGAGAGAAAATTCCACATTGAATAAACCAGAGTTCACATACCATAACGAAAGGATGGAGTTAATGGCTCAACAATTATCAAGTACATTTGTAGGAAACGAAAAGCTATAAAATCTGATCATACAAGCCACTATTACCAAAATCTTCAGCACAAACTGTGATATCTATTGATGGTTTTTACTAGAAAAGGAGCGTATGAAAAGCATACTAATGAGAAGGCTAGAAACCTTGGCACTATCAGTTACGTGAAAGCATTCCTGTACAACATGCTCATCTGATCACCCTGGTCTTGGTCATTAGACACAAAGCAATGGTGGATAAGGTAAAGAGAGCTTACAATTCTAAAGTTACTAATGATCTGAGGGCGACTGCTGTTGCTCTGATCCTTGTGGCCACATATGCTGTGCCATATAGGGGTGAGACTGCTGGGCGTACATAGCTGGGTCCATCACATGCTTGCCCATTATCATCCCAGGAGCTCCAACCTGAGGTGCATGCGGAGGTGGCATATAGCAGTAAGAGAGTGCATCAACAGGTCCTCCGACAGGCATTGTTCCTCTTGGGATTGATGCTAGCACTTCATCTTTCAGATCCTCCCTAGGCACAATGTCAACCAGGAAATCAAAGATGTCAGTCCTAGTGATTGCTGCAGCAATATCATTCTTCTGCAGTGTCCTTCTCTTGTTCTCCTCCGTGTGATTCCAAGACCGCAATGTCAACTCTAAAATAAACATTTCACATGCTCTGGAAAATATAACTGGTGCCTCCGCTGATATCATCCTCACATCCTCATCAGCCTTCATGATCTTCTTGATCCTAGCCAAGGGAAGGCTATGATTTTTGAAGTCGGTAACTTTGTCAATTTCTTTATACTGATTTGCCCAAAAAGACTGAAGTTGTTGCTGGAGTTGCTGTTCCTGTTGTTGGTGGATCTGCTGATAGGCAAGTTGGTGCTGTGCAAGCTGAGCTCCCACGGGCTGACCAGTAACTGATCCAGGATTTGAGGCAGCAAGCATTTGGTTAGGCTGATACGGACTTGTTCCGTATTGCAGTTGAGATGTACTACTGACTATAGCAGGGGGCTGTCCATGCCCTTGCTCCATTCTGATCCAACTAAATGCAACAATATGCAACTTAATGCCTCTGTTTTCAGCACGACAGAAGAGGAAACATGGCAAACTAAGTTAAGCATTTAACTTGCAGTGTATAGATATACATATCATATCATTTCATGTTGAAAGGAAATTGCATGAAAGAAATTGGTTGAGCCATGGCATTCTCTAAAGTGCAGAACAGATGCAACAAAACGATGATGCAAATCCAACTTCATAATATTCAATTAGGTGTCTAAATAATTAAAAAGAAAAAAATGCTAGAAGGGCAATTCAAGATTGTTTGATTAAAAAAATAAATGAATGAACAAGTTCTCTGCAAAAAGATCCAAGAAATGGTAAAGTCAGAGCCTTAAAATGCAGAGTAACAGCATCATACTTGCTTTTTATCATGGATAGAGCTATTGCGGATATTATAACTTCTATCAATGAGGGTATATCTCCCCATCAGTCAATGACTTCAATGAGACTTAATCCACATCCAAGCATAATGAAATGGTTTTCTATTTGGCACCTTTTGATAGGAATTTATCTTCTTTATGCTAGGAAAAACAAAAAAGACCACCTAACCGTGATTTTCAATGGTTAGATTCAAAAGGTACGGTTTCTAACATTTATTATGCCCACACGGGATGGAGAAGGCCCGCCCAACAACAAAGTGCAATTATAGAAAGAAATTCATTTCTAGTTGACATTATTCAGCTCCCAAACCGAAACAGAATAATATGAACTTTCCAAACCTTTTAGCAGTACGTCTTTGATATGCTTCCTATTCTAGAAGTGAATCCCCAAGATATATGCAAACAGCTACCTCTTCCACATCAGGGTTCAGACAAAATACATTGATGCTAAAACGACAAAACAAAGGGTAAAAAACCCCGAAACCATTACCAATAGTAACTCCATAATCACTACAATATTAACAGAGATTTCAATCATCTTCCTTGTTTTTTCTTTATGTTTAAATGAAACGAGTTTGATTTACTTGCAACAGCTCTTCCAGTGTTTCATTATGCCTACAGGCAATCAACTATGGGCCCAAAACAAACTAGTGATGATCTTGATCTTCTACTGGTAATTTTTTGGCACACACCAAAAGGTAAAGCAAATTACAAACACTCTTCCTAAATAAACAAACAAAAGAAATTGCAATCCATTTACAGTACCACAAGCAGCATCACATCACATCACATAGAAATCTGAGCTTAAAACAAAACTCAATTGATGAAAAAGAAAGGAAAAAAAGATACACACACCAACTCCATAAATCCAAAAAGCCTCATACCTGCTTGGATTTCTAACCAAACAAAACAAAACCTTCCTAAAATCACATGAAAAGCAAAACCCATCTATCTTTACGGTTTCTAATTCTCAAGATCGATGAGCAAAACAATAACACACAGTATGTGACATGCATATGTTTGTATATGTGTGTACATGAAAGATAAGAGATTGTGTGGTTACCTTTCCCTTCTGCAGAGCTTGTACTCTCTGCTTGCAAGATCAAGAACCTGCAGAAGAGAATAAAAAGCAGAACTTTTAGCAAGAAAAGAAATATGGGATCTACTTCATGTAAATTCGGTGTCCATATATTTATTTATATTTAAGGGTTTGATGATGGATAAGCAAAGTTGGAGTCATGAGTTATGACGGTTTTTTATATATGACGATGAGCTAATGTTTCATAGGAGCAAACCTAAGATTGGAAACGAAAGCTGCTTGTGATGTGCTTTGTCTTGTGTTCCCTTCTGACTCTGTATATATATTCAGAAGTTTGCCCTTTTGTGGCTTCTGTCTCTTTTGTTTCTTTTTGACGAAATTACCCTTTACGTCAATTACCTTTTTAATGTCAAATCAGAACTTGGATTTGTTCTGTCCAGTTTTATCTGTGTGTTTGCTAGTGTATTATTTTAGATTTTTTAAAAAATATTTTATTTTAAAATAAATTAAAATAATATTTTTTTATTTTTTAAAAAAATATTTTTTCCATTAACGTATCAAAATAAAAATTAAAACATAATTTACAGCTATAGCTATAGAAACTACACGATATCATTTTTTTTTTCCAAATAACAAGTTTTAATTTTTCTTTAAACTAGCACAGTTATAAAAATATATGTGAGAATAATATATGGCTGGGTTGCGTTATTAGTAACAACACAATTTATTTATTTTTTAAAATATGTAGGTTATATTATTGTGAATAGCTCAACTAAAAAAAAAATTGCAGAGTTGCGCCATTTCCCCAAGCAAGTGCTGTAAGCCCAAGGAGAGATGGGAGCACTTCAAGAACTATCCCAAGAGCTTCCAGGCAGTTTAGTAGTTCTCCAGCAACAGTGGATATCCAAAAGACACCCATTACAAATGCCACAAGCACCAGCCACCAGCAATATCTGCTCGGTCTCTGGGGGTTCCTTTTCGAGTATAAAGTGCAGAACTGCGAGCAAAGAGCTTGAGAAAAGTACTACGAACCAGAGTGGGAATGAGTGGTAAACGGAATACAATGGGATGATCTAATGGCATGAATGAGTTGCAAGCATACAAAAAGGCTACAGGGAAAAGTGCAATGTTCGCAGATAGGTAGAACCTGTTCCACTCCAGAGGTGCAGTTCGAGGAATTGTGAGCTTCAGAACAAAAGAGACAGGGAACTCCCACACTTTTCAGATCTGTATACATGACAAACACAAATAAGAAAAGATGGCTTCGAACACTTATCATATATAAAATGATCTATTTATAAATATAAATAGGTAAATTCTCAATCAAAAAGAAAAGGAACAAAGAAAATGGAGTAGTTGCAATCTTTTGGCATTGTATCTCTTCTGTCAAAGTCTTAAACCTCATCGTGAATGAAGGGACATATGTATGGGAAATTAAAGAGTCTCATCATTAAACATTTCTTGCATGAGGTGACTGAGCTTAACACTTAAGCCTTCAACCCTTGGTTGCAAAGCCTGGGACATTTTACCATGAGCAATGGCCCCTTGGAATCTAGAATGACTTGTTCAATTTGATTGTGCATGCCTAGTGGCCCATTGGTATTCTATTGTAACATCTAACAGAACAGAACGAGGTTTCTCAGAAGTGAAAGAAACGTTACAAGTTTCCTTCACAAGTGACTGTCAAAGTAAACTTCACAGAAACGTTGTCACGTCTTCTTTCTACTAGTGCGGCACATGTCCACGGCGGTGGAGTGGTTTTTCAGTAAGGGATTGTGTGAGTCAGTTTGACGATGCCTTGACTAGACTCAATGATACTTCTTTGGCAATGGAGGTTGGAGCTACTGGGGATAAGAAGATGTTGATCTTGGAAAAAGTCAACAACATAAAGACATGGATTAGTTCTGCGATGACAGATCAAGATAATTGCATAGAGGGTGTGAATTGAAAATTAAATCAGGGGTGAAATTGAATATTGATATACATGCAGGGTTCAAAGAAGTTGTTTTTGCCTGTTTGAAAAAAGAGAATGCACGGCCTGGGAAGCCATTGCTGTACACAATGAGCAAGACAGAACCTCTGTGTCTGTCTTTGTTGAATATTTGCAAGAGCCTGACAACTTTCAAACAAATCCACGCCAATGTTCTCAAACTCGGCCTTGAATCTGACCCTTTCATCGCAGGAAAGCTACTGCACCATTGTGCGATTTCGCTCTCTGATTCTCTGGACTATGCTTGCCGCCTCTTTCGCTACACTCCAAACCCAGATGTTTTCATGCACAACACTCTCATTAGAGGACTTTATGAGTCAGATAGACCCCAGGATTCACTTCTTAAGTTCATTGAAATGAGGAGGAACTCCTTTTCTCCTCCTGACAGTTTCTCTTTCGCTTTTATTGTCAAAGCGGCGGCGAATTTGAGGTCTGTGAGAGTTGGGATCCAGTTGCATTGTCAAGCATTGGTTCATGGGCTTGATACCCATCTTTTTGTTGGGACGACTTTGATTAGTATGTATGGGGAATGCGGGTTTGTTGGGTTTGCGAGGAAGGTATTTGATGAAATGCCTGAGCCAAATGCGATTGCCTGGAATGCGATGGTCACTGCGTGTTGTAGGGGTGGTGATATGAAGGGTGGAAGAGAATTGTTTGACTTGATGCCTGTTCGGAACTTGATGTCGTGGAATGTTATGCTTGCTGGGTACACGAAAGCTGGGGAGCTGGAACTGGCTAGGGAGATGTTTTTGGAGATGCCAATGAAGGATGATGTCTCGTGGAGTACCATGATTGTTGGTTTTGCTCATAATGGGTATTTTGAAGAGGCTTTTAGTTTTTTCAGAGAGCTGCAGAGGAAGGGGATGAGGCCGAATGAGACAAGCTTAACTGGGGTGCTTTCAGCGTGTGCACAGGCAGGTGCACTTGAGTTTGGCAAAATATTACATGGCTTTATTGAGAAATCTGGGTTGGCTTGGATTGTATCAGTTAACAATGCATTATTGGATACTTATTCCAAGTGTGGGAATGTACTTATGGCTCAACTAGTTTTCGAGCGAATAATGAATGAAAGAAACATTGTTTCTTGGACTTCGATGATGGCTGCGCTCGCAATGCATGGTCATGGAGAAGAAGCAATTGGGATCTTTCATAAGATGGAAGAGTCTGGAATTAGACCTGATGAGATTGCCTTTATTTCACTTTTATATGCTTGTAGTCATGCTGGATTGGTCGAACAAGGATGTGAATATTTTGATAAGATGAAAGGCATGTACAATATAGAACCATCTATTGAGCATTATGGTTGCATGGTTGATCTATATGGTCGGGCTGGTCAACTTCAGAAGGCCTATGAATTTGTTTGTCAAATGCCAATTCCATGTACTGCAATTATTTGGCGGACACTTCTTGGGGCTTGCAGCATGCATGGTGATGTTAAGTTGGCGGAACAAGTGAAAGAAAGACTTTCAGAGCTAGACCCCAACAACTCTAGTGACCATGTTCTGCTGTCAAATGCTTATGCAGTTGCAGGGAAATGGAAGGATGCAGCTTCTGTGAGAAGATCAATGACTGAACAGAGAATCACCAAAACTCCTGGTTGGAGCATGATTGAAGTTGACAAAATCATGTATACTTTCTTGGCAGGCACAAAACAATATAAGATTACAGAAGAGGCTTACAAGAAGCTAAAGGAGATTATAAGGAGGCTTAGGGTTGAAGGGGGTTATGTTCCAGAGATTGGAAGGGTTTTACATGACATAGAAGAGGAAGAAAAGGAAGGTTCAGTGTCAGTGCATAGCGAAAAGCTTGCTGTAGCTTTTGGTATTGCAAGGTTGTGCAAGGGGAGGACTATAAGAATAGTTAAGAATTTGAGGATTTGCAGGGACTGTCATGCAGTGATGAAGCTTATTTCTCAGATTTATAAAGTGGAGATCGTGGTGAGAGATAGAAGCCGCTTTCACTCTTTCAAGGATGGTTATTGTTCATGCAGAGATTACTGGTAAATGCTGATTACTTAAAGTTAAAGCAAACGAAACAGAAAAAATCCCCATGATCAGGATAACATTCTCTTGGAAGGAGTATGCTTTACAAATGATAATCACAGTTGCTAAGTCGGACATGCTATCTGTAAAGCTTTTTAAATAGCCATTTGCTTCGCTGATTAACTTCCATTGCCGCAAATATCTTGGCGTTTTCCTCATTTTCTAGAAGTTTACAAGCTTCCAAGAAGATCTCGTCTTCCATGTCTGCTATAGCTTGAAGTGCATCAACAATTACTTCGATTGACAGGTTTCTTCTTCGTGCTCCTCCATAACTACCATTGGTTTCTGACCAAGTGCTTCTTGAGCCTCTCCTTTCCCGTGTCTGCCAACTTTCCTTGAAGACACCACCACTGAGGAAGAAAGAGACTTTCGTTTCTGCCTTTGGTCAGATATTTCAAGTTCTGATATGGTGCGTCTCCAAAAACACCATCAATCCCCATATCGAATTCATTTTTGTCAAACCCCATTTTTACACCCTTATGACTTGCTCTTCCCACTGCCATGCTATTACCATATAGTACACAAAGATCATTATAACTGTCCAGGATTCTGTCTGCACCTGGGTGTTCCTGCAGAAAAAAATCATAAAATGAGAAGCTAATAAAATTTTTGGTTAAATGGTATTGAAGGCCTGCCATACCTAGGGGAGTTAAAACTGTAAGCCATGAGGACATGTTTATGTTTGAGAAGGAAACATACCTTGATATACGCATACCAGTCATCATCACCAGCTATCTCCATCTGCTCTGTTTCTTCCCATGCACAACCATTCTGACTGAGAATATTTGCAATGTTCCTATACTCTTTCATCAATCTTAATTACCAGCTTTCAACAGCATCTGTGTCACATAGTCCAAATTTTTCATTGAATGCTGCAATTATCCAGGCCGAAGCTTGCTCATTGAAAGTCTCATGGTTTTTATTGCATACGTAAACACTAAAATTTCTACAAGTAAACCCAAACAAATTAAATGTACTGGGTGTGGGTCTAACTTAAATTTATCAGGTTTGTATTCAAAATAAATTAAAAAACTCGGTATAAATATATTTTATGGTTCTTACTTTAATATTCTTATAACTAAAAGTATTTTAAGTAATTTTTATATCAATTTTTCTAAAATATGCCTTCCATAAATGATATTTGAGATAAGTTACATCTAACATGTCTATAAATAGACAACAAAATCATCAAATCAAGCAAGAAATTAGGCAGCTCTGACATCAAATTTGCTCCTGTTGGACTGACCAACATGTTCAATAGTGATGGCACAATTCAAGAAGTGGCCTATTTTGATTCTGAAGAAGCTGAGACTTGGGTGAAGGTTGAGATTGAAGGAGAAGGGAATTTCTTATCCTACTCAAATGTATGTCCAATCAAGTGCTTGTTGAATGGAGCTGGGGCTGGTTTTGAGTGGGTAGATAATGGAAAGCTGACCTTAAATCTCCCTTGGACTGAAGAAACCTGTGGCCTATCTTCTGTCGCTTTTCTTTTCTGAAGTCACTAGTGAATTTTTTTTCCATCAATGTCACTAGTGAGAGTTAATTTCATGATTTAAACCCTCTTTTATGAATTTAATAGACTAGTTAATATCTTTTTTTTATTGATGTTTAGAATCTTGCTACTGTGAAGAGACGTCGTTTTATCGCCATCATTTTTGCAAAGGAAAATCTTATCGAAGATGCATGCATGGAAACTATCAAAAGTTGCGTTTAATTTGTTTCATGTAAGAAGAAGGATACGATAAACAATGTACATGCATGAATGATATCCATCCTCTTTGGAAATAAATTAATTTTCCATTAATGGTATACTAAACTATCCTCCAATCACAGGTTAACCATTCTTTATATGTTGGATTCATGAGATATCAAGAATCATGTCAGTGGTTTAATTTAAACACACATATAAACCCAGTTACATGCACTAATTCTTCACAAATTCATCAGAAGAACAAAAGATATTCAGATCTATATGCAGATTTGGTCAATAATGGGCAGCACCAGTACTTCTTCACCACCCCATGTAGTGATTTTCCCATTCATGGCTCAAGGTCACACTCTTCCATTACTAGACTTGTCCAAGGCATTAGCCAGCCGTGGCACAAGAGTAACCATCATCACCACCCCAGCAAATGCTCCATTTATTCTTTCCAAAAACTCTACCCACCCAACAATCTCTTTGTCCATAATCCCTTTTCCAAAAGTTGAAGAATTACCAGAAGGTTGTGAAAATGTTAACCATCTCCCTTCTCCGGATCTCTTTGTCCCTTTTATAAATGCCACCAAACTACTCCAACAGCCTTTTGAAGATGTCCTTAAAGAGTTGTGTGATTGTGATAGCACTATTCCAATTGGTGTTATCTCTGACATGTTTTTGCCTTGGACAGTTGATTCATGTTGCCTGTTCGATATTCCTAGGATTGTCTTTAGTGGGATGGGTGTGTTGCCTACGGTAATTGAAAGAAATGTCTCGTTGCATGTTCCATGCATTTCTAGTTTGCTCCACTCTGAGCCTATAAATTTGCCATCAGTTCCATTTCCATTAAACAAAACTGACTTCCCTGACTTTGTTTGGCGTGGTGATGAAAAGCATCCAATGCTGCCAATTATTTCAGAGATCGAACAGGCAGAGCATAATAGTTGGGGTTACGTAGTTAACAGTTTTGAAGAGCTTGAAGGGGACCATGTTGCTGCCTTTGAAAATCACAAAGAGACCAAAGCATGGCTTGTGGGTCCACTTCTGCTTCATGATCAAAGCAAACAAGATTTGATGAATTCAGGGTCCAAAGACGTTGATCAAAAGCAATTTAGTCCGTACATCAAGTGGCTGGACCAGAAAATGGAAGGAGTGGGTCCAGGTAATGTGATCTATGTGGCATTCGGTTCACAATCATATATGACAGATTTACAAATGGAGGAGATTGCTCTTGGGTTGGAGATGGCAGGACAGCCGTTCATTTGGGTGGTCAGATCAAGAACATGGGTCCCACCAGTTGGGTGGGAAGACAGGGTCAAGGAGAGAGGGTTGGCCATACGTGATTGGGTAGACCAGAGGGGTATACTAGAACACCCAGCAATTGGTGGGTTTCTGACTCATTGTGGATGGAATTCAGTGTTGGAGGGCTTGTCAATGGGTGTGCCACTGTTGGCTTGGCCTATGGGAGCAGAGCAAGGATTGAACGCAAGGTATACGGAAATGGGGCTAAAAGCAGGGCTCATGGTCCTTCAAGAACGTGATGCAAAAGATGACCCTATGACCGTTCAACATAATGTGATTTGTGATTCAGTGAAGGAGTTGATCAGAGGTGACCAAGGGAAGAAGGCTAGGGAAAGGGCACAGGAGTTGGGGAGAAAGGCAAGGCAAGCTGTGGAAAAAGGTGGATCATCTGATAAGAAATTGGATGAACTAATCGAATGCCTGACTCTAAAGACAAGAATTCAAGGACGACCAGCTGATACAAAAGGTTAAGAAGAACATCATCTGCTAGTTTTATAAGGCTCTAAAAGTCATAGTTTACAGATTCCAGATAACATTGAAGTGCTCAATGTTATACAAATCAACATAAATTAATTCATAATCCGCATTAATTGCAGAGATTTGTCTTCTGTCTAAGTTAATAGAACGCATTGACGGTGCATGAATTGTGTTTTTGTAGTGGTTAGCAGCCATTCGATCAGCACCGTTCATGAAAAGAAACTGCAAGGATACTGAATTTCTCACCTAATGGCTAACTCACCATCTCAAGTAACTACAATGCAAGCCAAGCCAAGCAAACCTCACTTCAAATCCAACTTACAAGAAGTCCTTGTGATATACAAGGCAGGAGCTTCAACCAAGAAAACATATCGGTTGCTGATTTTCGAGGTCTAGCACGAAAACATGATGAATTGCAGAATTTATGAAAGTATTTCAGATGAGTGGAAGAGACATTAGTTAATCCATGAAAATTGCTTTCGAACGCTTACAGGCAAAAAAATGCCAAATTTGAATATAAAAAGAGAAGTTAATTTAACAGGAAAATATTTCAGACCCCTTGCATGTAGAAAGAATTGTGCAGCCAAAAGTGTCGAGCGAAAGTTCCCTGTCACAATGTCTTTTGTTTTACCAATCAAGCGGTTGTGTTTGGTGCTGCCAGATTTGCGTAGCTTTGGCTGAAGGGGAGAGCTGAGCATGGTTTCCAAACCTTGCGCAGAATATTTCACATGTCTGCTGGGACTTGCATCAGTTTCGGCCCGAAATCCAGAGTTCTGCAAGGAAATCCTGTAAACAGGTACAAAAGCCTGGACTACTAGTTTACATTATTGTACTTTCAAAAACCAAATTTGAAAACTTTTCAGAACCACAACAGCATAAAATAGTTTTGTTCTTTGTTTTCAAAAACGTAGAAAACCGACAACTAGTTATCAAATGTCGAACTCGGTCCATCCATTGTCAAACTCGGTGTGGAACTGACCTAGCTAAGAGTCCTTGGTTATTGGGTAGCCAAGTCAATTCCTTTTAGAATTGACCTTTAAAGTCATCCGAGTTTGACAATGCTGTCCAAACCTATGAAAGAAAACTCAGTGTTAACCAAATTTCAAGTCACTAAGTCAACTCAGTGTAAACTCAGTAATCCAACCTTTGAAGTCTGGCCGGATTTAATGCCTCCGCAAAATATTCAAGACAAACGAGTAAAGACCTCTTAAGCAATGCAAGGAGGACATTGTAAAAGGATTTGATTAGGCGATGGAAGACTCAGCTAGCCAGAGGAGATGGGGCTTTAGCTCAGCAGCAAAGAACAACAATGCAGGAAACATGTTTTGCATGCTGTAGTAACATGTTGGATTTAGATTTCTTGTTGTTCAACCGTTCGATGAGTTAGAAATTTTAGCATGGCCTCATTGCGTAAATTAAATTAGGGTAATGCTCAAGTTCACAGGTCTCCACGCTCTATGAAAAAAAATTTGGTCGGCAATCTCTCCACTGCCTTATAGACATTGGGATTCTGTGGTGGGCCTGAGCAGGAAATGCCCAAAATATAAGCAAGAAGAACTCAACACAGCCCAAAAATAATCACAAGCACTCAAAAATCCAAGCTGTGCTCATTTCTTCCTCAATCATTCTTAATTAAGCTGACCTTTATCATCCCATATTTAGTGGGGGGGGGTTCGTCAAGTAACAAGAGAGGTAAATATGGCTGCAGACTGGCTTGCCAGAGCGTATAGACCCTTATTGCCCAGCTAATTGGGCCTGTAGTCTCCCCTGGGGTCTTCAAATGTATCCGATTCCCTCTGCAATGACATTGGCTATGTTCGTTGATTAAAAACCAAAAAAACAAAAAAAAATGCCCTGTCATCATCTATACTCCTCAGGCAAGCGGAATCCAGACATGACCAACTTGTCGGCAAGCATCTTGCCAGTTTTGGGCATGACATGCCAGTGCAATGTCAAGTTAAATTCTTTACCACGAAGATTGCTTCCCTGCACAAGGAAAGATAAATTTTACTTCTGAAACATAGCAAGAGTAGTGCCTGAGGTGTGTCATGGGTATGGGTGTAGAAGCACAGGATGAGTTGTAAAGAAATCACTTCATGAGGATGGTACCTGATCAACAAAACGATACTTGTTTGCGGTCTGAAACCAAAACTTTGCATGCTCTTTAGCAGGTATAATGGCATCCCAAAGTGACACCTATCAGAAAACATTAAGAAAGAGTTACGCTGTGGACAGAGATTTATGCAGCAGACCCTGACATTTGAAGAAGTTAAATGAAAATGACTCGAGAGGCTTGTCTAGTGCCTGAATGTGCAAGAGAGAAAATGAAAGGCAAGCTGATTCAGCTTCATGCTTGCCTCCTAAGTTTGTAAGAAACTAAAGTTTAATGTGTGAAAGATTGAGAACCAAAATGGAAACGAAAAGACTTCAAAATTTCAAGCAAGAAAAGTACCTGATTCACTGAATTCTGGGGGGTTTCATACTCTGCTGCTACAAATATGAAAAGCTGCAATGTATGACAAGGTCATGATTATTGCAAATTTGAGTTGGCTCTTACGGTGATCATTACATACAATGCACAGTTCCATATTCATGTTTCATCCCAGCAATGAAATATAAAGTAGTTTTACATAGGATTTCAAAATTTTCATAGGACATCCAAAACATGACTTATCAGAACATGGAAACTATAATAGAGTGATTGTTCAAGTAAATGAAATGTACTCAGATTACACTCATGGAACGGCCAAATGGCTTGCCTTGTAAGGAGAGTAGAAGATTTAGATTCTGAAATGTAAAGACTATGGCACCCATCACCCGAGGTGTTTCAAATTACAAACCTGCTTTGTGTTCCATGTAAAAAGTGACTGTAAATCAGCTGTTATATTCATGGTGAGGCTGACCTGCATCAAATGGAAGGCAGTTCAATCAGCAATGAATCATTTCTAGCTTATCAAGTGGAAAAGAATAAAGAGCCTGCATCTACACTAATGCATCTAAAATGAAGGATGGTTTGACAATAATACAGTGTCTTAAAATAGTTAAGATGAACAGGGGGGGAAATCAACATAATCAATAAGATAAGTTTCTGGAAGAAAAAAATCCACTATCCTGCAAACTTACAAGCATCACTCTATAAATTCTCTATATCAACATTCCTTCTAATCTTCAAAACTTCTACGAGTAGGCACAGAAAAGCCAAGAAGCTGGTCCCATATTAAACTCAATGGTCAATAGGTACAAGGTCATCCCTTTCCCTGGTGTAATGTTTTCAGCACTTCTTTAACCGATAAGTAGAATTAACTAAAACATCTAGCATGATTGAAGACGTTAACTATTGTTTCATATTTCTTGAAACAGAAAAGTGAACCATATTGTAATGGGCCAAATCCAAAATATAAGCTGAACAGTTAAAGATGCAACATTGACTACAAATGTTCTATCCTAATATGATTTTGCCCCTAAAAATTTTGGTAACAAGTTGTAAACCACTTCATTTTTGTATTCAAGGATTTTAATGCTATCAAGATTTTTCGTAAATTTAGCATATTATTATCAATATCAAGCAGTTTAGATTATACGTACATGGAATATTTGCAAAATAATGACCTTTGACCAATGATAGCTTAATTGAGAATTTCCTAAATGGAATCTATAGTCAAGATGGAGAATTCACCTCAAATATCGGATGCCCCGCCCCTAATCTCTCTCTCTCTCTCTCTCTCTCTCTCTCTCTCTCTCTCTCACCCACACCCACACAGAAGAGAAATAATGCAGGTTGAAAGCAGGATGTCCATAAAGTAAAAACAACAGGATAACCAAAAAACTGCTTGTGGGATGTTATGGGACACCCATGAAGTTGACATCAAACCCTTTGAGACTAACTTCACTAGCAACAAAGAACTAAAGGCGGATCATTACCCTTTGAGACTAACTTCACTAGCAACAAAGAACTAAAGGCGGATCATTTTGTAAGATGAAAGCATGTTTCCTGTAGATTTTGCCCTTCCAATATCCATGCATGTTACCAGTTGTTAGGGGCAAAATCAGGTCTCAACAAGTATTGAACGGGGAAAATGGGATTGTTCAACTCAATTTTCTAAACCTCTACCTAAAGAAGAGAATCTTTAGACATCGACATTTCAGAAACTAAAAACCAAGACCACTTTTTTAGCAACCAGGCTACATAAATTTACTGGGAAAAGTCAGATGAGCAAGAACCTTAGCACACTCACAAACAAAAGAACAGCTAAGATAACAAAAGATTAAACCAAACTCTGAGACCAATACTCTTATAGCTACAAAAGATAGAAATACTGAAAATTCAATCCAATAAATCATCAAAACAGATTATGCAACCATAATCTAAAAAATTAAGCCACTCAAACCCAGAATTTAAAACCTTCTGATAAAACATATACACCTATAAAAACCCACCTAGCATTTCATAATTAGCAGCAAATGGAACCCAAAAGTAACTTTTTTTAATCAAAAAAACCCATTTAACAAAAATTATTGTTAATCCCATCAATTCATAAAAAAACCCACTAATCTACCAAAAGAATCAATCACGTCTCACACAAAAGAATAAAAAATATATATTAAGCAAAGAAACAATCATATCACCTCATCATTTCCATGCGGCTGCTTTTGAAACCAATTGAAATTCAACACCTACAAAACCCCAAGATAAATTAAAAAAAAAAAAACATCATTTCAAAGTTGCATCTCGATCCAAACAGCCTTAAACCAACACAAAATTTCACAAGTTTAGAGCAAAAACCTGGATTTCAGCAGAAGGAGAAGGAAAATTGAAGTTGTCAGAGAAAGAAGCGATAGTACACATTAAAGCCAGTATAGTCAAGGCGTACGTTAGCAACGCGTTCGCTCTATATCCGAACGTATGCATTTTTCGATGTCGCTTTTAGAAGAATCTCCAAGCCGTTTTGATTCAGACAAAACTAGATCGTGCTGTCCTTCCTTATCCCTCTTCTGTCAGAACTGCAGGGAGTGAGTTTTGGTCTGAAATTAAGGAGGGGGGAGAGAGAGAGTTGGACTTTTTGTTGGTTTTGATTGGTTACTACGCGTTTAGTTTAGTCACCATGTTTGCTGACATGGCAAATTTAGTAAAAATTGACATGTCATTAACTGCTTTGTCTTCCAAATTTATATTAATTAAAATTAGTTTTAATACATCATTGCTAGAGTTTATTTAAATTAATTATAATAAAACTATAATTTGTGAATAAATAACATACATTAAAAAAATATAAAAATAACTTTTTAAAGAATGGTAATTAAACTTATCCTAATCTATTAAGCTAGGTTAATAAGTTAATTTAAGTTCACATAAATCAATCAAAATAATATCATTTTAAATTTTAAATTTTAAATTTTAAAATAACGTTATTTTTAAAAAAAAAATCAAACTAGTTAGAAATCCGAGTAAATCAAATCATATTAACTTATATGTTTTTTTTATTAATTTACTCGAGCTAGATACCAGATTTAATGAGTTCAAAAAAAAATAAAAAAACAAGAAGAAGTAGTAGAAGTAATTCACATTGTTCCATGAAAGAAAAGGCAATCCAGATGGTGCACGCGAAAGAGAATTTACAAGATGGAAAATATTTTTCACAACCAAAGATTTTTTGTGGAAATATTTTATATGTTTTTACTTGAAGCCTAACCCATACGCTTGAGGTTCGGGGCTTTCTTTATCTTCAAGCCCAGCTCGAATTTGCTATAGATTGTTATAGAAAGAGGGCCCTCAGAATGGCCCAAATAGGGGCTTGATTGAGAGTAAACTTAATAAGAAAATGAGATCCATATTGGGCCCATCGCACAGAAGCTGAAATTGTGATCGACCCATCATCCAAGATTTTGTTCGACATGGGATGGGTTCTAGCTCAGGATTAAGAGGGTGTTTAGAAATATAGTTGTGATTGCTTTTTAAAGTACTTTTTACTCAGAAAAGTATATCAATAATGTTTTTTTATTTTTTAAAATTTATTTTTAAGATCAGTACATCAAAATGATTAGAAAATATAAAAAACATATTACTTTAAAGCAAAAAACAAATTTCAATTTTTTTCGGAAATGTTTTTGAAAAGCGTTCCCAAACGCACATTAAGGATACCCACAAATTGTTAGAAATTGTTGTTCTTGATTTCATTGCTGAGACCCCCATGGACATTAAGCAGTTCTAGGTGTTAATGATCATGTTTTCCATCAAGATATCAATGTTATTTGAACGTAAATTGAAGAATTTTTCGAAATAAAAACCTCAAGATAAATTGTTACATGATCTGGAAAACACAGAAATTGAAGAAGTGCAAACTGAATGGTCAAAACAAGTCCATTTTAGTCAGTCCTGCTGAACTCATTTATTTGAACAGTGGAAAATAACAAACAAAATTATTAATTTCAAAAACAAATTACTACTCGTACAATCATATACATAAAAGGTTTGAAATCAAGGTTTTCTCCTGGGAAAAACTAGAGTTATACCCCCCTTCAACCATCTTTTTAAAAAAATTTAAATGTTTTTTTAACTTCAAGTTGTTTTTTAAGTATTTTGGATCATCTTCATGTGCCGATATCAAAAATAAATTTAAAAAAACTAAAAATATATATTATTTTGATGCACTTCCAAACCATAAAAAGTATTACAATTTCCTTCATTTATGACCCTCAATCAAAAATCATAGATAAAGAATAATTCATTAATTTATAAAAAAATATTTTCTTTTATAATAGTAAGTGATTTATTTTATAGAAAAATACTTTCACAAGACAAATGTATTTAATTTGGCGTCGAGGGCCGACAACATTGCTTAGAAGTAAATCAAGTAGCATGGGGACACAAAAGCTTGCGGGCAACAACCATGGCAATCAGTCGCTTGCAAGGCACAAGCATGGCCCTCCATGAAAACTAATTTAAATGTGAATCATCCACAGGTTCGTGTGATAAATGTCGACCATATTCTTAAATAAATTGGGATCTTGATCATCTATGTAAGTGCTTTATATGGAGTGCTCAAGTGGTTTCTCCACTAAATTAAACAAATATTAGAAATTAAGTAGATGAGTTCATCTTTCTAGAAAAATATTCACATTTTCCTTATCAATTCATGATCTAACTTGACCACCATAACAATTATTAATATATTATTTCATTGTTATTTCACGTTATTATCAATATGATCATTATAATCATCATTTATCGTTATTCCATGTTATTAAAAACAAAACTTGTAATTATTATCTCCATTAACACCAATAACCTTGCTATTAAATTAACAATTATTTCTTCGTTATTGTTACTATCATCCTTATAACTATTATCAATAATATTATTAATATAGCAGGTATTATAAAAATAACCATCACATCATAACTATCATTGTCACCCCTACTATTTTTATCATAAAATATTTTTTTTTTCATCTTATTACCATCATTCAAAAACCATAAATGAAAAATAATTCATTAATTCATATAAAAAAAAACTCAATGCATCTAAATAATAAAAAAGTACCTTATTTTGCATAGAAATATTTTATGCGGAATACTTAAAAGTAAATCAATTCCTATGGGAACACGAGCTTGTGGACAACAACCATGGCTCGCAAAACACATGCATGGTCCTCTAT
>Ga0307518_10001021_pt1 | contig 20916 bp, 17 predicted proteins | sample 25_EM_MG_FD_203889 | JGI IMG/M metagenome (GOLD analysis project Ga0307518, IMG submission 203889) | Populus trichocarpa ectomycorrhiza microbial communities from riparian zone in the Pacific Northwest, United States - 25_EM | ecosystem: Host-associated > Plants > Roots > Unclassified | place...
AAGATGGCCTTTCTTCATTTCAAATGCATGCATTCAGAATCGGCAAGCTTTGCTTTCTCACATGCGAATATGCAAAATGGTTTCTCATTATTCATGCAATCAAAACTCAGCTTTGAAGTTATCTCATAGTGTTCGGGTTGTCTTTCAGGTTTTTTATAGGTGTTAGGATATCACTTGAATTTTCAAAACTTGTTTATCAGAACAAACACCAATTTGATTTTTGTTTTTGTATTAAAACTTTGATTTCCCAAAACTCCTTGTGAAAACATGGGGTCATGCTTGTTTTTTTTTTTTTGGAGAGAAAAAAAAGGGAAAATACCAAAGAATTCTTGGTGCAGTGGTTTTGTGAGTAAAAGGTGTGTTCAGTAAGTTATTTGCATGAAGGCACATCATTTGACAGAGAAAGTCTTGTGGCATTATGAGCTAAATTGCCAACTAAAACAGGTTAAAATAGGCGTGATCAAACAAAAGGAAATAATTGGGTAGGCTCCATCTTCCCATTCTATAGAAGAACTTTATCCTTTATCCTCGAGAGTGCACATTGCCTGCTTCAAACTTTGCTCTTGCCATCGGTGCTTTAAGGTTTCCAGAGCATTCCGCCTCCAGTGCATTCATTGATCTAGTACCTAAAGCATGATTGGGTAGAGGGTTCAAACTCACGTTTGGAGTTCCTTCGAATGTTATCCACCCAGCTTTGACCCAATGCATGAGCCTTTTTTTGAAGGCACTATAGGTATGAATGTTGTGTCCCGTAGCACCAGCATGGTACTCGCAAGTGAGGTCGGGCTTGTACCAGTTGGGGTAAGGTGGTTGCAGAGGTGTCAAGGGTTCTGGAGCTATATGCCCGATGCTCAGTAGCTTTTGGTACATCTCATTTAAGGGCAATGATAATGGAGGTAGTTGTTCTTGGACTCTTTCGTGTTTGGTTTGAGCCTCAGGTTTTCTTGTGGGGAATGTAGGGTTGAGATTGATGTTAGAAATTAGGGGTGAAGGGGATGGAGTGTGGTATTTTTGAAATGGGTTTTTCCTACCCCTATAGCTACCCTCAACATGGTCAACCTCTTTTCTTTTACTTTCGAAGCCTCTTTTTTCCACAGGTGTATAGATTCTACCACTTTTGACTCCTTGCTCTATGCGCTCAGCTACTGCCACAACATCAGTAAATTGCTGGGCCGAACTACCCATCACATGCTCGTAGTATGGGTCTTTAAGTGTGTTGGCAAACAGAGTGACCATCTCTTTATCTAGGAGTGGAGGATGTACTTGAGCAGCTAGGTCTCTTCACCTTTAATCATATTCTCTTATGCTTTCCTTGTCCCTTTTCTCTAGATTGGACAAACTGGTTCTATCAGGAGCAATGTCCATATTGTACTTGTATTGCATGACAAAAGTATCCACCAAGTCTTTCCATTTTTAGATCTTGGTGTTGTCCAATCTCATGTACCAACTTAATGCTGCCCCACTTAAGCTATTTTGGAAAGTGCATCAGTAGTTTTTCATCATGTACTACTTCTGCCATTTTGTTATAATAGGATTTGAGATGAGTCATGGGGCATTGTGTTCCAGTATATTTGATGAATTCAGGAACACAAAACTTCTTCAGGACAACCACATTTGGGACCAAACACATTTCTGCTGCCCGTACTGGATCGTACAAGTCTGCCCCTTCAATGGCTTTAATCCGGGCTTCCAATGCTGTCATCTTATCTTGATCAATGTTATTGGAAGACTTGGTCTTGTGGGACTCATTGGCAAATGGATTTATGACTGCAGGGGCGGGTGCTGGTGGCGTTGAGTGTAAAAATGTTGGATTGTATGGAGGTTCTTGACCATGTTCACTCATTGTTTCTTCAAGTTGAGCTGTTGTTGGAGGCTGAACAAAAATAGCAGGCTGGTTAGAAGGACCTTTACTAGAGCCATTTCTAAGTGTTTGCTCGAGTAAGCTAGTGAGATGAGCCACACTTGCTTAGTGAGATGAGCCACACTTGCTTTCAGAGACTCTAACTCTTCTTGAAAATGGGCGTCACGGTGAGCACGCTCTTCATCTTCCATGTTTCTTGCTCGGAGACGGGTGTTGTAGGCTCTTTGGGGACCTATATTTCAACCTGATAGAAGTATGTATATTATTTACAATGGATGGATGCAAATGCATGTACATGAATGGCAAAAACCCATGCAGAACGACTTTGTAGGAAGTTCATGCTCTAAAGGAAGGTTCTAAGTCATTACATGATAGGTAGGCTTTCTACCTTGTCTTAAAAGGGTCTATGAACTACCCAGTGACCACCTCACGTGAAGGCAATATAGGGGTTTACAAGGAATGGTTGGGGCACAGTGTGACCGCCATTACCGAGTAAACACTCAGCTCATAGTTGGATGTTTCACAAATCTGAATCCCAACTGAAAGTCATGAGGCAGACCGCTACTCCCCACCTAACCTAGAATTGGTCTTTATTCGCAAAACTAAAATGCATGCTAAATCAGTAAAAATGCGAGCTAAAATTAAAAGACCAACAAAAGGAAACAATCAAACAATCAAAACTTAGTCCGACCAGACAAGGCTGTCCCCAGTGGAGTCGCCATCCTGTCGCGGGGGGCGCGACATCGTCTGGCGACGGTGGAGGCTCGTGTCGTGCCTCCTGATGAGGGGTGTGGTGTGTTGGAAAGGTTTTTTTGGATTTAATCATAAAATTATGATTAATGTTTAGGAGTCGTCACCTAGTATTATAGTCACTAGGAACCTATGGTCTGCGAATTTCTTCAATTTAGCCCCTAATTGACCCCAAAACTTCAATTTTCTTGCAATTTGGCCCCTAATTTCAATCAATTAACTTGGAAAAAAAAATTAAATTTGGTCTCTTAAAATTCCAATCTCCTCAATTAAGCCCAAATTAGGCTCCCAAACTTAATTTTTCACCAATTAAGCCCCAAATAAAATTAATTTGACCAATTTAAAGTATAATTAAGTCCTTGCACTTAATTAAATCCTTCAATTGGACCCAAATTAATTCTTAAACATAATTAAAATTTAATTTGGCCCATGATTAAATCAAATTGGCCTATTAAAAATTTAATTATGTCATTGGACTTATTTTTTATGCAAATTCGTCCAATAATCATTTAATTTGACCTTGAATTTGTATTTTTTCTCCATTTTTGGGCATAATGGGGTACAATTAGGCCTTGAATTTCCTCTAAAATTGCAGCTTGATTTTTCCCTATTTTTTTAGTCCTTCTTGATCTGCTTTCTCCACATTGCCAGTCTTTATTTTATTTTTTTGATTTTTATTTTGAAAAAGGTGATTTTGGGGAATAACCTAGAATTGGGTTATGACATCAGGAAGGGAAAAAGATGTATGGGATACCTCGTATACATCTTAAACTCTAATGGAGAAACTTCGCGGCTGAAGGATATTCCTATAGTAAAGGAATTTTCAGATGTGTTTCCTAAAGAACTGTCGGGACTGCCCCTAGAACGAGAGGTAAAAGTGTCTATAAACACCTTCCCAGAGGTACCGCCCATAGCCCAACTACCATATCGAATGGCTCCGATAAAATTGAATGAGTTAAAGACTTAACTACATGAATTGTTAGACAAGGGGTTTTTATGGCCTAGTATTTCACCAAGGGGCACCGGTCCTATTTGTGAAGAAAAAGAATGGAACTCACAAACTTTGTATTGACTATCGTTAGTTAAACAAGATAACAATGAAAAATAAGACCCCACTACCGTGGATAGATGACCTATTTGACCAACTGCAAGTAGCTAGACTATTTTCAAAGATAGATTTGAGGTCAGGATACTATCAAATGAAGATTAAGGAATCAGATGTACCAAAGACCACATTTCAGACTCGTTACGGGCATTAAGAGTTTTTAGTGTTACCTTTGGGTTGACTAATGCTCCGACCCTTTTCATGAATGTGATGAACTGGGTCTTCTAACCATACATTGATAAGTACGTGGTGGTGTTTATTGATGACATCCTGGTTTACTCAAATTCCTTTGAGGAACATGAGACATATAAGACAAGTACTACAAACTTTAAGAAACCACCATTTATATGCTAAACTAAACAAGTGTGAGTTTTGGATGGAAAGAGTAATGTTTCTAGGACATGTCATTTGTAGACCCCCAGAAGGTCGAAACAGTCTTGAAGTAGGAGAGATCGACTTTAGTAACCGAAAAACATAGTTTCTTGGGACTTGCAAGATACTACAGAAGATTCATTGAAGGGTTTTTCCTGATTGTAACCCCTTTGACACAGTTAACTAGGAAAGACAAGTGTGGGTATGGTAAAAAAAAATGTGAAGACAACTTTTAAGAGTTAAAAAAGAGCTCACCACTGCCCTAATGTTAACACTTCCCTTAGGAACCAAAGGTTTTGTGGTTTATAATGATGCCTCGAGGAAAGGGTTAAGGTGTGTTTTCATGCAATATGGGAAGGTAATTGTTAATGCCTCGAAACAATTAAAGACTCATGAAAAGAATTATCTGGTGCACAACATGGAATTAGCCGCTGTGGAATTCACTTTGAGAATATAGAGACATTACCTATATGGGTCTCGAACCCAAATCTTTACTAATCATAAAAGTTTGACGTATTTGATGTCGCAAAAAGAGTTAAATATGCGGCAAAGAAGGTGGATAAAACTCATTAAGGACTATGACTGCACCATAAAATGCCACCCTAAAAAGGCTACTAAGTAAGCCAATATTGGGGGGGGGGGACAACTAGCAACAACTAGTAGAGTTGAAAGAGATGGGTGCAAAATTAGGTATTAACTTAGCTCAGCTGATAGTGCAACCAATGTATCGAGAACATATATTGCAAGCTCAATCCAGTGACATTGAAGGGTCCAAAATTAGGAAGAAAATAGAAGCCATGATAGAAACTCCATTTCGAATAGCGGATGATGGAACATTGATAATGGGATAATGTTTGTATGTACCTAATAATGAAATGGTTAAATAGATGATTCTATGAGAAGCACACGAATCTAAATTCACCATGCATCCTGGCAGCACCAAGATGTACTAGGACCTGAAACTCCACTAATGATGGCCTAACATGAAGAGAGAAATAGCTGAATATGTGTCGAAGTGCGGAATACATCAACAAGTTAAACTCGAACATCAAAGGCCAGCATGACCATTATAGCCACTATAAATCCCAGCATTGAAGTGGGAGATGATCACCATGGATTTTGTGTTGGGATTTCCTAAAGGAAAAAAGGGAATGATGCAATATGGGTCATTGTAGACCACTTGACAAAGTCTGCGTTATTCCTGCCAATAAAGATGACTGATTCAGTAGACAAACTTGCCAAGATATATATAAATGAGGTAGTGTGGCTTCATGAGATTCCCGTATCTATTGTCTCAGATCAGGATCCAAGGTTCACTTCCCGTCTTTGGCCGAGCATACAACACGTCTTAGGGAAAAGATTGGATATAAACACCGCATTTCACCTCCAGACCGATGGCCAATCAGAAAGAGTTATCCAAGTTTTGGAAGACCTATTAAGGGCGTATATGTTAGAGTTTGAAGGAAACTGGGAAGAGCATATAGCATTAGTAGAGTTCATGTACAACAGTAGTCACCAAACCACAATAGGGATGGCCCCATACAATGCCTTGTATGGTAGAAGGTGCAGGACTCCTTTATGTTGGGAAGAAATTAGGGATATGAAGTTGCATGGCACAAAATTGGTTCAAGTCACCACGGGAAAGTGAGAACCATCAAGGATCGAATAAAAGTCGCACAAGACAGACAGAAGTAGTATGCAGATATGAGGAGAAGACCCTTCGAGTTTAGTGTGGGGGACCAAATGTTCTTGAAGGTAGCCTCATGGAAAAACATGTTGAGATTTGGATTAAAAGGAAAGCTAGCTCCCTACTTTATCAGACAATTTAAAATTTTGCAGCGAATTAGGCTAGTAGCCTATAAAGTAAACTTGCCCCCCGCAGTTAGCCAAGGTCACGATGTTTTCCATGTCTCTTTGCTATGAAAGACCGATGTGGATCCCACTCGAGTCCTACCCCAAGTTCTGGTAGAAGTCAAGAAAGACTTAACACTCAAAGTGAGACCCATAAGAATTCTAGAATGGGAAGTGAAAGAACTACGAAATAAAAAGATCCCTATTGTTAGGGTTTTATGGCGGAGCACTCAAATAAAAGAGGAAACTTGGGAGAGGGACATCAAAATGAGAAAGAAATACCCCCAAACTCTTTAAACAACCAGGTATGGAATGTGAAACCTTTATAATTTCGAGGATGAAATTTATATTAAGGGGGGAGAATGTAAAACCCGACAAAAATCTAAGTAAAAGGCTAACCTATGCTAAGCAAGAATTAATGAGAACAAATTGGCATGCTATAGGTGGAAAATGGGGAAGGAAAACCAACCTATCATAGGTGGAAATTATAGGGTAGTAAGCAGCTCTAAGATAACCCAAAAGAGGGATAACAACATAAATAACCAACCTCTAAAAAACCCCATCACATTTATAAGTGATATAAATATAAGGGGGAGAGAAAGAGATGACTCTTCCTTTCCCCCAAAACCAGCTGAAACTCCAGCTGTAACAGTCTCTCTTCCCCAAAGAAAACCTTACCAAACCTAGCTACATGTTGTCTTCCTTGAGTGTTTGATTGAAGGGAGAGTTAGAGAGAAGAGATGCAACTACAACTATGAAAGAAAAGGGAGCCTAGAGGAACGCCTACTGCAACAGGAAAAGAAGAGAAGAAATCAAGAGGAAGAGAAGAATAATATCATCAAACCTTCCATGGAGTTGTTAAAAACATGAGGTATAAGGAATATCATTTCCTTGACTGGTTACTACCTCATGATTTCGGGATAAAAAGAGGATGAAACCCTAAAGTAGAAGGCTTAAGGTTCTTACACTTATGATTTCAGGAATGATAAAATATGAAGTTCTAAATAGAATAATGAATAGAAGAACACAAGGAAAGACTCTTACAAAAGAAATATATGTGAATATGAGTGTGTAAACCTAAAAGTGGGGTGGCCAAATTGAAAGGATGAATGGAATGTGGAATAAAATAATGAAATGCCTAAATTATGTTCTTGTTGAACTCTTAAGACTATGCTTAAACTAAAATAAAATCTATGATGAAGTTAATGTCTTGACCTTGCACATGTGATTAATGAACTTGTATGAAATGTGAGATGAAATGATAGAATACATGGATTGTGACTTTGTTAAACTCCTAGGAACACACTTGTGCTGAAATAGAATTCATGTTGATATTAATGCTTTGATTTTGCTATGTGATTGATGAAATTGCATGGTTATAAACCAAGTGAATAAAGGTATGGTTGTAGCTTGTGGTTGTGAATATACTTATGATAAAAAATGATGAATTGCATATATACAAATTAGGGAGAAATGGACAACAATGTTCGGCCATAGAAAAAGAGAGAACCATGAAGGGATATGTCATGATGTACACCTTAGGGGAAACAAGTCTAGGTTTCGGCCTTAAAGTGATGATTAGGGGATTCTTTGGAAGAATATACATGTTGAGATTTGGTTATGCATTATCGATGGTTTTGTGATAAAATTTGAATGTGATTGATTTTGGTATATGTTCAAACTCGATTGGGGGTGAAATATAAAAGGGTAGCGTAGACCTTATGCTTAGCCAAGGGAAAGAGTAAAAACCAAAAGTGACTCAATCATCACTGATGATTTCTAAATCGACAGTGACTAGGATTGTGTTTATGATTTATGGGTCGGCAATAACGCACTTTTTGTCAACAATTTCTGAGTCAATAGTAAATTATGTCCACTTTCATGCATCAGTAGTAAAATTGAATCACATTGATGATTTATGGGTGGACAACGATGTAATTTTTGTTAATGATTTGTGAGTCAACAGTAGATTATGTGCGCTGACGATTTTATGCTCCAGCAGGAGAACTGAATCATGTTGATGATTTCTAGGTTGGCTGCGACACAATTTTTATCAATGATTTCTGAGTCAACAATAGATTATATGTGCTAACGATTTCATGGGCCAGCAATAAAATTTGATTGCGTTGATAATTTCTCAGTCGGCAACGATGCAATTTTCATCAATAATTTTTGAGTCAATAGTAGATTATGTGCGCTGATGATTTCATTCACCAACAGTAGAACTAGATCGCATTGATGATTTCTGGGTGAACAACAACAATTTTCGTCAATGATTTCTTAGTTAATAGTGAGTATGTGCACTGATGTATCCAAGCATTAGCTGAGAAAGTAGTTTCATTGATGATTTCTAAGTCCGCAGCGACGCAGTTTTTGTTGACAATTTCTGAATCGACAATGAATGTATTCACTGACGATTCCAGGCGTCAGTCATGAAAGTAGTTTTCGCTGACGACTTTCTATGATAGCAACAACTTATTTTGTTGATGAATTCCATATCAGAAATGACTTAATGCTTGTGATGATTTCATCATCGGTTTGATCAAAGTCACTACAAAACTCAAGAATTAAACAGTAGGATGTCCATGAGTGGCCACGTTTAAAATAAAAAGAAGTGTCTTGATACGATGATGTTCATTGTATGATTGTATAATGTGTGGAACACTTGAATGTGAATATGTGTATTTTGTATTTTTGGGATATGTATGATGATGGTTATATGGTTGCTTGATACGAGTATGTTGATTATGATCATTTGATATGTCATGTGGTATGACCGGGAGCGGACCTTCGACCGAATGAGGGCACTCCACAGGAGAAACAGGTAAGTGGTTTCCATCCTCTCTTAGCATAATATAAACTCTCTAAATGAATTCATTACGAATTATTTAGTATTATCTTGTGATGAATAATAAATCGCATATGGAATACTTGATTAAGTATAATGATTAGCTTTGGCTAATGACATTCTAGATGGATGTCGGGTTGATTGTGATGATTAGCTTCGACTAATGGCACCCTAGATGGATGACCAGGTTGAGTATGATGATTAGCTTCAACTATTGACATCCTAGATGGATGGTCAAGTTGAATATGATGATTAAGTTTGGCTAATGACATCCTAGATGGATAACTGTGTTGATTATGATGATTGACTTTGGTTAATGGCATAAAAGTTGATCGGGTTAGATATTGTGATTAGCTTCGGATAATGGCATCCGAGATGGATGGCCGAGTTTCAAGATTGCGTTAGCTACAGCTAAAAGCATCCAAGGTGGATGACCGGGTTAAAGTGAAGTGATTAACCTCGACCAATGTTTTCACTCCGGTCCCACAACTCCTATGGAGAGCTTAGGGTGTATGAGTAAGGATAATATTATGGATAAAATAATAAGGATTGCAATATGCATATGAGAAATAAAAGAAGGAATGTAGCCATTAAGTTGCTAATAAAAAGTAACGATAACATTCTTCTAATTGTTTATTATAATGTTTAGATTATTTATAATTCTTGTATCTATTTTGCTTTTGTAATAGGAACATCACACAAACAAGGTGCGTAGGTAATCCTGATCCACAGGTTCATAAATGTTTGAAAAAAACTATGTATTCACATGTTTAGGTGTTATGTATTTTGTAGGAGCGAATGTACTACTTGTAGAATTGTCGTTCAACACTTTTGTATAATCTAGTAACAATAACAATATTCGAATAAGGATGCGAACTTATGCATATGTTATTATTATGATGTAAACCTATGTATATGTAAATATGATGTTGTGTGGTAGGTGTGTTGAGTGCTTCTTATACAGATATGTTGGATTTACGCAATCATATGAGAATTGTGCCATGCTAATGGATGGAACCCATGTACTAACCTTCAGAATGCTACTGTGAGAAGCATCGAGATTATGATGGCTTACAAAAAATGAAAAAAAAAAATTTACCATCGATTTTGGCTTTTTTTAATTATTAGGATATTACACAAAGTCTTGAATGCCTTGATATGCTCTTGATTGCTTTTCTATCATTTTATTACATGAAACCTTGGTTTAAGGGATGCCAAAGGTGGCAGTAAAGGGGTATAGGCATTTTATGTTAATGAAAGGATAGCCCATGCTTCTAGGCAGTTCGTCTGGCCATTTGAAGTGAGAATAGTCAGATTTTGAAGCTCATTCTATTAAAGATTTATTATTGTTTTGAGTTGGTAGCTTTTAGGATTGGAAATCAATTCACATTTTGAGTTTTTATGTTGTTTTGTTGTTTCTTTGGCCATAATCATGTTCCTCATCAATAGTATGGTCGGTAGGGATAAAGAGGATGCACTTTAGAGGCCAAAATAGGCCTTTTTGGGTGCATTTCATATCTATGGTTTTTAGGCAGCCTGTTTATGGGCTTAAGGCAGATTCATCCGTTGAATCTTGCCTTAGGTACTAGTTTCAGGGCTTGATTGGTTTAGTTTCTGGTTTAGATAGGTTCGCCCATCATCTTTGATAAGTAATCTAGTATTTTTTTTGCATCAATAACATGTTTTAATGTATTTAAATCCTAAAGTTTTGGTTTCGAACTGCAACCTCTTTTTGGTAAAATCATATGATTTTGTTGATCATTAACATAAATAAACTCTTGATTCTTGATCTATAGAGGATTACAAAAATAAAAAAAAAAATGTGTTTTGGTGTAACAACCCTAATAGTTAGATCAGTTTATCCGTTTAACTTCCACATAAAGGGTAAATGGAGCATATATGTTTTTTTGAACATTAAGTTCACCAAAATTTGGGCAGAGTCTTCCCTATACTGGGAGGTCCCAAGTTATCGACAATTTACCCTGCACACATTTATAATCACGTCCCACCCATAAACACATCCATAATTTGTCCAATTCAACCATTTAATTCATTTGAGAATATACGCAAGACAAATCTTCATACTCAATCTCCATCTCATATCACATGCATAAATTAGTAATTAAGAGAACCATCCAAGCACTGAAATTTCATATATAAACACAACACAATTTAGCATTCTAAACATAAACTAGTACATTATAATATCCTAAGCATATATTGATACATTTAATATTCCAAACACAAAATAATATAAGGAGTCTACTATTATATTCAGGTTACATGTTTACTGCATAACAAAATTATATGAATAATCCCTAAGTTCCTAACTTATACAAAAATGGATCAAATAACCTAAATTCTACTCTTGACGTGAATGGAAGGGACCTGCAAAACATAAATTTTTCATATAATTAAAAAAATAAAAATTAAATACAAAAAATTTTATAAAAGAAAAATTATACAACACATCTACCTACTTAAGTCATATGCATTTCTATACACCACAACTAACCCTTTTTAAGGATTAGCAAATTTTTTTCCTTTAACTATATCCCCCTCTTTTTTTTTGGTAATCCAAGCTCTAATAGAGGGTATCCACCCTGCCACTTCTCCCCACATTGAGAAGACTACCGCTGACACTAATGACCCCCTCTAGTGTCTTTAGTTGCCCGTACTGGGATCAACTAATCAAATTTATGAAAATACCGACATTAACGCGATCGTTGGTGTCATTAACTATTTTCAGGCCAGAATAGTTAATCAATGCTCCATGTTACCTTGGGAGGTCCTCGGGTATGCCAATGATTCTTGACATCATTAGCTTTCACCTTAGAAAGCTAATCAAGTCCTATAAATTTTGCCGATATCGACGTCACCCGCCAATATCATTAACTATTCTGAACCCGAATAGTTAATCAAGTTATATATTTCTCCTCCCACGTACCGGTCATGCCAATGTTACCAACTTGGCTAACACCATTAGCCTCTCGTATCTAGGACAAGCTAATCAAATTCGAGGAACAGTCATTCCTAAAGTTTATTGTTATTGTCCATTTTTTTTTTAAATGAGCCATAAATTAAATCTAGTTCTCTGTTTTCATTTTCCCGTTGTTTAACCTTTCCTTTTCCCCTTTTCTTTTCCTCATCAATAAACACCAAAATTTATAGTTAAGCAATTAGTTAAAATAATTATTAACTAGAGGAGATATAGGTACCGAGTACCTACCTGCTATAGACGTTTGACTTGCGTTCCCTTGTTGTTGCTGTACTCCTCCCGCGGTTCCTTTTGAAACCACAAACACCCATCATTGTTCCATATTAGTCCACATATCACAACACAACAACAACAATGACAATAATATTCATTTCTCTTTTACCATTCTTTTCTTTCTCACCTACATTCCTCATTATTATCCTTTAACATTTTCAGCTTATTAGTAGCCCAAGTCGACATCATGAATTCAATTTTGATCACAGTTTATTTCTTTTTGAAGATCAAGACACTATGTTACACACTTTATAAAGGGCAAGAAAATGAATTCTACCCATAATATGGCTAAATTTCATCGTTTTATCGACTTGGTCGAATCTGCTAGCAGGGGTGACAACTTGACCTCCTCTCAGATTTTTATTTGTATTTGGAGTTCCAAAACTCCAAATTAGATATGGTCAGATTTGTTTGAAAGCTGACACTCCCGACAACAACTTTTATGAAAGGACCTTCCTCGAATTCTATCGTCTTCAGGTCCAAATTCCCTCAGGAATCAAGGGGTCAAACCTACATTGTTTCGTCAATGGACAAGTATATCAAATTTTATCTCTAATCCCTTCTTCCTCATCTGATACAGTCATGCCTTCACCATATATATAGCAACCCATCTAATTATAATCTCCCAAAGTTATTTGCACCAATTTAATAAATCCATTCTTACTTTGGTCGAGCCTATCCAAAGGAAATAAGGGTTCCTCCTCCTTCTAAGTGATGTAATTTTCCCTATTTATCAATCACATTGCAACAACACATCTCAATTAATTAAATAAGGAAATCATAATTTCTCTTCCTCTCCTTTCTTCCCCTCTAGTAGTCGGTCACCTTGAATCTGTTCTTCTTCTTTTTTCCATTGCACCGCTCCACATTCAAGGTCATTACTATCACCCTAATAGGTCTAGCTTCAAGAAATTTTGCTTTTTCCCCAAATTTTATGTTCAAGAACCCTAATTCTCAATTCAAGAAAATTATGAAACTTCTAATCAAATTGAAGTTAATTTCATATAAATTAGGATTAGGACTCTTTACTTGGATGAAATCTAAGCTTTACTTCATAAAATTTAAAAATAATATTAGCCTTCTTCTCCTTGCATATAGCCGACCACTCTTTTCCTTCTCTTAACAATTCCCACATTTGTTTCCTTGTAATTTCTCTTGTACAATGATGTTCTCCTCCTTTAAACTTGTCTAGGATTTAAAATTTGTTAAACCTTGGTGTTTTTCTCTCTCATTTTACTTGAATAAAATCTAAAAATCCCCTCCCTCTTTTATGTTTTCCAGCCGATCTTGGAAGAGAGAAGGAATGAGGTATTTATAGTCTCATTTCTTTTTAATTCCATTTTGGCCCCATCTTTCTCCCTTTTTCATAGTTAAGCCATTTTTTTTTGTTCTCCAAAACTAATAAATTTTATCATCATCATTATTATTTTTGTAGTTGCATTATTTTTGTATTATAAAAATTTAATTTATTATAAATCCTCCCTTTTTTGTATAATTTGTTCTCGGGTTTCACATTTGACATGCAATTTAGGATTCAATAATCAATTTATTAAATCCATGAGAATTTGACCAATATTTCAATAAATCATATTTTTTTTAATTCATGAGAATTAATTGTTAAAAATCTTGGTATAGAACGTTGGACCTACAAATGAGGCTAGTATTTGAAATGTCAGGAGTTGATCAGAAAATTCTCAAAATTATTCTAAATATTCAACAATTTTAATTGAGAGTATTTTTCATCGTAATACACAAATTAAAAAGAATTTTTTCTTAAGAATTTATTTGGGTACACGAGTGCATAATAAATTCTTAAACACTAGATTTATTCATACAAGTAAATCTCAATCCGAAACCTCTAAACCACATCAAACCACACAAAACAACTTACCCCAGACAGCGTGTGTTGGGAGTGCTAATACCTTCCCTAGTCACAATCAGTCCCTTACCTTCAAATCTCAAATAAGACCAATACACCTAGGTTCCTTAGCAACCCTGAACCAAACAACTAGGTAGCGACTCTTTCAGCCTCTACTCGTCTTTTGCACATGTGCGACAACCACCATTGTAAAACCAACATAGGTATAAATCTTACAACTATAAAACATACCCAAAACTCTCTCATTTTGATCAAAGAGCCAAGCTTTGATGAAGGAGAACCAATCTTTGATTGAATCTTAGCTTGAAACTCTACAAATACCTTTGCAAAATCAAGGTAGAAGAGGGAGCAAGTAGGAGAGAAAGAAGAGATAGGAAAATAGGATAAAGGAATTCAAGTATGAAGGTTTAAGAGCCTAGCTCAAAGATTTCCTCAACTTTGAGAGAAAGTAGCAAGCTTGGGAAGCAACCATTGTTAGAGCTTGAAAAGTATAAAAACTCTTTTAATCTAGCAAGTGATGTCCATGAGGCACATCTCTATCTCTTCATTTCATGTTCCAATGATGTTTTGAATTTGTTTTTGGTGATATATTGTATTTATTTTGTATTTTTTATTAATGCATAAAATGTTTTTTTTCTTTGTTTAATTTTGATCTGAGTTGTTTGTTACTATTTATTGGATGTTTAAGAAATGTTTTGATGTTTATTTTGCTAAAATAAAATGGTTTTTGTATTCTGTAAAATATGATAGTATGTGTTTGATGCTTTTTTTATTATTGTATTTTTCTTGGTTCACGAGCTTGATTTGGTTCTCAAGTTGTTTAGAGAGTCTTTTTTTAATTGCAATTTGATGTTGTTGACTGTCATTGGGGTTGTAGATATGAAGGTGGAATTTAATGCATGTTATTGATGATTTGATGTTATTTGTTAGTTCTTTGAATTCAATTATGCTTGGTATTGGTAATGTGATTTGTGATGACCAAAAGCATTGTATTTAGAGGCCTAAAAGGTCAAATATGGATTTTGGCAGTAGTTCTTTGATTTCTGGAAATTTTCCAGATTCTGAGTTCATGTTCTTCGCATGAACTTTGCCTTGGCCTTTTGTTTTGAAGATTTTTAGGTTAATTCTTGGTATAAACATATTAGCTTGTCATCTTTAGCAAATAATCTAGAATTAAAATGCATCAATAACACGTATTCATGCATTTGGATTTTAGGGTTCTTTGGACTACCCAAACACATTTTGATCAAATCGTGGCTTTTGAGTGTAAATCAAAGAAAATAGATGCTTGATCCTTGATCTATGCATGATTATGAACAAAATTTTGTCATTGATTGCATAAAAACTTGTTTGGTTTGTGATATATGTTTGCTGAGTTTCGGTTTAAATGTTCATTGTGTCCTTCATGTTATTGATGTTTGATTTGTTTTTATAAAAAAAAGATTTTATGTTTTTTTTCTTTAGTTTTGATCTGTTTTTTGTTTAATTGTTTATTTTGCTTTAGTTTTGGGTCAAACCATGGTTTTTGATTTGGTTCAGGGTTGAACTAGTGTTTTCAAGTCAACTCGATTGGTTTTGTTTTGAGTTAGGTACTAAGGCTTTGTTTGGTTGGTACTTTGTTTTTGTTAAGGAATCTTTGGCCTAAGAGATTGTTTGATAAACACACCCTTAGATTTATTTTGATTGTTTTGTTTTGAATAAAAATGTTTTTTTTTTGTCAAACAGACCCCAAATAAATTTCTAAAAATTCTAAAACAATTTCTAGGACCAATTAAAATTATTTGTGGGTTCCTCCCATATTTTCCAGCAAATTTATTTAATATCAGGGTTGTAGATTTACACTATAAGATATTGATATGGTATTTAAATACGCGCTTTTCATCAAAATCTTAAAATTCTCTGAAAAAAATTATCATTTCAAAAATACAAAAAAACATTTTATTTAGTGTGCAATCAGTAAAGTCTCTTATTATATATATACACATAAAAATGAAAAAATATCTTTGCAAATATTTTTGGATGTAATAATCAGTTTATTAAATCCATGAAAACTTAATCAATATTTCAATAACTCCTAAAAATTTTAATTCATGAAAATTAATTATCAATATTCTGGTATAAATATTGGACTTACAAGTAAACTGACATTTTAAATATCAAAAGTTAATTTGAAAATTCCCAAAATAATTTTGGGTATTCACAAATTTTAATTGAAAATATTTTTTATAATAACATACAAGTTGTGAAAAAACTCTTTCACATTGCAGGATAGATGAACCTTGTCAGAATATTTACATGGATTCTTTCTATTATAATTTATTTGGGTATATGAGGTCATAATAAGTTGAAAATACTAGATTTATTTATGAAAATAAAATTTTATTATAAATTATAAAAAAATTATCAGTTAAAAACTCATAAATACTTATAAACTATATCTAAACTATATAATATAACTCATCTAAAATAAACTGTACTAAAAATACTAATATCTTTTCCAATCATAATTAATTTTTTACCCTAAAATTTCATATAAAATCAGGCTATTCCTAGTGATCCGAATCAAATAATTAGGTGATAACTTGTTGATGTTGATGCCGCAACACCACACGTGCGACAAAACTAGTGGTTTCTTCAAACTGATTAGCGACTGAAATTTTTAAGGAGTTCTAGACTGACTGTGGGTTGATCCTGGGAAGAAAGAAGAATGGTTTTTGGCTTGATTGGTTTTGATACTTGATGCAAGCTCAGTGCGTGAAAGACAAGAGAGCTGGGGCTATTGGATTGGGGACTACGACTGCAACTTTAGCTGGGTTTTAGTCTAGATCTGCCACCGTGGGGTTGAACTATGAGAAGAGGCTGGTCCGCGGATGTTAAGGGCGGAGTGTCTGTGATGGAGGCTTAACTAGGCAGATGGTGTTGAATCGGGTTATGAGGGCAGGAGACAATGGCTATTGGCTTGTTCTTGGGTGATGGGTGATGGAGTAGTGAAGCGTTCTGTGGTGAAGGAATTAAGGGTTTGCAGTGTGGGTTAAAGGTTGGCTTATTGGAAGAGGAGGTGTGGTGTGAAGCTTTGGTTTTTTGGTTGAAGTGGTTGATGGGAACAAAGAAGACTAAGGTTGGGTTTAGCTTTGAAGAAGATGGAGATGAAGGATATGGTCTTGTGATGAGGGTCGTTGCTGTCACAATGTAAAACGACAAAGGGAGAGTGGGTGAGGAAGAGAAAGTTATGTTATGGTTGGCTTTGATTGGGATGCTGTCAGTGGTGGCGGTGGCTGAGTTTGGCGGCAATGGTGACTTCACGGTGAGAAGATGGGTGTATGTTGATTTTGGTGGTACTGTTATGGTAGACGAATGGACGCAAGACTATGAATACTTAGAGTTCATCTCTATCCTGGGTTTCTTTAGCTATCTTCTCGCATATTTTATCTCTATCCTGGGTTTCTTTAGCTATTAGTATCTATATTTTATAATACAAGAGTTCAGAATACTTAAGAGTTCAAAGTCCGGGAAAGAAAACAATACTTAAGAGTTCAAAGTCCGGGAAAGAAAACAAACCTATCCTTTCCTTTTAGATTTGTTGAACTTGGGAATTTGTTTTAAGTGAATTATCAAAACATGCTCTGAAATCCCAAATTTTCCATATGTATATAAATCACAACCATAAGCAAAAACAATCATCGCCCTTTTAATTTCTAATTTTAACCCCATTTAAAAAAATCAAATCAAAAACAAATATTACGAGCATTATTAGCTTAACAAAATTGCATGTTATATCCTTTTAAGACTCCATCGATATAATCTTTTTAAGACAATCTAAGCAATCATTGAGATTCATATCTCAATATTATTGTGCGACATAGGATATCTTACACCATCTTAAAGTTCATGTTAAGATAATCTTTAGTTTCATTCATCAAACCAAAATCATTGTTATTTAGCAAACAGATTTAAATTTTAGGTAGATCAACAATATTTTATTTAAATTTAAAAAAATAATAATATCATTAAACTTAATATACAAAACTTATTCGAGTTTATAAATGAATTTTTTAATTTGCAAGTTATATGTTCATTTTTTTTCTTTATGAAACCATTATGTTTTTCCATATAAATATCTTCATCCAAGTCTCATTTAGAAAAGGATTTTTCACATCAATTGGATGCAACTCGGGAATCTTTCTTAGAAACTAGAGATAAAGTTTTTATATAATTAATGTCATCCGTTTAAGTAAAACCTTAAACAACAAATTTGACCTTATATCATTTGATATTGCTTTTTACATCATCACGCTTTGTCTTAAAAAACCCATTTAAAACTAGATTTCTTATATTTATTAGGAAATTCAACAAGATCTCATACACCATTATCATCCATTGACTTTAACCTTTCATTCATGTCATCTATCAATTTTCTAGAATCATTATTTTTCATGGTTGGTGAAAATATACTCGAATCTTTTTTAATCCCAAAGTCAAAATTAAAGTCTAGTAGATACACCTTATAATCATTTTAAATAGCAAATCTTCTTTCCTTTTGAGACCTTCTCAAAACTACTTGTTATGGTAGTTCTACAATATTTTTAGTGGTAATATTTTCTTGGAATGGTGTAATATTATCATTACATTGTTCAATCTCCTCAACATGTTGAGTGGATTGGGAAACAACAATATTTTGAGAAGATAAAGATAATGGTATATTTACCCTTATTTTTTGAAGATTTATCTTTTTTAAATTCACCACTTTCTAAGAATTTGACATTCTCAATTTGAACTATCCTTATATTATGATTGGAACAATAAAATTAGTACCCTTTAAACTCATCTGGATAACCAATAAAATATTCAAATATTATTCTTGGATCTAACTTCTTTTCATGAGGGTAAATTCTAGCTCTCGCTTAATAACTCTAAATATATAAATGTCTTAAACCTGGTTTCCTACTAATCTAACACCAATACCCTTAGTGTTAATTAGACTTGCTCATTTTTCATTGAGAACCAGAATATTTGAAGCATGTGAAGGCAACAAAGTGAAAATTGAGATTGAAACTTGAAAAATATACTCATAATGAGGTCTAAGTCTATAATATAGAATTTTATAATTCTAAATTATTGGAATTTTCATGTCACATTGTTCCCCTTTGGGCAAAAACATGATAGCATATATTATCCATTTTATAATACACAATCATTAATCACCTTATAGATTTGATATAATTTCTAACTACTTAGACATTATTGTCTTAAATTTGGGTATACACTACAACTAAAAATAAAAATTATATCACTTTATATAGTTAGTTCATAACTAATTGAAGTGACTTTTCTTTGGGCTAGTCTCATTCTTCTATTTATGATTGCCTTACAAGAAATCATTGTCTAATGTCATAAATAATGACTAATCTTTTATTTATTTTTACACCTATAATAAGGTTTGCTAATATAGGTTACCTCGGCAACAACTAAACTAATAAATCTCATAATGTAAAATTAATCAACAATATTTTCTAATTCTTTTATCAGGTATTTCTTTAATTTCTTAAATATTAATGCCTCTAATAATAAATACCTAAATAAACCAAATTAGGCATAATTTTTCTGACTAGTATACATTTTATTTTATTTTTTATTAATAAACCAAAGTAAGAAACTAACAACCCATTTAACTAACAAAATTAATTATGTGTAGGCTAATAATCACTAAAGTGCAAGCTAGAATTAAAACGATTTGAATATAAAATACAAGTCAAGGTCAAATTCTCTTTTTAGTGTAAGCAGGAATATAAACTTGAATTAAATCATGTACTATTATTAGCCATGATATCCCATGAAGAAATCCATTTCAAAAATATTTTTAACTTCCTTCTCTCCCTAACACCTGTTTTTTTACTAATAAAAACCTTATAAATTTGATCCTTTAAATATCTTTTAGTGATTATTTTAAATCGATTAAATCTCTCTAAAATCACTATGTATTTGAACACCTTTCCTAGTAAAGGCACTAACTAATATATACTTTCAATTTGAACAATGCAAAAAATTCCACCTCCTACCAAGTAAGCATATAGTTTTGGTATTTTGTTGAGGCTAAAAACCTAACGTAAATATTTATCTTTCTAAAGAATTCTAAAATGTTAAAGCATATATAGTTATCAAAACCAACTTGCATTGTGGGTTTTTTTAGTCACCTTACGGGTCAGTAGGTCAACCTCGATCTATCTCAAACGACATTGTTTTAATTTAAAAAAAACATAAAATATGTCATTTTAGACAACTATTGAAAAGAAATCCCTTGGAGTGGATCTGATTGGGTCTCAACCGGGGTTGGCAAGGGTAATCTAATCACAGGTTAACATGTCATATCACCTAGGTTTAACTAGGTCAACTTCTAAAATGATTAAAAAAAAAAACTCAATTTGGACTAGGTTTCAGGTTAACACTAAATCAATCTGTCAATCTAGGTTTTATAACTATAGTTTAAAAGAGCCAAGACTCTAAGCATAACTCATCCTTTGGCTCCACTCTTGTTGGCTTGGGTTCTATATTGAAATTAATTATGACTTAACAATATGATCCTATAACAATTATAATGGACCAAAATTAATTATGACTTAACAATATGATCCTATAACAATATGATTTATAACTATGTCAGAGATATTTATTTAAGATTAATGCATGTATAAGAAATATTTATTTCTCATTAATACTACAAGGCTAGAATGATTTTTTAGCCCTCTCTCTCAAGCAAAATGACAAGGTTTATAAGGTAAAAATACCTCCTGAATCACCTAGATAAAAGATTCACAATTTCCATTCTCAAGCATACATATATCATCTTCTTACAGAGCATTCATTTCATACAAAAAAAAGAACAAACAACCTTGTTTTTAATGTTCTCTAATATATTTGTTAATTTCACTCTACAAAGATATTAATTTAATCATCTGAAGATTTTCAAATCCACTCAAATAGG
>Ga0307518_10001022_pt1 | contig 20913 bp, 22 predicted proteins | sample 25_EM_MG_FD_203889 | JGI IMG/M metagenome (GOLD analysis project Ga0307518, IMG submission 203889) | Populus trichocarpa ectomycorrhiza microbial communities from riparian zone in the Pacific Northwest, United States - 25_EM | ecosystem: Host-associated > Plants > Roots > Unclassified | place...
ACTCTGGGTCCCTCAAGGAGGCCTTCACGGACCTCAAGCCGTCACGCGCCCGCGGCGGGAACACGGTCCCGCCGCGGAGTCCGGCTCACCGCCCACACGCTGACGACGACCAGCAGACATCCGCCCAGCTGGGTGATCGTGGGCCGCTCGTGTAGGGCGAGAACGCCGAACACGACGGCCAAGACCGGGTGCAGCAACAGGAGCGAGGCACTCACCTGAGGCGCCAGCTGGGAAAGCGCTCCCGCGATGAGGAGCCAGGCGAGCACCTGCCCGACCAGCGCGAGCGCGATCAGCCACAGCCACGCGGCCGGATCGAGGTCCAGGTCGATCCCCGTCCACACCCCGCCGACCACGACCGCCGCGGCACACGCCGCCGCCGTGGACGCGCACACCGGGAACACCACATGGCCTTGGCCACCGCCCAGCCGCATGAAGAACAGATACCCCGCGTAGGCGACGCCCGCGATGGTGCCGAACACGATGCCGCCGACCGGATCCGAACCCGGCTCGGCCTGGCCGATCACGCCCGCGGCCATGGTCACGCCGATCAGCATGACCGGCGTGAGTGCCAAGAACCGCCTAGACGGGGCAGAACCCAGGAACAGCCAGGTGAGCAGCGGGAACACCACCACCTGGATGTTGAGCAGCACCGTGGAGATGGACGCGCCGACGTCCTGGATGCTGGCCACCCAGAAGACGTAGTCGATGCCGAGAAGCACGCCCGCCGCCAGGTCGAAGCGCACCAGCCGCCACGGCCGCGGACCGACCCGCCGCCATTCCCGGACCGACAGCGGGACCAGCACCGTCAGCGCGATGGCGCAGCGCAGGAACGCCGTGGTGCCCGGGCTCGCGCCGGACAGTTTGGCGAACCCGGCCGACACCGAGGTGCACGCCGCGCCCCCGGTGATACGCAGCGCGGCCGTGCGGTGCCGGTCGGGTGCCTGAACGCTCATGGCGTTCACTATGCCGAGTCCGGTCGTATAGCAATAGTGAATGTTCCTACGGTGAAATCGGTAGCATCGCTTCATGAATCTGGGTCGGCTTCAAGCGCTCGCGTCGGTCGCGAAGTACGGGTCCGTCGCCCGCGCCGCGGAAGTCCTGCACGTCACGCCGTCGGGGGTGTCGCAGCAGCTGAACAAGCTGGAGAAGGAGACCGGACACCCGCTGCTCGAGCCCGCGGGGCGCGGCATCCGGCTCACCCGCGCGGGCCAGGTGCTGGCCGGGCACGCGGTGCGAGTGCTCGCTCAGGTCGCCGAGGCCGAAGCCGATCTCGCCGCGCTGGATCAGGAAGTGGCGGGCCCGTTGCGGATCGGGGCCGTCGGCAGCGCGATCCGGGAACTACTGCCGGACGTGCTGGCCGAACTGGTCGCCGACCGGCCACGGCTCACGGTGTCCCTGCGCGACGGCGAGGTGGTGGACCTGCTTCCCCGGCTGCTCACCGACGAGCTCACCGTGCTGCTGATGGAAAGCTGGGAGGCCCGGCCGCCGGTCCTGCCCGCGGGAGTCGCCGTACGCACGCTCGTCCGGGAACCGGTCGAGGTCGCCCTCGCGGCGGATCATCCGCTCGCGGGCCGGTCCTTCGTCGACCTCGCCGACCTCGCCGGGCAGACCTGGACCTGCTGCCCGGCGGGCACGGAGGCCCACGTGGCGCTCACACAGACCATGCGCGGGCTCGGCGCCGAGCCGGACATCCGGTTCGCCGTCGCCGAGTACCCCACGCAGCTCGCGCTGGTCGCCGCGGGGCTCACCGTCGCGCTCGTCCCCAGGATGGCCCAGCGGCCCACCCCGGACGGCGTCCGGTTCGTCCGCACGCGCCCGGTGCTGCACCGCGAAATCCGCGTCGCCTGGCGTACCGACGATCAGGGCCCGCCGATCCGCGCCCTGCTGGCCGCACTGGTCGCACGCCAGGAAGCGGTGAACCGGGCCTGAACCGGGTACCCCTCCTGTACGGGAGGTGATGCGCGATGGACAGGCCAGGACCGATCCAGTGGGTGCGGTACGTCTACGGGCGCCGGCTGCCGGAACGCTACCGGGAATGGGTGCTGTACGACGCGACTGCGCGCACGTGGCTGCTGCGGTTCGCCCTCCGGATCTGTTTCGAGGCGTTGCCGTGGCTCGTGATCGCGTTCGTGCTCCTGGTGACGCTCACCCCGCTGCCCGTGCCCGCGGTGCTGGGCGCGTTGATGCTGAGCCTGTTCCTGGGGCTGTTCTTCACGATGACCAGCGCGGACGAGCTGGCCGAGGTCCGCCTCGGCAAACACGGTTTCCCGCGTGGCACCGGAAAAGCGGCCAGGGCAGCCCGGGGAGGCTCAGGCAGCTGGCCCTGACCGCTCGCCCGGTGCGACGAGGCCTGATTCGTAGGCGAGGACCACGAGTTGCGCGCGGTCGCGGGCGTGGAGTTTGGTCATGGCGCGATTGATGTGCGTCTTCGCGGTCAACGGACTGATCACCATGTGGGCGGCGATCTCGTCGTTGGACAGGCCTCGCGCGACCAGGACCACGGCTTCGCGTTCGCGGTTGGTGAGTTCCTTCAGCCCGGAACCGCTGCCGCCGCCGAACGGGACGGTGACGTACCGGTCGATCAGCTTGCGGGTGATCGAAGGCGCGAGCAGGGCGTCGCCGCGCGCGGCGACGCGGACGGCGTGCAGGAAGTCCTCGGGTTCGATGTCCTTGACGAGGAATCCCGCCGCGCCCGCGCGCAGGGCGTCGAAGACGTACTCGTCCAAGCCGTAGTTGGTCAGGATCACGACGTGCACGCCGGACAGCGCGGGATCGGCCGCGATACGCCGGGTCGCCTCGATACCGTCGACGCCGGGCATCTGGATGTCGACGAGCGCGATGTCGGGCAGGTGTTTTCTGGCGAGTGCCACGCCTTCGCCCCCGTCGGCGGCTTCGGCGACGACCTCGATGTCGTCCTCGACGTCGAGCAGCGCCCGGAATCCGCTGCGGAGGAGGGGCTGGTCGTCCACCAGCAGGACGGTGATCATGGCGCCTCCACGGGAAGTTCGGCGCGGACGGAGAAACCGCCCGTGGCTCTTGGCCCGGCGTCGAGACGGCCGCCGAGCGCGGTGACGCGTTCGCGCATCCCCAGCAGCCCGACACCGGGGATCGGGGCGGAGCCCGGAGTGGCCTTGCCGTCGTCCTCGACCTGGATCGTCAGGGTGCCGGAGCGGTGGTCGATCCGCACCGACGCGGTCGTGGCCGCGGCGTGCCGGGCGATGTTGGTCAAGGATTCCTGAACGATCCGGTACGCGGTGCGGTCCACGGCCGCGGGCAGGTCGTGCCGTCGCCCTTCCACGGTGAGCGTCGCGTCCAGACCGGCCGCCCGAGCCCGTTCCACCAGGTCGGGGATCCGGTCGAGGCCGTGCGGCGGATTCGTGTCGTCGTCGCGCAGGGCTTCGAGCGTCGCCCGCAGCTCCCTGGTCGCCTCCCGGCCGGCTTCGCGGATCGCCAGCAACGATTCCGGCACCGCCTCGCCCCGTTTGGTGGCCAGGTGGACGGCGACCTCGGCCTGCACCTTGATGACGGAGATCTGATGGGTGAGCGAATCGTGCAGTTCCCGCGCGATGTGCAGCCGTTCCTCGTCGGCCCGGCGCCGCGCGGTCTCCTCGCGGGTGCGCTCGGCCTCGTCGGCCCGCCGTTCGGCCTGTCGCAGCGCTTCACCCGCCGCGCCGGCCGCGATCAGCCAGGCCAGCTGAAGAGCGTCACGGCTCTGAGCGAAGGCGTCGCTGACGGAGGAGGCGTTGGCGGAGGCCAAAAGCACGAGCGGGAGCGCGACGATCATGAGCACCGACCCCGCGACGGCGACGATCCGGTGTCCGGCGCGGACCGCGGCGTAGACCGCGACCAGGTAGGCGACGGCGGGCACGGTGAAACCCACGGCCTGGTACCCCAGCGCGCACACCGCGGTCACGGCCAGGACCGTGAGGGGCGCCCGGCGGTGCGCGGCGAGTGCCAGGCCGCCGGCGACCAGCACCACGTAGCCCAGCGGGTTTCCGGTGGTGTCCTGATCGGACAGTGCCGTGACCAGCAGGACCGCCGTCACCCCGACGGCGATCGCCCAGTCCCGGACCCTGTTCATGCGAGAACCCTAACCAGCCGTCCCCGCGCGCGACTCCTCCGCGCGGACGATCCCGCGACTACCACGCACGCGGTAGTCACGGAGTTTCCACGACCTCGGCGGCAGTCCGGAATGCCTGCGTCCACCGGACGACGCGGGGCGGGTCCGGCGGACACCATCGGCGGACATCAGTCATCGAGCGAAGGAGCACCCCATGACCGTCCACTTGCTGTCCGCCGCCTACCTGACTCCCGGACGCCTTTGGTCCCTGATCGCCGCGCTGGTGGGGGTGATCGGGGTGGTCGCCGGAGGACTGGCCCTCGCGCGGAGCCGGTCCGGCGACACCCGGCGAGGAGCCGTCGTAGCGCTGGCGGCGGGGCTGCTCGGTATGGCGGGCGGCGCTTTCGTGGTGGCCGCGGCGAAGGGCGGTCCCGGCACGGGCTACGGAATCGTCGGCGGTTTCCTCGCCTTGGTGGTCGGGCTGGTCGCCGCGGCTCTGGGCGGGCTTGCGCTTTCGCGTTCCCGTCGCACCGAGGTCTAGATATATCAACCTGCGTTGATGTATCTTCGGGCGGTGGCGACCTTCGAGACGGCCGATCCGCCGCCGTTCGTACGGCTGGCGGGCGATCCGCTGCGCTGGCGGCTGCTGCGCGAGTTGTCGCACGGTGACCGCCGCGTGCGGGAGCTGGTCGACCTGGTCGGGCAGCCGCAGAACCTGGTGTCCTACCACCTGCGCAAGCTGCGGGCCGCGGAGCTGGTCACGGCGCGGAGGAGCAGCTTCGACGGTCGCGACACCTACTATCACCTCGATCTGGGACGGTGCGCGGACGCGCTCGCCGAGGCGGGAAGCTCGCTGCATCCCGCCCTGGCGCCGATCGAGGTGGACGTGAAGCGGGCCGGGCCCCGGCTCAAGGTGCTGTTCGTGTGCACCGGGAACAGCGGGCGCTCGCCGATGGCCGAGGCGCTGCTGCGGCACCGGGCCGGTTCGAGGGTCGAGGTGTCCAGTGCGGGCAGCCATCCGAAACCGCTGCATCCCGACGCCGTGCGCGTCCTCGCCGAGCGCGGTATCGCCCTGACCCACGAACCGTCCCATGTGGACGATCTCCGGCGCAGGCGATTCCATTGGGTGATCAGCCTTTGCGACCGGGTCCGCGAGGTCTGCCCGGAGTTCCCCGGTCATCCGCGCGTCGTCCATTGGAGCCTGCCGGATCCGGCCAAGGAAACCGAGACCTATCCGGCGTTCCGTCGTCTCGCCACCGAGCTGGACCGCCGGATCGGGTTCCTGACCGCCCGGTTTCGGCACGAGTACCACAACGATGAGGTGAACAGGACATGACTTCGGATTTGGTGAGTGTGCGTTACCTGGTCGACGACGTCGCGGCCGCCGTCGAGTTCTACACCGGACACCTGGGGTTCGCCGTGCGCTCGAGCGCGGTGCCCGCGTTCGCCGACGTGGTGCGCGGGAATCTCCGGCTGCTGCTCAGCGGTCCGGCGAGTTCGGCGGGGCGTGCGATGCCGGACGGCACGAAACCGGTGCCGGGTGGGTGGAACCGCATCCACCTCGTCGTCGACGACATCGACGCCGAAGTCGCCAGGCTGCGCGCGGACGGTGTCCCGTTCCGCAGCGACGTCGTGACCGGGCCGGGTGGCCGCCAGATCGTGTTCGACGACCCCGCGGGGAATCCGGTCGAACTGTTCCAGCCCGCCGCCCGTTGACGCCGCACCACGAGCCGAGCCTGGGGACCGTCCTGCGGGAATGGGGCCGGATCGGCTGCATCGGGTTCGGCGGGCCGCCCACCCATATCGCCCTGCTCCGCACCTTGTGCGTGCAGCGCCGGGAATGGTTGTCGGATCAGGAGTTCGAGGACGCGATCGCCGCCTGCAACCTGCTGCCCGGCCCGGCGTCGACGCAGCTCGCGATCTTCACCGCGTGGCGGGTCCGCGGCCGCGCGGGAGCGCTGGTCGGCGGCGCGGCGTTCATCCTGCCCGGTCTCGTCGTGATCCTGGCGCTGGCCGCGCTGTTCCTCACCGGGTCCCCGCCCGCCTGGGTGCGTGGAGCCGGTGCGGGCGCGGGTGCGGCGGTCGCCGCCGTCGCGGTGCACGCGGGGGTGGGCCTGATCCCGGCGGGCTGGCGGCGCGCGGCCTCCGCCGGCCGCGTGCGCTGGGCCCTGTACGTCCTGGCGGGTGTCGTGTCGGCGGCGTTGTTCGGCCCGTGGCTGGTGCTCGTCCTGCTGGGCTGCGGCGTGGTCGAATTGACCGTGAACCGCGCACGCCGCGGCGAGTCCAGTGCCGCGTTGTTCGCCGTCCCCGCCCAATCCTGGGCCGCCGCGGTCGCGGGCGCCGGCGTGTTCGCGTCCGTCGCGTGGGTGGCGCTCAAGGTCGGGATGCTGTCCTACGGCGGCGGTTTCGTGATCATCCCGCTCATGCAGGACGACGCGGTGAACACCTACCACTGGATGAGCGCGGGGGAGTTCCTCAACGCGGTCGCGCTCGGCCAGGTCACCCCCGGCCCGGTGGTGCAGACCGTCGCCGTCGTCGGCTATGCCGCGGCCGGGCTCACCGGCGGCATCCTGGCCTCGCTGGTCGCCTTCGCCCCGTCGTTCGTGTTCATCCTGTTCGGTGCCAAGCATTTCAACCGGCTGCGCGGCAACCCGAACGTCCGGGCGTTCCTCGACGGCGCCGGCCCGGCCGCGGTCGGCGCCATCCTCGGCTCGGCGATCCCGCTCGCGCTCAGCCTGACCCAATGGTGGCAGTACGCCGTGCTCGCCGGTGCCGGGATCCTGCTGTTCGTGCTGCGGCGCGGAGTGGTGACCACGATCCTCGCCGCGGCCTGCGCCGGAAGCGTGCTCGCGCTCGCCGGGGCGCTCCTGCCGAGCTGAGGTTCAGCCCAGTCCCCGGGTGGTGACGACACGCGCGTTGCCGTCGGACAGGTGGTAGGACAGCCCGACCACGGCGGTCTTCCCGGCGTCGATCTGCTCGGAGAGCAGCCGGGAGCGGTCGACCAGGAGGTCGACGGTGTGGCGGATGTGCTCGTCGATGATGTCGTCGTTGCTGGTGAGCCCGGCCGCGCGGGCGGCGAGGACGCTCGGGGTGACCCGTTCGATGACGTCGCGGACGAAGCCGTTGGTGCCGAGCCCGTCGGTCAGCGCCTCGCGGGTCGCGGCGACGGCGCCGCAGGAGTCGTGGCCGAGGACGACGACCAGCGGGCAGTCGAGGATGCTGATGCCGTATTCGATGCTGCCCAGCACCTCCGAACCGGCGACGTGGCCGGCGGTGCGGACGACGAACAGGTCGCCGAGACCGCGGTCGAAGATGATCTCGGCGGCCAGCCGCGAGTCGGAACAGCCGAAGAGAACCGCGAAAGGGCTCTGTTCGGGGGCGGTTTCCGTGCGGCGGACGGCATCCTGGTTCGGGTGTTCCGGGGTACCGGCCACGAAACGCCGGTTGCCGGCGAGCAGAAGGTCGAAGGCCTCGGAAGGGGTCGGCGCGTCGCTCATGGGCCGGACATTACCGGGTGCAGGTGGTTCAGGCAGGTGGGCCGCGTCACTGATCGAGTCGTCCGGACACGGCACGCATGGCGCGGCCGACGGCCCGGAGATCGTCCGGCGCGATCACGTCCACGAAGTGTTCGCGGACGGTGCGGAGATTGTCCGGCGCCGCGCGCCGCAAGGTCTCGTAGCCCTGGTCGGTGAGCCGGGCCCGCACGCCGCGGCCGTCGTCGGCGGTCGATTCCCGCTGGACCAGGCCGCGCGTCTCCAGCCCGCTGACGCGGTGTGAAAGGCGGCTGCGCGAGTAGTACGCGGATTTCGCGAGGTCCGCCATGCGCATCGACCGGCCGGTTGCTTCGGAAAGCCGCACCAGGAGTTCGAACTCGGCCAGGGAAAGCCCGTGCTCCTCGCGGAGCCGCCGGTCGAGCAGGTCCACGAAACGCACGGATCCTTCGATGAACGCCCGCCAGTCGCGCTGCTGTTCCGGGTCGAGCCAGTCGGTCACGGCGCACACAGTAACAGTTGACGCCTTCAACCACCTCGGGCTAGCTTTGGTTGAAGACTTCAACTAGATGGGGAACGTGATGACGAACGAAGCCTGGGTGATTCAGGAGAAGGACGCGGAGGTCATCGAGCGGCCGGCGTTGCGGTTGCTGGCCGACGGCGAGCACACGGGCGGGCTCCTCGGCGCGAACCGGTTGTCGCTACGGCCTGGGGAACCCGGAACGAAACCGCACTATCACCGGAAATCCGCGGAAGCGTTCTACGTACTCGACGGGGCGCTGCGGATGCTGGTGGGCGCCGAAACGATCACGGTCGAGCGCGGGGGTTACGTGGTGGTCCCGCCGGGCGTCCGGCACGCGTTCGCCGCGCCGCCGGAGATCGCCGCGGACGTCCTCATCACGCTGGCGCCCGGCGTCGATCGGTTCGGCTATTTCCGGGTCCTGCCCGAGATCCTGCGCGGAAACGTCGCACCGGAAGAGGTCGAGCGCCTTCACGAACGGTATGACGTGTACTTCGTCGACGCGCCCGAATGGGACACGCCGTAGCGCTCGCGCACCCGCCGGGTGGCCTCGTCGTCGATGCTGAGCCTCCGCACCGAGCCGACGCCGCCCGAACCGGAAATCACCATCACGACGAGAAGAAGGGGGAACAGCACCGTCCGCACGAACATGGCCCAGCAGGCCGACGCGCCGATCCGTCCGCCGTCCTTGACCCGGACGAGCCGGGTGCCGGTGAGCGCGGCACCGAGGACACGGCCGTTGCCGAAGAACAGGCCGTAGAGCACCGGAACGCCGATCAGCAGGCCGAGCAGGGTCAGCAAGGGCGCACTGTCGGGGATCGCGCTGTTCCGGGTGGCGACCGCGAACACGACGAAACCGATCCCCGCGCACAGCAGGTAGACGACGAAGTCCACGAGCCAGGCCGCCAGCTCCGCCCATCCGCCCGCCGAGACGTACAGCGTCCCGTCGTCGAACGCGCCGAGCCGTTTCGCGATCTTCGGCCCGAAGGCTTGTTCGACTTGTTCCTTGGCGATGTCCAGCCGACCGGTCATGGGGCATTATGCGCGAAACCCCAGGCTGTGGTGCGAACGGCCCACGCCGTCCGGCGGGCATGCTTCGATGGGGGATCATGACGAACGACAGCGAGGTCCGGTCGCGGCCCCTGACGAGCTACGTCAGCCGTACGGACGACGAGGACGAGGTGCGGCGGCTGCTCGGCGCGGGCCGTCTGGTCACCTTGACCGGCGCCGGCGGCGTGGGCAAGACACGGCTGGCCGCCCAGGTGGCCAGCTCGCTCACCCGGGCCTTCCCCGGCGGCGTGGCGGTCGCCGGACTGGGTGAACTTCGGGACGAACGGCTCGTCGCACGCACGGTCGCGGACGGCTTGGGCCTGCACGACACGGCGGGCCGCACCGACCTGGACGCCGTCGTTTCGTATCTGCGGCCGCGGCGGTCGTTGCTGCTGCTGGACAACTGCGAACATCTCCTCGATGGCAGCGCGGGCCTGGTGACGGCGTTGCTGCGTGACTGCCCGGACCTCGTCGTCCTGGCCACCAGCCGCTGCTCGCTGGGGCTGGCCGGTGAGCACGTCCTGGCGATCCCGCCCCTGGCCGTGCCCGACGAGGAGGCCGGGACACCGCGGGAGGCGCTCACGTTCGGCGCGGTGCGGCTGTTCGCGGAGCGGGCCACCAGCGTGCTGCCCGCGTTCGAGGTCACCGAGAGCAACGCCGCGGACGTCGTCCGCCTCTGCCGACGGCTCGACGGCCTGCCGTTGGCGATCGAACTCGCCGCGGCCAGGATCCGGGTCCTGTCGCCGTCGCAGATCGCCGACCGCGTCGAGAAGAACTCGGGAGTGCTGGCCACCGGACTCCGGACGCCGGTCGAGCGGCATCGGACGCTGCGCGCCACCATCGAGTGGAGTCACTCCCTCTGCACCGGGACCGAGCGGATCGTCTGGGCGCGCTGTTCGGCGTTCGCCGGGCAGTTCGACCTGTCCGCCGCGGAAGATGTCTGCGCCGGAGGCGGGCTGGACTCGCTCGCCGTGCTCGACGCGGTGGACGGTTTGGTCGACAAGTCGGTGCTGGCGCGCATCGACGGCACGGACCGGGTCCACTACCGGATGCTCCGGCTGCTCCGCGAATTCGGCGGGCACCGGCTCGCCGACTCCGGTGACGAGCTCGCGGTGGCGCGGAAGCATCGTGACCACTACGCCCGGCTGATCGAACAGGCCGCCGCCACGTGGTTCGGGCCGGGGCAGGACGAGGCGTACGAGCGCTTGACGGCGGCGCACGCCGATATCCGCGAGGCGCTTTCGTGGTCGCTCCGCACCCCGGGTGAAGGCGCGGTGGCGTTGGAGATGGCCACCGGCATGATCGAATACTGGGTGGCGCGCGGCGCGGCCTGGGAATTGCGGGACTGGATCGATCGCGCGCTCGACGCGGTGCCGCCGGAGACCCGGGGCCGGGCCCGCGGCCTGGCGATCGCGGCCCTGTGCGCAGCGCTGCACGCGGATCTGCCGGGAGCCAGGCAGCGGTTGGCCGCCGCCGAGGCGATCGAGGACGACGAGGCCGCTCCCTACATCGCCCACGCCCGCGCCTTCGTGAGGATGCTGGCCACCGAGCCGAATTCGATGGCGGACGCGGCGGAGGCCGTGCGGCTCTTCGGCGAGCGCGGCGACGTACGGCGCCAGATGCACCCGATGTTCCTGCAGGGCGTCGCCTTGGCTTATCGAGGAGACCTGCCGGGCGCGCGGGAACTGCTGGGCTCGATGCGTCGTCTGTGCGAGGAGGCGGGGGAGGAGCGGTATCGCTCCATGGCCCTGTTCGGGCTGGGAGTCGCCGAAGTCTGCTTCGGCGGCGATCTCGACGACGGCGAGCGGTTCATCCGCTCCGCGCTGGAGATCGATCTCCGCGCCTCCGACGTGCTGTCCGCGGCCTACCGGGTGGACGGTCTGGCGTGGGTGTCGGCACGGCGCGAGGAGTGGGTGCGCGCGGCGGAACTGTTCGGGACCGCCGCCACGCTCTGGGACCGCTGCAGCGCCGAGCCCGACGTGGCCGTCACCGCGTCGCACCGGATGTTCCACGAGGCCACCCGGAACGCCTTGGGGGACAAGAGGTTCGACTTGGCATTCGCCGAGGGGCGGCGGCGGAATCCGCACGACGCCCTGGCCGGTCCCGACGCGCCGTCCGCCGGCGAGCCGGCCGATCTCCCGCCGCTGACGCCGCGTGAGTCGGAGATCGCGCGGCTCGTCGCCGCCGGGCTGAGCAACCGGGACATCGCGGCGAGACTGGTCATCGCCCGGCGCACGGTGGAGACGCATCTGCAGCACATCTCGCACAAGCTCGACTTCGCCAACCGGACCCAGCTGGCCGTCTGGGTCGGGCAAAGGGACCGCGGGCCGCTGTGACCCGGAGATCACAGCGGTCCGCCGGGGTCAGCCGAGCGGGCAGGTTCCCTGGTACACGGCGATCTTCGGGTCGTTCGCCGGAAGCGGGCACAGGAACTGGTCGTACCTCGTGTCCTCGTCGACGAAGCGTTTCATCCACGAAATGCTGTACTTCGCGATGGTCACGTTCGGCTTCGTCGGCGCCATGTGGCCGGCGCCGGCCAGCAGCATGTACGCCTTGTCCAGCGACGCGGGAAGGCTTTGGTAGAACGGCCGGGAATGCGAGCCGTCCGGGGCGATGAAGTCGTTCTGGGCGCTGACGACGAACGTGGGGACCTTCAGGTCGGAGAAGATCGTGTTCGGGTTCCAGCCCGTCAGCGGGATGGCGGCCTTCAGCGTGGGCGCCTTCTGCGCGGCGATCAACGACCCGCCGCCGCCCATCGAATGCCCCATGACGGCGAGCCTGCCCGGGTCGACGCGGTTCTTGGCCTGGCTCTTGTCCGTCACGTAACGCAGTGCCGCGAGCAGCTGATCGGACCGGACGTCCGGGGTGTCCCACGTGCTCTTGGTCGAGAACGTGATGACGACGAATCCCTGGGAGGCCAATCGCGGGCCGTACCAGGCGATCGCGCTCTCCGTTTCCAGGAAACCGGGCGCGATCGCGATCGCGCCGAAGGTGCCCTGTCCGGTTTCGGTCGGGTAATGGATCGTCCCGCCGCCGAAACCTTGTCCGGCGGGGACTTTCTCGGTGGCGGTCTGGAACGAGCCCCGGTCCGCCTCGATGCTCGCGTTCGTCGGAGCCGGGCCGCGGGCATAAGGATTCTCTTCGGCGTCCGCCGGTACCGCCGCCACGAGCAGTGCGGTCACCGCACCGAGCACCGCGGCGCCCCATCGTGATCCACGCATCATCGCGCATGTCCTCTCGGAAGAACCGTTCCGAGGGCGGAACGGTTTCCCAGATATAGCGGGGACCCGGCCGGACGCGCGTCGTGGAAACTACTGAGAAACGAAAACCTGTCACGTCGAGAAGGTTTTCGGCCTCGTGAGTGGTAAGGACGGTTAGAACCGTCCTTACCACTCACGAGGTGACGTGGGCGGTCAGGTGCCCGCCCGGTTCCCGGTGGGGATGGTGATCAGCGTCGTCGTCGGTGAAGTGCCCTTGTTGAGGAACACCATCGCCAGCGCCCGCACCAGCTGGTCGAACATGTAGAACCCGGCGGGCATGATGGGGATCAGCCCCTCGCGGAACGCGATGTAGGCGGGCCACGCGGTGCGGATGAGGGCCGCGGACGCGTAGTCGCGGCGCAACCCGAGCCAGTCGCCGATCGCGTCGCTCAACACGTAGCGCACGAATTCGTTCAGGAATCCCCGTGTGACGCCCAGATCGACCTGCGCGGTCAGCCCGAGCAGGTCTTCCGCGAGCTCTTTTCCTTCGAACGAAGGGGAAAGGATCGGCGTGAGCACCTGCGCCGACTGCGCTTCCGCGGCCGCCCACGTCTTCGGGATGAACTCCTCCCGCACCCCGAGCAGGTGGATGGCGACCTGCCACATGTGGAGGAAGGCGTCCTCGTCGGCGGCCGACATCGGGACCTTCCACTCGCGCAGCTTCCGGTGCACGTAGGTGCCGAGACTGTGGAACGTGACCAGGATGTCGCCGTTGCTGATCGGGATCCGCTCGTCCGCGACGGCCTTCCAGTGCGGCGACTGCGGCAGCAGATGCCGGACCGCGGCGTGCACCAGCCGCGTCTTGTTGGCGGTGACCACGAACTGGCCGTCGGGCTCGAAGGCGTTCAGGTCGCTCAGGTCGTAGCCGAAGGTGAACGTCTTGGCCGCGCGGTCCTGCATGTCGGCGCCGCCCGCGGACCAGTAGACCGATTTGGCCTCACGCGGGATGACCGTGCTCATGATGCCGCTGCCGAGCCCGTACAGCATGAACAGATAGGTGTCCTTGCGCCGGTTGAAATCGGCCGCGCGGCGCAGCTTCGCGGGGTCGGCCCAGGACGGCAACCGGTTGACGCGCTGGAGGTAGCCCGCCAGATCGGCGGGCAGCCCGCCGGGGAGCGGGTCGTTGTTGTCCACCCACGGCCGCATCGCGGTGTTGACCGCGGGCACCTGGCCCGCTTCGAGAACCCCCGCCATGATGCGGTCGATTTCGTCGTCCCAGACCCACCATGGGTCGGCCGCCGAACCGGTCCGCGTCGCGCCCCAGGCGGGGGCGACGCTCGCCGCGCCCACCAGGCCCAAGGCGACGCCGAGGGACAGGACGTTCCTCCTGCTGAGATCGCTCATTTACTTACCTAACTTCCTTGGTAGGTTCCGATGAGTGATTCGTTTTTCGTCCAGGTCGCGAAGCGAACCCTTGACCACTTTCCCGCCCGCGTTGCGCGGAAGTCCGGGCACCACGACGAGATCCTTGGGCATCTTGAACGACGCGATCCTGCCGTCGAGGAATTCGACCAGTTCGGCCAGCGACGGTTCGGCGTCCGGCGCCGCGGTGACGAACGCGACCGGCACCTGGCCCCAGCGCTCGTCGGGCCGTCCGATCACGGCGACCTCCCGGACCGACGGATGCGCCGAGATCGCGTTCTCCAGTTCGGCGCAGTAGATGTTCTCGCCGCCGCTGATGATCATGTCCTTCTTGCGGTCGACCACCCAGACGAAACCGTCTTCGTCCTGTGAGACCAGATCCCCGGAATGGAACCAGCCGCCGGCGAAGGCTTCCGCGGTCTCCTCCGGTTTCTTCCAGTAGCCCTTGGTCACCGTGGGCCCGCGATAGACGATCTCGCCCACTTCGCCCGGCGCCACGTCGTTCATGTCGTCGTCCACGACGCGGTATTGGAGGGTCGGGATCGGTTTGCCGACGGAGCCGAGTTTCCGCGTCGAGTCCTCCCCGCTGAGCACGCAGGTGATCGGGGAGGTCTCGGTCTGGCCGAACACGGCCACGTTGAGGGCACCGGGGAACTTCTCGGCCATGGCGAGCAGCGTCGCTTTCGTCGCCGGAGCCGCGCCCCAGCTGATGATCCGCAGTTTCAGCGCCCGTTCGGCGATATCCGGCTGGGCGCAGAGCAGATCCCACTGCTGGGGAACGTTGAACACCACGGTGGCGCCTTCGCGTTCATAGGCGTCGAGCACCGCGCGCGGATCGAAGGCGCCCAGCGGGTGGATCACGACCACCCCGCCGACCAGGAAGTTCGCCACGATCGAACCCAGGCCGGCGATGTGGAAGAAGGGCGCGGTCAGGAAGGCGACGTCGCTGTCGTCGAAGATCTTCATCGCCTGGATGCAGGTGATCGCCTGCATCTGCAGGTTGCGATGGGACAGCATCACCCCTTTCGGCCTGCCGGTGGTGCCCGAGGTGTACATGATCAGCGCGGTCGATTCCTCGCTGACGTCGGGCAAGTCCATCGGTTCGTGCGTGGTCAGGAATTCCTCGTACGACTCACCGATGACGAGCACCGTCGGAATCGAAGCGGCATTCGGCGCGGCGTCGAGCAGCGGGAGCAACCGCGCGTCGACGACGACGGCGGACGGCGTGCAGTCGGCCAGGATGTAGTCGAGTTCCGCTGGCGCGAGCCGGAAACTGAGCGGGACGGCCATGGCGCCCAGGCTGTTCGCCGCGAACACGGTCTCCACGAACCACGGGTGGTTCAAGGTCAACGTGGCGACACGATCGCCTTCGGTGACACCTCGCGCGGCGAGGGCGGCGGCCAAGCGCAACGACCGCTGGGAGAGCTCCGACCAGGTCGTCGTCTCGCCGAGGTACCGCAGGGCGGGCTTGTCCGGTCGCATCGTCGCGTGCGTCGCGGCGTGCGCCATCCAGTGGTGCCGGAAGGACGAGGCGGGAGCCGAAGCGGTCGACATTGGCCATCCTCAGGTGTCGGAACGGGACCTCTCGCGTGGCCAGTATGCATGCCAAGCCGCCGGTTGAGAAGCGATAAGTTAATCGAAAATCACATCGCGGCGCCGACCTGCCCGCCGGTTTCCCCTGGTGGTGATCCGGTTCGTGGTTGACTTCCCGCATGGTCCTGTCCCCGCGCACGGCCGCCCGGCCGCGCAACCGCAAACAGCAGATCGTCGACGCGGCCGGGCGGATCTTCAGCGAGCACGGCTACCACGCGGCGTCGATGGAGGAGATCGCCGCCGACGTCGGTATCACCGCGGCGGCGCTGTACCGGCACTTCCCGAACAAGTACGCGTTGTTCGCCGCGTGCGCGAACGTCATGGCCGACCGGCTCGCCGCCACCCTCGACGAGGTGGCGCCCGGCGCGCCGCTGGCGGACGTGCTCGCCGCCGTCACGCGGGGCACGGTCGCCCATCGCGCGTCGAGTGGCCTGTACCGCTGGGAATCCCGGTACCTCGAACGTGAGGACCGGCATTCGCTCGCGCTGAAGTTCGGGCAGGTCGTGGACCGGGTGGCCGAGGCGGTGCGGCGGGAGTGCCCGCTCCCCGACGAGGGCTTGCGGGCCGTCGCCGCCCTCGGCGTGATCGGGTCGATCACGATGCACCGCACCTCGATCGCCCAGCGCCGGGTCGAAGAGGTGCTGGTCGAGTCCGCCCTGCGAGTGGCCGCGACCGATCCGGCGACGGGCGTCGCGGGTACGCACGCCGTCGCATTGCCGTCCAGCCCGGAGCCGCGCACCCGGCGTTCGGAGATCATCGCGGCGGCCATCCCGCTGTTCGAACGGGACGGGTTCGCCACCGTCACGAACGGCCGGATCGCCGAAGCCGTCGGGCTGGTGCCGTCCGCGCTCTACCGGTATTTCCCCGGCAAGGCCGACATTCTCGCCGCCGCCTGCCTGCAGGCCGCCGGAATCCTGGCCCAGGCGGTGGAGCAGAACCTTCGTGAGGTCGACGGCCCGAACGACGCGCTGCTCGCGCTGGCGCGGACCTATGTGGCCTACAGCTTCGAGCACACCGCGCTCACCAGCGTCGCCAACGCCGAACTCGCGGGCCTGCCCGCGGCCTTGCGACGTCCTCTGGTCAGCGCGCAGCGCGAGCACATCGCCGTGTGGGAACAGCATTTGCGGTCGGCGCGGCCGGAGCTCGACCAGCGTCAGGCGAGGGTGCTCGTGCACGCCGGTTTCGGCGTGGTGGTCGAAGCGGGACGGAGGTTGCGCTGGGAGGACGTCCCCGCCAACCGCGACGCCGTCAGCGCCTTGCTCGTCGGCGCCCTGGGGGTTTGACGCCGTTGATACGGTGATACGCGATCTGATGCTGCGTATCACCCACGCGGTTCGACGGGAGAACAAATGCGACTCACCTCCGAGCAGAACGAATTCGCCGCGTCCGTGGCGGAGCTGTGCCGTCGCGAAGGTGGTGCCCGGGAAGCCCACGACGACGTGCTCTACCGCAAGATGGCCGGGCTGGGCTGGATCGGCGCCGGCCTGCCCGCCGAATTCGGCGGGGCCGACGGCGGCATGGTCGACATCTGTGTCTTCCTGGAACAGACCGCGCGCGGGATGGCGCCGATCGGCGGCTTCACCACGTCGATCATCGTCGCCGAGGCGTACCGCAGGTTCGGCTCGCCCGAGCAGAAGAAGCTCGTCATCGGTGGCGTCGCGGAAGGCGAGGTCGCGTCGATCGCGATGTCCGAACCCGAAGCGGGATCGGACGTCGGCGCGCTGACCTGCCGGGCCGAACGCCGTGACGGCGGCTGGGTGGTCAACGGCCAGAAGACCTGGTGCTCCAACGCGCATATCGCGACCACGATCCTGCTCGTGGCCAGGACGTCGACCGAGGGCGGAAAACACGACGGCCTCACGATGTTCCACGTCCCCGCCGACAGCGCCGGGCTGACGATCAAGGGCATCGAGACCTTGGGCGGGAGCGACGTCAACGACCTGTACTTCACCGACTGCGTGCTGCCCGCGGACGCCGTGGTCGGCAAGGTGGGGGAGGGCTGGCGGCAGCTGATGGCGGGGCTGAACCTGGAGCGGCTGATCCTCGCCGCCGGAATGCTGGGCACCGCGCAGCGCGCCTTCGACGACACGCTCGCCTACGTCCGCGAGCGTCGCCAGTTCGGCAAGCCGATCGGGACCTTTCAGGCCATCCGGCACCGGCTCGCCGACCTGGCGACGGAGATCGAGTGCTGCCGCCTGCTGGTCTATCGCGTCGCGGAGCTCGTCGACGAAGACCCCGAACGGCTGCTGCCCAGGGAGGCGTCGATGGCGAAGCTCAAGGTGACCGAGACGGCGAAAAAGGTCGCGCTGGAGGGTATGCAGATGATGGGCGGCTACGGCCACGCGATGGAATTCGACATGCAGCGGCACGTACGGGCCACGCTGGTGTCCACTGTGTACGGTGGAACCAGCGAGATCCAGCGCGACATCATCGGCAAGACCTACGGCCTCTGAACGCCGTCCGGTCACGACGGCCGGTTGGCATCCGGGATCTCGATGCTGATCGGCCGTAGTTCGGACAGGAACAGCAAAGCGGCCTTGCGAAGGAACTCGTCGAACAGCCAATAGACCTGCGGCGCCGTCGGGAAGGGCAGCAGTCCTTCCCGTACGGCGACGAAAGGTCCCCACGCCGTGCGGAGAAGCGGGTCCCAGATCGGCTCGCGCGGGATCTTCAGCCAGTCCGCGATCCGGTCGCCGAGCAGGAACCGGGTGAACGCGCCGAGGATGGGTTTGCTGAGAACGCCGGCGTCGACGGACGAGCCAAGGCCGAGAAGGATGTCGGCCAGTTCGATGCCTTCCGGTGTGGCGGCCAGGATCGGGGTCAGCACCTGGGCGGCCTGCGCGTCCGCCTCGGCCCACGACGCCGGAAGGTATTCGTCCGCGATGCCGAGCATATGCCCGCCGAGTTGCCAGGAATGCAGGAACGCCTCCGACTCGTGCGCCGGGATGGGGACCTTCCAGGCGAAGAGTTTCCGCATCACGGTCGTGGGAAGACTGTGCCAGGTGACCATCATGTCGGCCTGGCTGATCGGGATCCGTTCGTCGGCGACGGCGTCCCAATACGGCGACTGGGGCAGGAGATGACGCACGGCCGCGTGCACCAGCCGGGTCTTCACACAGGTCACGATCATTTCGCCGTCGGGGGCGTAGGCGTTGCGGGTGCCGATGTCGTAGCCGAGTTTGGCGGTCTTGGAGATGCGGTCCTTCATGTCCGCGCCGCCCTTCGAGTAGTAGACCGCGCGCGCCTCCTTGGGGATGACCGTGCTCATCATGCCGCTGGCGAAACCGTAGAGGACGCCGAGATACAGGCCGCGCTTCTCGTTGAACTCGTACGCGGTGGCCAGTTTGCGCTGATCGGCCCAGGACGGCAGCCGCCGTGCCCGTTCCATGAAGTCGCGCAGATCCGATGGCAGTTCGTCGGGGAGCGGCTGGCCGTTCTTCTTCCAGGTGCGCAAAAGCGCGTTCACCTTCGGCACGTCGCCCCGGAGGATCAGCGAAGCGACCAGGGTGTCGGCCTCCGGATCCCAGACCCAGCGCGGATCGGCCCCGGTTCCGGTGCCCGCCACCGAACCCGTGGCGGACCACGTCCATGGCACCGCCTGTGCGGGAGACGCGAGACCCAGTGCGCCGAGCGCGCCGAGTGCCCCTCCGGCCTTCAAAACGCCACGCCTGCCGTGTTCGTCCATGTCGCCGTTCCTCCGCGTCGAGTCGGCCGAGCTCTGATACGATGAAACACGTTGCGAATCTGCGTATCACCATGAGAGCACGACGGCCCGGGACTCCACAAGGCCTGACCGCAAGGCACAATCGGGGCGGGAGGTGGCCATGGAACCGGCGTTGGAGTCCTTGCTGGAGCTGGCGTACTCGGACGCCGTCGAGCGGGTCGACGAGACGGACGAGACGCGGACGCGGATCCTCGACGCGGCGTACACCCAGTTCTCCAAGACCGGCATCCAACGGTCCACAATGGAGGATGTCGCCAGGCGCGCGGGGGTTTCCCGGATCACCGTCTACCGGCGGTTCCCCGGTAAGGACGTCCTGGTCGAGCAGGTGGTGCGGCGGGAGTTCCGGCGGTACTTCGACCGCTTCCTCGCCGACATCGAGCAGGCGGGCACCGTCGCCGAACGTGTGGTGCTGGGCTTCGTGAGCTCGCTGCGGGCGATCCGCGGCAACCCGCTGATCGGCGGGTTGCTCGACGTCGAGCCGGACCTCCTCATGGCGTCCATGATCGGCGACGGCGGCCGCACCCTCGCCACCGTCCGCGCCTTCGTCGCTGGCCAGCTGAAGCAGGAGCAGGCGGCGGGCAACGTCTCCCGGAAGCTGGACGTCGATCTCGCGGCCGAGCTGATGGTGCGGGTCTCGACGTCGTTCCTGCTGATCCCCAGCCAGGTCGTCGACGTCGACGACGACGAACAGCTCGCCGCCGTGGCGAGGCGGTTCCTCGTGCCCTTGCTGGAGTTTCGGGACTGACGTCAGGGCTCGCGGTGGCCGAGGCCGGCGGAGACCTGCCGGGCCGCGCGGCCGACGACCCGGTTCAGGCCGCGCATCCGGGCGGCGGGCATGTACGGCCGGGTCGCCGAAACGCTGATGGCCCCGGCGATCGCGCCGGTGGCGTCGCGGATCGGCGCCGCGACACAGCGGATCCCCGGTTCGTTGTCCTCCAGGTCCATCGCCACCCCGGACTCCGCGTACTCGCGCATCCGCGCCAGGAACGCGTCGACGTCCTCCGGGCGCACCCTGCCGGGTTCCACGGGCGTCTCGGCCAGGTACAGCTCCCGCCATTCCGGCGCGGAGTCGAGCAGCAGCGCCATCCCGACACCGGTGCGGGTCAACGGCATCCGGTGCCCGATGCGGGAGCGCATTTCCGCGCCCCGTGAGCCCGGCAGCTTGTCCAGGTACAGCACCGAATCCCCGTCGCGGACGGCCAAATGCACCGTGTCTCGCAGCTGCTCCGCCAGCTCCTCCAGCACCGGACGGGCGACCACCGGCAGCGGGCTGCCGTGCAGGGCCTGGAAACCCAGCTCGATCAAGGTGGGCCCGAGCGCGTAGCCGTCCCGGCCGTTGCGCAGGTAACCCTCGCTGACCAGCAGCTGGACCAGCCGGTGCGCGGTGCTGCGGCCCAGCCCGGTGTCCTCGACCAGGCCGCGGAGATCGGTCGCGCCACTGGCGACCGCGCGGATCAGCGCGAGGCCGCGGGCGAGGGTCTGGGTGCCGGGCGTGCCGTGTCGGACATGCCTGAATCCTACATATAGGGACGGCGATCGCATTATCGGGAACGCGCCCGCACGATGTCGCTCGTGACCGACACCGAACCCGCCTTGATCGCGCTCGACTGGGGGACCTCCGGTCAGCGTGCCTGGCTGCTCGGCGCGGACGGCGGGATCCTGGCCGCCCGCGGCGCCGGGCGTGGACTGCTGACCACGACCGAGGACGTGGACCTCCGCGACCCGCGAGCCAGGGCGGCCGCCTACGAGTCCGCCTTCCGGAAGACCTGCGGAGACTGGCTCGCGGCGTTCCCCGGCCTTCCCACACTCGCCGCCGGCATGGTGGGCAGCGCGCAGGGCTGGACCGATTCCGG
>Ga0307518_10001023_pt1 | contig 20911 bp, 22 predicted proteins | sample 25_EM_MG_FD_203889 | JGI IMG/M metagenome (GOLD analysis project Ga0307518, IMG submission 203889) | Populus trichocarpa ectomycorrhiza microbial communities from riparian zone in the Pacific Northwest, United States - 25_EM | ecosystem: Host-associated > Plants > Roots > Unclassified | place...
AGTTATCAGTTATAAAGCTATAGTTTGTGATGAATGGAAGTCCCATGAGCCCACAATGAGGTTGTTCCCGATTTGGAATTACACAACTCGCGACTTCAACAAATACACGCAATCTCATTATACTTGGGAACAGCTGTAACATTATCGACAACACTCGGATCTGCAAAAGCGTCGAATGACGCGACACACTTGCTGAGTTTTTGAATACTCAGGAAGCACTTTGACTCGAGATGCTGCCTGCGTCGGCAGAACCCTTGCTCACGAATGGAAATCCAAATTGTAACTACTGAAGTGTATCGAAAGGTTCACAACTTGCAAAGTAAGTCAACTGAATCACACGGTTCCAAAGAAGGCAAAAAGTTCTGTCGTGATATGTTCCCACGATTTAACGAAATCCCAGAACCCTTTGCTCTGCGAGCAAGGGAATTGGATGGCGGTGAGGTCTACGACGAAGCTCAACCAAACGGGGACAATTCTGTGCACTCTTACTTCGCCAGATATATGTGGGCGATCATAACTCCTAATTACAAAAAATAAAACAAGGCAATTGTGTGGCAATATTACAGTAAATTGGTCTCCTCAAACTTTCTGTATGAGTGCCTGCACTGGAAGTTAGTTTCCTTTGTAAAGTAAAGAAGTAAATAGCGCCAACCTCTAGACTCTTGGGGTCAGCACCCACTAGATCACCAATCTTCTCACCATTGCGGAAGAGCACGAAAGTAGGCATCTGATGGAGATGGCCAGCGCGTAAACATCGAAGATTGTGAACCTGAACAAGTGCCCACTGACCGAACGAACACCAACAAATTTGGCGACGGGTTGCGCGTCATCAACATCGACTTTGTAGAACTTCACCCCAGGGAACTTTTCCGAAAACGACTTGAAGATAGGTGCGATTATTCTGCATGGACCACACCACGTTGCAGTGAAATCAATAATGACGGGCTGGTCACCATTAGTCTGTAAGACACATTAGCCCGGACTCGGACTCATCACCAGGCTTGTTCCACGTACGATTCTTTGAAATTCTTCGACATTTGTAATATAAGGGATTTCTTGTGCCATTGTTACGTAGTGATATTCGGGATCAGGTTTGAGGGAATCATGGAAAGCTGTAGATCTCGTGCTTTATACCCACTGATCAGTGGCGCAATCAAAGTCACGTGACAGACTTATCAAGCCAATTCATGACACAGCTTATGTAAGCTAGTAAGACGTCAGTCCGAGTTTATCTCGAACACGGAAGAATTTCCATAGCCATGTATTGGTGAGCATGACACCTCTACAGCGCTACAGGTGGCACTGAATTGCGGGCTATAAAGAACGCATCTTCGTCATCTGTGTCCCAGGTTCGTCCTGGCATGCACGCACCTCGACCTAAGATAAGGTAAGTGCTCGTGGCGGTGATCTGACCAACCATGACTAGTGACTATTGCCATTGGCAATGACACTTCCACGTTGTTCCGTACTGGAGTGACTCCACTTATGCAAGTGATAGGCGGGAAAACTAGGACAGTACCATGCAGAAGATGGCACATGCTCTACAGCGCCCTACAGCCTACATCCCTATTTGTCTTCTTCATATCGCCCATTCCAACCAGTGCCCAGGCACCGGAAGATACCAAATACTATGGCAGTGCGTCTTCCTACAAATGTCCTGCAGTCTTCAAAACCAACCTCAAAGGGGCCCTTGGGGGATAAAAGATTCTCCTGACTACCACTGCGCATGTGTTTTTCCCCATTTCGTGTGTAATCTTTATTGCGGATTCCGGAACTAAGGTCGACTACTACAATCGGACGGTGATGAGCATGCGTAGTGGCACTTCCTTGTGCACCTGCAACCGTCGGTTTGAGCATGTCGGTGTTTAGCCATACTTGAATAATATACCTGTTCCCAGGTTTCGACCCGCTCCCCAACAGCTTCCTCGGTGGATGACATTCTTATGGCCATCAGCAAGCGCGCCAGCCAGGACCGTGGAGATGAACTGATGAAACAGTGGAGTGCCGTATTGCCAATTCGCCTCCGGAATCGACTGAAACAAACGCTCAATAGCTCACCAGTTTGATCCTGTATTATCCACGTATACAAACCATGAAGATCTCCATGTTTAATACATTTGTCTAGTGCCTTGATGGAAGCACAAAGAAAGAAGACCCCACAGGTTTGCCACGGGGCTGCTAAAATTTTATTATAAAATATAATAGTTAACACATCACCCAAATCTCGATGCGATGTAATTTTGCTTCGTGTAAGTGCAATAGAGGGATGAAAGGGGGTAGGGCATAACGCGCACGGCTTGGAGATGCGTGATTACTGAGAAAAATGCTAATGAATGGCTGATTGGCAGCGAGTGTTCATGTGAAGTGAAACAAAAGAACGAAGAGGGAAATACATGCAATGGTGAAGAGAGCGTACCGCCATCCATGTACAAATTACTCCTCTGATAAAGCCCTTCAAGTGAACAAATGATTGATGCTTGGCCCAAGAACGGAAATGGGCAGGGGGGGATCTTTAATTATTTCGCATTCTTCCAACTCGAAGGCGGGGGAACCCTACTCCGTCCCGGACTCCTAGACGACGTGGAGGACGGAGGAGGAGCCGCACCAGTCTGCGCACGTTGCCTCGGCGCAGGCCCAGGTCTTGGCGCAGACCCGCCGTACGCGCTTGCAGAACTGCCATGCGCACCATGGCCTGGGTGCAAATAACTTGACCGCGGTGACGGCCCAAATGAGTCACCGTATGCACTCTTTGACGCCCATCCGCCCGCACCGCCAAATTCGCTCTGGGTGCTGCTGATCCCACCGCCATAGATCGATGCTGCACTCGGGAACATCACAGGACTACCATGCCATTGACCGGGGGGCATAAGCATGCCCATGTTTGGCATGCCCATCATGCCCATCCCTGGTCCAGGCGGTCTGATAGCCATGCCACCGCCACCGTACACGCTCGCCGAACTTCCACCATATGCAGAACCCCCGCTCCCAAATCCAGCATTCGAACCCCGCTCCCATTCTTCGCCAGCGACAGCGATCGCGTGCTGAGCCACGGCCATCTGGTATGCCTGCTTTGCGTACATCATTGCTCGCTGGTGCGCAGCGACAAAGGCTGGGTCGTTGAATTGGGGAGTGGGAGCCATACTACTCATACCTGTCCCCATCTGCTGTTGCCAGGGCGCCCATACGTTGGGGGTCATACCGCCACCCATACGCCTACCTCCGGGTGCAAGTTCATCGTCAGAATCGTTGCGTATTAAGGGACCGCGACTGTTGACGAGCTTGCCAAACTGTCGATGCAGCACACGTAAGTTCAACCTGGATTCGATTCAATGAAGATGACATACCTCAATGGCTGCCTTGGCCTCACTCCGTCTCCTGCTCCGCCTCTCCTCCTCGGCTGCCTCACTCTTCGCCCTCTCTCGAACTTTCTCCCTGCCCTTCCCCGGTATACCCTCAAATGTAACACTCGGCCGCCTATCGTGACGTGAACGTGCCTTGAGCGTCGACCCAACATCGCTCCCACCTTCACGCAGCCTAACCCCAATCTCGCTCCCGTCGCGTGGCGTGAACGGGGGACCATTGCTGCTCGAGTCGCCCGTTGAACTAGGCGCGGGGCTTTCCCCACGTACGAAACTATTGCTCGCAAATGGACGCTGCGGCATTAATGACTGGGAGGGGTACGGCACAAAGCTGCTATTTCGGGCTGATGAAGAGGCTGGAGACGAAGAAGTAGGTGAGAGTGATATTAATGTGCCCGATTGCGGACGGGAGCGCGTATCCGGGGGACCAGCAGACGTAGCACGCTGCTTCATAGTCGTGGAGTGGGAAGAGGACGCCTTGTAATCCGCTTTGACGGATGGAGAGTCGGGGATTGAATGGATGAGGGGAACGGCAGGGATGCGCGAGGACCGCGACGCTGACGAAGCATTGGACTTGGTGTCTGACTTGTCCGTTGAGGACGGAAGGTTTACCAGCGAGCGCGGGCGGGGACCTACACCTGTAGTTGACCTTGTCGATGTGACAGGGGGTGGAGATGTGCTAGCGGGTAGTGGCACGACAGAGAGAGGGGACGTAGGAGAGGACGATACCGTTTGCAAAATTCCAGCTGTACTAGTGCGCTGGGGAGGTCGAGAAACTACGGCAAAGGAAGAAGGAGGTTGTCGTTCGCGAATGGGGGTTGGAATGATGCGATCACTAGCAGTGGAAGTACGCTCAGGTTGTGAAACCCGTCCTGGAGGACGACCACTGGGGCTACTGGCTTTCTCCTTTTCCTTATCCCGTTCCAAGTCCAGAGACGAGACGAGACGAATGGCATTGATAAGGTCGTCATCGGAATCAGATGGGCTCTTGACACTGGGCGACACAGTCACTTCACTGCTCATCCTCCGGTGGTGTGCTGTCACCAGCTCTTGCTTACTTAATCCCGCTGGGCGGGCCGAAGAGGCACTCGGGGAATCAGATACAAAACTGCTTGACAACTTGAGCATAGGCGGCGGGGAGAACGGTTCGTCCTTGTCAGCGCCCCGCTTCTTTCCTTCGGCAGCCTTGATCGAGTTTTCATGTCTCAATACGGGGGCCAAAACGGGAGGACTGCCCACCAGTGTCTTGATGTCAATCAGAGGCTTGGGTGGCACGCGTGAGGACTTGTTCGTAGAAACCGAAGCCGAGCTTCCGGGTCTCTTTGGCGGAACCAATGCTGACAGCGGCAGATCGGAATCGCTGTCGGAAGAATCAGATGACGTATCTGAGTCATCACCCTTCTGCGGTTGCTGCTTCTGTGGTACTGGTCTAGGCACAGAGGCTGTAACATGAATGATAAAGGGTAGCAAAGAACACCATAATTATAAGCCGTAGGCTTCCAAAGGAAAGTGGACCCTTACCAGGGGAGGCGCTTGCGGAGTTCACACTCGCCAAGGTTGATGCACGTCGAGCCGCAGCATCAGGGGTCAATGCACTCGTGGACGCCGAGGCTCGTGTTCGAGGTATATACGGTGCATTGGGCTGGCTCGCCTTCAGCGGATCAGCCCTTGGCTGCCTTGCAAACACCGAGTTGGGTGGGTCTTCACGCCAAGAACCGTGTCCTATCTCGGATTGTGTACGTACAGCGGGGCCACGATGCGTGACGGTGCGTTCTCGGTTAAGTTTCTGGGTAGGTTCACTATCACTGTCCACGTCTTCGTCGTCCTCGGATGAGTCGGATGAGTCGGAGGAAGACTGGAGGGCAGAACTGTTTGGCCGTGTGGACGACTGGGCAGTGGAATTACGGATCGACCGGGGGTTGCCCATTCCCGAGACCACAGAAACGGTGGATGCCCGTTGCCTGTTATTCACATCGAGACGTAATGTATCTGCGGCGGATGGGGGGCGGAATGAGGGCACTGGGGAGTTTGCACGGCTCTTTCGTGCTTGTGCTTCACGAAACGCAGCAACAGAAATGCGTTGAGACGAATCAGACGTGACGCTGTCACCACGCGGCCTTGGTCGGGGAGGAGGCAAGGAATAGTCTGCCGCAGTGGAATGCTCCTTGCTCTCAGTGGATGGGTTTCCCGGAGACAAATGACGGAACGCTTGCAAGTTGAAAGATGAATGGTCAGATCCAGAACGAATACTTTGGGGAGATGAAAGAGTTGATGGGGACTCTGAAGTCTTGGACTTTCGCGGCCGTGCCCATGAGAAAAGACTTGACTTTTTTGGAGGATACTTCGAAGGAGATGTACAAGGGGAAGAGTGTGCTTCACTGCGGGCGTCTGTCAAGGATGAACTGCTGGGGGTATCTGTATGAAAATGCGAATGCGAGTGTTCATTTGAAAAGGAAGGAGTGGAATTCGAGTTGGAGTTGCGATCGTTGTGGTAAACACCAAAAATAGATGACTTGGACGGCGGAGGAGGAAGGCCGTGACCAGAGTCTGAGACGACCGAAGAGGGTAGTGGTACATCATTCAAGGATACAGCTGCTGCCTGCGAGGTGTTTGACGTGTCTGGGGGGTGTGCATGCCTGTTGCGTCGGAAGGGAAGCTTTATCTTGCTAGACGATGACCCTGGTGGTCCAGAGTAGAGAGTCACTGGACGAGGCAAGGACCTGTCTGGCAAGACGTAGTCAGTCTCAATGGACTCCTTTGCAGAAGAAACCGAGGCTGTTGATTGCGGTGTGGCAAGTGCGTGGCTCGAGGATGTGTTCCTCGAACTGCTCTGCTTGTCGCGTTTGAATATTCCGCCAAGCAATGGCATGAAGCACAGACAGAGTAACGACAGACAAGAAAAGACCCCAAGGCCGGCGGGACTGGCTGGCGAGAAGCAGAGGTGGAAGTGAGTGCAACCTCGATGCTCACCGCTACCGTATTTGGACCAATCAAATATTTTTATTTGGTATCTCCTGATTTGGTAACTGCAAAATATGCTTCACCACGTGCACCACCGGTTGGCAGTTGCCCCCTGTCACATATGTGTTCCCAGCAATATTGGCGAACCCTGGCCAACCACTTTCACAATCCCTCTTTTCAGTATCGTCGAGGTCGACGCCGACCACGAATGTGCGGGGACCGGCGAAATGTGGAGCCGTACCGGCTTCCATCATGATGCGAACCGACGAAGTTATCAATGACTGCGCCGACCCACTCTGGTTACTCGTCTGCCATCCTCGTGTCAGTCTACATGGGATTGCCATCACTCAGATGAATAATTCCATGGCAGATTGGCTCCCAGCTGGGTCCCAAACCGTTCCTCCCTTCTTTCTCCGGCGCTGGCTAATCCCACAAGCATACTCTGTAGCGCTGTGTATACTTCAAGAGGCCATCAGGAGGCAAACGGGACAGCGAATAAATCTAAACACGTGAAATCTTCCGTCGGAACACACACATAGTAGCTTCATTGACGTAAGGCGCTTTGGGTCTAAAAGCAACTTTTAGTGGACCTTGAGAGCGATCGACGTAAGGTTAGTGTGTGTATTCATCTGGTCTATGTACATACATAGACTTGATACCATCGATCCGAGTAACGTGAGCGCCTAACCTGTGGCCGTTCCAACAACCAACAACGTGCGATCCCATGAGTTTCTAATAGATCATATCAATGCGAGCGCTAAAGTTGTTATCTCGACAAGCATACATATAGAAATGACGTACATGGAGGTTTCCACTCCTTACTCGTCTATGTTCACTCTGTAAAAGTCCATTTGCAGGTCTCCTCGAGATGGGAGAAATGTTGGGCTGAAAATTCCAGGGACCAATCGCTCCAGTCGGCATGGAAATCTATGACAAGAACCCGTCCGCCATTTATCTGCCAAGAAAGTGTCAACTTGCTGTCCCCATCGATCACCACGTGCTTTATTATTTCTGTGAAGTCCTCGGCAAATATTCTTGATACAATTCGCAGACATCGATCCGGTGCGTTCAACGGACACGACACGGAAAATGTCAGAGGTAGCAAAGGATAAGCGAGCGAGAACGAGAGCCTCAGACCCCACCAGATAAGTATTTGCAGGTTGGAAAAGTGGTAAAAGGTATTGTACCTTCAAGGGGGCAAGTCAAGGACAAGTCGGAATTAACCTTTTCCAATCTGTTGGAAATTTGGAGGGTCTCCATAGTAATCGGGCTCCCTTTTCTCAGTCAGTGGAATTACACCAACAGCCTGAACCTCGTAACCTAGTACGGCGCTCTGACAATGGCATGAGGACTCCCGTGCGCAGTCGCTGCGGCGTCATATGTATACTCAGCACTGGAGAGCATCAGATTCCAATGTGCTGGCAGAATCTTGCAACAGACATGTTTTATGTAAGTGTGCAGCCTGTCAAGCTTTCAAGCCTATCATTCTGTCAGGCTATCATCTCCCTGGGTCAATTACGTCATATAGAGGTGCATTTGTGAATGCTAGATCCGATGTGGGTGGGGGATGGTTGAGCATCCCAGCAGTGCACTGTCCTTCATCTATGAATCAGGACTAGTCACTGGTACATAACCTGCTTTTGCAGAATATGGACTCCTGTAAATATGATACACATGTTACAAGTGCCCTCATCCCCCAGGGTGGTTGAACCAGAAAACTAATGCAATGAATGCACACTTATCAAGCACACCTAGAAACCCCCCTGGAACCAGACATTCCCTTCATCCCTCTGCATTATGTTGTCCCGAAAGCATCATGTCCTTCTACTTGTTCAAATACAATACAGTTTCCCAATACTCTCCATGTAATGGGCCCTGCCCTTACTTACGATATTACAGCTTACTATACCCTAAACCACACTCACAATACTCCATGCTTGTAAGGTCTACCATAGGGCCACGCCCTGAGGACTGTAAACCCAGAATAAATTAAAAAAAAAAAAGAAGTGCCCTCATCTTGGTACAAAGCCAAATGGCTCTGCAATGGTGCACAAAGACATTGTGATGCTGGAGCTATTGGTGTCCAAAAGGGTGACCATCCATCTGTCAGACGTTGAACACAAGGTTGGAGGCATGTAGAATCACATTTAGCAGCACATCCGGCGACCCTTGTGACAAGACATGCGTTGGTGAGTCGAGGAGAGGGAAAACAGAAGATGAGTTGCATGCATGCTTAATTGACAGGCCAAGCTTGTCTATAGTGACCGCTGAATGACAAGCGGAGATGGAAATGGACACTTCGTGCTGCCCTGTCCGTCTATAGGGTAAGAGACTTGATCACAGTAAGGGTGTTTCCTTTGCAGCGAAAGCTCCCGAAGTCCGTTGAAGTGACCGTGGTCTCCCAGCTATTCTCGTAAGACTCAAACAATGTATGAAGGGTATATGTACTCACCTTTCCCACATCACGTGCTAGCGACAAAAAGGCCATAGAGACCCCATGATGACAATGAAGAGAAATGTGACAAGATAACGAACACGCCAGTGCTAACCATATCATACGGGCTAGGCACATGATAAAGTATCCAAATAACTCGCCTTATGCTCATGCATGACACGTCTATGCCTCAAGAGAGGCCAACGGCCCTGCCCCTTGAGGGGTACACGACTTTATCTCAAGAGAGTTCCACCCCCTTTGAACTGACATTGGAAAGGTACAGTAGCAAAATGGACACAATCAGCACCTGTCGACCAATGAAGAGTCTTCTCTGGGAAAGTAGCAGGATACGGGTCTGAGGGGAAACGTGAATGAGGATGCGTATACACCTTGAGCAAGTGGAGCTGATCTCGTCAAGGAATGTTTTATATTCGGTGGCGGATGGTAGTCACTGCCGGCTTTGGAGCAACAGAGGGGACATGTGGGGGGTGGCAGCTTGCCGAGTGAATTCTACAGTGATTGTCTACGGTGTACTTTATAGGATGAGGGGAGAACAGAAGATGGGGGTAATATTGGGCAACTTACTATACCGGAGCTGTGAGACGGCAGTGAATCGGTGATGACAGAGCAACTTGTCAGACGCCGACAAAATCAGCAGATGGATGCAGAGAGCGCTCCATTAGGGGGGCAATTGATAATTCTACCTCAGCATGGTGGAACGGGTGCAAAAAGGCCCAGTCGTTCAAAAATACGTACGGATCTGATAACGTCGATACCCACCTGAGTACTCACCTTTGTCATGGGGTCCCCCACAAAGAAAGGCACTGCAGCTGGGATAAATCGACGGCCTCGTGTGCTGATATCACCCATTTAAAACAAGGGTTGAAGGGTCGCGTACAGCAGTAAGCTGCAGGGCTTCCTGTGCGATCCAGGATATCGCCTCCGAAAGCAGCGGACGGAAAAGAGCCTGGCTCACGCCAGGCACGAATGGAAAGCCACATCCCAACTGGGCTTTTCCACCACCTGTGCTTGGAGACTCTTTCCCCGATCTTTTACACTGGATTAAACAGGTTGACGATGCAGTCTCCGATAATGGTGGTCGAAAGGAGTGGTTACTTGAGGGCTGAACATGACGGTAATGACAGAAAAATGACGCCACTGCCAACAGAAGAATAAACTGCATGATAGTTGCGTGAGTAGTAGGTTTGGCAAGGAGGTCGGGACGGAAGGAGGAAGCGGTGAATAACAACAATAATTCCCACCACCATGATGGGGGTGGATAATCTTTTTGGAACACTTACAACACACCCGCCAATGTTCGCTCGAGTGCCCAAACACATTAGAGCGACGATAGTAGTGGTCTAAAACGATAGTTATCATTTGGGATGTTGCAAAGGCTAAACACAACAGTAATGCAAGTAATGACAGGAAAAAGTTACCGTGAAATTATGACCCCGGAAAAAAAAATAGTATCACTCCGTCAACAGAAGAAGTGTTTTAAAAAACCATGATAGTAGTAGTAGTCAAACAACGCGTCGGTGTGTAAAAAAAGAATTGGAGGGAATATAAGAAAGTGAAAAAGGAAGGTAATGTGCTAAGTAATGTCGAGGCAAAAAATGCATATTGATAATGAGTCGGAGGGGTTATATGAATCTTACAGAGGTCAATATAGCTGCCACAGAGAATCAAAAAGTCGACGACGACGACGCCAAGGAACCAGCCCCACGTTTATGCGCTAGCCGAAAAAAGCAATAGTTTAACGGGGAGACGCGAACAGCGAAAGGACCTTTTCCGCGTTCTCCTTGTACTTCTTCAACTTTTTGCTCTTGAGCTTTTCGGGCTCCTCGGCGTGTGCAGGCGGAGACTGCGTGGGAGATACGATTATCTTGCTGGCTTCCGGAGTGCCTGGTTGGCCGCAAGGTGTCTCCCCGTTTGATTGGTCCGACGAAACGCTCTGCTCTCCCACAGAAACTGCCGACTCTTTCGACTTGAGTGAAGGAGGTATAGGCATGGTGCTGGCAGATGGCGTCAGCAAGCCACTGCTTGACATTGATGAGACCGTAGCAGTATTCGTAGTTGATTGGGCAGGAGTTTTCGATGCAATGCCATTCTTGGACGGGTATGATGAGGGAGGTGGCGACTTCCCCCTAAGGAATTGCTTGGGCGTTCTGCGGAACTTTAGACCCGGCGTGCGTCCCCGCCGCTGCTTGTCGGAAGGACTTGGCGAATCCGCAGGATCAGCCGTGTGCAGGTCAGATTCCTTCGAGAGGCCAGAGAATGAGCGGCCGGTATTTCTCTGAGATGGCGTTGAAGCCTTGCGGAAAACAGCGAGCCTGTACCGGTCTACAACACCCCTTGCAAACAAACTGTTGCCTTTGGTCCCGTTACGGTCCTCGCCGTCGCCCGCCTCGATGAAGTCCCAATCATCATCTTCCTCGTCCTTCTCTGTTGACTCTCCGTCTTCATCGCCACCATCGGACAAGAAACGGTCCAGAGCTGGTACGCCCGATTTCTCCCGGCGTCCACGGGTGGTACGCCCACTGGCCTTTGTCGGTGGAACAACAATCCTTGTTGTCTTTGGCTTCCCATCCTTTGCTGGCAAAAGTGGAGCTGTTTCTTTGGGTGACGCTGGTACGATGTACGTAGGTATGTCTTTGCTTATCCTTGGCGTGGACGCACCCTCCGGTGCAAGTACGGGCTCGAGCGACAGAATAGGCTTGGCCTCCGACGGAACAACGATAGGGTGGGATTCGACGGGTAATGGTTGTGGCCGTGCTTCTGGCGTCTTGGGTTCGGGCCCTGGAGTTTGTTCATCAAGGCTGACAGGTGACTCCGCAACCTCCTCCGCACGTTCACCGGAAATATCCACCGTGTCCGTGACGACTGACGGAAGGTCGTCCTCATCAGTCTCTTCTTCACCGCTATCACCCGTCTCTTCTTGTTCTTCGTCAGCTACAATCACCGAATACCGCCCTTTGAACGAGTATCCATCGAACACATCGACGCCATTGTCACCAATGGGGTGCACAGAGGGACTGCGGGAATGTGATGGCGTCGGGTATGCGTCCTCGCCGTCTGTGGGTTCTGCGTCCGTCTGTTCACGGTCCTGATCAGTATCCGTCTGATCGTGTTCATTCGGGTCGTCTAATATTGGTTCCATGTCCAAGAACGTGTCATCGAAGTTCTGGGTATCACTTGCATTCAATGGATCGATGGGCGGGATATAAGGGGCTGCAATAGAACGGCAAATGAATAAATGTCACGAAAACAAAACAACAAGTCGCCTTACGTATGTAGCGCTTATAATATACATGTGACCAATCGCTGTTAAGATCGATTAGAATCAGAATGACACAAACTGGAATGTCGGACTCACATCATAGAGAAATACGGGTGCCGTTTGATGCGGGGCTCACACATCCTGAGCGCAGGATTCCGCTGGAGCAGCTGCACGAGGTGTGAGTCTCTCACTGCCCTCTTAGCAACGAACACCTCACCCCTCGGATCAAGCTCTTAGTATCCTGATCCATAGCCCGGTCCTCGGGGAACTGCAACTCGTCTTGCAACACTCTAACGTACATGTCAGAGTGGTTGTTTGCCCAGAAAGGTGTCTACACACAACATCAGGGTCAGGGCGCACTCAAGATACGGGGAACACTCACTATACCCGTCAACATCTCGTAAAGCATGGTGCCAAAACTCCACCAATCAACTTCATAGCTGTAAGGTAAGCCCTGAATGACTTCCGGAGCGAGATATTCCGCTGTTCCGCAAAATGTTGTGGTGCTATCCGCAGGGCCAATAGTCTGGCCTGGCCAGCCAACTGCTATGTCCCTTTCTCCGTTCTTCATCCACGGCGGTGTGGTAGTCTCAGGGTAAAACTCCCCCCTCGTCCCAGACGGCGTCGGGGGAGCCGTAATTGGTGACGCCCTTCGAGGGAATTCTTTCGACAGGCCGAAATCCGTCAAGACAATATGGCCATCCGCGCCGATGAGGATGTTCTCGGGTTTGAGGTCGCGGTAAATGACGCCCGCCGCATGCAGGCCTTCCACGCCCTCGACTATTTCCGCAGCATAGAATCGGGCACGATCACGGCCCAGCCTTCCCCAACGTGCAAGCTGCGTCGCAAGGTCGCCTCCAGGATGGAAGTCCTGTAAAAACGAGTTTCATGTTTCGGTAAATAAGAGTGTAAGGTCGCTCATATACGCATATATATCGAGGAAACGTGCGTACCATCACTAAGAACAAGTTCTCTTTATCATGGAAGCTCCACCACAGCTTGACAACGAAAGGGTCCTTGCCTTCCTTGGCCATCCGCTTGAGCACAGCCTGTTCCGTGAGGGTGTGCTGCAGCTCCTGGTGGGCAAGGACATGTCGCTTCGTGATTGCCTTGAGGGCGTACAGGTCTGTGCTTTCCTTGTGTCGCACGAGGAGGACTTTGCCGGCACAGCCCTTCCCTAGGACGCGCATCATCTCAAAGTCATTGATCAAGACCTTGCGCTGAGTCTTCTTCTTGCGGTTCATATCAGTAGATTGAGACCGTTTCTTGCGCTCCCGAGGGTCTGCAGTGGTGGATATGGAGGATTCGTCGCCCGTTGCAGAAGAGGTGCCATCCTGTACAGATGAGGTATGTCGTCGAGAGACTCGACTGGGATCAGCTGATTGAGAGCGGGGTATCCGCGAAGCTGGGGCGTCCGCGACGGGTGTGGGTAGTGCAGTGACGTCTTCTTCGACGGTCCCATTGACTATGGCGTCTGCAACGACTGGCTGCGAGGATGTTGGTTGGGCATGGTCTACAGGCGAAGCGCCAGCATCCTCATCAGGTATCTCGACTTCGGCAGGTTGAGGAGATGTGCCCTCCGACACTGGTTCTTCTTTTGCGACCTCGACTGGCGACTCGATGAGAGCTATTGGGTCTTCCACATCTTCCACCTCCTCCTTGATGCCCCCTTGAAGAATGCTTTTCCCCCCATCATTCAGCCTCGACTCGCCGTCCATGGGGCCGTCTACAATTTCAACGCCATCAAGCATCTCGCTAACATTGCTCGAGCTCACGTTCGTTGAGCTGGCATGAGCAGATGCAGTTATTGGCCTATCCTCGTTTAGATTTGGACTTTTCCCGGTCCTAACATGCGCCGCCAAATCTGATCTGACGCGCTTGATCGCTCTCTCTGCCCTCACACTTTCCAAGTCGTCTGTGCGCACCCTGACGAATCGCTTCCATGCGCGCGCCTGACGAAGCGCGGGCTCGTTGGCGATTGTTGTTAGGTAGGCTGCGAGACTCGTTATCATGATGTTCTTATCCGCGCTCGGTCCCGCGGAAGGGGAAGGTATATTACCGTTCGAGGATGACAGCGCGCCCGCGGACTCTCCAAGGGGCGCAAAGGGGTCGCCAATCTCCTGCGACGGTGACAACACCGGCGACGAGTTTGTAGGTGCTGCATAACTTGGGTTGCTCGCTGCTCTGAGAGAAGCCTGGCGGCCAATCTTGTTTGAAGAGGGCGAGGCAAGGCGGGAAAGCGTGTTCAGGAACGTGGACTTGCGTTTTGGCGGGGAAGGCAGTGTTGATGCGTCGATCGGGAGCTTGGGGAGTTTGGTGGATCCATCGGACTCGGCGAGTTTGGCATGGAGCTCGACAATTTCTGCGGCTGTGCGCGTGAGGGTGATATTATGGGTGGGAGCTGTAAAAGAAAACGGTGGGTGAGTAATGATGCATGTCAAGGGAGGAGACATCTGCAAGGGAGGGACAAGCTGGGGAGGAAAAGGGTAGGGATAAATATAAACCCTGAGTTGTCGATTTTCCCGTAACCCATGGCATCGAGATCAAGAAGGCACGGGGGCCTAAATGCCGAAGGGGGATTTGGAAGCCTCGTCCTGAAGGGACTAATGTGTGATTTGGAAATGACAGTAGTGTGCAATCAAGTGGACGTGTATCCAGCGAAAGGAAGGGAGCAAGCATGGCAGAAAATGAACGCACTCTTTATGTAAATCGAGTATGAGCGGGAGTCATGAGGCGTCTCTGCGACGCTAATGGCCCAGGGACCTTCCTGGGCATCAATGCGTACTGGCTGTCTTCTCGTGGTGCGGAGGGGAACGGCATCTAGGGTGTTCATACTGCGCACGGAGGTATTGGAATCGGCGTTGTCTTGGAGAGGGGTGTGTTCACCGTGACGGTGTAAAGATGTCGAAGAAGACGAGTGTGATTCTCTGAAGACAGAAGAAACGTTCGTGACGCCCGAACGTTTAGTTGTAGACTTGTGTTTGGGGTGGAAGCTGCGAGCTGTGTCGATGCTTGCCCTGCTGGAAAATTGTTGCTGAAGTGGGCGATAAGTGTCTACGGATGAGCGGCCACGTATCGGAGATGCTTCTTTGAGAGTGAGAGCACCAAAACCCAGGACAGATTTGAGGTTTTTCTTCGGAATGTGGACCTGCTGATGGTGTTGTGTGGTGACGACGCTATGCATGCGACAGACGCGCGGCGCAGAAGTACTCTGGCGATGCTGGGCAGTGTGCGAGGGCGTCGGGGATCGTCACGGGCGATGGGGTATGTGGACTGGATGGGCAAGAGGACAGAGAAAGAAAGACAAAGGCAATCGATTAATTGGCCCGAGAGGAAAAGATTTGGGTGTGTGCAGCGTGTCTGCGGCGAGGGCGTGTTGAACTGCCACGAAAAAAACGGACGTCGACTTGGATCAGCTCAGTCTGCCTCGAGGTTGGGCTGTGTAGCCAAGGCTTATTATTCAGTGTGGTATAAGTAGGGGGACGGGGACGGGGACAGAAAAATGAGAGGAAGGGTTGAGTCAGTGGTTGGTCTTATAAAACCCCACAGCGGTCAATTCAAACCGTCGAGGCTACACAGCAAATTTCCCCGTGCAAATGCCCTCCTCACCGACGATGGTCAAAGTCTGAGTGATCTGCAGCCCGTCTCCCTTGCTTGGACTGGGCTCAAGTTTCTTTTCTGGTCATCTCTGAGGGCCCAGACCAAGGAGACCTAACGTCGTAACAATTCACCTCCTGTGTCTCCTGTACTACACTCGATTTGATCTCGAGTCTGATGAGTCTATGTGTCCTGAAACCTGGACCACTTGAACCGGTTCGGTCGATTCATGCTATTCAACGGTGCCTTCTAACTTGGCACACGACTTCCTCACTCAAGCTATTTCTGCCAACTAGATTCTTGAACCCGGTAGCAGGTGCCTTCGCAGGCTGCAAGTGCGTCGCCCATTCATTTCCTCTGTGCGCCGTACAACCATGGGATCGGTATTTCCGGTAGCAATCCAACTATATTCTCAAGTGGCATGCATTCCTCGATACCGTGAAGATGGTCATTTTCTAAGGCCTTTGAAGAAAGAAAACTCCACCCTGACCAGCCAGGAGCTCCCTTGGAGTCTCCTGAGGTTCGCTGAGCTCTTTCAAGGGCGCCCAACCACCTCCTTCTGCGCCATTTCCATGGTAATCTATTTAATCTCCCAGAATAAGTTGAACCACCTATGACTAATGGCCAGACCGCAGCAGTTCCACACAGCCAAGCTGATTAGAGAAGAGCACCCACTGGCAGGAAACCCACACAAGTGAAAATGAACTGATCCAAGCATCGCTAGGATTCGGAACAACGGGATGGTTGACCCGATGAGAATAATAGGTGAGGTATTTCGATGGAGATAAGGCGATGTCATATCATATCGGCGTTCTCTGCGGGGCAGGTGGTGTAACTGTTACGATGCAAAATGAAAAGGTGGTCCTCATCTGCTTCCTAATCTCCCCGTGCAGCCCTGTTCCACTACCACAAATGTCAGTCGGGACGGAAGAACGTGTCGACGTCAGCGAAGGTTTGGTGCACGGCGATAATGCCTTACCAAGATAGTCCAACAACCACCTTCAACAATAGTCCGGTGACCAGACTGTCTACGAAGCGGTAGTACGTCCATCAATCCCTAGACAAGTTAGACTTGCGAGCGGCCTCATGCAGGAATGTGTTTGCGGGTCCCGGTCAGGTCCGAATTCCCCACCAGCCACTGACGGCAACTTCCGGTGACACCCACCTCCTTCCTCTTTAGTGACTGGGTCGGTCGGTGATTCGAACGTTACTAAACATGAGATGCGGCTCCACCTATGATTTCAATATGGTACTGGCTTTGTTCTTCGCACAAGCTAGTCTCCCTTAGGCAGACCAAAGACTCGATGTTCCCTCTCGACTATGAAATACGAAATGCTTGCATCCATGTTGGGTTCTTCTACAGTGAGTTATCTGCGTTCCAATCCCGCTCAAAGTTTCCGAACGTTGGCGGTAACCAGTCACGGAATGCCCCAAGAGACCATCGACAACCTCTTTTCGGCCATGGAGGCTTCTAACTTCCACACGAAACCAAGGCGAAGGTGACACGGCTTCTCGGCCATTTTCTTGTTTCAACTTGACAAATGAAAGCTACACATTAGAAAGGTGGTTCCAATTTCAATGGACGCCGTTCTTCGGAACCGATGACGGTGTGCTATGATATGTAGTCGAGGTTCGTTCCTCGTTACCATACCTACCACCTAGCCCACTTGATAAACCACATACATACGATCTTCCCAGAGTCCCTGGACCTTTCCATACTTTGATACTGACACCTGGTTGGTCGTTAACTTGTTTACGAAGTCACTCGGTGAGAATTGTCACGGAAACGGGATATGAATTGTTATGAAATCAAGTTGGATACGGTTGCAGCCTGGTCACAATGTCGCTGATAGCATCGGCAGTTACACTAGACGGTGCGTTCGACAGCATCCCTGTAATGTATGTCGGATCGTTGCGTTTGATGGCCCGCTTGCTTAATTCCTGGCCAGCGATATAACGAATGCGTCTACTCCAGAACAAAGAGCTGCATTGGCTCACGAGATAAGGAATGCTTGCATCAATGTTGGGTTCTTCTACAGTGAGCGTCGAGCGAAACCAGACCTGCGTTCTAATCCGTCTCCTGATCGTCATTGGCAGTAACCGGGCACGGAATACCCCAAGAAACGATCGACAACTTGTTTTCGGTAATGGGGGCTTACTTCTCACTCCCACTCGAGACCAAGATGAAGGTAACACGACTATTCGGTTAATTTCTTCATTTCCATTTGACGCGTGGAAGCTTTATCATAAAGAAATCGGATCCAGTTTCAAGGGATATGCCCCTGCGTTGGATTCCAACATAGACCCTGCCAATAGCGGCGATTGCCATGAGGGTTTCGAGGTTGGGTGGGAGGAACTCATTCCCAAGGAGAACGACGAGAAGAGAGCCAATGACGGGGCTATGGCAGGAGAAAACGTGTGGCCATCGGAACCCGCTGGGTTTCGCGAAGCCTGTCTCGACTACTAGTGCGTCGGTTGATAGGTGAACGATAACAGAACTATTTACCCTTTCGGAATAAGTCATGCTGCAGTAGGTGTTGGGAGGTTACTTTTCCATCTCTTTGCGCTTGCGCTGGATCTCCCTGAGACGTACTTCGACGACAAGGTATGACCCATTACACCGGACTTGTCATTGTCATGTTTGATTGTTCTCAGACCAAGAACTCTGCCGCCATCATGCGGACCATCCATTATCCTCCACAGACAGGCCCTGTATCTGATGGTTACGTTGGGATCGGTGCTCACTCTGAGTAATTCAGTCATTTTCTCAACGGTATTTGAACACAATAATTGATGATATTTTATAGCTTCGAGGTTGGTTACCACCTTCCGAGGCTATGAAAGAGTAATTGATATCTTTCCTATTAGTGCTTCACCATCTTGTGGCAGCAGCCCGATATCCAAGCTCTTCAGGTCCTCAACTCAAAGAAACAATGGATCAATGCAACCCCGATACCGGGAACATTGGTAGTCAAGTACGTCACGCCACACATGAAGACAGAATCTAGAAGTGACTTGACTGGTTGACTTTAGCATTGGCGACCAGCTCGCACGATGGACAAGTGAGGTCATATGCTTATCTTTGTAGTATCCATCTCACAAGAGTGCCACATTGCAGATGACATATTCAGGTCAACCATACACAGTGCCACCAACAGGAGCAGTTTGGATCGGTATTCCGTCCCACTGTTCTTCGGAACGGACTATCATGTGCCAATCGAGGTTCGTTGACGTGCTTTCTCCTTACTTGTGTGGTCTCACCACAATGTACCTATTATCCAGCCCATGCCAAGCTGTGTCTCTGCAGATCGGCCTTCCAGGTATGAGCCAATCACTGCGGGTGATTATTTGCAGATGCGTCTCCGAGAGATGTACTATCAACCCGCTCCGCCGTCGTGATACCCTTACACGTCGTCGAGTGTTTGTATAAACCAACGGCATACATGCCATTTTCCCAGATTCCTTGGACACCAACCGTGTGTATGCAGCCTTCGATATTGAGTACTATTACTACCCAGTTTCTTGTACATGTCAGAGACGGTGTGCCTTGCGGACTGAACACTCAGGTGAGTATTCTACCAATATTCTCAAATGATGATTGGGCTCTCTCCGGCACCTGTTCCATCACGCAGATAGAATTATCAGTTGCCCATAACGGAGGTCTCTTCCATCGAGAGACCCCTCTAACATAAAGCCCCCAAAGTCACGAAATATGGCTACCGACAACCCAGTCTCACACCCCCATGAGCAGTTTATGAAACACTAAGCTAGGCCTGATCGATTTGAACAAATTCGGACTAAAAATCTTACAATAGGGTGTTTACCCTCTTCCCCGGACATGCATAAAGTAAAATTTCGTCTGTTTGGCATTGCTCCCTCTCTGGGAGATGAACGTGCTCATTCGCACTTTGGCGCGCGAAATTAGTGATACAAAACGGTATGATACAACGAATTCGAATTCTCATGACCGTGCAACTCAGCTCAGAAACGGTTCCGCTTTCTCGGTTGCTTGGCTGCCTCCGATTGTCCCCGGCTAAGTAGATGTTACACATGTGAGCTAGGAATGACAGGAGTAACTTACTTCCTGTTCCTTATCTTCACGTTACTATCCAGAGGTGGTTCGTCAATGTCCATCCCATCTCCAAAGCCTATCGTGAAGGATCCCTGTTTTCGAGTTGGACCTGTTTTACCCTCCCTTTGACGATCTTGTACCTCCTTCAGATTAGCGGCGCAGATTCCTTCGTGTGATTCCATCTCTGCTTGGGCAGCACTGTGATGCATCGAAACCTCTACAAGCTTTCGATCAAGCGCATCTAGTACAGACACAGTAGTACTGGCCCTTGGTCTCCGTTAGTAACCCTAGGACTAGTGCAGTATAGTGTGACCCACCAGTTCTGGAGGGCAGCAAGAACATGTTCGAGTTTGCCAGGTTCGAGGTCTCTTCCCATTGTGTACTCGATTTCGAGCTGCTGCTCTTTTTGATCAAGTTTTCCACGGAGGATGTCGAGGTAGATCGCATCGATGATCAAGTCTTCGAGTTCCCGAATTGCGGGCATCTTCAGCTCTTGAAGAAGTAATGAGTATGGGAGTACCTGTGACAATGTGCATCTACTAAGTGGCTGATAAAGGGGATTTACGATGACGCACGAACCCGACGCTGAGTGGCTAGGGAGACTATGGACAGGTACTTCAACTTGGTGATTTGTGCAGCATTTAATGAAGGGAGGGAGTCCTGGATTCCTGGTGCAGACAACGACTTAGGAAGCTGACTTGGGCGGACGTGGTCAAATCGACCCACCTAGATAATCTCTATAGGTACGGTATGAGAAGAGTTGCAGCAATGAAAAGTATGGGGCATGTTGTTCGTTGGTGGCGAGCTTGTGAGAAACATTGCGTCAGGGCACGCGTCAAGGACACATGCGGATGGAGTACCTCCTGGATATTGGGCATTTCGAGGAGCTCAGCGAAGACAAACACGCCAGGTGCGGAGGTAGCATCTTGGATGAGCTTCGCGGCTGCAGCACCTTTTGCTGATTTCGACATCAGCAGGAAAGGTTCAAGCTTTGCTGCAAAGTTCGTGCCGAGTTCCATGGTCAATGTTGTCTTAGTCTGCCCGACAGATGGTTATGTAATCAAGGAGATAATCAGTCATCACACATGGGAAATTTCAATGTTTTGACCAAGGTAGAATATAAATCAGAAGACAATTGCAAAATAATATATTTTAATAAAGTATTATCTGTTTTGTACAAGTTTTTATTTTGAGGTGTGTCAGAAACT
>Ga0307518_10001024_pt1 | contig 20910 bp, 18 predicted proteins | sample 25_EM_MG_FD_203889 | JGI IMG/M metagenome (GOLD analysis project Ga0307518, IMG submission 203889) | Populus trichocarpa ectomycorrhiza microbial communities from riparian zone in the Pacific Northwest, United States - 25_EM | ecosystem: Host-associated > Plants > Roots > Unclassified | place...
CGAAAGCCACTTTCGCAACGTTGAAGGTTGCGAAAGTGGCTTTCGCAACGTGGTGGGGCGGGTTCGGTGGTCGGTCCAGACGGGTCATCAGCCGACAAGCGCCATGAAAGGTCCTTTCCTTGCAAAATTTGCGAGGAGAGGACCTTTCATTGCACGCGTGTGCTGGTCGCTGAAGCTACAAATTCGGGGGCCACGCTCGGGCAAGGGACCAGGAGTCCTGCGGGTAATAGGTGATGCAGGATGCTGCACCTGATGCAATGTGTATCATTTCGTCATGAGCGGAGTGCTGGCCTTGGCCGACCGTGAACGCGCCGACCTGTTGCGGCAGATCCAGTTGATGGCCGACCAGATCGCGACGGCGACGCGATTGCGGAATGACCTGATATGCAAGGCTTTTTCGATAGGTGTGCCACAGCGCCGGATCGCGCAGCATGCGCAGGTCAATCAGGCCACCGTGAGCCGGATCATCGCTCAAGCACGAGTTGCGGAGGACAGTGTCGCCGGCGAGGGCTGAGAGAAGGTACGACCTCGCGTCAGACAGTGTCTCCACTGCGGGAGAGATCGGTGACCGTGTGGATTTTGGGTCGTTAGATGACCAAAAATCCACACAGTCGGGCGAGACAGTCACTGTCACGACCAGGTGTGTGGAAATAGGGACACACAACGTCCCTATTTCCGCACACCTCACCCTGGGGTCAGCACGCACGCGCTATGCCCGCGAGACGGTGCCCCGCCGCTCGTACTCCAGCACCACCTCGGCCCGCTGAGCGACCTTCGCACCCAGGAACCGCTCCACGAGCCACGGCGAAACCTCGAGCCCCGCAGTGATCCCGCCGCCGGTGATCAGATCCCTGTCGTCGACGACACGCGCGTCAATCACCGTCGCGCCCTGCGCGGCCAGATCCGCCTTCGCGCCGTGGTGCGTTGTCGCGTTGCGGCCCTTCGTCAGGCCGGCGTCGGGCGCCGCCAGCGGAAACCAGCGAGGTGACCACGGCGCCGCCGGTGAGCTTCCCGGCCAGCCCGAGTACCTCGACGAAATCCTGTTCCTCCATGCCGTCGAACCTCAGGATCTGTACCCGTAACGGGGCGGCGGAAGCGGCGGGCGCCGTGACATCCGCCAGGCCGGCGGACAAGGCTGAAGCACGCAGAAACGTACGACGCCGCCTACCCAGTCGTCGCGGGAAAGCGGCTCAGGTTCCCACGATCCGGCCGACCGCGCGCACGACGAGGTCGCGCGTCGCGGTGGGGGAGGAGAACCCGAGGATCGACAGGTGCACGACGAGGCTCAGCAGCTCCTCGGCGTCGAAGTGGTCCGGCACGGTGCCCGCGCGTTGCGCCTCCCGGACCGCGGCGACCTTGTCCGCGTGCGCCCGCACCTCGGCCTCCGGCGTCGCGTCGAAGCCGTTCTCCAGCCGAAGCCAGCCCATCAGCCGCAAGAGGTGAGGGTGTTCGAGGTAGCGGTCGAACAGCTTCCCCGCGTAGCCGGGCAGGTCCTCGGGGGTGATCGTGAGGGTCCGGATGGCGAGGTCCACCTGCTCCTGGATGACCTTCTCGAAAAGCTCTTCCTTGCTGCAGAAGTAGGCGTAGATCAGCGCCTTGTTCGCGCCCGCGTTCTTCGCGATGCGATCCACCCTGGCGCCGGCGATGCCGTACGTCGCGAACTCCGTCGTCGCCGCGTCCAGCAGTTTCCGCTTGGTCGCTTCCTTGTCCCTGACCATGTGACCCACTCTAACTAACTGGTTGGTTGACATCCAGTCCGGCCGCGTGGCAACCTGAGTTGGCAACCAACCGGTTAGTTAGGAGACGGACATGAAGGTCGCACTGGTCACCGGGGCTTCCGCAGGGATCGGCGAAGCCACGGCGCTCGCGCTGAAGGACGCCGGCTACACGGTCTACGGCGCCGCGAGGCGCGTCGAGCGGATGGCAGGGCTCGCCGAGCGCGGGGTCGAGGTCCTCGCGATGGACGTCACCGACGACGCGTCGATGGTCGCGGGCGTCGAGCGGATCATCGAGGAGTCCGGCCGCATCGACGTCCTGGTCAACAACGCGGGCTACGGCTCGTACGGCGCCTTCGAGGACGTGCCGCTCTCGGAAGGGAAGTACCAGTTCGAGGTCAACCTGTTCGGGCTCGCGAGGCTCGTCCAGCTGACCACGCCGCATATGCGCGCCCAGGGCTCCGGCAAGATCGTGAACATCTCGTCGATCGGCGGCAAGATCTACGAACCGCTCGGCGGCTGGTACCACTCGACGAAGTTCGCGGTCGAAGGGCTCAGCGACTCACTGCGGCTGGAGCTCAAGCCGTTCGGGATCGACGTCGTGGTGGTCGAACCCGGCGCCATCAAAACCGAATGGGGCGGCATCGCCATCGAGAACCTGATGAAGACCTCGGGCGACACCGCGTACGCGCCGCAGGCCAAGGCGCTGGCGAAGTTCTTCGACCAGGCCGCACGCGGTTCCCACCCGAAGGTGATCGCCGACGTCATCCTGAAGGCCGTCCGGGCCCGGCGCCCGAAGACCCGCTACGCCGCCGGTTTCGGGGCGAAGCCGATCCTGTTCGTGCGCCGGGTGCTCCCGGACCGCGCCTTCGACGCGTTGTTCCTCGGGGCGCTGCGCCGCTTCGCCTAGACGGCGACGGCCGGTTCCGCGACGGGTTCCGCGTACGAGTAGACCTCCCGCGGCTCGGGGAAGAGCTTCACCAGCACGGGATACGCGATCGCCGCCGTGCACAGCGTCACCACCATGCTGATGTCGACGCCGCCCGCGATGTCCTTGAACGGCCCGGCGATCATCGGGGTGTTGGCCGTCAGCAGGCCCAGCGTCGTCGCCGGGATCCACGCGGCCATCGCGCGCCAGTTCACCCCGCGGGTGAACCAGTACCGCCCGCCCTTGCGGCCCTGGTTGAACACCTGGAGGTCGTCCGGATCGTAGAACCCGCGCCGCAGCACGAAACCGATCATCATGATCACCATCCACGGCGACGTGCACAGCACGATCAGCGTGGCGAAGGCGTTGATGCTGGACACCATGTCCAGTACGAAATTGCCGACGAAGATGAACACGACGCTGAGCGAGCCGATCAGCAGCGTCGCCTGCACCCGGCTCAGTTTCACGAAGATCGAGCTGAAGTCCAGTCCGGTCCCGTAGAGCGACGTCGTGCCGGTGGACAGTCCGCCGATCAGCGCGACCACGATCAGCGGGATCGCGTACCAGAGCGGGGAGATCGCGGTCAGGCCGGTGATGTAGTCGGCCGGATCCGCGACCAGGGTCGCGGTGGCGATGCCGAAGCCGAACGGCAGCAACGTCGCCACCTGCGCCAGGAACGGCGCGGCCAGCAGGGAACGGCGGCTGTGGCGCGCCGGGATGTAGCGCGTCCAGTCGCCGAGGAAGGCACCGAACGAGATCGGGTTCGCCATCGTGGTGAGCGCGGCCAGGATCCACGTCGGCCAGAAGTCCCCGAGCGCGTAGGTGCCGGTGCCGGCGAACCCGGGGTCGAACGTGCCGCCGTAGGCCACGATCCCGAGCAGCATGATCGCCGTGCCCAGCACCACGGCGACCCGGTTCACCAGCAGCATGAACCGGTAGCCGTAGATGCACACCACCAGCGTGGCGAGCGCGATGACGCCGTACGCGACGCCGCGGAGCACTTCGCCGCCGTCGAAGCCGAAAAGCCGTTGCGCCGCACCGGCGACGGCGTCGCCGCTCACCCAGACCGAGATGGCGAAGAACGTGATCGCCGTCAGCAGGGAGAGGAAGGAACCGACACAACGGCCGACGACGCCGAAATGCGCGCCGGAGGAGACCGCGTTGTTGGTCCGGGTGAGCGGGCCGAACAACGACATCGGCGAGAGCACCAGCGCGCCGACGACCACACCGGCGACGGTGGCGGCCACCGCCGCCCGGAAGCTCAGGCCGAAGGCGATCGGGAGGGTCCCGAGGATGATGGTGGCGAAGGTGTTCGCGCCGCCGAACGCCATCCGGAACAGGTCGCGCGGACGCGAAGTCTGTTCCTCGGGCGGGATCGGCGCGATACCGTGCTGCTCGACTTCGGTGACCTTGTCACCCATGGGGACCTCCGGCTAAAAGCTTCAGGCGAAGCGGGTCATGACGTGCTTGACGCGGGTGTACTCGGCGAACGAGTAGGACGAGAGGTCCTTCCCGTGGCCCGAGTGCCCGAAGCCGCCATGGGGCATTTCCGAGACCAGCGGCCCGTGGGTGTTGACCCAGACGCAGCCGAAGTCGAGTTCGCCCGAAACGCGGGTCGCGCGTGCCAGGTCGTTGGTCCAGATCGACGACGCGAGCCCGTACGGGACGCCGTTGGCCAGGCGCACCGCCTCGTCCTCGTCCACAAAGGACTGAACGGTGATCACCGGGCCGAAGATCTCCTCCTGCACGATCTCGTCGTCCTGCTTCAGACCCGAGATCACGGTGGGGGAGAAGAAGAAACCGCGGTCACCGGCGGGCGTCCCGCCGGTCTCCACGCGGGCGTGCGACGGCAGCCGCTCGACCAGTCCGCGGACCCGGCCGAACTGCGCCTCGCTGTTGAGCGGGCCGAAGTCCTCGCCCGGTGTCTGCGCGGCGGCGGCCTTGGTCAGCTCCGCGACGAACTCGTCGTGGATCGCCGCGTCCACCAGCACCCGGCTGCCCGCGGTGCAGTCCTGCCCGGCGTTGTAGAACGCCGCGCCGACGATGCCCTCGGCCGCTTCGGCGAGGTTCACGTCGCCGAACACCAGCAGGGGCGCGTTGCCGCCGAGTTCGAGGTGCGTGCGCTTGAGGTCGGCCGCCGCGACGGTGGCGACGTCGATACCGGCACGGGTCGATCCGGTGATCGACACCAGTGCGGTGATCGGGTGCTTCACCAGCGCGCGGCCGGTGTCGCGATCGCCGCACAGCACGTTGAAAGCGCCCTGCGGCAGGAACTCCGCCGCGACCTTCGCCAGCAGCACGGCCGTCGACGGCGTGGTCTCCGCGGGCTTGAGCACGACGGTGTTGCCCGCCGCCAGCGCCGGGGCGATCTTCCAGACCCCCATCATCAGCGGGTAGTTCCACGGCGCGATCTGCGCGCAGACGCCGACCGGCTCCCGGCGGATCGCCGACGTGTGCCCGGGCAGGTACTCCCCGGACGCGGTCCCTTCGAGCTGCCGCGCGGCACCGGCGAAGAACCGCAGCGCGCTGACGCACTCCGGGATCTCCTCGTCCAGCACGACGGCGCGGACCTTGCCGGTCTCCCGGATTTCGAGCTCGGCGAACTCCTCCGCGCGGGACTCCAGCGCGTCGGCGATCTTCAGCAGCGCGAGCTGACGCTGCGCGGGTGTGCTCTTGCGCCACACCTTGAACGCCCGTCCGGCCGCGGTCAGTGCGGCGTCCACATCGGACTGTTCCGACAGGACGCTGGTGCCGAAGACCTCGCCGGTGGCGGGATTCACCAGATCGAGCGTCCGCGAGCCCGACGCCGAGACCTCGGTGCCGTCGATGAGATTCAGGACCTGAGTCATTTCTTCTCCAGGTGGGTCGGCTCGAACATCTTCAGCAGGGCGGGGAGGACGACCAGCGACGGACCGGGTGCGCCGAGGGCTTCGGCGAGGTCCTTCCCGACCGTGTCCAAAGAGGACACTGTGGCGGGGACGCCGAAGGACTGTGCCAGCGCGGCGAAATCGGGGCGGGCGAGTTCGGTGGCGGTGGACTGCCCGAACGCGCCGGTCAGGTACTCGCGCAGAATGCCGTAACCGCCGTCGTCGATGACGAGCCACGTGACGTCCAGCCCGTGCTGGACCGCCGTGGCCAGTTCCGCGATGCCGTACATCGCGCCACCGTCGCCGGACACCGCGAGCGCCGGACCGCCGGTCGCCGCGGCACCGCCGAGCGCACCGGGCAGGCCGTAGCCGAGCCCGCCCGCGCCCTGCGCGGTGTGGATCGGCGCGCCCTCGGGATTCCACGCCGACCAGGCCCAGTAGGCCGCGATCGTCATGTCCCAGAACGTCTGGGTGCCTTCGGGGATCGCCGCGCGGAGGTCGTCGATCAGCTTGCGCTCGGTTTCGAGTGCCTGGCCGTCGAGGCGGTCACGCACCTTGGCCAGTAGATCCGTCACCGCCGCTTCAGCCGCGCCGTCGGCCTGGCGGAACGGCACCTGCTCCAGAAGTCCTTGCAGGGCAAGCCGGACGTCGGCGTGGATACCCAGGGCCGGGTAGTTCGACTCCAGCTTCCCGAGATCGGCCTCGACCTGGATCATCCGGCCGCGCGGGGCGAACTCGCGATAGTTGCTGGACAGCTCGCCGAGCCCGGAACCCAGCACCAGCAACACATCCGCGGCCGAGAGGAACTCGGTGCTGTGCCAGTCTTCGAGCCACGACTGCCCGGACAACTCGTGATCCCAGCCGAAGACGCCCTTGCCGCCGAACGTCGACAGCACCGGAGCGCGCAGTGCCTCCGCGAGCGCCTTCAGTTCCGCGTGCGCGCCCGAGCGCAGCGCGCCGCCACCGGCGAGGATCACCGGATTCTTCGCGGCGCCAAGGAGTTTCGCGGCTTCGGTGATCAGCTCCGGCAAGGGCTCCAGCGGAGCGGGCCGCGCGGTCACCGAAGTGATTCGCGGCAGATCCGTCGGCGCCAGCAGGATGTCCTGCGGGATCTCTACCCACACCGGCCCGTACGGCGCGGTCGCCGCCGATTCCCAGGCCTCGCGCAACGCCGTCGGGATCTGGCCGACGGTGCGCACCACGTGCACGGACTTCACCACATCGCGGAAACTGGCCTGCTGATCGGGCAGTTCGTGCAGGTAGCCGTGCCGTCCGCCGCCGAGCCCGGCGACCGGGACCTGGCTGGAGATCCCGAGCACCGGGACCGACGCCGCCCGGGATTCCTGCAGCGAAGCCAAAGTCAGCAACGCGCCGGGGCCGGTCGACACGATCATCGGGGTCACCGGGACCGGGCCTTCGGGATCCGCCGCGAGCCGGGCGCGGGCGTGCCCGTCGGCCGCGAACGCCAGATTGTTCTCCACCCGCGAACTGATGACGCGCAGGTCGTCCGTGCGCCGCAACGCTTCGAACAGACCGAGCGCGTGCTGGCCCGGCAGGCCGAACACGGTGTCCGCGCCGAGCGCGTGGAGGGTTTCGACGACGACGTCGCCGCCGATGCGTTGTGTCATGCGCTCTTCCCCAAACTGAGCAGGCTCACCAGGTCGTAGGCGACGTGGGAAGCCGCGATGGCGGTGATCTCGGCATGATCGTAAGCCGGGGCGAGCTCCACCACATCGGCTCCGACGAGGTTGCAGTCCCGCAGCCCGCGCAGGATCTCCAGCAGCTCGCGGCTGGTCATGCCGCCCGCTTCGGGGGTCCCGGTGCCCGGCGCGTGCGCCGGGTCGAGCACGTCGATGTCGACCGAGATGTAGAGCGGGCGGCCGCCGATGCGCTGGCGCAGCGCGTCGACGGTCTCGGCGACCCCGCGGCGCATGACGTCGCCGGAGGTGACGATGCCGAATCCGAGGCGGCGGTCCTCTTCCAGATCCCGCTTGCCGTACAGCGGGCCGCGCGTGCCGACGTGGGACAGCGCTTCGGTGTCGAGGATGCCTTCCTCGGACGCCCGCCGGAACGGGGTGCCGTGGGTGTACGGCTCGCCGAAGTAGGTGTCCCAGGTGTCGAGGTGCGCGTCGAAATGCAGCAGCGCCACCGGTCCGTGCTTCTTCGCCGCCGCCCGCAGCAGCGGCAGCGCGATCGTGTGGTCGCCGCCGACGGTCACCAGCCGCGTCCCGTCCGCGGTGAGCGCCTCGGCCTCGCCCTGCAGCGTTTCGATCGCCTCGCCGATGTTGAACGGGTTGAGCGCGATGTCGCCGGCGTCGGCCACCTGCGTTTCGGCGAACGGGGAAACGTCGAGTTCCGGGTGGTACGGGCGAAGGAGCCGGCTGGCCTCACGGAGCGCGGCGGGGCCGAAGCGCGCGCCGGGGCGGTAGGACACCCCGGCGTCGAACGGCACCCCGACGACGGCGACGTCGGCGCGCTCGACCTGATCGAGCCGCGGAAGCCTCGCGAAGGTCGCGAAACCGGCGAACCGGGGCACCCTCGAAGAGTCGACGGGTCCGATCGGGTTCTGCTCAGGCACTGTGTCTCCTTCTAACGGGTTTTCAGGACTGCGAAGCGGCGAGTTTCGCCTCTTCTTCTTCAGTGGCCGCGATGCCGTTCAGGCGGCGGGTCCACACGGTGAGGATCTCGTCGGAGGTACGCGGGGTGAGGAAGCTGACCAGCAGGTACACCGCGAGGCTCGAACCGAGGCCCCAGTAGATCGGGCTGTTGGCCTCGACGCCGTCGACGAACATGAACGTGATGACCACGACGGTGCCGACGACCATCGACGCGAGCGCGCCCTGACGGGTGCCGCGTTTCCAGGCCAGCCCGCCGATGATCGCGACCAGCAGGCCGCCGACGAGGATGTCGTAGGCGATGGTCAGCGCGTTGACCACGTCGTCCACGATCATCGCGATGCCGATCGCGACGATGCCGAGGATCAGCGTCGTGACCCGGTTCCTCGTGACCTCGTTGACGGCTTTTTTGAGGCCCAGCTTGGAAAGCAGGTCCGCGGTGCTGACCGTGGAGCAGGCGATGAGCGCCCCGCTCGCGGTCGACATCATCGCCGAGAGCGCCGCCGCCAGCACCAGCCCGCGGATCCCGGCGGGAAGCTGCTGCTCGACGATGGTCGCGAACGCGTCCTGCGCGCTGGCGAGGTTCGGGTACAGCGTCTTGGCCGCGGTGCCGATCAGCGCGCCGGCGAGACCGTAGACGAGGCAGTAGACGCCGGAGATGACGCCGCCGCCGGTCGCGATCCCCGGCGTCCGCGCCGTGAACACGCGCTGCCAGATGTCCTGGCCGATCAGCAGGCCGAAGCTGTAGATGAGGAAGTAGGTGAAGATCGTGTCGCCGCCGATGGCGGTCAGTTCGAAGTAGCTCTCGTCCAGCCGCGCGGCCATGCCGTCGAAACCGCCCGCCGAGACGATCGAGACCGGCAGCAGGATCAGCAGGATGCCGATGGTCTTGATGACGAACTGGACGATGTCGGTCAGCGTGATCGACCACATGCCGCCGAGCACCGAGTAGAGCACCACGATCGAGCCGCCGATGGCGATACCGGCCCAGCTCGGGACGGTGAAGAGGACCTTGAAGATGGTGGCGAACGCCAGCGTCGAGGTGACGGTCAGCATCAGCGTGTAGCCCCACATGACCACGCCGGAGATGGCGCTGGTGGAGCCGCCGTACCGCAGGTCGAGCATCTCGCCGACGGTGTAGACGCGCAGTTTCACCAGCCGCCGCGCGAACAGCGTGTGCAGGACCAGGATGCCGACGCCGATCGCGATCACGAGCCAGGCGCCGGAGATGCCGTAGGTGTAGCCGAGTTTCACCCCGCCGACGGTCGAAGCGCCGCCGAGGACGACCGCGGACATCGTGCCCGAGTACATGAACCAGCCGAGGCGGCGGCCCGCGACGAGATAGTCGGATTTGGTCTTGGCGAGCCGCAGCCCGAACCAGCCGACCCCGATCATGCCCGCTATGTAGAGCGCGATCACCGCGTAGTCACCGGCCACGGTGTCCTCCTTGACTTGGGGCTGTTCGCTTCGTTCGGGTCACCGTAGGTTCGTTCGCGGCTTGAACGACATGGGATGATCCATCCGAACTTCGGTGTGGATGAGGATGGAATGACCCAAAGCCGCGATCCGTTCGACTCGGATGTGAATGTCCCGTTACGGGCCGTGGTCGGCAACCCGGAACTGGCACTCGACCCGGTCGTGGAGACGTTGCGGCCGGGCGCGCTGGACGCCCCGGTGCGCTGGGCCCACGTCAGCGAGCTGCGGGATCCCGCGCCGTACCTGCTCGGGGCGGAACTGCTGCTCACCGCCGGGGTGAACCTGCCGGTGGAACCGGTCGAGATCGACCGCTACGTCCGGCGGCTGGCCGACAGCGGCATCTCCGCGCTGGGATTCGGGCTCACCCCCGGCGCCTACGAGACGTTGCCGCCGCCCTTGCTGTCGGCCTGCGCCCGGCACGGTCTCCCGCTGCTGGTCGTCCAGCCGCGGACGCCGTTCCTGGCGATCAGCCGGGCGGTGTCGGTCGCGCTTGCCGAGGCGGGGCAGCGCGAACAGCGGCGGATCGCGGTCGCGCGCGAGGCGCTGACCAGGGCGGCGGGCGACGGGCTCGGCGAACTGGCGAGCGCGCTGGCCGGACGGCTGGGGGCGTGGGTGGCGCTGGTCGGCGTCGGCGACGTCCTGGCCGCGGACCACGGGGCGCCGTCACCCTTGCCCGCCGAGGTCCGTGAACTGGTCGCCACGCTCCGGGCGGGCCGGGGGATCCGCAGCGCGACCACGGAACTGGCCGACGGCACGCACGTCGTCGCGCAGCCGGTGTACCCGCAGGCGACGGCGTCGCATCTGGTGGTGGTCGGCCGGGTCACGCGGTTCGATGGCGCGGACCGGTCGATCCTGTCGGTCGGGGCGGCGCTGCTCGGGCTGGCGGGCCGCGCGGGTTCGGACGCGGCCGGGCTGGGCGCCACCGCCACGGGGCTGCTGCTGGGGGAGACCGAGGTGATCGGCGGGGACGAACGTCGTCTGGTCGCCGGGATCGCGTATCGCAAGGGACCGAACGAGGTCGCCGTCCGCTACGACTGGCTGCGCGCCCGGCTCGACACCCCGCTCGTGCGGCTGCGGCCGGGGCCGCGCTTCGACGCGATCGTCCGCGAGGCGCCTGAGGCCGGCGACCTCGACCGGCTCCGTGCCGACGGCTGGCTCGCGGTCGTGGGTTCGCCCGTCCCGCCCGGACGGCTTCCCGAAGCGGCGGGGGAGATCGAGCTGCTGCTGACGCGGGCCACCGCGCTGGGACGGCCGGTGGTGGCGGAAGGTCCTTCGGGGCTGGACGCGCTGATCGATCCGGGCGCCGCGGCCGGGTTCGCCGCCCAGCTGCTGGCGCCGCTGCGCGAACTCGACCGGAAGGGTGACCGCGAACTGGTCGGCACGCTGCGGACGTGGCTCGCGCACCACGGCGGCTGGGACCGCACGGCCGCCGAACTCGGCGTGCACCGCAACAGCGTCCGGCACCGGATCGGGCAGATCGAACGGGCGCTGGGGGTGGACCTCGCGGATCCGGAGACCCGGATGCGGCTGTGGTTCGCCTTGCGCTGGGCCTCGTGAGTGGTAAGGACGGTTAGAACCGTCCTTACCACTCACGAGTCCAATCAGGTCACTCTCAGGTAAATGTGGCAACGTAGGGTCGTGCGAATTCTGGTAGTCGAAGACGAAGAACCCCTCGCCGACGCGATCGCACGCGGCCTGCGGCGCGAGGGCATGGCGGTGGACATCGCGCTCACCGGTGACGACGGGCACGAGAAGGCCGCCGTCACCCGGTACGACGTCGTGCTGCTCGACCGCGACCTGCCCGGTATGTCCGGTGACGATCTGTGCCGCGAGATCGTCGCGTCCGGCGAGCTGACCCGCGTGCTGATGCTCACCGCGAGCAGTTCCGTTTCGGACCGCGTCGACGGGCTTTCCCTCGGCGCCGACGATTATCTCGCCAAGCCGTTCGCCTTCCCCGAACTCGTCGCGCGGGTGCGGGCGCTGGGCCGCCGCGCGACCCCGGCCGCGCCGCCGCTGCTGACTTCGGGCGACGTCGAACTGGACCCGGCGAGGCGGACCGTCCGCCGCGCGAGCGGTCCGGTGGAGCTGACCCGCAAGGAGTTCGGCGTGCTGGAGGTGCTGCTGTCGGCCGCCGGTTCGGTGGTCAGCAGCGAGGAACTGCTCGAACGCGTGTGGGACGAGAACGCCGACCCGTTCACCACCACCGTCCGGGTCACCGTGATGACCCTGCGGAAGAAGCTCGGCGAGCCGGGCATCATCGAAACCGTCGTCGGCTCCGGTTACCGGGTGCCGGAGCAGGGGACCGCACGCGGGTGAACCTGTCCGGCGCCCGCAGCCTGCGCGCGCGGGTCACGCTGCTCGCGACCGGGCTGGTGGCACTGGTCAGCCTCCTGTTGCTCTGGCTGACCTGGAATCTGGTCGGCGACGCGGTTTCCGCCGTGCCCCAGCTGCCGCCGGGCACCACGGTGCGGGTCGACGGCGTCGAGGTCGACGCGTCCGCCGTCACCGAGCATCTGCGGATCTACGCCCGGAACCGGGTGCTGCTGTTCGGCGCGGTCGCGTTCTGTTTCGTCGTGCTGGCGGCGGGGATCCTCGCGTGGACGTTCACCGCGCGGGTCCTGCAGCCGCTGCGCGAGATCACCGGTACGGCGCGGCGGCTGTCGATCGAGTCGATGGGGGAGCGGATCGGCGAGGTCCGCACGAAGGACGAACTCGCCGAACTGGCCGAGACGTTCGACGACATGCTCGACCGGTTGCAGGCCGCGTTCGACGCGCAACGGCATTTCGTCGCGAACGCCAGCCACGAACTGCGGACGCCGCTCGCGGTCATCCGCACCGAACTCGACGTCACCCTGGCCGACGAGCACGCGGACGAAGCCGAATTACGCCGGATGGCGGGTGTCGTCCGCGACGCGACCGAGCGGGCCGAGCGGCTGGTCGGTTCCTTGCTGCTGCTCGCGCGCACGGACGGCGCGGGACTGGTGGCCAGGGAACCGGTCGATCTGGCGGTGATCGTCGCGAGCGCGTGGCGCGCCGTGCGTGCCGAAGCCGGAAAACGCGGCATCCGCACCGAATTCGCGACCCAGGGGGCGGCGACGTTCGGCGATCCCGCGCTGCTGGAGCGGATCGCGGGCAATCTGCTGGAGAACGCCGTGCGGCACAACGTCGACGGCGGCTGGCTGGACGTCGTCACGCAGGCCGGTCCACAGTGGTCGGTGCTGCGGGTCCGGTCTTCGGGCGGGCTGCTCGATCCGGCCGCGGTCCCCGAACTGTTCGAGCCGTTCCGCCGCGCGGGCGTCGCCAGGACGGCGCGGACCGGTGCCGGGCTGGGCCTGTCGATCGTGCGGGCCGCGGTGCAGGCGCACGGCGGCACGGTGTCGGCGGAACCCGTTGTGGGCGGCGGTCTTTCGGTGACCGTGCACCTGCCCGCTCTGCCCTGACCCCCGGCGGGGGTTACGGTTCTGGGCATGGTTCCCAGTATTCGGCTGAACAACGGAACATCCCTCCCGCAACTCGGGTTCGGGGTGTACAAGATCGGCGACGACGAGGTCACCGGCGCGATCCGCACCGCCATCGAGGCGGGGTACCGCGCCATCGACACGGCGACCCTGTACGCCAACGAACGCGGCGTCGGCGAGGCCGTCCGCACCAGCGGGCTGCCCCGCGAGGAACTGTTCGTCACCACGAAACTGTGGAACACCGAACACGGTTACGAACCGGCGTTGCGCGCCTTCGACACGAGCCTGGACGAGCTGGGTCTCGACTACGTCGACCTGTACCTGATCCACTGGCCGCTGCCCGCGCGGGACAAGTACGTGGAAACGTGGCGGGCGCTGGAAAAGATCGCCTCCGACGGCCGGGCGAAGGCGATCGGCGTCTCGAACTTCCAGATCCCGCATCTGGAGCGGCTGATCGAGGAGACCGGGACCGTTCCCGCGGTGAACCAGATCGAATGCCATCCGTGGCTGCAGCAGCCGTTGCTGCGGGACTTCCACGAGAAGCACGAGATCGTCACCGAGGCGTGGGGCCCGCTGGCGCGCGGCGGAGACCTGCTCGCCGACGAGAAGATCACGACGATCGCGGAGAAACACGGCAAGACGCCGGCCCAGGTCGTGCTGCGCTGGCACGTCGAGATGGACCATCTGGTGATCCCGAAGTCCGTCACGCCGGAACGGATCAAGGCGAACATCGACGTCTTCGACTTCGCGCTCGACGCGCACGACACCGCCGCGATCGCGACGCTGGAGCAGGGCAAGCGGCTGGGGCCGGATCCGGACACCCTCGGCTCGTGAGTGGCAAGGACGGTTCTAACCGTCCTTGCCACTCACGAGGCCGAAGGGTCACCGCACGTCGACGAAGATCGGGTTCCCGTACAGCCACAGGTCTTCGAACGGGTTCGACCGCCCGATCACGTCGGCGCTCGGCTCGATCCCGCCGGGCACGTGCTTCTTGCCGTCCGTTCCGCGTGTGCGCACGAAGAACGGCTCGCACACGTCGCGGAACGTGTGCCGGAAGACGACCCGCCGCCCGGGCGCCCATCGCGGCTCGAAGGACCGCACCACCCGCGTGCCGGGGGCGGTCTGCGTGTCGCGGTCGGCGGCCGGGCCGGTCACCGGTCCCGACACGAGGTCGAGCCGTGCGAGCCGCGGGATCGCGCCGCCGCCGTTCGGCCGGGCCGCCAGCTTCGCCGAGACGACCACCGTGACGTCGGATCCGCGCCGGACCCGCAGCCTGCCGCCCATCGTCGCCGAACTCCAGCCGCTGTACGCGCCGAACTCCAGTTCCTGCGCGAGCCCGCCGTGCACCACCCAGACGCGTCCCGCGCGCAGGCCTTCCAGCACGCCTTCGTGGCTTCGGCGGGTCACGCCGACCATCGTCCGGCTGAATTCGGCGGGAGCGAAGTCCGCGTACGGCGGCAGGGTCTGCGGGACGCCGGTGTCGATCGGGTCCGGGTAGCCGCCGTGTTCGTCGTAGTAGCCGTCGGGGACGCTGGGCCGGACGTGGGTGTCGCCGCGGTTGTAGTGCGAGTCGGAGTTGCTGGTGATCCACCACGGCTTTCCCTCGGCCAGCAACGAATCCCAGAGCCCGCCGACGGTCGCGGTGCTCCAGTCGAAGCCGCCGTAAGTGCGGTAGGCCGACTCCGGGAAGCCCGGCCACGAGTTCGAGCCGGGCGAGTTGCCGTACCCGCCACGCGCGCCTCCGCCGCTCCCGAGCGGTTTCGGGAAGCCGTCGGCCTGTGCTCCCGGCGCGCCTTCCATGCCGATGACGACGCCGGGCGCGGCGTCGCGCAGCGCGCGGATCTCGTGCGGGGCGATCCGGCCGTTGCGCAGCGGATGGTTGATCACCACCACCGGCGCGTGGATCCGGCGTGCCCGCTCTTCGGCCGCGAGCCAGCGGATCGCCTCCACGGCCAGCGCCTCGTTGTCGGGCGTGCCCGGTTCGGTCCCGGTCAGCCGCCAGTCGAAGGCGCGCTCGAACTCGCGCAGTTTCGCGGCCTGGTCCGCACCCGCCTGGAAGAACAGCGTCGCGTGCTCGGCACCCGGCACGTTCCACTCCATGCCCTGCCACAGCAAGAGATCGGGATGCGCGCGCTGCGCCGCCCGGATCGCGGCGTTCGTGCGCTCCACCGACGACTTCTCGTGCGCGGCGTGGCCGTGATCGGTGATCACCGCCCAATCCGCGCCGTGGCGGAGCGCGTCGGTGGCGATTCCGTCCACTGTGTACATCGCGTCGTAGGAGTACTGCGTGTGGATGTGGTGATCGCCCGCCAGCCACCGATAGCGGTCGCGGCCGAAGAGAAGGCCGAGATCGAGGTCGAGATCGAGGGCTTCCGCCGGTGCGGACGCGGCGAGTGGTGCGCCCGCGGCCGCCGCGGACACGAGGCCCGCGCGTTTGAGGAATCCGCGGCGGTCGACGCCGGGTTTTTCGCTGTTCACCGGCGGCACGGTAAAGAGCTTCGTTGAACGGACGATGTCCGGACGGTCAACGACCGGCGCTCTGTGATGCCCGTCTCCCCGGGGGATGGCCGGGGAGGCGAACTTTCCCGTACACGCCCAAGGCTTTCACGAAAACGTAGCCGTTCGCCATCGAATCCACGAAAAACGTGAAAGGCCACCGCCTGCGATCAAGGGATCGCCGACGGTGGCCTTTCGCCGAGGCTCAGGAGAGCGGCACGCTCGCCACGCCCGGCGCCAGGAACGGCTTGCCGTTGACCTTCTCGGACACGCCCGCCCGGTCGAGGTACGGCGTGATGCCGCCCAGCCAGAACGGCCAGCCCGCGCCGAGGATCAGGCACAGGTCGATGTCCTGCGCCTCCGCGACCACGCCCTCGTCGAGCATGATCCGGATCTCTTCGGCGATGGCCGCCAGCGCGCGGTCACGCACCTGCTCGGACGTCGACGGCGAATCGCCCTGCTGCCAGAGCTCGGCCACCTCGGGGTCGACGGTGGCGTTGCCCTTGTCGTCCCACTGCCAGACGCCCTTCTTGCCAGCCTTGACGAAGCGGTCCAGGTTCTCGCTGACGGTGAACCGGTCCGGAAACGCCCCGTGCAGGGTCTCCCCGACGTGCAGGGCGATCGCCGGGCCGACCAGCTGCATCAGCGTCAGCGGCGTCATCGGCAGGCCCAGCGGCTCGAGCGCCTTGTCGGCGACGTCGAACGGCGTGCCCTCGTCGACGGTCACCAGCACCTCGCCGAGGAACCGCAGCAGCAGCCGGTTGACCACGAACGCGGACGCGTCCTTGACCAGCACGCTCGACTTCTTGAGCTGCTTGCCGAGCGCGAACGCCGTCGCCAGCGCGGCGTCGTCGGTCTTCTCCGCGCGGACGATCTCCAGCAGCGGCATCACCGCGACCGGGTTGAAGAAGTGGAATCCGACCACGCGCTCGGGGTGCTTCAGCTGCGACGCCATCGCGGTGATCGACAGCGACGAGGTGTTCGTCGCCAGGATCGCCTCGGGCGAGACGTACTGCTCCAGGTCGGCGAAGACCTTCTGCTTGACGCCCAGCTCCTCGAACACCGCCTCGATCACGAAGTCGGCGTCGGCGAACGCGGACTTGTCGAGCGAGCCGGTGACGAGCGCCTTCAGCCGGTTCGCGCCGTCCGGCGAGACCCGCTTCTTGGCCAGCAGCTTGTCGATCTCACCGTGCACATAGGACACACCCTTGTCGACGCGTTCCTGGTCGACGTCGGTGAGCACCACGGGCACTTTGAGGCGGCGCACGAACAGCAGTGCCATCTGGCTGGCCATCAGGCCCGCGCCGACGATGCCGACCTTGTTCACCTTGCGCGCCAGCGACTTGTCCGGCGCGCCCGCCGGCCGCTTGGCGCGCTTGTTGACCAGGTTGAACGAGTACAGCCCGGCGCGCAGGGTGTCGTCCATGAGCAGTTCGGCCAGCCCGTCGGTCTCGGCCGCGTAGCCACGGTCCAGATCGTTCTCGCGGGCCAGCTCGAGCAGCTCGACGGCCTTGGTCGCGCCGGGGGAGGCGCCCTTCGTCCGTCCGTCCACAATGGCCTTGGCGCGGGCGATCGCGGCGTCCCAGCCCGCGCCGCGGTCGATCTCGCGGCGGGCCGGGGTGAGCTCGCCGTTGACGACCTTCGCCAGCCACAGCAAGGACTGCTCCAGGTAATCGGCCGAGCCGAAGACCTCGTCGACGATGCCGAGTTCCGCCGCCTGCGCGACCTTGAGCATCTTGTTCTGGGCCAGCGCGTTCTCGATGATCACGGTGACCGCGGCGTCCGGCCCGATGAGGTTCGGCAGCAGCTGCGTGCCGCCCCAGCCCGGGAACAGTCCGAGGAAGACCTCGGGGAACGCGATCGCGGCGGTGTTCTCCGAAAGCGTGCGGTAGTGGCAGGAGAGCGCGAGTTCGAGCCCGCCGCCCATCACCGCGCCGTTGATGAACCCGAAGGTCGGGATCTCGGTCTCGGTGAGGCGACGGAACACGTCGTGCCCGGTCTGCGCGATCTCCCGCGCCAGCGCCGGATCCGCGACCGCTTCGACGCCGGAAAGGTCGGCGCCGACGGCGAAGATGAACGGCTTGCCGGTGACCGCGATCGCGGCGGGCTCCGCGGCGAAGGCGGCGTCGATCGCGGCGTTCAGGCTCACCAGGCCCTGCGGGCCGAAGGTGTTCGGCCGGGTGTGGTCGTGGCCGTTGTCGAGGGTGATCAGCGCGACGGGCTTGTCGAGCCCGGGCACCTTCACCAGCCGCGTGACCGCGTTCGTGACGACCTCGTCGGGGAAGGCGGCTTTCGCCTGCTCAGCGGTGAAAGTCATTTACTTCGCCCCCTCGAAGGCCGGGTTTTCCCAGATCACTGTGCCGCCCATGCCGATGCCGATGCACATGGTGGTCAGGCCGTAGCGCACGTCGGGACGCTCGGCGAACTGACGCGAGAGCTGCGTCATCAGCCGGACGCCGGAGGACGCGAGCGGGTGCCCGCAGGCGATCGCGCCACCCCACTGGTTGACGCGGGGGTCGTCGTCGGCGATGCCGAAGTGGTCGAGGAACGCGAGCACCTGGACCGCGAACGCCTCGTTGATCTCGAACAGGCCGATGTCGTCGATCGACAGGCCGGTGCGCGCGAACAGCTTCTCGGTGGCGGGCACCGGGCCGATGCCCATGACCTCCGGCTCGACACCGGCGAAGGAGTAGCCCACGAGGCGCATGCCGATCGGCAGGCCGAGTTCGCGGGCGGTGTCCTCGTCGGCGAGCAGCGCCGCGGTGGCGCCGTCGTTGAGCCCGGCCGCGTTGCCCGCGGTGATCCGGCCGTGCGGGCGGAACGGCGTCTTCAGCCCGGCGAGCTGCTCGACGGTGGTGCCGGGGCGCGGCGGCTCGTCCTCGGTCGCGAGACCCCAGCCCAATTCCTTCGAGCGGGTGGCGACCGGGACCAGTTCGGGGCCGATCTTGCCGGTCTTCACGGCTTCGGCGTACTTCTCCTGGCTGCGCGCGGCGAAGGCGTCGGTGCGCTGCTTGGTGATCGCCGGGAACCGGTCGTGCAGGTTCTCCGCGGTCTGGCCCATCACGAGCGCCGTCGGGTCGACGAGTTTGTCGGCGATGATGCGCGGGTTCGGGTCGACGCCCTCGCCCATCGGGTGGCGGCCCATGTGCTCGACGCCGCCGGCGATGGCGATGTCGTAGGCGCCGAAGCCGATCCCGCTCGCGGTCGTGGTGACCGCGGTCATCGCGCCCGCGCACATGCGGTCCAGCGCGAAACCGGGCACCGACTTCGGCAGGCCCGCCAGCAGCGCGGCGGTGCGGCCGATGGTCAGGCCCTGGTCGCCGATCTGGGTGGTGGCGGCGATGGCCACCTCGTCGACGCGCTCGGGCGGCAGCTCGGGATGCCGCCGCAGCAGTTCACGGATGGCGTTGACGACGAGATCGTCGGCACGGGTGCCGGCGTACATACCCTTTTCGCCTGCCTTGCCGAAGGGCGTCCGCACCCCTTCGACGAAGGCGACATTGCGTACCGACCGCGCGTTCGGCGCGAGCGGTGTTGCTCCTGCGGCCACGAATGCTCCTGAAGTAGAGGTTGTCCTGACCGCACCCTAGCCCCGGTTACCCGTCGGTAACCAGGATGGTGGCCCGGTCGAGTGGGGGAAGGCACACTCCCGGGGTCACCCGCCTCGGCCGCTTGGCCGATCCGGGAGCGGTGGGGAAATTGCTATGTTCGAAGTGATCAGGGGGAGGGATCACGATGAACTCGCCGGGGCCGGCCGTCACCCGTCGTGTGCTGCTGGGGATGGCGGTCCTCGCGTCACTGGCCGCCTGCACGCGGGCGAACCCGCCCGCCCCGTCGCCTCCGCCACCCCCGCCGTCCACCACCCGCCAGTTCCACGACCGGTTGATGGAGCTGGAGAAGAAGTACGACGCCAGGCTCGGCGTTTACGCGCTCGACACGGGAGACGGCGGCCCAGTCGAGCGGTTCGCGTTCTGCTCGACGAAACGCTCGCCTAGCCGTAACTCGCGTGATTGAAGCCGTAACTCACGTGATCAGAGGCGTAACTCATGAGTTACGGCTTCAAACACGCGAGTTACGCGCCCAATCACGCGAGTTACGGGTTAGTTGCCGGTGGCGCTGGGGAGCAAGGCGGGGCAGCCGGCGGTTTTGTAGGCCGGGTCGTACTCGAAGTGCCATTTCTCGTTGTCGTAGCGGCGGCACCAGCCGAGCGGGCCGCCGTTCTTGTCCACCCACGAGGCCGAGTTCAGCGGCTGGATGTCGACGGCGATTCCCTTGACGTGCATGGACGTCTCCGGTTGCAGGGCCCATTTCTTGGCCTGCTCCACGGAACCGAACCGCTCGACGGCCTTGTCGAACTCGCGCTGCTGCTGGGCCCGGCTGCGTTTGCCGTCGTTCACGCAGAGGGTGATGTTCTGGGCTTTGGCCTTGGTGCGCATCGCGTTCCACGCCTCGATCACGTCCGGGCGCATACCGAAGGTGTCTTCGTCGACGTAACGCTTGTCGACGGCGCACGTCGGGCCGCTCTCGGGGCCGGGGACCTCTTCCAGGACCGCGAGCGCCTGTCCGTTCACCGGTTTGACGGCCAGGCCGGTGGCGCCGAGCGTCACCATCGCGGCCACGACGAGGCCCAGCGCCGCGAACACGCTGATCACGGTCCTGCGGCTGGAGGTCGATGTGGTCGGCACCACTCCGAAGCTACCCAGCCCCCGGCGGGCCGCCACGGTTTGTGAGGTTCTTCCCAGAATGGCGCAAACAGACAACCTCGTTAAGGAAAGCTCGTGAGTGGTAAAGACGGTTAGAACCGTCCTTACCACTCACGAGACTGGACTCAACGGCTCAAGTACCCGAGCCACCCGCCGTACCCCGTGATGTCCTCGGCGCCCTCCACGGCACCGGGCTCGCACACGAACCCCGACACCTCACTCCCGTCGGCCAGCCGCACCTTCCCGATGGCCAGCGGCGCGGGAATACCCGCCACGAACTCGCCGAAGCCGCTCAAAGGCAGGTCCCAGACCTCGGCTTCGATCGGCTCGCCGCCCGAAGCGACCCGGACGAGACCGGGTTTGAGCGGCACGGTGTCCAGCGCGTAGAACCGGTACTCGGCCGCCGTCGGCCCCGCGGAAACGAACCGGCCGCCCCGTGAGGTCAGCTCGTGGTTCAGCGGCTGCCCGCGCAGATGCGCGCCGACGACGGCGATCCGCGTCCGCCGCGGCACCGAGCGGGCGACGTCGGCGAGGATCCGGTCGGCGTACGCGGGCCCGACCAGCATCACCCCGAACGGCAGCCCGCCCACGGTCCCGGCGGGCACGGCGAGCGACGACAGGCCCAGCAGGTTCGTCGAGTTCGTGAACCGGC